>Ga0210394_10000296_pt1 | contig 115084 bp, 89 predicted proteins | sample IncBWC12MmetaG_FD_160121 | JGI IMG/M metagenome (GOLD analysis project Ga0210394, IMG submission 160121) | Forest soil microbial communities from Barre Woods Harvard Forest LTER site, Petersham, Massachusetts, United States - Inc-BW-C-12-M | ecosystem: Environmental > Terrestrial > Soil >...
TGCTTGCTTCTCTCAGCAGCTTCAGGCGCCAAGCGAGAACACGGTTCTGTTCGGTCTTGGTCATAGGCTCTCTACCCCTGGGTCGAGAAGGGAGCCAGAATGTCACCTTAGTCTTGGGACTTCACAACGGGTGGAGCTCGTGGGAGTCTTCCTACGATAGAGCGGATGAGAGCTCCCGACCGCCGCCGCAGGCGGCGCGGGAGTTCGACAACGTTGGCGAGTCTTCGAGCCAGGTTACCCCGCTCCGTCAGATTCATCGCCTTGGCGCGCCAATCTCACATAGCTGATCAGTATCGACTCACCCTCCGCCGCCGGTTCGTCTTCAGTGACTGATCGGCTTTTGAATCCAGAAACGATACATTGCGGCAAACGTGTCCGGATTGTCGGCCTCAAACCGGGCCCAGTTACGCAGATCAGTGCCGGAGGGGTCGTCGGTAAAGCGGGCGCTATACTCATGCAGCACACGGGCGTCATCTAACTCGAAGCCGATGAAGTGGAGTCCCAAATCGGAAAGGAACGACTCGATCTGACCTAGCGTAAGGCGATGCTCCTGTACGTGAAAGAGCAGGTCGCGACATTCACTGGTCGAATAGAAGTCCGGGCTCGTGCTCAGGGATTGCAGCTCAACGCTGGCGTCCCACAGGGCCCGATCCTGGCGGAACCGACGAATGCCGTCCGAGGTACTTGCGTACCCGCGTGCGGCGATCAATTCACGCACTTTGACCACATGTCTGCGCGCCAGTTGGCTGTAGAAGCCCAAATCCATGAATCCTCCAGGCCGCAAGCGAGACAGCAGGATTCGCCATCCGTGGAAGGGGTCGGCCAGATGATGCAGGACTCCGACTGATGAGATGATGTCGAACGTGCGCGCGATGTCACCGAGCTTGAGAATGTCGGCCTGTGCATAGTCAACGTTCGTGATGCCGAGCTCCTGCGTCTTTCGCCTCGCGTAGCCTATGCTGTTCAGGCTCAGGTCTATCGCCAGCACACGGGCACCGCGGAATCGGTGGGCAAAGAAAATCGAATGACCGCCCGTACCGCACCCGGCGACGAGCACCTCCGGTGCGCTGTCATCAGGCATTGGTGTAAACGGCGCGAGCGGTAGCGTGCGCCGCAGTTCCTCGTTGAAGCGCAATGCCTGACGCTGAATTGGCAGTTTCACCCAGCGCGGGTAGGGATTCTGTTCATACTGATCGCGCACCTGTTCGGAGACACCGCTGGTGATCGTGGTCAGGCATTCGACGCCTGCGCGCAGCGTCTGCTCTTCGAGCGGTTCGCGAATCTGTTGGCGCAGAACATTGTCAAGCGGGCCGGCCCCGCTTGCCGCCAGCAGCCGGGTCGGGTCACGCAAGCCGTAAAGCGGGAAGTATGCGGCGACGGCGAGCAATAGAAATGGCGGTACCACTGCGTCCGCATCCAGCAGCTCCAGTAACTGCGTACGGCAGGCAGCTGCCGCGAACCGTTCGCTGTCGTCGCAATCAAAAATGTACTCGTTGACGAAGCATTGTTGAGTGAGTGCGGCATAGAACTGAAGCGCTACAATGTCCGAAGGCTGTGGGGGGTGCTTGCTTGCTGCGGTCTCAAGCAGGGCATGGCGTGCGCAAGTTAGGAACCGCTCAAATTCAAGCGAGATCACCGGCGTGGCTTCAAGCAATGCATGAAGCAAGGGGTCTGCTGCCAGAGTGGGCAGCCCGTCCGCACCGAATAACACAGCCTTTGGCAATCGTGTGGGCCAGGATATGTTCGCGCGCCGGACGCAACTGGCAATGCTCGGGTTGAGCATGATCAGGCTGAGTGCCGGCAGGCAAAGCTCGTACGGAGTTCCCCAGGTTTCGTTGATGGCGGTCGTGAGCGTCGCGCGGACCTGCAAGTCGTTGGTCATCGAACTTGTGCGCGCGATGCACCTGGCAAAGGTTGTCTTAGTCGTCCACGTCAGCGCACGCGCGAGCGTGCGCATCATCAGCTGCACCGCTTCCGTGGACTTGTTGCGTAATCGAAGAGTCATCGCCAGGTTGCAGAGAATTTCGGCGGATTCGGGCTCGATCGACAAAGCGCGGCGCAGGTTGGCCTCCGCCGCTTCGAAACGCCCGAGGCTGCTTAACGCCCTACCCAGGGCAAGGTGCGCCGAGGCGTAGTCAGGACGAATGTCGATTGCCCTGCGCAGGCTATTAACGGCCTCGTCATGCCGTCCTTGGTTAGTTGCAAGGACACCCAGATTGAAATGGACCTCGGCATACGCTGGATTGATGGCCAACGCGCGCTCGTAGCTCTCGACCGCTTCGGCAGTACGGCCCAGGCTGTCGAGTGCATTGCCCATCGCCACGAACGCATCTGCAAAGTCATGCTTGATGTCGATGGCCATTCGGTAGTCGCGCAATGCAAGCTCGTATTCGCCGGCGCGATAATTCAGATTGCCCAAGTTGAAGGAGGCTGCCGCATAGTGCGGGTCGCAGGCTAGTGCGAGTTGGTACGCGCTGCGAGCCTCCTCGAACTGGGCTTGCGCGAGCAGAATGTTGCCCCGGTTCAGGTGTGCTCTCGCGCATCGTGCGTCGGCTTGGACCGCAGCGTCATAGCGCGCCATTGCTTCGGCGATCCGCCCCTGTTCCTCGAGGGCATTTCCCTCATTGATCATCGCGACCGCGGAGTTGTTCGACGCGATTGGTGGGCCCTTATCAGCCCCTTCCAAGCGATTGCAGCGATTCGCCTTGCCGCCGTCTTCAGCCATTGCCAGCCCCCAGCCACCTTTGCGGCATGGTCACGGATGCTTTCGGGGTTGGCAACCACGCGGGTTCGGCGTCGGGAAACGACTCGCTTGGGGAACGCAATTGGTTCGCTCACCGCACCCGCGATAGCTGATAGCTCGAACGGGGCGCTGTGGAGGTTGCGCCGCCTCACGTTCACGGCGCAGCGATCGCGCGTGTCCAGACTTGCTGTGCCGTTTGTATGACTGCACCAGCTTGGATTCCGAGGATGGCGGACGCTACAAGTGCTTGATTATTAATACCCCTATGCCCCTACCTGGTGGAGGCTAAGCGGTGCGCCCAGGCACGATGTGCTCTGCCGACAGGTGCGCATAGCGGCGCACCATCGTCGGATGTGAACGGCAGACCGCGGGCACGCTAAATTGAGCACCCCGGCGGTCCGCAAACCGGATCGTTCGAGAGATCAGCTGATTCAGATGTTGGCGAGCACGATCAACCCCACATTTGCCGACAGCGCTCAACGAGTGCCGAACGCGGCTGACACTTCGGCGCTGGTCTAGTGACGCAGATCCATCGCAGGTATTGGCTCGGCGCCGCTGTCGCAAGTCTGCTTGCTGCACGCGTCAGCGTCGCTGGCGACGACTCGCCGCAGAGCTTTTCACCCGGAGCCTGGCAGCGCACGGCTCAATCAACAGCCGACAACTGGTCACGCGAGGCGATGATCCACCAGTTTGATACGATGCAAGCTCTCAAGGGCACCCCACGCGCGCAGATCCTCGCGCTACTGGGTCCGCCGGGCTACGCGAGCGAGCAGTTTGGCCTGGGCAGCGGACTCCAGGTGCGCTTCGATATCTATCGGCTGTCGGCCCATGCCGATCGCTCCTATGTACTCAACTACGACGCGCAAGACAGGCTTGTCCGCGGAGTCATCGACGGCACGGTCTGCGCTTGTCCGCTGTGCAACGAGGCAGCACCACTCTCGAACGCGGCGCATGTCCGCGAACGGCTGTTGAAGGCAGGCCGGGCCGCAGGTCAGGGGCTGAGCGTGCTCGAGTTCGAAGCGCTCCTCGGCGGCCCGGGAATGCACGCCACCACCACCGCCAGCGGTGGCGGCCAGCGCTGGACCCACTACTCCGATGTATGGCGCATTAGTGCAAAAGCACCACTGTTCCTGCTCGCAGAGGGCGCGCGTCCGACTCGGGACTGGAACGAAGCGGCCTTCGGCGAGGCACGAGTTTTCTCCTATACCTTCGTTACGCTGATGCCCCACTGCCTGGCGCGCTGAACTGAGTTCGATGCGCCCTGAGACGCATCAGGCGTGCACCGCCGAACGAGTCACGCGGACCGGCCGATTGAGTTCGAAGACGTCCGCCATCTCCGCTTGCGGAAGCGGCCGGTAGAGGAAATACCCCTGGACTGCGTCACAGTGCTCAGCCCGAAGAAACTTCAGCTGATCTGCGGTTTCCACCCCCTCTGCCACCACCTTCAGTTTCAAACTATGTGCCATTGCAATTATGGCGCGAGTAATTTTCTTGTCACCGGAGTCGGCGGGAATATCGCGAATGAACGAGCGATCTATCTTGAGGGTATCGATTGGAAAGCGCTTGAGGTAGGCGAGCGATGAATAGCCCGTTCCGAAGTCATCAATCGCGATCTGCACGCCGATCGATTTCAACTTCTCGAGCACGGCTACGGCGCTTTCCCCGTGCGCCATGACCATGCTTTCGGTAATTTCCAACTCCAGACTTGACGGATCGAGTCCACTGGCGTGGATGATCCGGGTCAACTTCGTAAGGAGCAACGGATCCGCAAACTGGCGCACTGAGAGGTTGACAGCGACACTGAGCTTTGTAAGGCCCTGATCGTGCCAAGCCTTGTTTTGCGCGCACGCGGTGGCAAGCACCCATTCGCCGATCGGTACGATCAGACCTGTCTCTTCGGCAAGAGGAATGACATCCATCATCGGTACAAGCCCACGGACCGGATGCTTCCAGCGCAACAGCGCCTCGGTCCCGGTGATCAGACCGGTCGTGGTTTCTACCTTGGCCTGATAGTGCAGCAGGAATTCGCCCCGTTCCAGGGCGTGGCTCAGGTCCGACTCCAGCTCCAGTCGTTCCACCGTATGCACGTTCATCGAGGGCGAGTAAAACAGGTAATTGTTTCGTCCCGCCGCCTTGGCACGGTACATGGCCACATCCGCCGCCTTGAGCAGTGCTTGGGAATCGTTGCCGTCGGACGGGAAGACGCTGATCCCAACGCTCAATGTGACGTGACAGTCCTTTCGTCCGAGTACGTACGGTGCGCTCAGCGTTTCGACGAGCCGCTGAGAAAAGGTGGAGATATCCATCAGGTTTTCGTGGTTTTCGGTCAGCACGGCGAACTTGTCACCCCCCACCCGCGCCACCGTATCGCTTGCGCGTGACTGGGCCCGCAAGCGGTCGGCAACCTGGCGCAACAGAACATCGCCGACTTCGTGCCCCAACGAGTCGTTAATTACCTTGAAGCGGTTCAGGTCCATAAACAGGATCGCCAGTCGCGACCCGGCGCGACGGTGCCGGGGCAGGGCTTGGTCGAGGCACTGGCTCAACATCACCCGATTGGGCAGGGCGGTAAGATCGTCATGAAACGCGATGTGCTTGAGCCAGTCGTCGGCGCGCTTGCGTTGACGAAGTATCTGCAGTGATAACACGGTGCCGAGCATCAGAAGCGCAGGGGTTGCGCCAAGCATGATTCCCTGGAGCAATCGGTAGGCCGTGCGGGACGCCTCGCCCAAGGCGTCGACAAATTGGTTTTCGATGGGGGTGAGATTTTCGTTGATCACGAAGATCTCGGCCAGAATGGCTTCGACCTTCTCGGCGCTCGGCGCAGGAGACTCGATCTCACGTTGTAGTAGCGTTCCGGCCTCGTCAAGCTGAACGATGTAGTGGTCGCCCGCGTCCCAGGCTCGAATCGCCCGCTGCATAAAACTGACCCAGCCAAATCTCCGGTACAGCTTGAACATCCCGTCGACGTCGTCGGGATGATTTCCGCCGCGGACAAATCCTTGCCGGACCTTTGCGAAATCCGGCTTCGGCTTGTCCATCTCGACCCGAGCTGCATGGTCTCCCAGGGGGACAGCGATGTCCGCGTGAAACTGGCGCAGTTCTTCCGCAGCATGGTTGGCGGCGTACTTTTGCAGGTGAAAGACGGCGTCTTTCTGTGCTTTTGACCACAAACTCTCCCCGCCGACGTACGCGCGCACCGACGACAGCAGCCCGAAGCTGACGTTTGCGAGTATCAACAGCCCGAGTACGATCGCAGCAAATATCCAGATGATCGCAAATGGTGAACGTGTCTCTGGCGCTGCCAGTGAAGAGGGTGGTGGCGTCAATTTGTGGGACTGCTCGTTCACGGTGCTTATCGGGCTCTCGGCTCGGCTCGAGGCACATCCCGACCATTCACCCGGCCAGGCGCGCTGCTGCCAGGTCGAACGTACCCCTCAGGGAACGGCATACTCCAGAAGGCAACGACCCAGTGGTTGCAAGATTCAGAACCTTGATCGAGTTCACAGATCGCGAACCGGTATTGCGAGCTTGCTGCTGGTTCGGAGTCGCGGCGGTGGCATGCTGCAGTCATAACACTCCCGCGAGGCGCATCTCAGCCAATGCTTTCAGGTGAATTCAAGGAGCTGATCATCCTCAGCAAGGCCGGACTGGCTTTGATCGTCGCTGCGGTCGCTTTCCGGTTCACGTACTCGACTCAGAGGCGTGTACTCAATGCCGATTCAGACGTCGCGTCGGCGCCCAATCCGGTGAAGGGCAACGCCGGGCCGCTGGTTGCTCGCAATAACACTGGCCCCGTGCTCGCACCCGCCCTCACGATCCTGTTGTCGTCGTTTCTTTTGTTCCTGGTTCAACCCATTCTGGCCAAGCAGATCCTGCCGTGGTTTGGTGGATCGGCAGGTACCTGGACGGTCTGTCTGGTGTTCTTCCAGCTGGTGCTGCTGCTCGGCTATGCCTACGCACACTGGCTGACGCGCCGCCCTGGTTCCCGTCAGTTCGCGTTACACATCCTGCTGCTGCTGACCAGCTGCCTGACGCTGCCGATCATTCCAGCCGCATTCTGGAAGAATGTTCACGGTAGCGTGCCCGAGTTGCAGATTCTGGGGCTTCTGGCTGTGACCGTGGGGTTACCGTATTTTCTTCTCGCGTCGACGACACCACTCCTGCAGAGATGGCTAAGCGGGGCATCCGCCGGCGCGGCGCCGGCGCGGCCCATCTATCGCCTGTTCGCCTTGTCAAACTTTGGATCACTGGTCGGCTTGCTGAGCTACCCGTTTGCGATAGAGCCATTCGCGCCCGTGTACACGCAGGCGTGGGTATGGAGTGCCGGGTACGCAGTGTTCGTCGTGTTCTCGGTCAGCTATGCCTGGACGAGAGGGCGGCTGCCGGAGCTGCGCCACGTCCGGGGTGCAGCCGAGAAATCTCCTGAACCCCGGCCGTCGCCTCGCCTTTATGCTTACTGGATCGGGTGCTCCGCCCTCGGTTCGGCCCTGCTTTTGTCGGGGACGAATCAGATTACGCAGAACATAGCTTCTGTCCCGCTGTTGTGGATTGTGCCGTTAGGCCTGTATCTGCTGAGCTTCACGGTCTGCTTTGAGGGACGCTCCGGACGAGGGTGGTACGAACGTCGCTTCTGGATAACCCCGGCAATGCTGGCCACGGGTGCCATGGCATGGGCACTGGTACCGGAACAAGTCGGTCTTTCCGTCTACGCGGTGCTACCGGTGTTTACCCTCGGAATCTTCCTCGGGTGCATGGTGTGCCACGGTGAACTGGCACGCAGCAAACCCAGCCCGGTTTATCTGACACATTTCTATCTGAGCCTCGCCACCGGCGGCGCGCTCGGTGGCCTGTTGATTGGCCTGGTTGCACCCCAGGTGTTCAACGGCTACTGGGAAATGCCACTCGCCCTGGTGGGCCTGGCGGTGCTGGGCCTCCATTGCTGCTCCGAGGAGATTCGCGGGCGCCCGAACAGATCGTGGACAGCTAACGTTGCTGTGGCGTTGCTCGCGGCGGCACTGATACTGCTGCTGCTCGGGCTACTGCCACCCTCCGGTCCGTCTGGCTGGGCCAAGATCGTAAAAGGCGACGCACGCTGGGGTTGTGGCGCACTGCTCATCATGTCCGCGGTCCTGCTGCAAACATACCGCCTGTGGCGCGCCGTTGCCCTCGCCACGCTGCTTTGTAGCCTCACCTTTGGTTGGAGTTACTACCATGCGGTGTCTACCGGCACCGTGGCTGCCGCTCGCAACTTCTATGGCGCACTACGCGTGACCCAGCCGGCCGGCGGGCAACTTCGATGGCTCAAGCACGGCATCATCGCGCATGGCTCGCAGAGCATGACCTTAGCGGAACGCGAGATACCGACGACCTATTATGGGAGATCGTCCGGGATCGGTCGTACGATTCTGTCCGAGCAGCAGACCGTTGGACCTTTGCGGATCGGTTCGATCGGCCTCGGAGCCGGAACGCTCGCGGTCTACGGGAGGCCCGGTGATCTGATTCGCGTGTACGAACTGAATCCGGCCGTGCTGGAAATCGCACGGAGTCAATTCACCTACCTCAAGGACAGCAAGGCGCAAGTCGAGCCGGTACTCGGCGACGCACGCCTTTCCCTGGAGCTCGAAATCGCACACGGTGCGTTCGACAAACCGCAGCAGCGCTTCGACGTCCTGTCAATAGACGCCTTCTCGGGTGACGCGATTCCGGTGCATCTGCTCACCCGGGAGGCATTCGCCACGTATGCAGGTGTGATCAAGCCGGATGGAGTCATAGCCTTTCATGTTTCCAACAGGTATCTGGATCTTGCTCCCATCGTTGAGCGGATCGCTCGCGATACCGGCTTCCAGGCGGTACTTGTCCGCGATCGCCCGCGTCCGCCGAGTTTGTCGCGTGATTCGAACTGGGTGCTGGTCACCCGAAGCACCACGTTTCTCCTCCAGCCGGGGATCGCGGCTTACAGCACCCCGATTGTGGCGCGTCCCGGCCTGCCGACATGGACCGACCAGTTCAGCAGTCTCTTGCAGATTATGAAGTAGCTCCAGGGGACCGGAGGGTCTCGGACTCATGACGGCCACCCGACGGCGCCCCCGCGATGTCTATTCCAACAGCGGATGTCCGTCAGGCAGCTGGCGCGCATACCAGGTCGCGAGCCGATGCCGAACCGTCTTCTCTCCGACCTGGTCTTCCGGCATTGGCGCAATGACTTTGTCATGCACGAGTAAGCGATAGACGTACAGCGCCTTTTCGCTTACTGAGTCGGTCAACTCGAACTCGACCGCCTTGCGGCTTTCCGCGTATTGAACGCCGGCGAGCAAGGCCGCTTTGAACAATTCCGCTTCGTGTTTGAGCTTCTTCATATGCCATCCTCCGAACGCTCCGCCAGTGACCAGCGTCAAACCCGCGCGTGACAGCGCAGTGTCCCGCATCGGCCCGCGGGCGTCACAGGGGCGTTCGGCGCCCTGGCTTCGAGTTGCGCCGCGTACCGGCAGCAAGCCGGATGCACATATGACCACTAGTGCCGACGCAATGCCACAAGTGAGTCCGGCGTAGATGCGCCGCGCGCGCCTCGTTGGACGCTCGCGTGCGGGCGCTGATGAATCCCTTACCCTAGGCGCCCGACTTCGACTGATCGTGACTGGCGCACTCGAGCTGCCAGACCGACTGGCAGACCAGGTGAAACAGCAGGTTGTCACGACCGGCTACCATGCGTTCGACCTCGTATTCGATCTGATCAGGTTGAATCGGATCGCGACACAACGAGCAAAGCTGCCCGGTGCCGTAACCGCCCCACATCCATGAGGCCGGCTCGCACGGCAATTCTCCCCTGGCGATGCGTTCGCGTGCGATGACTCGGAGTTGCTGTTCGCGTTGGGTGAGCGACATTGCGTGCGGCCGAGCTGTGGCGGTTAAGTGTCAGGCGGATAACATGGTTTGATGTCGGCACCATTGTTGCGCGGTGCCGGCCGCGACCGACGCCGGCGGGAGGCCCCAACATGCGTGACCGAAATGCTGAACAACGTGTCAGCGTTCGCCCATTACGAGCCGTTGCACCGCAATCCTTGTTGCGCTGCGGCGTGTCCAACAGGCGACAGTGCGGATCCAACTCAGTCTCGCCACCAGTTGCGGCGCGCCGCAACTCAGGGGTCGCGGACCTCGCACTTATCGAAACTGACGCCGCAGAACGGGCAGAAGGCGACGCGGCGGCCGATGCGATACTGGTTGGCAATCTGGATTCCGAGTCGCGCGGTGCAGTTGGGGCAACTCGTAAGATCCAGATACAGCAGCGCGCCGAACATCACGGCCACCCCAGCGACACCCGACGCAGCCAGCACGTAGCCGTATTTGGAGCCGAGGGTGCTGGTCATAGCGAAGATCGCTACAGACGCCACTGCAACCAGCATGCCTGCCCCCAAGACCCTGCGGGCCCGCTTCGATCGTCCTTTGAAGTATTCCCGGATTGTCAGGTTGATCTGCTCGCGCATGGCTTCGGTCACGCTGCGCGCTTTCGTGGTCAGGTTACGGCGCTGGTATTCCGCGCCTAACTCAGTCGCGAATCAACCTCCTCGTCTGTCGCCCTGCGCAGACGCCTCGCAGCACGATCCGGCGGTCGTGCCCATAGCGGTGTGGCAGCGCTGGATTCATGGCGGCGTACCGCAAGGTGGCGGCACGCGGTGCAGCGCGCCGCAGCGATCTGTATAAGGACTCAGGTGAGCAACGGGGCATGAGCGGCGCAAGTTCATCGGCGGCGGAGGCATCCCGGTTACTGCGGGAGGGACGGTACGAGGAAGCTCTGCCGTTCGCCGAGCGCGCGGTCGCCGGAGCGCACAGCTGCCTGCTCGCGCACGGCCTGCTGGCATCGGTGCTGCTGCAGCTCGGTCGCGCGGCGCAGGCGGACGGCGCCGTGCTGCACGCCATGGAGCTCGGCGGCGGGACCGCGGATGCCTACGACGGACTGGCCTGGGTATCGATCGCACTCGGGCGGCACGAGCGCGCCAACGCTCTGTATCGGCGCGCGGTCGAGGCGTCGCCGCGCGAGCCGCGCTTCTGGTACAACCTCGCGTGTGGCGAGCGCAGCCTCGGTCGGCTCGCAGAAGCAGAGCAGGCCTGCGACCGGGCCATCGCGCTCGATGTCGCGCAATACCCCAGCTGGCTGCTGCGATCCGAACTGCGCGTGCAGGTGCCGGAGGCGAACCACATCCGCGAGCTGCAGGCGCAACTGGGCCGGGCGGCAAGTAACTACCGTGCGCGCCTGTTCCTCGGTTATGCGCTCGCCAAGGAGCTCGACGACGTGGGCCGATACGATGAGGCCTTCCACTGGTTCGCCACTGCGGCGCGGACGCGCCGCGAGCACCTGGCGTACGACGTCGCCCGCGACGAGCGCAAGCTGGCGCGCATCGCGGAGGTCTATACGCGCGAGCTGTGTGTTGCCGCGCCCCCGGCGCCCGGCAGTCCGCCAGGCGCCGTGGACTCCGCGCGCTATATGTTCATCGTCGGTCTGCCGCGCTCCGGCACGACTCTGGTGGAACGGATCCTGACGGGGCTGCCCGACGTGCGCTCGAACGGCGAGACGGCCAACTTCTCGCGCGCGCTGCTGGACGCTGCCCGTGGCGACGGCGATGTGTTCGCGCGCGCCGCCGCGGCGGATCCCGCTGCGGTGGCGGCCGGCTACGCACGACTCGCGGAGCCCGGCGCTCCCGCCGGGCGCATCATCGAGAAGCTGCCGCTCAATTACCTGTACCTCGGCGCCATCGCGCGTGCCCTGCCGGAGGCGAAAATACTGCTGGTCAGTCGCTCGCCCCTCGACAGCTGCTTTGCGATGTATCGCACGCTGTTCGCGGCCGGCTATCCCTTCAGCTACGACCTCGGCGACCTGGGCCGCTATTACGCCGCCTACCAGCAGCTGATGGATCACTGGCGCGGCGCTCTCGGCGGCCGCCTGCACGAGATCGTCTACGACGATCTGGTACGCGAGCCACTGCACAGCGGTGCGCGGATCGCGCAGTTCTGCGTACTGCCGTGGAGCGACGCGGCGATCGACATCCGGAACAACAGATCAGCGTCGCTGACGGCGAGCGCCGCGCAGGTACGGCGGCCGATCTACGGCAGTTCCTCCGGACGCTGGCGGCATTACCGCCGGCATCTGCAGCCGCTGATCGCCACGCTGCAGGCGCGGGCGATACCCATCCCGGCCTGAGCGCGGCGCGCCGCTCACTTGAAGGAATAACCCAGCCGGATGCCGATCTCCCGCGGGGGATTGACCAGGTAGTCATCGGTCAGATTGCCAAGCTGATTCGGCTGGGAAGGTGGCGACAGGATCTCCTCCTTATCGAATACATTGGTCGCGTATAAAGTCGCGCGCCAGGCGTTGTGGGTCAGCGTGGCCGCGAAGTTCATGATTTCGTAAGTCGAGGAATGCTGGATCGTCGTGGTACCCACGCTCGGCGCCACCTGCAGCGCGACCGCACTGCGGTATACGGCATTCGGCGACAGCGTCAGCACGTATCCCGGACTCAGGTTGATGTCATACATCAGAGCACCGCTCACGCTGTTCTTGGGGCTTCCCGGCAGCTGTTCGCCGGCGGAGCCTGACAGCAGACCCGGCACGATGGTGCCCGTGCCCAGCCCGTTATTCGCCGGCAGAGAGAATGCGCTGGTCAACGTGGCATCGGCATAGGCGTAGCCGACCGAGTAGCTCAGGTGTGAGATGAATAACGGACCGCTGGATTCGAACTCAAAGCCCTTCGACTGTGCCTTGTTGGCGTTGTAGACGGCCAGGTTCCCGGAGGGCAGGCTCGAGGAGATCTGTGGTCTGTCCCAATAGATATCGAATATCGCAAGCGTATAGGAAACGCCACTCGCGAAGCGCCCCTTGAGACCGGCTTCGTAGTTATTCGTGCTGTCGGGTTGATAGTCCCGCAACAGGGGACTTTCCTTGAATGGCCCGGTCGATGGAACCGAGTTCGCACCACCGCGACGGAAGCCCTGCGACCACAACGCATAGAGGTAATGATGGTCGGCGTACTCGTACGAGGGATTGATCTTACCCACGGTCTTCGTGGCATCCGAGTGATGCGGTGTGGCCGGCACGAGCGTGGGAAAGGTGAAATCCTGGTACAGCTGCGCGTCGATGAAATGCTGATCGAAATGCCGCACGCCGCCGGTGATCTGTGCTTTCGGCAGGAAATGCCAGGTCAGCTCGCCGAACTCAGATACATCCTGGAAGGTCTGCGTGTCGATCTGCTGAAAGGTGAGATCGTTCGGACCGGTCACCACCAGGCAATTCGGAAAGCTGGAGGGAACGCCCGCCGCCGTATAGAAAACCGGGCTCGTGCATCCTTGCGCCAGCGAACGCTCCGGCGAGCCGGGGGTCGTGACGAACCAGGCGCCGTGGCGCGTCTGGTTCTCATAGAACGCGCCCACTACGTAATCGAGCGCGTTCGCGGGGTCGGTTTTGGAGACCAGACGCACCTCCTGCGAGAAGGTATGGGCCGAATCGGTGAACTGAAAGGGATAAACCCAGCGCGGGTTGGTGGGGACACCGGCGTAGTACGGCACGTAGAACCCGCCGGCGTAACCGCCGTAGTCGAAGGTCGAGTCGTTGATCAAAGACCCGTCGGTCGTATGGTACGAGCTCGTCGCCGAGACCGTCGCAAACCCCGCGTCGTAGCTCAGATCGAGACTCGTCAGGTTCGTCGTGCGGTCCCACGGCTCGTCGATCAGCGCCAACTCCTGGTAGGGACCGCCGGCGGGGAAGACCGTGTGGGGATCGAACGGCGACACCCCGCCGGCGTACACCGGATTCACCTGCGGTCCGCCGTCGCCCGAGGCCTCCGAGTGCAGCAGCGCGAGCTCTGCACTGAAGGCCTCGACCGGCTTCCACAGCAGGCTCGCGCGCCCGGTAAAGCTCCTCTGCCAGTTCCAGTCGCTGCGGCTGGTGTAGATGGGGGAGCTGTTGACAGGATCGGCGGGGTTGGCGAGCAGCGGAACGCCGTAGGCCGTGTTGCTGGTGCGCTCTTCCGGGCCGAAGACGTTGATCCAGCCCGGCTGGTAGTCGTACTTGGCCGAAGCCCGAAACGCCATCACGTCTCCGAGCGGCAGATTGACCATGCCCTTGACCGACCAGCCGGCGCCGTCCGAATGGGCGAGTTTCGAGCCGCTCGCCTCGACCGTTCCGTCGAATGTCCCTAATTGCGGCGAATTGGGGATCAGGCGCAGCGCACCCCCCAGCGCGCCTGCACCGTACAAAGTCCCTTGCGGTCCGCGTAAAACCTCGACGCGGTTCAGGTCGTCCAGTTGAAAATAACCGTCAATCGGTGAATTGCCGATGTAGGTCCCGACGGGGTCCTGCTCGAAGGTGCGAAAGCCGCGCGACGGAGGAGGACTCGCCGTCGCGTTGATGCCGCGGATAATGGGCGAGACGGCTCCCGCAAACCGGGCGCCGTAGTCAAACATACTCAAGCCGGGCACCTGGGTCGCGAGGGACATCAGATCGGTAGCGCCGCTCGCGGCAATCTGCTCCGGGGTCACCACCGAGATGCTGTAAGGAACCGCTTCGAGCGCCTCCGTGCGGCGAGTCGCGGTTACGACGACCTCCTGCAAGGCATTGCCGCCATTGCCGTTGGCGTCGCTCTGGTCAGCCAGCGCCGGATGCGGTGCGCCGTAGAGCGCGAAGAACACCGCGCCGGCGATGCTGGTCGTCGCTGGCGCAGCCCGTGCGTCGCCGGCGGCCCGTGAGTCCTTAGAGCGCATTCTCCCCATGAAATCTCCCCCGCGATGTTGTGTTATTTCTCCGCTTCCGATGCACCCTTCAGCGTGTCCAGCGATAGACCGCTCCCGGAAACGGCGGCTTCCACTGCTCGAAGGCGCCGGTAACGAACACGGTGTCCGCGCCGTTCGCACCGAAGGCCATGTTGGTGACGTACGGCGTGGCGACCTCGATCGTGCGCACCAGCTTGCGGTTCTCGTCCACGACGAGCACGCGGCCGGAGCCGTTTTGCGCGATGTAGTAATTACCGTCGGGACCGAGCTTCAGGCCGTCCGGGCCGTTGTAGGCGTCCTCGTGCGGCGTCGGCGGCGCCAGGTCCTCGAGACGCGCCCACACGGTGCGCGCGCCCAGCTTACCGTCGGGCCCGATGACGAACGACAGCACGCGTCCGGCGAGCATCTCGGCAACCAGCAGGTGCTGCCGATCCCGCGCAAGCGTCAGCCCGTTCGAGTAATGGATGGTATTGGCAACCTCGGTGACGTTTCCGCCGTCGGCCGTCATATGCAGCACCGCGCCGGTGATCGGTGCCTTGATGTCATAGACGCCGGAAGCGGAGAAGTAGATGCCGCCATGCCCATCGGCCGCGAAGTCGTTCGGGCCGATGAAGGGCTTGCCACTGCTGTCCGCGCGCACCACGCGCAGCTGCCGGCCGCTGCCATCGAGCTCGACGACCGAGTTGTCGTCGTAGCAGGCCACCAGCAGGTGGCCGTTGAACGGTATCAGCGCATTGGCGCCGCACTTGTCCTTGTGCCACCAGACCGCGACGCGACTGCCGTTCCAGGTCTTGATGTTGCTCTGCGCGTATTCCACGTAGAACAGCCGGCCGTCGCGCCACAGCGGGCCTTCCGGATAGTGCGCATCGGGATCGATGGTGGCGAGCTTCTGGGCGAGCGCCGCGGCGCCGGGGAGAGCGGCAAGGCAGGCCGCGAGCAGCGCCAGCCGGCACCACGAACGCAAGGCATTGCCGGCGCGGGGACCTGAACCGCTCTTCATCGCGGACCGATGTAAGCATGGCAGCGCGCAGGGCCGCCATTCATTTTTCGCATGGAACAATCGAGGTTTTCGCTGGATGACAGCCAATTGCGTGCCGTGTGCACGCTCTCGACGCCGCGCGCGTGATGCGCCTCACGGATGGCGGTTCACCGGACCCGCAGAATGGCCTCTGGCATGGCATAAGCGCGTGCACGGAAGTGCTCATGAGCATGATGCAGCTCGTCATCGGCAGCGCCCTCGGATTCGTCTTCGCCCAGGGTGCGCTGTTCGCTGCCCGCCAAGGCGCCGGGTGGCTCGGGCGCGGCCGGATGCCGCAGCGCCGCGGCACGCTCACGCCGCCGCAATGGACCAGCTTCCTCGGCGGCTTCGTCAAGTACGCAGGCCCGATTGCGGCCGGGGTCGCTCTCCTCACTCTCGGCGCATGGGCTGTCAGCGACTACCTGGCGGCGCGGTCGGCGTCCCGTGCGACGCTGGTCGGCACCCTCGACGCACCGATCGCGGCGCCGGTTCCAGCGCTGTCGCCCCGCGTCGTGGCTGACGAGGCACTACCTGCGGCCGCACCGCGGGCCGCAGCACCCAGGGTCGGGGGCACTGCGGTGGCTGCCAGCGTCGATCCGTACGCCGACGGGGATTTCAAGGTGAAGCGCCCGCCGCATCGTGCCGGCACGGCCGCGAACCTCAAGGACGCTTACCTCGAGCGCTCCGAGGCCAAGGCCCGCGCAGAGCTGCTCAGCGAGACTCAGCAGCACCTGCAGCGCTCGCAATATGACTGCGAAGCGGCGGACCGCGCCGCCAGATACCTCAAGGCTGGACTCGATGTATGGGGTTTCGCGGCCTGGCAGGACAAGTACTTCCCGGTGAGTACCTACAAGGGTGCGACACACGCGCCGTGCGCGGACATCAAGAACGCGCTCGACTTCGGCTCCCTCGACCTGCAGACCACCATGGCGCAGCAGAATCACCCGTGAGGGGCGGCGCCCGCCCGCCCGCTGATCCAATCCCCGCAGACCGTGCCCCGAGGGTCCGCTGACAAGGAATGACCCATGCGCCTGGCCGCGTTACTGACGATCGTGCTGGCGGTCGCCCCGTGCGCTCCCGCCCCGGCGGGCACCGCCGACAACGTGCGCACCGCGCGGCGCTACTTCCTCGAGAACATGGCTGGCGGGCGCTTCGAGCACACCGACGCGATGTTTGCACCCGACTTCATCGCGCATGGCGCCTCCGCCAACTACACGCTCGCGCAGGACCTGGACTCGACCAGCTCGTGGCGGATCGCCATACCGGATCTCAAGGTGACGGTGGAACGTACGGTGGCCGACAAGGACATGGTCGCCGTGCACTGGAGAGCGAGCGGCGTGAATACCGTCGCTCTCGGAGAGCTGCCGGGCAAGGGCGGTCGTCTCGGCATCGAGGGCATGACGATGTTTCGCTTCGCCGCCGGAAGGATCGTCGAGGAATGGAGCGTCGTCGACGTCGCGACGCTCAGAAAGGATATCGGTCCATAGCGCCCCGGCAGCGCGCGCAACACCACGGGGCCGTGTCCGGCCGCTGCGGCGCCGCGTCCTGACGCGGGCTTCAGACCGGCTGATCGATCGATCTGGCGAGCGCGGTGAACAGCTTCGGTCCCCCCGCAGTCATGTACCAGCAATCCTCCAGCCGGATGCCGAACTCCCCCGGTATGTACAGGCCCGGCTCGTCGGAGAAACACATGCCTGCCTGCAGGGGCGTGGTGTCGCTGCGCACCAGGTAAGGCGGCTCGTGCACGTCCATGCCGATGCCGTGGCCGGTGCGGTGCGACAGGCCCGGCAGGCGATAATTCCTGCTCCAGCCCTGCTTTTCATAGAAGTCGCGCACCGCCCGGTCGACGGCGCCGACCGGCGCACCCAGCCGGGCGCTCTCGAGCGCGAGCTGCTGGCCGCGCTTGACGGTGTCCCACAGCTGGCGCTGCCGCGCGGAGGCCTCGCCGAACACCCAACTGCGCGAGATATCGGACTGGTAACCGTGCACGCTGCAACCGGTATCGATCAGGATCACCGAGCCTGAGCGCACCAGCTGCGGCACGAGCGAGCCGTGCGGGTAGGCGCTCGCCTCGTTGAGCAGCACCAGCGAGAACTCGTGTACGCCGCCGAGCTGGCCGGTCGCCGCAATCATCAGCGCCTGGATGTCCGCCGCGCTCATGCCGGCTGTGATCCGACCGTGCACGTGGCGCACCGCCGCCAGCGTGACATTGTTGGCGGCCTGCATGAGCGCCAGTTCGGCGGCTGACTTGTGCATGCGGCACGGTCCGATGAGCTCGTCCGCAGGGACCATGCCGTGCACGCCGGGCGAGGCCTTGCCGACGCGCTCTACGATGAAATATCGCGTCGTGGCCTCGACCGCCAGCGGACCGGACAGATCCTGCCGCTCGTGCAGCGCCGCGGCCAGCAGCTCGAAGGGGCTCTCGTCCTCCTGCCAGGTACGCACGTCGGCCGGGATCTGCAGCGTCTCGCGCACCGACGGCTCCTCGAAGAACGGCGTCACCACCACCGTGCGGCCGCTCGCCGGTATCAGTGCGGCGGTGGTGCGCTCGGAACGGTGCCAGCGGACGCCGGTGAAGTACTCGAGCGTCGCGCCGGGCTCGACGAGCAGCGCCGCGACCTTGCGCTGCTGCATCAGCGCCTGCACGCGCTCGAGGCGCTCGCCGCGCTCCGCGGGGGCGATGGGCGGGACGCCGCCGGTGAGCGGGGCGAGGTTCGCCACCCCGGGGTCGGCGGCGGCCGTGGTCCGTCCCGCCAGTGAGGCCCCGGCAGCGGCGGCCGCCGCGAAGAAGGCACGTCTGCTAACGCTGGTCATGGGCTTGCTTCCCTTTGAGCGCCTGCGGCTGTTGCACGACGGCAGCCGCTGCGGTCGCCAGCGCCTGCGCGGAGCACTGGCGCGGTGGATCTTGTGTGACGCCCGTCACTTCCTGCAGCGGGACGTCCGGCCGCGGGCGTCGATTTTGAGAGGCCGGGACACAACGAAATCCGTATTTCCCCTTACGTTAAGCTGGTGAATATACGCTTCAAAGTCATCGCGTTGATCGCCGCGATTTTCCTGATCCTCGGCCTCGCCGAGGTGCTGGTCGAGCGGCGCGTGGTGCTGCCGAGCTTCGCCGAGCTCGAGCGCGCCAACGCGCGCACCGCCATGCAGCGCATCGACAATGCGCTCGACATGACGCTGCGGGGCATCGCGGTATCGGCGGTCGATTGGGGCAACTGGGCGGACACCTATCGCTTCGTCCAGGATCATAACCATGAATTCGTAGCCGCCAACATCAGCGACCTGGCGCTGCGGCAGCTGAACATCAACATGCTGCTGATCATCGATCTCGACGGCAGGTTCGTCGAGGCGAACCAGCTGGACCTGAAGTCGGATCGTCCCCTGAGGCTCGACCTGGCCGCGCGCCGCGATCTGCCGGCCGATTTTCCGTGGCGCATGCAGCTGCGCGAGGGGGCGCCGGTGCGCGGCCTGCTGCGCACCAACCGCGGCATCCTGCTGCTGGCAGCCTCGCCGATACTCGACGGCAACGGCAACGGACCGACCCATGGCATGGTCATGCTCGGCAGACTGCTGACACCTGCGGCGGTGCGCAGCATCGGTGCCCAGGCGCAATCGGATCTGAGCATGCTGGCGCCGACATCCGGCTCGGCAGCCGACGATCTGGTCGAGACCGACGGGGTCACGCGCGTCTTTCGCACCTACCGCGACATCTACGGCCAGCCGATCATGACGCTGCGCGTCGACGTGCCGCGCGACATCACCGCGCGCGGACGCACCGCGGTCGCCTACGCGTCCAGCTGCCTGACGGTGGCGGCGGTCATCGTGCTCGTGCTGCTGGTCATGGTCCTCAACCGCGCGATACTGCGCCCGCTCGGCACGGTAACGCGCCACGCGGTGGCGCTCGGCAAGGACCAGGACCTCACCACCCGTCTCAACCTGCAGCGCCGCGACGAGTTCGGCGTGCTGGCGCGCGAGTTCGACCGCATGGTGGACCGGCTGGCGCAGTCGCGTACCGCGCTCGTCGACCAGTCGTACGAAGCCGGGTTCGCCGAGCTCGCCAAGGGCGTGCTGCACAACCTCGGCAACGCCATGACGCCGATCGGCGTGCGGCTGGCGCGGCTCGGCGAGCGGCTGCGTGCCGCCCCCGCCGAGGACGCGCAGCAGGCGGTCGCCGAGCTGCAGGCGGCCGTGCCGGACCCGCAGCGCCGCGCGGATCTCGAGGAATTCCTGCGGCTCGCGTGCCGCGAGCTGGCGGTCGCGGTGAGCGAGTCGCGCGCGGACGTCAGCGTCATGACCCGGCAGGCGAACGTGGTGCAGACGACGCTCGCCGAGCAGATGCGTACCGCGCGCAACAACGAGCAGGTCATCGAGCCGGTGCGGCTCACCGAGCTGCTGACGCAATCGCTCGAGATCGTGCCCGATACCACGCGGCAGCGTCTCACGGTCAACGCCGACGACAGCCTGGGGCGTGTCGGCGTGGTGCGCGTGGCGCGCACCGTGCTGCGCCTGGTGCTGCAGAACCTGATCATCAATGCCGCGGACGCGATCCGCGACGCCGGCAAGGAACGCGGGACACTGCGCGTGAGCGCCGAGATCGTGAGCGACGCGGACCGTCAGCAGCTGCACCTGCAGTGCCGCGACGACGGTGTCGGCATCGCCGCCGAGAATCTCGAGCGCGTGTTCGAAAAAGGCTTTTCCACCAAGTCCCCGGAAACCAATCACGGGATCGGACTGCACTGGTGCGCCAACGCCGTGAACGCGTTGGGCGGGCGCATCTGGGCCGCGAGCGAAGGCCCGGATCGCGGCGCCGCGCTGCACGTACTGGTGCCGCTCGCCACCCCTGAAAACGCACTCCTCGCCGGAGCTGCCTGAGGTCGCCATGAGTGAAGTGAATCCCACCACGATTCGGGTGCTGGTCGTCGACGACGAAGCCGAGATCCGCGATGCCTACCGGCAGATCCTGCTCGAGAGCGAGGCGAGCGCCGAGATGGCCGGCTTCCACGAGCTGCGCAGCCGCCTGTTCAAGAAGCCCGCCACCGACAGCCAGCGCACGCGCGCCGCGGCCCGCACCACGGTGTTCGAGGCGGTGTTCTGCGACCAGGCGACGAGCGGGGTGGCCGCGGTGAAGGAGTCGCTGGCGCGCAACGAGCCCTTCGCGGTGGTATTTCTCGACATGCGCATGCCGCCGGGCCCCGACGGGGTGTGGGCGGCGACCCAGATCCGCGAGCTGGATCCGGCGGTCGAGATCGTCATCTGCACCGCCTATTCCGACGCCGATCCGGGCGAGATCGGCGGCTACGTGCCGCCGGAAGACAAGCTCTCGTATCTGCAGAAACCGTTTCATCCGCACGAAGTGCGCCAGATGACCATCGCGCTCGGCAGCAAGTGGCGCGCCGAGCGGCGCATCGTGCGGCTCGCCTACTTCGACACGCTCACCGGGCTGCCGAACCGCGAGCAGTCGCACAACCGCCTGGTCGCGGCACTGCAGGCCGCCAGGGAAAAGGGCGGCAATCTCGCGGTGCTGTACCTGGATCTCGACAACTTCAAGCGCGTCAACGACACCCTCGGCCATGCCGTGGGTGATGAGCTGCTCTGCGTGGTCGCCGAGCGGCTGCGCAGCTCGCTGCGCTACGGCAGCGAATCCAACGCCAGCGTCGCGCGCCCCGGGGACATCGCGCGCCTCGGCGGCGATGAGTTCATGGTGCTGTTGCCGAGCCTGCGCAGCACCGTCGATGCCGGTGGCGTGGCCGAGAGGCTGATCCTGGCGCTGCGCGAGCCGATGCAGCTCGCCGCTAACTGCCTGGTGGTGACCCCGAGCGTCGGTATCGCGATCTATCCGCAGGACGGCACCGACGCCGCGACGCTGCTGCGCAATGCCGACCTGGCGATGTATTTCGCCAAGCGGCGCACCCCCGGCACCTTCGCTTACTTCGATGTGTCGATGAACGCGACGGCGCTGCATCGCTTCACCATCGAGGAGCAGCTGCGCGGCGCGCTCGAGCGCAACGAGTTCTCGCTGCAGTACCAGCCGCAGTTCGACGTGCGCACCGGCACCATCTCCGGCGTGGAGGCGCTGTTGCGCTGGACCAATGCCGAGCTCGGCGCGGTGAGTCCGACCGAATTCATCCCGGTCGCCGAGGAGACCGGCCTGATTCTCGCGATCGGCAGGTGGGCGTTGCGCGCCGCCTGCCAGCAGGCCCAGGCCTGGCGGACCGAGGGCCTGCCGGTGCAGCGCATGGCGGTCAACGTCTCCGGGCGTCAGTTCGCGCTGGCGGAATTCCCGCCCGAGGTCGGCGCCATCCTCAAGGAGACCGGGCTCGAGCCGGCGGTGCTCGAGCTGGAGATCACCGAGTCGGTGGTCATGGCGGACGAGGCCTGGGCGGAGAAGGCCATCAATCAGCTCAAGGCGCTCGGCATCTCGCTCGCCATCGACGACTTCGGCACCGGCTACTCGAGTTTCGGGCGCCTGCGGCACTTCGCCGTCGATCGCCTGAAGATCGACCGCTCGTTCGTCACCAGCATCACCGACTGCAGCGACGATCGCGCCATCGCCGCGGCCATCATCGCCATGTCGCGCTCGCTGCGCATCAACGTCACCGCCGAGGGCGTGGAGAACTTCCCGCAACTCGCCTTCCTGCAGGAGCAGGATTGCCAGGACGCGCAGGGCTTCCTGCTCAGCCGCCCACTGCACGCCGATGCCGCACGCGAGCTGCTGCGGCGGGTGAACGAGGTCGGCGATGCCTCGCGCACCCAGCGCCTGAAGATCATCACCGGCTAACGGACCGCGCGGCACCATCCTGCAATGCACGCGGCGCGCAGCGCCGCGTGCGAGGCGATTGCGCGTAGAATTGCTGCCTCCAGGATTTCCCGCCCGCACTGATGGAATCGGGAGGTTATGCAGACCGCGCTCGCCGATTTCATCAGGGACACCCCGGCCGGCAGGGAGGCCGACGCCATCCTGCGCAGCTGTGTGCATTGCGGCTTCTGCCTGCCCGCGTGCCCGACCTACCAGCTGCTGGGCGACGAGCTCGACAGTCCGCGCGGCCGCATCTATCTCATGAAGCAGCTGCTCGAGGGCAAGCCGGCCGGCGCGCACACGCAACTGCACCTGGATCGCTGCCTCACCTGCCGGGCCTGCGAAAGTGCCTGTCCATCGGGAGTGCAGTACGGGCGCCTGCTCGACATCGGCCGCGGGCTCATCGAGGAGCGCGTGCACCGCGCGCCGGGGGCACGCCTCATGCGTTACCTGCTGCGCACGGTGTTGCCGTACCCGCGGCGCGTGCGGGGGCTGCTCGCCCTGGCCGGCGCCGTGCGCCCGCTGCTGCCGCGCGCGTGGCGGGCACGCCTGCCGGCGCGCGCGCGCGCGCCGCCCGCGCCGCGCGCAGATCGCGCAGCGCACGCCCGGCACGTGCTGCTGCTCGCTGGCTGCGTGCAACCGGCGCTCGCCGGCAACATCAACCCGGCGGCCGAGCGGGTGCTCGCCTCGCTCGGCATCGCCACGGTGCGCGCCCGCGCCGGCTGCTGCGGCGCGCTCGCCCATCACCTCGCCGCGCACGGCGAGGCGCTGGCGCAGGCGCGGCGCAACGTCGATCTGCTCTGGCCGCAGGTGGAGGCGGGCGCCGAGGCGGTCGTGGCCACGGCAAGTGCCTGCGCGGCGATGCTGAGCGACTACGGCCGGCTGCTGCAGCACGATCCCGCGTACGCCGCGCGCGCCGCCCGCATCGCGGCGCTCGCCCGCGACGTCAGCCAGGTGCTCTACGCGCAGCGCCCGGCGCTCGGCGCCGCGCTCGCCGTGCGCGCCGGCAGCGGCCCCCCGGCGGCCGCGCGCGTGGCGTTCCAGGCGCCGTGCACGCTGCAGCATGCGTTGCGCGTCAAGGGCGTGGTCGAGGCGCTGCTGCACGACGCCGGCTTCACCCTGACCGAGGTGACCGACGGCCAGCGTTGCTGCGGCTCCGCCGGAACCTACTCGGTCCTGCAGCCGCAGCTCGCCGGGCAGCTGCTGCGCGCGAAGGTCGCGGCGCTCGAGGCGGGCGGCCCCGACGTCATCGCCACCGCCAACATCGGCTGCCTGGTGCACATCGCGAGCGCCACGGCGGTGCCGGTGCGTCACTGGGTGGAGCTGCTGGCGGCGAGACTCGCTGATGGCTGACCAGTGGGGCGAGCGCATGCCGCGCTCCGTCGGCCTGCTACAGACGATTGCCGTGTCCGTCGGCATTGCGATCGGCAGCGGCATCTTCCGCGTGCCTGCCACCGTTGCCGCGCAGTTGCACGCGCCCGGGCCGATGCTCCTGTGCTGGATCATCGGCGGAGTGATCGCGCTGTGCGGTGCGCTCACGGTCGCGGAGCTGGCCGCAGCCCTGCCGCGCTCGGGCGGTATTTTTGCCTACCTGCTCGAGGGCTACGGGCCGTTGCCCGCCTTCCTGTTCGGCTGGACGGAGCTGGTGGTCATCCGCGCGGCGGCGCTCGGCGCGATCGCTACCATCTTCGCCGAGTACCTCGGGTGGTTCGTGCCCCTTAAGCCGGCGCAGGTGCACTACATCGCGGCGCTCGCCATCGTGCTCATCGGCGCCATCAACTACCTCGGAGTACAGCGCGCCGCCGCGGTACAAAGCGCCGCCACCGTGCTGAAGTACGCGGTGCTGCTGGCGCTCGGGCTGCTCGCCTTCAGCGCCACCGGCGGCAGCAGCGCACATTTCACCCCGGCCTGGCCGGCCGGGGCGCCACTGTCGCTGCTCGCCACCGCGCTGATTCCAGTGCTGTGGACTTACGACGGCTGGGCCGACCCCGCCTCGATGGGCGGCGAGATCAGTAATCCGCAGCGCAACCTGCCGCTGGCGCTCATCGCCGGCGCGGTGTGCGTCATGCTGGTGTACCTGGTGGTGAACGTCGGCTTCATCTACGCGCTCGCGCCGGCGCAGATGGCAGGCGCGAAGCTGATCGCCGCCGATGTTGCCGCGCGCATCCCGCTGCTCGCCGGCCGCGGCGCGGCGGTGGTGGCGGCGGCGGTGGTGATCTCGGCGTTCAGCGGCCTGAACGCTTCGATGATGACCGGCTCGCGGATCTTCTACGCCATGGCCGACCGCGGACTGTTCCTGGCGCTCGCCGCGCGCGTCTCGCCGCGCTTTCAAACCCCGTCCGTGGCCATCGGGCTGGCCAGCGTACTCGGGGTCGGGTACGTGCTGCTGAACGATTTCGCGCAGCTGGCTGACAAGTTCATTCTCGGCATCTGGCCGTTCTACGCGCTCACGGTCGCCGCGGTGTTCGTGCTGCGCCGGCGCCGCCCGGAGCTGTCGCGGCCGTATCGCGTGTGGGGCTTCCCGCTGGTGCCGGCCGCATTCCTGCTCGCCTCCGCGCTCATGATCGGCAACGCGCTGTTCACCGATCCGCGCAACAGCGGTTTCACGTTCGCCATCATCCTCGCCGGCATACCGGTGTTCTGGTTGCGCGCGCGCGCGATGGCGCCGCGGCTTCGGCTAAGATAGCGCGCCCCACGAAGGGACCCCCATGAGCGCGCGCAGCGCCGGCAACGGCGCCCTGGTATTCCTGTTCATCGCGGTGCTGGTCGACTCGATCGGCTTTGGCATCATTCTGCCGGTGCTGCCGGGGCTGATCATGCAGCTCACCGGCGTGTCCATCGACCGGGCGGCGGTGTATGGCGGCAGGCTGTCGTTCGTGTACGCCGTGATGCAGTTCTTCTGCGCGCCGGTGCTCGGCAACCTGAGCGATCACTTCGGCCGCCGGCCGGTGCTGCTGTTCGCGCTGCTGGCGCTCGGCTGCGACTACTTCGTCATGGGGTTCGCCCCGGTGATCGGCTGGCTGTTCGTGGGGCGCGCGGTCGCCGGCGTCGCCGGCGCCTCATTCACCCCCGCCTATGCCTACGTCGCTGACATCACCCCGCCCGAGCGACGGGCACAGACCTTCGGGCTGATGGGCGCGGCCTTCGGCATCGGTTTCATCGTGGGTCCTGCCGTCGGCGGACTGCTCGGCACGCTACTGGGGCCACGCGCTCCGTTTTTCACCGCCGGGACCATCGCACTCGCCAACGTGACGCTCGGCTACTTCGCACTTCCCGAATCGCTGCCGCGCGAGTCGCGGCGCGCATTTCACTGGGCGCGCGCCAACCCGCTCGGCACGCTCGCGCAGGTGCGCCGCTACCCGGTCGTGCTGCTGATGCTCGGCGCGCTGTTCCTGTGGCAGCTCGCGCACCAGGTGTTGCCGAGCACCTGGGCGTTCTACACGATCTCCAGGTTCCACTGGACGAGCGCCCAGGTGGGCTGGTCGCTCGCCTGGGTCGGCCTGGTGATGGCGATCGCCCAGGGCGTGCTGACGCGGGTGCTGATCCCCTGGCTCGGCGGCGCGCGGCGCGCAGCGATCGCCGGCATGAGTGCCGCGGTGATCGCCTACCTCGGTTATGCGTTCGCGAGCGCGGGCTGGATGATGTACCTGTTCTCGCTCACCACCTTCATCTTCGCGCTCACGTTTCCCTCGATGAACGCGCTGCTCTCGCAGCAGATCCCGGCCGACGCGCAGGGTGAGCTGCAGGGCGCGGTCGCCTGCGTCTACAGCCTGAGCCTCATTGTCGGGCCGCCGCTGATGACGCAGGTGTTCGGCTACTTCTCGGCGCCTGACGCGCCGCTGCAGTTTCCCGGAGCCGCCTTCCTCAGTGCCGCCGTGCTCACCGTCGGCTGTGCCACGCTGTTCACGCGGGCGCTGCGGCGGCAGGCGGCGCACGCTGCCGCGCAGCTGCCCGCCCCGACGCCCGGGTCGTGATGCGCGCGCGTCCGCGGCCGCTCGGTTGGGCGCTGCTCGCTGTGGCCGCCGGCTCACCCCTGAGCGCCGCGCCCGTCACGGCGCTGCCGCCCGTCCGCCACGTGTTCGTGCTGGTGCTCGAGAATCAGTCCTACGAAAGCACGTTCGGCACGGACTCGCCGGCGCCGTACCTGGCTCGTGTGCTGCCGGCGCAGGGCGCGCTGCTCAGGCAGTACTACGCCATCGGCCATGCGAGTCTGCCCAACTATGTGGCGATGGTGAGCGGCCAGGCGCCGAACGAGCAGACGCAGCTCGACTGTCCCAGCTTCACGGAGTTCGTGCCGAGCGCGGCCGGACCCGATGCGCACGGGCAGCTGCCCGGAGCCGGATGCGTCTACCCGCGCGCGGTGCGGACGCTGCCCGATCAGCTCGAAACGGCCGGGTTCACCTGGAAAGCCTACATGGAGGACATGGGCAACAACCCGGCGCGCGAGCCGGCCGCCTGTGGCCACGTGCCGCTGGGCCAGCCCGAGCGTACCAACCAGGCGCAGCCCGGCGATCAGTACGCGGCCAAGCACGATCCGTTCGTCTACTTCCATTCGATCATCGACGATCGCGCGCGCTGCGAGGGGCACGTGGTGAATCTCACCCATCTGCCCGCGGATCTCGCCAGCGCCAGCGCCACTGCCAACTTCGTGTTCATCACGCCGAACCTCTGCAACGACGGTCACGACCCGCAGTGCGTCGACGGGCGCGCCGGCGGGCTGACGGCCATCGACCGCTTCCTCAGGCAATGGGTGCCGCTCATCGAGCAATCCGCTGCGTTCCGCGCCGACGGCATGCTCATCGTGACCTTTGATGAGTCCGACCACGCCGGCGCCGCGGGCTCGAGTGCCTGCTGCGGCGAACGACCCCTGCCCGGTGCGAGATACCCCCCGGGCTTCAACGGTCCCGGCGGTGGCCGGATCGGGGCGGTGGTGCTGTCACCTTTCGTCAGGCCCGGCACGGTCTCGGACGTGCCGTACAACCACTACGCGCTGCTGCGCACGATCGAGGCGCTGTTCGGTGTGCCGTACCTGGGTTACGCCGCGGGGGCCGATCTTCAGGCATTCGGCGCCGACGTGTTCACCGCGCAGGTGATGCCGCGCCGGCAGCCGGCGCGCTGATACGCCGCTGCCGCCTCGATTCGAAGCCGGCCTTCACCCCTTCGTGCGCCGCAGCATTGCTCCTTAGAGACGTCCGAGCGGCGGCTTGACGGGGGTATCAGTCGGCACTGGAAAATTAATTGCCCAGGCAGTAACATCCTTGGCAGTAATATTCCGGACAGGCATTTCCTGCAGGACCGATGAGCCGCAGAGCCGCACTTTCCGCCGCGCCACGCAGCGCCCCGCAACCCCGCGAGGAGGGTTTGAGCGTCGGTCACCTGATGAGCCGGGCGCGCACCTCGCTGCTCGCGGGGCTGGACGCCGAGCTCGAGCGCTTCGGACTTTCCGGGATGCAATTCGCCGTGCTCAAGCATCTGGCCGAGGGCGCGGCCGAAACGGCAGCGGACCTGTGCCGTTACCTGCACTACGACACCGGCGCCATGACGCGCATCCTCGATCGCCTCGAGCAGAAGGGGCTGGTGCGCCGCGAGCGCTGCCGCGAGGACCGCCGCGTGGTGTTCCTGCGGCTGACCGCCGGCGGACGGGCGCAACTGCCGCGCTTGCTGGCGGCCGGAACACGCGTGATCGATGCGCACCTGGCAGGCTTCAGCCAGGCGGAGATCGACGCGCTCAAGAACTACCTCGGACGGATGATCGATAACGGCAGGGGCGCGGGGGACAATCACACGACAACGGGCGGTAAGTCATGAGCACTCGCATTCCTCTCTTGCTTGCGACACTGGCACTCGCTCTGGCCGGTTGCGTCGACCGCGGCGGATGGAAGCCCGCGCCGCAGCTGCAGCCCCAGGCGCTCGCGGCCGATCATGCGCTCGCCGATGCGAAGATCGAGGCCACCGCCTGGCCGGTCGATGCGTGGTGGCGCGCCTACGGCGACCCGCAGCTCGATGAGCTGGTGAACGAAGCGCTGCAGGGCAGTCCGTCCCTCGAGATCGCGGAAGCGCGGCTGCGCGCGGCCCAGGGCCAGGCGATTGCCGCGCACGCCAAGCGCCTGCCGGCTGCCTCGCTCGACGGCTCGGTGGTGCGCCAGCGCTTTCCCGTGAACGGCCTGTATCCACCGCCCTACGGCGGCAGCTGGTGGACGCAGGGCGACGTGCAGCTCGACTTCAGCTATGACCTGGATTTCTGGGGGCATAACCGCGCGCTGGTGGCGCAGGCGCGCTCGGGCGTGCAGGCGGCGGAGGCGGACCGCGCGGCCGCCCGGCTGGCGCTGAGCGTCGCCGTGGTGCGCGCCTACATCCAGCTCGGCCTCAACTACGCGCTGCTCGACGTCACCATCGACAACCTCCAGCAGCAGGCCTCGATTCTCGAGTTGACGCAGCAGCGGGTCACCGCCGGACTGGAGAACACCGCGCGCGTGAAGCAGTCCGAGGGGAATGTGGCGCTGACGCGCGCGGGCCTGGCTGCTGTGCAGGCGAATATCGACCTGGCGCGCAACCAGCTCGCGGACCTCGTCGGCGCCGGTCCCGACCGCGGCCAGACTCTGCAGCGCCCGCAGCTCAACGCTCCGGCGAGCATCGCGCTGCCCTCCGTGCTGCCGGCGCAGCTGCTCGGGCGGCGACCCGACGTCGCCGCTGCGCGCGCGCAGGTCGAGGGCGCCGCGCGCGGCGTCAGGGCCGCGGAGGCGAGTTTCTATCCGAACGTGAATCTGACTGCGTTCGCCGGTTTTCAGAGCCTCGGTCTGTCGCAGCTGTTCGAAGGTTCCGATCGCGTGCTGGGAGGCGGCCCGGCGCTGTCACTGCCGGTGTTCAACCGCGACGCGCTCACCGGGGCGCTGTACGTGAACCAGGCGCAGCTCGACCAGTCGGTCGGTCAGTACAACCAGACGCTGCTCGATGCGGTGCGTGAGGTCGCCGACCTGGTCGCCAACTGGCGCGCACTCGAGCACGAGAGCAGCGAGCAGCAGCTCGCGCTCGATGACGCGCAGCGTGCCTACGACCTCACCACCGACCGCTATCGCGCCGGCCTCGACAACTACCTGAGCGTGCTGTCCAGCCAGAACCAGGTGCTGCTCGCCCAGGGGTTGCGCGCGGAGCTGCAGGCGCGACGGCTGTCCTTCAGCGTCGACCTGGTACGCGCGCTCGGCGGCGGCTACGGCGCGCCGCCGCAGAGCTGAAGCTCATGGATGCCCCCGTCCAGACCGCCTCCGCACCGCTTGCGCGCCTGCAGCAGCGGCGGCGCGTGTGGCTCGCCACACTCGCTCTGGCACTGCTGCTCATCGCCCTCGTGGTGCTGGCCTGGTGGCTGCTGTACGCGCGCTACTACCAGAGCACCGACGATGCCTACGTTGCGGGCGACCTGGTGAACGTCACCTCGCAGGTGAGCGGCACGGTCGTGTCCATCGGCGCCGAGGAGGACGATCGCGTGCAGCCCGGACAGGAGCTCATCAGGCTCGACGACACCGATGCACGCATCGCGCTGCAGGACGTGGAGCAGCAGCTGGCGCGCACCGTGCGCCAGACACGCACGCTGTTCGCCAGCCGCGACCAGCTGCTCGCGGTCGTGTCGCAACGCCGCGCTGACCTTGCCAAGGCGCAGTCCGACTACGACCGCCGCTTGAGCGTGGGGCAAAGCGGCGCGGTCTCCGGCGAGGAGCTCGGTCACGCCCGCGATGAGCTGCGCGCGGCGCGCGATGCGCTGACGGCCGCGCAGAACAACCTCGCCGCCGGCGTCGCGCTCGTCGGGCGTACCGAGGTCGCCAACAACCCGGACGTGGAAGCGGCGGCCACGCAGGTGGAGCGCGCCTGGCTCAACCTGGTGCGCACGAGCGTACGAGCCCCGGTGAGCGGCTACCTCGCCCGGCGCAGCGTGCAGCTCGGCGAGCGCATCGCCCCGGGCACACCCCTCATGGCCGTCGTGCCGCTCGAGCGGCTGTGGATCGAGGCCAATTTCAAGGAGGTGCAGCTCGGTCGCATGCGCATCGGTCAAGCGGTGAAAGTGGTGACCGATCTGTACGGCAGCGACGTCGTGTTCCACGGCCGCGTCGCCGGGCTCGGCATGGGCACGGGCGCCGCGTTCGCGCTGCTGCCGGCGCAGAACGCCACCGGCAACTGGATCAAGGTCGTGCAGCGCGTGCCGGTGCGGGTGACGCTGCCGGTGGATGAGCTGCGCGCCCATCCGCTGCGCATCGGGCTGTCCACCGATGCGACCGTCGATGTGCACGACAGCGCGGGGCCGCAGCTGGCGCAGCGCCCGCCCGCCGCGCCGGTGCTCGCGACCAGCGCCTACGACATCGATCGCGAACCGATCAAGACGCGCATCGCGGCAATCATCGCCGAGAACATGCGCGCCCCCGCGGCGCGATGAGCCGCGCGCGTGAAGCTCAGTCGAGCTTCACGTAGCACAGCGGCAGCGCGGTGGTGTACTTGATCGTCTCGAGTGCGAAGCTGGCGCTGACGTCCTGGAATTCCACGGCGGATATCAGCCGCTTGTACACCACATCGTAGGCATCGATGTCGGGCACCACGATGCGGATCAGGTAGTCGACATCGCCGCTCATGCGGTGAATCTCGGTGACCTCGGGGATGTCCCGCACCGCGCGCACGAACTTCTGAAACCACGCCTCGCTGTGATTGCCGGTCTTGAGCGTCACGAACACCGTGGTGCCGACATTGAGCGCGTGCGCGTCGAGCAGCGCGACGGTCTTACGCAGCACGCCCGCGTGCTGCAGCTTCTGGATGCGCCGCCAGCAGGGCGCCTTCGACAGGCCGATACGCTCGGCGATCTCGGCGGCGCTCAGCGCGCCGTCGGCCTGCAGCAGGTCGAGGATTTTGGCATCGAGCTTATCCATGGAACGATGTTCCTAAGATCGAGCGATTGACGCAACATTGTTGCGCATCCGGGCGGACTTTGCCATGCCTTCGCAACCGCGTAGCGCCCGCTTGCGCCTAGGATGGGTGGCGATGAACGTTATCCGCGCCTTTTGCGAGCACCCCGCATCCGTCGGGGAGAGTTATGGCCAGCATCTGCTGCGCGCCAGCGGCTTCGGGGTGCGCATGCTGCTCGCCGGAACTGCCTGCCTGGTGCACGGCATCTTTCCCTTTCTGTTCGAGCGCACCGGCAGCCGGACCATCACCGAGCTGAACGACCGCATGGTGGTGGACCGGCGCGTGGCGCGCACCGCCATCGCGAGCGACGAGCGGCTCACGCTGTAGTGCGGGCGCTGCAGCGGTTCTGGCTTCTCGGCTGGACCGCCCTGCGCGCTGCGGCGCCGGGTCTGGCGCTCGCCATCGCCCTGGCCGCGTTCGCGCGCGGCATGGCGGCCTCGCTCGCGCACGGCGTCGGCGGGCTGCCCAGATTTCCCTTGAGTCCGGTGATGTGCGCGGTGCTGCTCGGCATGCTCTGGCGCAACACCCTCGGTGTGCCGCTGTGGGCGACCCGCGGGCTGAACTGGGCCATGCATCGCCTGCTGCGCATCGGCATTGCGCTGGTCGGCCTGCGCCTCACCCTCGCCGGCGCGACCGCTATCGCGGCGACCGCGCTGCCGGTGGCGCTGAGCTGCCTGCTGGTCGCGCTCGGCGCCGGGGTCGCCATCTCGCGGCTGCTGGCCGTGCCGCGCCGACTGGGACTGCTGCTCGCGATCGGCACCGCAGTGTGCGGCTGTACCGCGGTGGTGGCGATCTCACCGGTGATCCGTGCCCGACACGCCGAGACCGCCTTCGCGGTCACCTGCGTGGTGCTGTTCGGCTGCCTCGCCATGCTGCTGTATCCGTGGGTGGCGGGCCATTTCTTCGCCGCCGCGCCGGTGTACGCCGGAATTTTTCTCGGCACCGCCATTCACGACACCTCGCAGGTGATCGGCGCGGCGCTCATCTACTCGCAGCAGGCCGCAGCTCCGGCAGCGCTCGCTGCGGCGAGCGTTGCGAAGCTGCTGCGCAACCTGTCGATCGCGGTGCTCATCCCGCTGGCCGCGTGGCTGACGCAGCGTCACGAGGCCGCAGAGCGGCTCGACCGGACCGCCACCGCCGCGGACGGCGCACCGGCCGCACCAGCAGCTGCGCCGCTGGTGCCATTGTTCGTCGTGGCGTTCATCGGCTTCATCATCGTGCGCACCGCGGGCGATGCGCTCGCTGATCCGCACGGCGCGCTGTGGCCGGCCCTGGTCAACACCGGCTACAGCGCCTCGGATCTGTTCCTCACCTGCGGCATGACCGCGGTCGGGCTGTCGGTGTCGTTCACCGACATGTGGCGCATCGGCTGGCGCCCGCTGGCGGCGGGCCTCATCGTCGCGACGCTGGTGGGCGGCTGCAGTCTGCTGCTCACCGGCGCTCTGCTGCACTTCGCCCACTGACGCCGCGGCGCGCGGCTTGCGGCGCGCGGCTTGCGGCGCCGCACGCTACACTGCGCGGTGACCTTCACACGCGGAGGCGGGCGAATGGCGAGGGCAAGATCGAAAGTGTCGCGGCGCGCGGCCGAGGACGCGGTGCGCACGCTGCTGCGCTGGGCGGGGGAGGACCCGCACCGCGAGGGGCTGCTCGACACCCCGCAGCGCGTGGTGGATGCCTATCGCGACTGGTTTTCCGGGTACCAGATCGATCCGGCCGCCTATCTGCGGCGCACCTTCGAGGAGGTCGGCGGCTACGACGAGATGATCGTGCTGCGCGACATTTCCTTCGACTCGCACTGCGAGCATCACATGGCGCCCATCATCGGGCGCGTGCACATCGGCTACCTGCCCGCCGACAAGGTGGTCGGCATCAGCAAGCTGGCGCGCGTGGTCGATGGCTATGCGCGGCGTTTCCAGGTGCAGGAAATGCTGACCGCGCAGATCGCCGACTGCATCACCGGGGTGCTCAAGCCGCGCGGCGTGGGGGTGGTGGTGGATGCCGTGCACCAGTGCATGACGACGCGCGGCGTGCACAAGCGCAACGTCTCGATGGTGACCAGCCGCATGACCGGCAGCTTCAGGAGCGACGCGCGTACCCGCGGCGAGTTCCTGAGCTTCATCGGCATCTCCCGCGCCCACGAGGTGTAGCGGCGGCGGCGCCGCCGTCAGGCAGTGGCGGCGGTCTCGGCGCGCGCCGCGCGCTTGCGGTCCTGTTCGCTCAGGAAACGCTTGCGGATGCGGATCGAGAGCGGCGTGACCTCGACCAGCTCGTCGTCGGCGATGAACTCCACCGCGTACTCGAGGGTGAGCTGGATGGGCGGCGTGAGCAGGATGGCCTCGTCCTTGCCGGCGGCGCGTATGTTGGTGAGCTTCTTGGTGCGGATCGGGTTCACCACCAGGTCGTTGTCGCGGCTGTGGATGCCGATGACCATGCCCGCGTAGAGCCGCTCGCCCGGTGAGACGAACAGCCGGCCGCGCTCCTGCAGGTTGAAGAGCGCGTAGGCGACCGCTTCGCCGTTCTCGTTGCTCACCAGCACGCCGTTGTGGCGGTCCGGAATCTCACCCTTCACCGCGGCGAATCCGTCGAAGATGTGGCTGATCAGCCCGTTGCCGCGGGTGAGGGTGAGGAACTCGCCCTGGAAGCCGATCAGCCCGCGCGCCGGCACGCGATACTCGAGGCGCGCCCGGCCATTGCCCAGGCTCATGTCGAGGAGCTCCGCGCGCCGCGCGCCGAGCGCCTCCATCACCGCGCCCTGATGATCCTCCTCGATGTCGACGGTGAGGGCTTCGTACGGCTCGTGCACCTCGCCGTCGACGATCTTGGTGAGCACCTGCGGGCGCGACACCGCAAGCTCGTAGCCTTCGCGGCGCATGTTCTCGATCAGGATGGTGAGGTGCAGCTCGCCGCGGCCCGCGACGCGCAGCACATCCGGCTCGTCAGTGTCTTCCACGCGCAGCGCCACGTTGCTCTGCAGCTCGCGGTACAGGCGCTCGCGCAGCTGCCGGCTGGTGACGAACTTGCCCTCGCGGCCGGCGAGCGGCGAGGTGTTGACCTGGAAGTTCATCGCCAGGGTCGGCTCATCCACCGCAATGGGCGGCAAGCCTTCCGGGTGCTCCGCGTCGCACAGCGTGAGCCCGATGTTGACTTCCTCGATACCGGTGACGGCGACGATGTCCCCGGCGGCCGCTTCCTCCACGGGGTGACGCTCGAGGCCGGTGAAGGTCAGCACCTGGCCGATCCTGGCGACGCCCCGATCCTCGTTGCCGAAGCGCAGCGCCACGGTCTCGCCCGGGCGCACCACGCCGCAGCGGATGCGGCCGATGCCGATGCGGCCCACGTAGGAGTTGTAGGCGAGTGTTGAGATCTGCAGCTGCAGCGGCCGATCGGCGTCCGCCGCGGGCGGCGCCACGTGCGTGAGGATCGCCTCGAACAGCGCCGACATGTCCGGCCGGCGCTCGGTGTAATCGGTGCTCGCCCACCCCTGCAGTGCCGATGCGTAGATCACCGGGAAGTCGAGCTGCGCGTCGCTCGCGCCGAGCCGGTCGAACAGGTCGAAAGTCTGGTCGACCACCCAGGCCGCGCGACTGCCGGGGCGGTCGATCTTGTTGACCACCACGATCGCCTTGAGGCCCTGCGCGAGCGCCTTGCGCGTCACGAAGCGCGTCTGCGGCATCGGCCCCTCGACGGCATCCACCAGCAGCAGCACACCGTCGACCATCGACAGCACGCGTTCGACCTCGCCGCCGAAGTCCGCGTGCCCCGGCGTGTCGACGATGTTGATGCGCGTGCCGCCGTACTCGATGGCGCAGTTCTTGGCGAGGATGGTGATGCCGCGCTCGCGCTCGATGTCGTTGGAATCCATGATGCGCTCGCCGAGCCGCTCGTGCGCCGCGAAGGTCCCGGACTGCTTGAGCAGGCAGTCGACCAGCGTGGTCTTGCCGTGGTCGACGTGCGCGATGATGGCGATGTTGCGGATCGGACGATGCATAACTGGCTTTGAGGCGGGGGGCCGCCGGCGCCCGCCAGGGCGCGCGGTGGCGCAGTGCCGCGGACGCAGTCGAAAAAGGGTGCGCAGGGTAGCAGATTCCCCCCGCCGGTGCGCGGTTTTGGCGCTCGTTGCGCGGTACGGCCCGCGCTGCGCACCTGGCTAAGCGTGCGGCAGCCCGATACGCAGCGCTGCGACCGCGAGCCGCACCTCGATGAAGAAGCTGACGAACGCCGCGCTCAGGCACACCATCGCGCCGACGAACAGCAGCGCGATGAGCAGGCCGAGCTCCGAGCGCAGCCAGGCGTTGGCGAACAGCGTGACCACCACCAGCGCCACCAGCAGCGCGGCGATGGTGCTGAGCGAGATGGCCACGTTGATGTAGTGGGCGCGCCGTGCCAGCACCTGCAGGGCGCTGTGCAGTGTCGGCGCCCGGCCCGGATGGCCCTCGAGCAGCTCTTCCAGGAGGCGGGCGCGATCGACGATGCGCGACAGCCGGTTGGTGAGCACGCCGAGGGTGCTGGCGACACCGGTGAGCAGGAACACCGGTGCGATCGCAGTCTGGATGAGGTGGGCGATGTCCATGGCGGGCGGGAGATCTTTCGCAGCTTGTGGCCGGCGGCGGCGGCGCCGATGCCGTACGCGCTCTTTTTATCACAGGCGCTGCGGCCGTGCGGCGCGCGCCGCGCTGGGCGCCTGGGCCGCGGTTGCGGCTCTGCGGGGGTTATTGTACGATCGTTCAACAACACGTTCAACACAGACATCCCGGTGCCCCATGAAGCCTGCCTCGCTGCATCGACTGGAAGCCGCCGCACCTGCTGACCAGGACGCACTGGCGCTGCCGGGCTGGATCTACCGCGACCCGGAGTTCTTCGAGCGCGAGCGCGAGGCGGTCTTTCGCAACAGCTGGCAGGTGGTGTGCCACCTGAGCGACATACCGCAGCCCGGGAACTTCCACACCTTCGAGTTCCTCGGCGAATCGCTGGCGGTGGTGCGTACCGAGGACGGCGGCGTGCGGGCATTTCACAACGTCTGCCGGCACCGCGCCGCGCGGCTGCTCGATGGTGCGCGCGGTCACTGCGGGCGGCGCATCACCTGCCCGTACCATGCCTGGACGTATGCGCTCGACGGACGGCTGGTGGCGGTGCCCAACCGTGAGGCGTTCAGCGGGCTGGACACCGCGCGTCACGGGCTGGCGATGCTCGAGCACGAGGTGTTCCTCGGCTTCGTGTTCGTGCGCCTGGCGCCCGGGCTGCCGAGCGTGCACGAGATGGCGGCGCCGTACCTGCACGAGCTCGCCCCCTACCGCCTGGAGGAGCTGGTGCCGATGGGCCGCGTCAGCCTGCGGCCGCGCTCGGTCAACTGGAAGAACGTCGCCGACAACTTCTCCGACGGCTTGCACATCAACGTGGCGCACCCCGGGCTCACGCGGCTGTTCGGCAAGGGCTACGGTATCGAGGCGCGCCCCTGGATCGATAAGATGTGGGGCACGCTGCGCGATACCCCTTCGAGCAACTGGTCGGAGCGCGCCTACCAGCAGCTGCTGCCGAAGGTCGAGCACCTGCCGCCCGAGCGCCAGCGACTGTGGACCTACTTCAAGCTCTGGCCGAACGTCGCCTTCGACATCTACCCGGACCAGATCGACTTCATGCAGTTCCTGCCGATCTCGCCCACCGAGACCATGATCCGCGAGATCGCCTACGTGCATCCCGACGCGCGCCCCGAGATGCATGCCGCGCGCTACCTCAACTGGCGCATCAACCGCCGCGTCAGCCTCGAGGACAAGGCGCTCATCGAGCGGGTGCAGGCGGGCATGGCCTCCAGCAGCTACAGCTTCGGTCCGCTGGGGGACGGCGAGGTGTGCCTGCGCAGCTTCGCGCGGCGCATGCGCGGCCTGATCCCGGAGTGTGCCCTGCCGCGGCCGCCGGCGCGGGGCTGGAGTCATGGCTGAGGGGCAGCGCGGCCAGGGCAGCTCAGACGCGCTGATCATCGGCGGCGGCCACAACGGGCTGGTGTGCGCCGCCTATCTCGCCGCTGCGGGACTCAAGGTCACCGTGCTCGAGCGGCGCGCGGTAGTCGGCGGTGCGGCGGTAACCGAGGAGTTTCACCCGGGCTTCCGCAACTCGGTGGCTGCCTACACCGTCTCGCTGCTCAATCCGAAGGTGATCCGCGACCTCGATCTGCCCGCGCACGGGCTGCGTATCGTCGAGCGGCGCTGCGCCAACTTCCTGCCCACCGCGGACGGCCGCTACCTGCTGACCGGTGCGGGACGCACCGCGGCGGAGGTGGCGCGCTTCTCGGCGCGCGACGCCGCGCAGCTGCCCGCCTACGGCGAGCGGCTCGAAGCGATCGCCGACGTGCTGCGCGACCTGGTGCTGACCACGCCGCCGAATGTGCTCGCCGCAAGCTGGCGTGCCGCGCTGCCGGAGCTGCTGCGCGCGGCGCGCGTCGGTGGGCGGCTGCGCCAGCTCGACATGCGGCTGCGGCGCGAGCTGCTCGCGCTGTTCGCGATGTCCGCCGGCGACTACCTCGACAACTGGTTCGAGAGCGATCCGATCAAGGCGGTGTACGGCTTCGACGGCATCGTCGGCAACTACGCCAGCCCGTATACGCCCGGCTCGGCGTACGTGCTGCTGCACCACGTGTTCGGCGAGGTGAACGGCAAGCGGGGCGCCTGGGGCCATGCCGTGGGCGGTATGGGGGCGATCACCCAGGCGATGGCGCGCGCCGCGGCCGCGCGCGGCGCGCTCATCCGCACCGCCACGGCGGTGCGCGAGGTGCTGGTGGAAGGGGGCCGCGCGGTCGGCGTGCTCACCGAGGGCGGTGAGACGCTGCGCGCCGCGGCGGTGATCTCCAATCTCAACCCCAAGCTGCTGTACACGCGCATGTTCGCGCCCGGGACGCTGCCGGCGGAAGTGTGCGAGCACATGAGTCACTGGCGCTGCGGCTCGGGCACCTTCCGCATGAACGTGGCGCTCGCCGAGCTGCCGGACTTTACCTGCCTGCCGGGCCGCAGCGCCGCCGACCATCACACCGCCGGCATCATCATCGCCCCGACACTCGCTTACATGGAGCGCGCCTACTTCGATGCGCGCACGTTCGGCTGGTCGCGTCAGCCGATCGTCGAGCTGGTGATTCCGTCGACGCTCGATGACACGCTGGCGCCGCCGGGACGACACGTCGCGAGCCTGTTCTGCCAGCACGTGGCGCCGACGCTGCCCAACGGGGAGTCCTGGGATGCGCATCGCGAGACGGTGGCCGACCTCATGATCGAGACCGTCAACGCTTACGCGCCCAACTTCAAGGCGGCGGTGCTCGGACGCCAGATCATGAGTCCGCTCGACCTGGAGCGCACATTCGGGCTGATCGGCGGGGACATCTTCCACGGCGCGCTGAGCCTCGATCAGCTGTTCTCCGCGCGCCCGATGCTCGGCTACGGCAACTACCGCGGCCCGCTGGGCGGGCTGTACATGTGCGGTGCCGGCACGCACCCGGGCGGCGGCGTCACCGGCGCGCCCGGGCACAACGCGGCGCGCGAGATCCTCGCGGATTTCCGCCGCGGGCGCCTGCGGCGCGCCGCCTGACGCGCATGGCCCGCGCCGCGCGCAAGCCGCGCTTCGAGCGCCAGCTGCCGCAGGTGCGCCGCCAGGCGCTGATCGCCGCCACCATCGAGTGCCTGAAGCGCTACGGGCACGAGGGGCTGTCGATCCGCACCATCAGCGCGCAGGCGGGCGTGTCGGTCGGGCTAATCAACCATCACTTTCCCAACAAGGACGAGCTGGTGGCTGCCGCCTACCGGCAGTTCAATGCCGAGCTGGTCGGGGGCATGCAGGCGGCGGTGGCGCGCGCGGCCGATGCCCCGCAGGCTCGTATGCGCGCCTTCCTCGAAGCCTCGTTCTCTCCGCCGAACCTCGACGCCGACACGCTCACCGTGTGGGTGGTGTTCTGGGGGATGTACCGCCACTCGCGCCCCATCCAGCGGGTGCATCGCGAGACCTACCAGGGCTACGTGCAGCTGCTGCACGGCATGCTCGCGGAGTTGCTCGGCGAGGATGCCGCGCCGCGCGGCCGGCGCCCGCGGCGCAGCGCCGCGGTGGACTTGCGGATGGCGGCCGTCGGGCTCTCGGCGCTGCTCGACGGGCTGTGGCTCGCATGGTGCCTCGAGCCCGGCACCTTCCGCCCGGCTGAGGCCATCGCGCTGTGCGAGGCGTGGATCGCCAGCCTGCGGCGGAGAGCCTAGGCGCGCGCCGCTGGAAGAGCCGCCCGGCCGCCCCCACATCCTGAAGCCGTGGCGACTCCCGTTCATCCTCCGGGGCATGCGACTCTCGCGGCCGCCGGCAACGACAAGCTCACGGTGCGCGGCTTCTTCGGCGTGTTCCGCTACAGCCGCCGGGCGCTCGAGCTGGTGTGGAGCACCAACCGCGCGCTGACCGTCGCGCTGGCGCTGCTCACGCTGCTGGCGGGAATTCTGCCGGCCAGCGTCGCCTACGTCGGTGCGCTCATCGTCGACGCGGTCGTCGCCGCCATGCGCAGCCTCGGCGGTGCACGGCACGTGGTGCAGCTGGTCGCCCTGGAGGGGGTGCTGGTCGCGGCGATCGCCGCGGCGCAACGCGGGCTGTCGCTGTGCCAGTCGCTGCTGCGCGCGCAGCTCGGGCAGCGTGTCAACGTGATGATCCTCGAGAAGGCCCTGACTCTCGAGCTGCAGCACTTCGAGGACTCGGAGTTCTACGACAAGCTGACGCGCGCGCGCCGCGAAGCCTCCACGCGGCCGCTGAGCCTGGTGACGCGCACCTTCGGACTGGTGCAGAACGCCATCTCACTCGCCAGCTATGCGGCGCTGCTGGCGCACTTCTCGCCCTGGGCGGTGGCGGTACTGCTGTGCGCCGGCATGCCGGCGTTCGTCGCCGAGGCGAAGTTCTCCGGCGACGCGTTCCGCCTGTTCCGCTGGCGCTCGCCCGAGACGCGCATGCAGATCTATCTCGAGACCGTCATCGCCCGCGAGGACCACGCCAAGGAAGTCATGCTGTTCGGGCTCGGGCCGCGGCTGCTCGAGCGCTATCGCGACATCTTCCGACGCATGTACACGGAGGATCGCGCGCTCACCGTGCGGCGCGACGCCTGGGGCTTCGCCCTGGGCCTCATCGGCACCGCCGCGCTCTATGGCGCCTACGCCTGGATCGCGATCACCGCCGTGGCGCGCCTCATCACGCTCGGCCAGATGACCATGTACGTGGCGCTGTTCCGCCAGGGCCAGTCCGCGGTCTCGGCGATGCTGGCCGCGGTCGGCGGCATGTACGAGGACAACCTCTATCTGTCGACGCTGTACGAGTATCTGGAGGAGCACGTGCCGCGGCCGAGCGGCACGGTGCTGCGCGGGCCTCACCCGCAGGACGGGGTGCGATTCGAGGATGTGAGCTTCAGCTACCCGGGAGCCGAGGAGCCGGCGCTCGAGCACGTCACGCTGCATCTGACGCCGGGCACCAGTCTGGCGCTGGTCGGCGAGAACGGCTCGGGCAAGACGACGCTCATCAAGCTGCTCACGCGGCTGTACACACCGACCTCCGGGCGCATCCTGCTCGATGGCCAGGATCTGGCCGACTGGGAGGAGGGCGCGCTGCGCCAGCGCATCGGAGTCATCTTCCAGGACTTCGCCCGTTACCAGATGCTGGTGGGCGAGAACGTCGGCGCGGGGGACGAGCGCTACTTCGAGGACCAGCAGCGCTGGCGCGCCGCGGCGGAAAAGGGCCGCGCCAGCGAGTTCATCGATACGCTGCCGGCGGGTTACCAGACGCAGCTCGGCAAGTGGTTCCGCGATGGGCGCGAGCTGTCCGGCGGGCAGTGGCAGAAGATCGCGCTGTCGCGCGCCTTCATGCGCACGCGCGCCGACATCCTGGTGCTCGATGAGCCGACCGCCGCCATGGATGCGCAGGCCGAGGCCGAGGTGTTCGAGCACTTCCGGCAGCTGGCGCGCGATCGCATCACGATCCTCATCTCGCACCGCTTCTCCACGGTGCGCATGGCGGACCAGATCCTGGTGCTCAGCCGCGGACGGATCGTCGAGCGCGGCACGCATGAGGAGCTGATGCAGCTGAACGGCCGCTACGCGCAGCTGTTCTCCCTGCAGGCGCGCGGCTACAGATGAAGCTGCTCAAGTCGCCTCACCAGCCGAGCACTCCGTGGGGACGCCTGCGCACGGGCTACAGATAACGGCGCCCGGGCACCTCACCAGCCGAGCACTTCGTAGGGATGCCTGCGCACAGGCTACAGATAACGTCGCCCGAGTCACCTCAGCAGCCGAGCACTCCGTGGGGAGCGCAGCGCACGGGCTACCGCTGACCGCTGAACAACTCACCCCACCAGCCGAGCACTCCGTGGGGACGCCAGCGCACGGGCTACCGCTGAGGCGGCGGCGGCGCCGCGCCCGGCTGCGCATGCTTCTGCGCGCGCAGGTCCGCGCGCATGCGCTGGTAGTCGATCCTGCGGATCTCCTCGATCGGGCAGGTCATCGGCCCGGTCGGCGCTGAATCGATCTTGATGGCATCCACGTGGGCACTCACGGTGCCGCCGGTGGCGGTGACTGCGATGGTGTTGATTACCCAGCGCAGGTCGCACGTCGGCCAGACCTTGAGCAGGTAGGCATCGCTCGGCGTGGTGAACACCACCGCCCGGTCCCTGCCGAGCGCCTCCCAGCTGAAGAAGTGACCCAGCCAGGTGAACTGATCGATCGGCGGCCCGGCATAGGCATCGTAGCGGCTCGGGGTCTGCGGCTCGCTGCGCTGCGGCGCCGCTGCGCAACCCCCCAGCAGGGCGAGGAGGGTGGCGCCGATCGCACACGTGCGTGCCCGCAGGTACATGCGCAGCGCTCCGGCCTTCAGCCGCCGGGCTGCCCGCCGCTTGCATGCGGCGGGGCGGCCGGGTCAGTTGGTGCCGCGGGCTGCGTCGGTGCGGATGGGTTCGGCGGTGCGCGGTGCAGGTCCGACTGCATGCGCGGGTAGTCGATCTTGCGGATCTCATCGATGGGGCAGCGCATGCGGCCGGTGATGACGGAATCGGTACGCGCGTAGACCGTGTTGGTCCTGGAAGTGAGCCCGACGCCGATACCGCCGAAGCGGAAGTCGCACGGCGGCCACACCGTGAGCAGATACGCCTCGTTGGTGGTCGTGAAGATCACCAGCCGGTCCTTGCCGAGCGGCTCCCAGCTATACAGGCGGCCGAGCCAGACGAAGTACGGGATGGGTGGCCCGGCGTAGTTGCGGTATTGCTCGAGTGCGCGCTGCTGCGCGCTCGGCGGCGGCGCGCTCGCCGGCCGGGCGGAGTTGCCGCCGACGCACGCTCCGAGGAGCTCGACGAGCACGACTGCCGCCAACACCACCCGCAGAGTGCGCATGCAAGGCTCCTGGATTGCTTCGCTGTTGGTTCGATCTTGCGCCGGCCGTACGCCACGCGCCAGCCTCCGACAGGGTGTTCTTAACGCGCTGGCGCGCGCCGCGTTGACTGGCGGCTTCTTCAGCTCAGCCGCTGCCGGTCGACTGTGCCTCGCCCGCCGTCAACATGGCCACCGGGAACGCGGCCAGCGCCTGCGCCACGGACACCGCCATGGCGTTGCCATGGCGCACCGGCTCGATGAGCGCGCCGTCGAGAACGCCGCGGAACAGGCGGCGACTGCGCTCCTCGCGCGGCAGCTCGACGACCGTGTCCTGCCAGACCTCGGCGCCGAGCGGCAGCCGCGCCGGGTCATCGAGCAGCCGCCGGTACAGCCGCGGCGCCAGCACGATGAGCGATTGCCGCGCGCAACGCCGCGCGAACGCGCACACGTGCTGCGCGTGGGTGCCGTGCACGGTGAGGCGGCGGTAGTCGCCGTGACTGAACAGCTGCGGCTGCTCGCGCCGCAGCTGCAACGCCTTCCAGGTGAGCAACAGCTTGCAGCGGCCGTCCTCCAGGTGGGCGAGCAGCTCGGCCAACGGCGGCGGCCCGGGATGGCGCTGCAGCTGCTCCAGCAGCGCGCTGCGGCGCGCATAGTCGACCGCGCGGCGATTGTCCGGATCCACCAGCGAGAAATCCCACAGCTCGTTGCCCTGATAGGTGTCCGGTACGCCGGGCGCGGTCAGCTTGCAGACCAGCTGCGACAGCGCGTTCAGCAGACCGAAGCGCACCACGCGCCGCTGGAACTCGAGAAAATCCGCGAGAAACAGATTGTTATCGCGCGGCTCGAGCGCGCTGCGCACGAACTGCAGCAGCGCCTCCTCGTAGGCGCCGTTGGTCTCGGTCCAGCTGGTGCGCACCTTGGCCTCGCGCACCGCCTTGATCATGTAGCTCTCGATGCGCTCGCGATAGCCGGCGTCCGCATCCGCGGCGCCCGGCGGCCAGCTGCCGAGCAGCGTCTGGTAGAAGTGGTATTCGTCGTTGGCCGAGGGCGCCGGCGCGCCGTCGATGTCGCGCTTGCGCGTGCGGTTGATGCGCATCCAGCGCCGTGCGGCGTCACGCCACGGGGTGGTCATCTCGGAGAGCACGTCGAGACGGGCGCGTACGTCCTCGGAGCGCTTGGTGTCGTGGGTGGAGGTGGCCAGCATCTCGTGCGGCCAGTGACGCAGCCGGTACTCGGCATCGGCATGGAAGGCGCGCACGCCGCCGCCGTAGCTGCCCGGATCACCGCCCACCTCGTTGAGCGAGATCAGCCGGTTGAAGCGGTACAGCGCCGTGTCCTCGATGCCCTTGGCGGTGATCGGCGCGGTGATCTGCTGGAACTTCATGGCGAAGTCGCGCATCGCACGGTGTTGCGCCTCGCCGGCGGCGGGCAGCTCGAGCAGCAGGGCCGCGCGGACAAAATCGAGCACCGAAGACTCGCTGGCCGCCTGGCGGCGGCGGGCGGCGCCTATCGCCCACTCGACGTAACGCCGGTCACTGTCGGCAACATGCGTGGCGATGTAGGTGCGGTAGACCGGGAAGCAGGCGATGACCTCGGCGAGCGCGTTGCGCAGCGAGTTGAAGGTGAAGTCGCGCGTGCTGCGGTCGGAGCGGGCGATGCGCGCCAGCTGGTTGGCCGCAACGTTCAGCTCGGAGGCGAGCGAGCGGCGCAGAATGAGCTGCTGGCAGGCGTACGCCACCTCGCGCCATTCGAGCACCTCGCCGGTCAGCGTGCGATACACGCGGTCCATGCGGCTGCGGGTCGCCGAGTCGATGAGCATGCGGTTGACGACGTTGGCGAAGTGGTAGCCAGTCTCGCCGTGCACCGGCCACTCCTCGGGCAGGTGCTCGAACGAGGCGGTGATCTTCTCGACCACCAGGTACAGGGGCCGCGTGCCGCTGCGACCGGTGACCGCGCCGACGCGCTGCTGCAGGCGGCGCACGTAACCGAGCGGGTCATAGAGACCATCCACGTGGTCGATGCGCACGCCGTCGATCAGGCCTGCCCCGATCAGCTGCAGCGCCAGTCGGTGGGTGACGTCGAACACGCTGGCGTTGTCGACGCGCAGCGCCGCCAGGTCGTTGACGTCGAAGAAGCGCCGATAGTTGATGTCGTCGGCGGCCACGCGCCAGTAGGCCAGGTGCCAGGCCTGCAGCTCGAGCAGCTCGTGCAGGGCGTCGAAGCTCGCCGGCTCGGCCGCCGTGCCGGTGAAGCTGCGCACCGCGGCCTCGAGCGCCGCGGCCACCGCGGGGTTGTCGGCGACCAGCGCGGCGAGGCGCTGCTTGTGCTGCTCCTTGGCGCGGCTGCGCTCGGCGACCTGCTCGGCGCCGACGGCACGCCGGTCCGGCAGCGCCGCGAGCGCGCGGCGGATGTTCTCCAGCTCGGTGTTGGCGATCAACGCCGGCACGCGGTCGAGGATGCGCGGGTAGGTGCACGGATCGAGCGGGAAGCGGTGCGTGTGGTAGAAGAGCGCGAACGATCCGCGCGCGGGCTCGAAGCGCAGCTCGAGCTCGCCGCGCTCGAGTACCGTTCCGTACGGCTCGGCCAGCACCGGCACCAGCACCTTGTGAGCACGGTCGGGATTGGGCGGCGACCAGTCGATGTCGAAGAACGCGGCGTAGCTGGAAGCCTCGCCGTTCTCCAGTACGTCCATCCACCACACGTTGTCGGCGCCGAGGATGCCGACATGGTTGGGGACCAGGTCGACGATGTGCCCCATGCCGTGGGTGCGCAGTTCCGCCACGAAGCGCTCGAAGTCGGCACGCCCGCCGATCTCGGGGTTGAAGCTGTTGTGATCGACCACGTCGTAGCCGTGCATGCTGCCCGAGTGCGCGCGAAAGTACGGCGAGCAGTACACGTGGCTGATGCCGAGGGCGGCGAGGTAGGGAACGGTCGCGGTCGCGTCGTGAAAGGTAAAGCCGCCATTCAGCTGCACCCGGTACGTGGCGCGCGGGATCGCCGGCCCTGGCTCGGGCGCGGCCAGCGCTGCGCCGGCGGGGCGCCGCCGGGCGGCGTGCCGGCCCTCAGGGCGGCTCATGGGTCTCACGCCGTTCGAGCAGCCACAGCACGCTCCACGGCGCGAGCTCGCCGCGCGCCAGCGTGGCGCGCACGCCCGGATGGGTGGCGAAGATCACCCTGCCGGCGGCTCGCGCCGGCAGCGGTGCGGGCGCGGCGCCGAGATTGACGAGCAGGTGCAGGACGAAATCGCGTGCGCTCCAGGAGACCGCCAGCGCCGTGCTGCCGGGGGTGTGCGTGCTGTGGCCGGCGGCGAGCTGCGTGATGAGCGGCGCGATGTCGCGGCGGCGAATCGCGAGCAGCCGCCGGTAGTGAAGCAGCACGCGTGCCTGCGGCTCCTCGCGCCGGCGGCGCCAGTCGAGCTGCGCCGCCAGGCAGGTGGCCGCGGCGCACGGGTCCGGACTGCCGGGAAATTCGCGCTCGCGGGCGGCGCGCACCGCCGCGGCGAGCTGCGGTTCGAAGTCGCAGAACCACGGGAACGGCTCGGCGGCCGCCCACTCCTCGCCCATGAACAGCAATGGCGGTGCCGGCGCCAGCAGCAGCACGGCGCTCGCCGCGCGCAGCGCCGCGGCATCGCGCACCAGCGAGACGAGGCGTTCACCGCGCGCGCGATTGCCGACCTGGTCGTGGTTCTGCAGGAAATTGATGAAGGCGCTCGGCGGCAGGTGCGCACTGCGCTCACCGCGCGCCGCGCCGGCGTGCTGCGACCGCTCGCCCTGGTAGGCGAACCCTTCGGCCAGTGCGCGGCACAGCAGCGCGTATGGATCGTCGCGGTAATCGGCGTAGTAACCGTGTGTCTCCCCGGTCAGCAGCACGTGCAGGCAGTTGTGCACGTCGTCGTTCCACTGCGCATCGCAGCGGTCGGCGGCGCCGGGGGCGCCGAGGAAGCGCGCGGCGTTGTCGAAGTTCTCGAGCGTGAGATAGATGCTGCGAGCGGGCCCGGCCGCCGCGCGCGCCGCGGCGGCGAGCTCGGTGACGATGTGCGGTTCGCTGCCGTCGCGCACCGCGTGGATCGCATCGAGGCGCAGACCGTCGAGGTGATACTCCTCGAGCCAGTAGAGCGCGTTGTGAATGAAGAAATCGCGCACCGTGCGGCTGTCCGCACCGTCGAAGTTGATGGCCTCACCCCACGGGGTATGGTGCGCAGCGTTGAAGAACTGCGGCGCGTACAGCGACAGGTAGTTGCCCTCGGGCCCGAAATGGTTGTAGACGACGTCGAGCACCACGGCCAGACCGTGGGCGTGCGCGGCGTCGACCAGCGCCTTGAGATCCTCGGGGCGGCCGTAGGCGGCGTGCGGCGCAAACGGCAACACGCCGTCGTAACCCCAGCCGCGCGTGCCGGGGAAGGCCGCGAGCGGCATGAGTTCGAGCGCGGTGACGCCGAGGCGGGCGAGGTGCCGCAGGCGCGCGATCACCGCCGTATAGGTTCCCGGGGCGTTGAAGGTGCCGACGTGCAGCTCGTAGAGCACGGTGCGCGGCCAGGGCGGGGCGCGCCAGTCCGTATCGTGCCACGCATAGGCCGCCGGATCGATCACTTCGCTCGGGCCATGCACGCCCTGCGGGTTGCAGCGCGAGGCCGGATCGGGTACTTCCCGGCCGCCGTCGATGCGAAAGCGATAGAGGGTGCCGGCGCGCGCGGCGTCGGTCTCGAGAGCGAACCAACCGCCGGCAAGCGCCTGCATGGCGATGCGGCACGGCGACGGCGCCTCAGGCAGCACCAGCTCGACGCGCTGCGCCTGCGGTGCCCACAGCGCGAAGCGCACCACGCCCGCGGCGCCGATTTCCGCGCCGAAAGGCATGTGATGCCGCCGGTGCACCGGCGGGTCGCCAAGACTGCGATCGTCCATGATCCCTCTCGCTTGCTGGGATTCCACGAAGGCGTCGGCGTCCTCTTCAGGCCGACAGCGCGGCCAGCGTGCGCAGCCCGACGCCTGCCCACTCGGGCGGGCCGAGCAGCTCGCGTTGCAGCTCGACGCAGGCGGCCTCAATCTCGAAGGCGCGCAGCAGCGGCTGGATGGCGGCAAAGGATGCGTACAAGCCGCCCTCGCGCGCGATCTCATCGTACACGGATACGAATACGCGGCGCGTTTGTTGTTCCCAGTCATCGAGCTGCGCTTCCCAGCCGCTGCGCTCGTCGGCCGGGATCAACGAGCATTGTTGTAACGCCATGCGTCGTGCGTTGGCAAACGAGCGCAGCATGCTGGCCACGTCGCGCAGTGGCGAGCAGCGCTCGCTCGCCGCCGCGCCCGCAGCGGCGGCGGCCTCGAAGCCGGTGATGACGAAGTCGTTGCGTTTCAACAGCACGCGCCGCAGCTGATAGTCGCCGTGGCAGCGGGTCTTGACGCCCCGCACTGCAGCACCCTTGCCTGCCAGACTGCGCAGCAGTGCGCTGCGGCGCGCGAGGACTGTGCGCGCATCGGCGGCAGCCGCCGCTGGCAGCTGGGCAGTGCGTTCGCCGAGCAACTTGAGCGCGGCGGCCGCCGTGCGGCGTGCCGCCGCGCGCCAGGCGGCGACGTCGGCCGCGGTGAGCGCTTGCGGGGCAAGCTGCGGCTCGCGGGCCGCAGCGAGTGCACGGTGCAGCTGCGCGGTGCGCGTGGCGAGCGTACGCACCAGCGCCAGGTACAGGCCGTGCACGTCGGGCGGCAGCGGCGCGCGGGTCACCCGCTCCTCGAGAAAGCGCACCAGGTGGTTCACGGTGTAATCCCAACCGTCGCCCTGGTTGGCGACGTACTGCTGCAGCAATGCCAGCGTGCAGTGCTCGCCGCCTGCGGCCTGGTACTCGAGGAAACCGGCGAGCGGTGCGCAGTTGGGGAAGTGCGCCTCCTCGGTGAGGTAGCGGCCGATCTCCACGCCCGGACTCACACCCGGATGCAGCCGGCGGCAGATCTTGAGGAAGAACGTATCCCCGATCTTCACCGTGGTGTTGGTGCCCTGCGCGCCGGCGGAGAGCCCCGGGCGCTCGGCGCCGGGGCTGGCGCGCAGCGCCGGAAACACGGCCGTGGGTACGCAGCGCAGTCGCCCGTGCTGCATCGGCAGCTCCTGGGCCGCGCCGATCGTCTCGAGGAGGGCGCGGCTGAAATCCTCGTCCGCGGCCGCATCCGCCAGCACGCCGGTGGCCGCCTGCTGGCGCACGCGTGCCAGCGCCGCCGGCTGCAGCCGCCGGTGGCGCGTCTCGTCGCTGTCCTCGAACGCGATCGCCAGCGGCAGGAAGTAGCGTCCCGCCTGCAGGCCGCTGCCGATGTCGAACAGCCCGACCAGCCAGCGATCGAGCGCCCCCGGCGGCGGCAGCCAGTCGGCGAGCGTGGCGCCGCTCACTCCCGCGCCGCGCGCCGCCGGTTCCACCTCGAGCGCAATGGCCGAGGGCGCCCAGCGCTGCGCGGCGAGGTAGCCGGGTACCACGCGCCCCTCGAGCTGGCGGCGCAGGCCGCTCGCCAGTGCCACGCGCCACGGCGCGACGCGCTCGGGGAAGAAACTCGACCAGCCATCGACCAGCACCAGCACCGGCAGATCGTCCGGCGTGGCGCGCTCATCGTGCCAGGGCGGCGCCGCGGCCTCGCGGCTGAGGCGGAACCAGTAGAAGGCGTAGCCCGGCAACGTCAGCAGGTAGGGCAGCTCGCCGATCGGCGGGAAGGCGGCGCGGCCCAACAGCTCGATCGGCACGCTGCCCTTGTGCTCGGCCAGATTGAGCTCCACCGGCTGCGCCGAGCGCGCCAGGTTGGCCACGCACAGTATGGTGTCGGCGCCGTACTGGCGCAGATACGCGAGCACACGGCGGTTGCCCGGGCGCAGGAAACGTAGTGTGCCGCGGCCGAACGCCTGCGAGCTGCCGCGCACCTGCAGCAGGCGCTTCATCCAGTTGAGGAGCGAGGAGCGGTCGCGCGTCTGCGCCTCGACGTTCACGGCCTGGTAGCCGTACACCGGGTCCATGATGGGCGGCAGGAACAACTGCTGCGGGTCGGCGCGCGAGAAGCCGGCGTTGCGATCGGGACTCCATTGCATCGGCGTGCGCAGGCCATTGCGATCGCCGAGGAAGAAATTGTCGCCCATACCGATCTCGTCACCGTAGTAGATGATCGGCGAGCCGGGCATCGACAGCAGCAGGCTGTTCATGAGCTTGATGCGCTCGGGATCGTTGTCCAGCAGCGGTGCCAGGCGGCGGCGAATACCGAGGTTGAGCCGCGCGCGCGGGTCGGCGGCATAGGACTGGTACATGTAGTCGCGCTCGCGGCTGGTCACCATCTCCAGCGTCAGCTCGTCGTGGTTGCGCAGGAAGATGGCCCACTGGCAGCTGTCGGGGATGTCCGGGGTCTGCTCCATGATCTCCACGATCGGGTGGCGGTCCTCCTGCGCGATCGCCATGTACATGCGCGGCATCAGCGGGAAGTGGTAAGCCATCTGGCACTCGTCGCGGCCGTCGCCGAAGTAGTCGCGCACGTCCTCCGGCCACTGGTTGGCCTCGGCGAGCAGCATGCGATCGGGGTACTTGGCGGAGATCGCTGCGCGGATCACGCGGATGATCTCGTGCGTCTCGCGCAGGTTCTCGTTGTTGGTGCCCTCGCGCTCGACCAGGTAGGGAATCGCATCCAGGCGGAAGCCGTCGACGCCATAGCGCATCCAGAAATCCATGACGCGCAGCATGGCGCGCAGCACGTGCGGGTTGTCGAAGTTCAGGTCCGGCTGATGGCTGAAGAAGCGGTGCCAGTAATAGGCCTGGGCCTGCGGGTCCCAGCTCCAGTTGGAGGTCTCGGTGTCGCGGAAGATGATGCGCGTGCCCGCGTAGCGTTGCGGCGTATCGCTCCAGACGTAGTAGTTGCGCTTGAGCGAGTCGGGCGCGGCGTGGCGCGCCGCCTGGAACCAGGGGTGCGCGTCGGAGGTGTGATTTAGCACCAGCTCGGTGATGACGCGCAGGTTGCGTCGGTGCGCCTCGCGCACGAACACGCGGAACTCGGCGCGCGTGCCGTACTGCGGATGGATGTTGTGATAGTCGGCGATGTCATAGCCGTCGTCGCGGCCTGGCGACGGGTAGAACGGCAGCAGCCAGATGGTGTTGACGCCGAGGTCCTGGATGTACTCGAGCTTGCGCGTGAGTCCGGCGAAGTCGCCGCAGCCGTCGTCGTTGCCGTCGAAGAAGGCACGCACCGGCACCTCGTAGATGATCGCGTCCTTGAACCACAGCGGATCACCGGCTGTGCGTTGCCCCGGCATGCGCGCCTCCTGTTCCGCTATTGCGGTGCCAGCACTACCACGGCGAGCGGCGGCAGGTGCAGCAGCAGCGACCAGGGGTAGCCGTGCGCGCCGCTGGCGAGGGCGTCCAGCGCACCGAGGTTGCCCTGGCCGCTGCCGCCGTAGTCGCGTGCGTCACTGTTGAGGCATTCGCGCCAGCGGCCGCCGTGCGGCACGCCGACACGGTAGCCGCTGCGCGGCACCGGCGTGAAATTGCACGCCACCAGCAGCGCGGCTCCGGCGCTGTCGAGGCGCAGGAAGGCGATGACGCTCAGCTCCGCATCCTCGCACTCGAGCCAGCGGAAGCCGCTGGTGGTGAAATCCAGCTCGTGCAGCGCCGGCGTGCGGCGATACAGGTCGTTCAGATCGCGCACCCAGCGCTGCACGCCGGCGTGCAGCGGGTACTGCAGCACGTGCCACTCCAGGCTCTCGTCGTGATGCCACTCGCGGCGCTGGCCGAACTCCCCGCCCATGAACAGCAGCTTCTTGCCCGGATGCGTCCACATGTAGCCGAACAGCAGCCGCAGGCCGGCGAACTGCTGCCACTCGTCGCCGGGCATCTTGCCGATCAGCGCACTCTTGCCGTGCACCACCTCGTCGTGCGACAGCGGCAGCACGAAGTTCTCGCTGAAGGCGTACCAGAGGCTGAAGGTGAGCCGGCTGTGGTGGTACTTGCGGTGCACCGGATCGTGGCGGAAGTACTCGAGCGTGTCGTGCATCCATCCCATGTTCCACTTCAGTCCGAATCCCAGGCCGCCGAGGTACGTCGGCCGTGACACCATCGGCCAGGCGGTGGATTCCTCGGCGATCGTCTGGGTATCGGGGTGATCGCGGTACACGGCGAGGTTCAGCTGCTTGACGAACTCCACCGCCTCGAGATTCTCGTGTCCGCCGAAGCGGTTGGGGATCCACTCGCCGGGGCGACGGCCGTAGTCGAGGTACAGGAGCGAGGCGACCGCATCGACGCGCAGCGCGTCGATGTGGTAGGTCTCGAGCCAGAAGAGCGCGCTGCTGGCGAGGAAGTTGCGCACCTCGGCACGGCCGTAGTTGAAGATCGAGCTGCTCCACTCGGGGTGGAAGCCCTGGCGCGGATCGGCGTGCTCGTACAGGTACGTGCCGTCGAAGCGCGCCAGGCCGTGCGCGTCGGTGGGAAAGTGCGACGGTACCCAGTCGAGAATCACCCCGATGCCGCGCTGGTGCAGGTGGTCGACGAAGTACATGAAGTCCTGCGGAGTGCCGTAGCGCGCGCTCGGCGCGAAGTAACCGGTCACCTGATAGCCCCAGGAACCGTAGAACGGATGCTCCATCACCGGCAACAGCTCGACGTGCGTGAAGCCAAGCGCGCTCACGTAGTCGGCGACGGCGTGCGCTAGCTCGCGATAGGTGAGGTAACGATTGCCCTCTTCGGGGACGCGCCGCCACGAGCCGAGGTGCAGCTCGTAGATCGACCAGGGTGCGCCGAGGGAGTTGATGCCGGCGCGCCGGCCCAGCCAATCCGCATCGTTCCAGCGATACTCGAGGTCCCACACGACCGATGCGGTGCGCGGCGGCGCCTCGGTGCGAAAGGCGTAGGGATCGGACTTGTCGCCCACGAAGCCGCTGCTCGCGGCGCTGACGTGGTACTTGTAGAGCGTGCCGGCCGCCACACCGGCCACCACCCCTTCCCAGATTCCCGAGTCGTCGCTGCGGGCGCGCAACGGGTGGCGGTCGCTCTGCCAGCCGTTGAAATCGCCGACGACCGAGACCGCGCTGGCGTTAGGTGCCCACACGGCGAAGCGCGTGCCCGCCGCGCCGCCGCCCGCCGCGGCGGCCAGCAGATGGGCGCCGAGCTGCTCGTATGCCCGGAAGTATGTGCCCTGGCGAAAGAGATAGATGTCCTGGTCGGTCAGTAGCACCAGGAAAGTCTAGCAAGCCCCGCGGCCTGCCGTGTGCCGTACGGCAAGCGCAGCTGCGCGCGGGTTGCTAAGGTACGCGCCGCCGAGCGGGCGCGCCGACGAACACCAGCGGATCCGCGCCCTCGCGGCGCGGTAGTTGCAGGGCAGCCTCGAGCGCCAGCCGGGCGCGGGTGCCGGCTGCCTGCGCCTCGGCCGCCGCGGCGGCCGCCTCCACCGGCTGCCCCAGCAGCATGCCCTGCACTGCGATCGGCCCGCAGCCGGCGAGAAACTCCAGCTGTGCGTTGCGCTCGACGCCTTCGGCGACCACCTGCAGGCCCAGTCCGTGGCACAGCGCCACGATCGAGCGCACGATGGCGGCGGAGCGCGGGTTGCTGTCCACCTTCGCCACCAGCTGCTGGTCGAGTTTCACGCGCGTGATGGGCAGTTGCTCCAGCGAGGTGAGCGAGGAGTAACCGATGCCGAAGTCATCGAGCGCGATGGCGACGCCGAGCGCGCGCAGGCGGCGCAGCGACTCGATGGTTGCCGGCCCGGTCTGAAACACCGTTTCGGTGATCTCCAGCTCGAGGGCGCTGGGCGGCAGGCCGGTCATCTCCAGGGTACGTGCCACGTGCTCGACGAAGTCGCGCTCCAGGAGCTGCGGCGGCGAGACGTTGATGCCCACCGTGGCGCGCTGCCAGCCCTGCGCGCGCCAGGCGGCGGCGGCGGTCGCCGCGGTGCGCAGTATCCAGTCGGTCAGGTCCTGGAGCAGTCCGGTCTGTTCGGCGACATGGATGAATTCCTTGGCCGGAGCGATGCGCCCGTCGGGCTTGCGCCAGCGCAGCAGCGCTTCGAGCTGCATCGTTTCGAAGGTGTGCAACGACACCTGTGGCTGATACATGAGCAGCAGCTGATCGCTCTCGATCGCGCGGCGCAGCGATTGCTCGAGGCGGAAGCGTTGCGCGGCGGCGTCGTACAGGGCGGGACTGTAGAGCGCGTAGCGGTTGCGGCCGAGCTCCTTGGCACGAAACAGCGCCACGTCGGCGGCGCGCAGCAGGCCCTCGGCGTCCGCGGCATGGTCGGGGTAGAGGCTGGCGCCGACGCTGGCGCTCGTGGTGAGCACGCGACCGTCGACCATGAGCGGCTGCTGCAGGGTGGCGACGATCTGGGCGGCGTGGCGCTCGACCTCGACGCTCGACCCGACCTGCTCGAGCAGCACCGTGAACTCATCGCCGCCGAGCCGCGCCAGCAGCCCGCTGGCGCCGCTGGTGGCGTGCAGGCGCTGCGCGATGTGCTGCAGCACGCGATCGCCGAAGCTGTGGCCGAGGGTATCGTTGATCGACTTGAAATTGTCGACGTCGACGAATAGCAGCGCGAGCCGCTGCCCCGGGCCGGCGCGCGCCAGCGCGCTCTCGAGATGGGCCGAGAGCTTGCGGCGGTTGGGCAGCTGCGTCAGCGGGTCGTGATGCGCGAGGTGGTGCAACTGCTGCGTGCGCTCGCTCACGTGCTGCTCGAGCTCCGCCTGATGCGCCCGCAGCTCCGCTTCCGCCGCCGCGATGCGGTCGGCCATGGTGTTGAAGGACTCGGCGAGCTCGTCGATCTCCGCGGAGCCGCCGCGTCGCGCGCGCGCGCCGCGATCGCCCGAGGCGAACTGGCGCGTGGCGGCGGTGAGACGCCGCACCGGCAGACTGATGCTGGCCGCGAGCAGCGCCGAGACCACCAGCAGCAGCGCGAGCACCGCGGCGCCGGTGTCGCGCAGCGTGTACTCGGCCGAGGCGGTGGCGGCGGCGGCATGTTCCACCGCCTGCAGCAGCGCGCGGTCCGCCGGCTGCTGCAGCTGCTGCTGCACCGCCTCGGTGATCGTCGCGCCGTCGTCGAACAGCCGATGCCACTCGGGGCCGCTTTGCGCATCGTAGCGCTCCATCTGCAGGCGCAGCCGCGCGGCCTGCTGGAAGTCCTGGCGCACCAGACCGAGCCACGCTTTGCCCGGCGAGCTTTCGAACTCCGCCTGGTGGGCCTCGAGCACGGCCAGAAAATCGCGCTCGCGCCGCGCGATGACCGCCGGGCTGTCGACGCTGCCGCGCACCGCATTGATGGCGAGTGCAAGCTCGGCGAGCGAACGTCGCGCGACCACCTGTGTGCCGTTGATGGCGAGACCCGAGCCACCGGCTCCGGCGACGCGCTGGTAGACGCGATCGAGCGCCGCCTGGCGCGCGTCGGCCCATTGCGCGCGCTGCGCCGCGCGGCCGGCGAGCTCGCGGGCGCCGTCGATGTGGCGGGTGATCTGCGCGTGCAGGTCGGCCGCCGTGGCCGACGCGGCACCCGGCGCGCGATCGAAATAGGCGCCCACAGCGCTCTCGAGCGCCGCGCCGGCGTTGTTGACGGTAGCCGGGTCGGCGCCGTTGTGCGCCTGTACGTATTCGCCGACCGCGCGGTCGAAGGCCGCCAGTTTCTCGAGCACGGTGCTCGCACTGCGGGCGAGGGGCTGGTGATCCTGCTGCATGCTGCGCAGCGCCTCGAGCGCGGTGCGCGTGGTGCGCGTCGCCAGCTCCTCGCCGGCAACCAGCACCGCGGCCACGGCAGCGAGCCCGAGCAGCAGCCGCCAGGCGATGCCGAGCCGTGGCGCGCGCAGCCGCCAGCGCGGCCGCGCGGGCGCGCTCTCGGGGGAATGCGACGACCCAGTTTCACTCATGAGGATCGACCATGCGACATAAAGCCGCATCCGCAGGATGACGAAAGTTGCAGTCCGATGATGCGCGCTTGCGCTCCACGTCTTCCGTGGCGGACATCCCACTACCGCCGGCCGGGCGGCTCACGAGGCGCTGCGCGCGGTGCGCAGCGCACACCACCGGGGCACCGGCGCAGGGGGGAACGGCCCGGGGAGGGCCGGGAAGCGGGTACTTTTGCCCTATACTACGTGCTTAACGATGAGGGGCAGCGGAAAGCATGACCGAGCTCGCTGATACGTTCGATGCTGCCTTCTCCAAGGCAGTGGACCTTGGCAACCGCATCGCGGACAAGGACAAGGACGCGGATCTGTGGGACATCGCCGACGGCCTGCTGGCGGGGGCGATCCAGTACTGGTTGTACTCGCGCCAGCCCTGCGGCGATCCGCGCTGCCAGGACTGCATGCCGATCAGCACCGCGCAGGGCCGCATGGCGGAGCTCAACCGTCTCATCGAGCAACTCGCTTCCGAGAGCGAGTACTTCCACACGCCGACCGACGCCAACGCCGGGCGCGCCTGAGGCGTTAAGCGCTGCGCAGCGCGCCCGCCGCGTCAGCTCGCGGCCTTCACCTGCACGCCGGCGCCGGCTGCCTCTTCGAGCGACAGCTCGAACAGACGGAATCCCTCCTTGAGCACGGCGTCGGGAATGGTCAGCGGGGCGAGAAAGCGGATCACGTTCGCGTACACGCCGCACGAGAGAATGATCAGCCCGTTGCGGCCGGCCGCCTGCACCAATGCCCGGGTGAGCTCCGGATCCGGCGCCTCCGCGCGGCCGTTCTTGACCAGCTCGACCGCCACCATGGCGCCGAGCGCCCGCACCTCGCCCACGCACGAGAAGCGCACCTGCAGGCCCTTGAGCCGTGAGCTCATGAAGCGACCGATCTCCTGAGCGCGCGCTAGCAGCTGCTCCTCGCGCATCACCTCCAGCACCGCCAGCCCCGCGGCACACGCCAGCGGCGAGCCGGCGAAGGTACCACCGAGGCCCCCCGCTGCGGGTGCGTCCATGATCGCGGCCTTGCCCGTGACCGCCGATAGCGGCACGCCGCCCGCGATGCTCTTGGCGATGGTGATCAGGTCCGGTTCGATGCCGGCGTGCTCGACGGCGAACATGCGCCCGGTGCGGCCGAAGCCCGACTGGATCTCATCGACGATCAGCACGATGCCATGTGTGTCGCACAGCGCGCGCAAGCGGCGCAGCAGCTCGGGGGGTGCGGCGTAGAAGCCCCCTTCACCGAGCACCGGCTCGATGATGATCGCGGCCACGCGCGCCGGATCGACGTCCGTCTTGAAGAGCTGCTCGAGCGCCTGCAGCGAATGCTCCACCGTCACGCCGTGGTAGGGCATCGGGTAGGGCACGTGATAGACCTCCGGCAGCATCGGCCCGAAGCCGGCCTTGTAGGGCTGTACCTTGCCGGTGAGGCTCATGCAGGCGAGCGTGCGTCCGTGAAAGCTGCCGGCGAAGGCGATCACTGCCGAGCGGCGCGTGTAGTAGCGCGCGATCTTCAGCGCGTTCTCGATCGCCTCCGCGCCGGTGGTGAGGAAGATGGTCTTTTTGGGCGTGGGCCCGGGGGCGAGGGCGTTGAGCGCTTCGGCGAGCGCCACGTAGCTTTCGTACGCCGTCACCTGGAAGCAGGTATGCGTGAACTTCTCCAGCTGCCGCGCGATGGCCGCGCTGACCTTCGGATGCAGGTGGCCGGTGTTGAGCACCGAGATGCCGCTGGCGAAGTCGATGTAGCGGCGTCCCTCGACATCCCACAATTCCGCGTTGGCGGCGCGCTCGGTGTACACGGCCAGCGAGTTGCTGACACCCCGGGGCACGGCCTGCTGGCGGCGTGCGTGCAGTTCGGCATTGGAGCTCAAGTCAGTTTCCTTTCAGACACCGGCCTGTAAGCCGTGCCCTGCGCCGCGTACTATACGATTGTCCCCGTCGTCATGCGAAGGTCGTCCCCTTGAGCGCACCTGCCCCCAGCGCCACCGCTGCACCCATCAGCGCCGAAGTCGTCGTCATCGGAGCCGGACCCTGCGGCCTGTTCCAGGTGTTTGAGCTCGGCCTGCTGGGCATCGACGCCCACGTGGTCGATTCGCTGCGTCACCCCGGCGGCCAGTGTGCCGAGCTCTACCCCGACAAGCCGATCTACGACATCCCGGCACTGCCGGTATGCGGGGCACAGGAACTGGTCGACCGTCTCCTGCAGCAGATCAAGCCGTTCAAACCGCAGCTGCATCTGGGCCAGGAGGTGGTGGAATTCGCGCCGCGACCCGACGGGCGCTTCACGCTGCGCACCTCGGGCGGGCTCACGTTCGATGCCGGCGCGGTGGTGATTGCCGCGGGACTGGGCTCGTTCCAGCCGCGGCGCTTGGGCGTCGAGGGCGCGGAAGTCTTCGAGGGCGGCGCCATCCAGTACCGCGTCAAGAACGCCGCGGAGCTCGCCGGCCGGCAGCTGGTGATCTTCGGCGGAGGCGACTCGGCACTCGACTGGACGCTCGAGCTGCTGCCGCGGGCGGCAGGCCTGACGCTGGTGCACCGGCGGCCCGAATTCCGCGCCGCGCCCGCCTCGGTGGCGCGCATGCGCGAGCACGTGGCCGCCGGGCGCATGCGCTGCTACGAGGCGCTGCCACACTCGCTGCTGGTGGACGGCGGCGCGCTGCGCGGCGTCAACGTACGCTCGCCCGATGGCAGCGTGCACGCGCTGCCCGCCGAGCGCCTGCTGGTGTTCTTCGGGCTGCATCCGAAGCTCGGTCCGATCGCCGCCTGGGGACTGGCTCTGGAGAAGAAGGCGCTGCAGGTCGACACCGAGAGGTTCCAGACGAGCGTACCCGGGGTGTTCGCGGTCGGCGATATCAACACCTACCCGGGCAAGAAGAAGCTGATCCTGTCAGGCTTTCACGAGGCGGCACTCGCCGCGTTCGCGATCCAGCACCACCTCTACCCGCAGAAGAAGCAGTTCCTGCAGTACACCACTACCAGCCCGGTCATGCACCAGCGGCTCGGGGTGCCGGACTAAAGGCCGGTGGATCAGCGACTCGCCGACCTGCTGCAGCTGCTCGAGCTCGAGCAGCTCGAGGTCAATCTGTTCCGCGGCGCGAGCCGCGATATCGGCAGTCCGCAGGTGTTCGGCGGCCAGGTGCTCGGCCAGGCGCTGTCGGCCGCTGCCGCCACGGTCGACGGGCGCGTGGTGCACTCGCTGCACGCCTACTTCCTGCGCCGCGGCGACTGCAACGCGCCGATCGTCTACGAGGTCGATCGCAGTCTCGACGGGCACAGCTTCTCCAACCGCCGCATCGTCGCCATCCAGCACGGCCAGCAGATCTTCAACATGACCGCCTCCTTCCAGGCGGAGGAGAGCGGCTTCGAACACCAGGTCGCCATGCCGCAGGTGCCCCCGCCCGAGAGCCTGCCCGACTCGAGCGCGCCGCCGGCGCAGCTGCTGGCGCAACTGCCTGAGCGCGTGCGGCGCTTCTTCGAGCAGCCGCGGCCGTTCGAATTCCGCACCGTGCAGCCGATCGATTATCTGCAGCCGCGCCGCGCAGCGCCGGCGCGCGAGATCTGGTTTCGCGCCGTCGCGCCGCTCGGCGGGGACGAGATGCTGCACCGCCGGCTGCTCGCCTACGTGTCGGACTTCTTCCTGCTCGACACCGCGACACTGCCGCACGGCACCTCGCTCCTCACCCCGAAAGTCGTCATGGCCAGCATCGACCACGCGATGTGGTTCCACCGCACGCTGCGCGTCGACGACTGGCTGCTGTACGCCATCGACAGCCCGAGCGCGTCGGGCGCGCGCGGCTTCGCCCGCGCCAGCGTGTTCGCGCGCGATGGCCGGTTGGTGGCGAGCGCGGCGCAGGAAGGCCTGGTGCGCATGCGCAGGGACGCCCAGGTCCACACCTAGGGCGCCACGCCGACGCGGTCGCACCATGGTGGCGTTATGGCTCGTGTCGCTGGCGGCTGTCGCTGCGCCCGAGAGCGACGTGGCCGCGCTGGCGCGGCTGTGGTCCGGGGTGCGCGATTCCAGCGAGCAGGTGGTGATGACGCTCGAGCGCGGCGCGCGGCTTTGGCCGCAGAGCAGCGAACAACGCGTGCGCACCGTCGTGGCGCCGGTGGCAGCGGCCTGGCTCGGTGCGCACGTGCTGTACCTCGAGGAGTTCCTCGAGGACGAGCCGCGCCAGCCGCGCCGCCAGCTGCTGATACAGCTCGAGCCGGCGGACGGCGCACACACGGTGCGCGCGCGGCTTTACACCTTCGTCGACCCGGCGCGCTGGACGCATCTCAACAATCGCCCGCAGCTCGCGGCCAGCCTCGCACCGCAGGACGTGGTGGCCGCTGCCGGCTGCGAGCTCACCCTGACGCGCGCCGGCGACCAGTTCCACGGCGGCACCACCGGTCACCGCTGCCTCGATGACAGCGGCGCATTGCAGCGCTACCTCGACTACCAGCTGGTGATCGGCGAGGAGCTCTACTGGTACCGCCGGCGCACGCTGCGCCAGAGCGACGGCGAGCTGCAGCAGGAGGTGATCGGCTTCAACCGCTTCGAGCCAAACGAGGGGCGTCTGTACGCCTGCCGCATCGCCTGGTCCGCGAGCGGCCGGACGCGCGACCTGCGCCCGCTGTTGACGCTCGATCTGTACGAGCAGGGCGGCCGCGGGCGTTTCGTGACTCCCGACGGACGCGCGCTCAACCTCACGCTGCACGGACGCGACTGGCCGTTCTCGCTCGAGCGCGACGCGCTGCTGCTGTCGCTGCAGGAGCAGGACGGCGAGCGGCCGCTCGCCACCGCGTGGGCACAGCTCGACGCGCAGCAGATCGCGCTCGAGATTGGCTGGCTCGCCGTGCGCTGTGGTTCGATCGCCCCGGATTCCGACGAGCTCGCTCAGTGAGCGGCGCGCGTGGCGATCGCCGCCAGGTCCTTGAGCAGCAGCGGGTTGAAGCGCGCCGGATCCTCCATCATGAGGAAGTGCCCGCTGTGGTCGAGCACGTCGAGGCTGAAGTCCGGCAGCGCCTTGCGGATGCGTGCGGCATCGGTAGGGGACAGATCGGAATTGATCGCGTAGACCGGCACGTGGACGGCGGGCAGCAGCGCGTCGAGATCCAGCGCCAGCAGCGAGCGCATGCTGGCGACCCCGATGGCCTGCGGCTCGAGCGACATGTCGTAGGCCACCTTCTGCACCAGCGTCGGGTCGGCATCGCTGCGGAATAGCGAGGTGGTGACGAGCTTGCGCGTGCTGCCGATGAAGTCGGCGCTGAACGGCGCGAGGCGCCGGTCGAGCTCGTGTGCGCCGAGCGCCGGCCGCCCGACCGAGCGCAGCGCTTCGACCGCTACCACGCCGATGACGCGCGTGCCGAGCAGCGGCGCGGCGGCGAGCGCCACCGCGGCGCCCATGGAATGGCCGACCAGTATCAGCTGCTGATTGGGGATCGCGCGGGCCACGGCCGCGACGTCCCCGGCGTAGTTGGCGATCGACCAGTCGCTGCGGTTGCTGCCCGAGGCGCCGTGGCCGGCCAGGTTCAGCGCGACCACCGTGTAGTGCGCTTCGAGGGCGGGAATCTGTGCCTGCCAGTAGTTGGCATCGGCAGCCCAGCCGTGCACCAGCACGATGGCCGGCTCGCCGCTGCCGTAGACGTGGTACTCGATGTGCACGTTGTCCGGCGAGAGCGTGATGCGCGGTCCTGCATGCGTCATCGCCTCAGGCGCGGGTGCGGCGGGACCGGCGGTGGCGGAGGGGGTTGAGGCGAGCGTGCCGGCGCTGGCGGGCGCGCCGGCGGGCTGGCGCTGCGTGCAGGCGGTCAGCACAGCGAGCAGCAGCATCGTGCGGATCGTGCGGCCAGCCACCACGCGGCGCGCCTGCGTCATGAGGTGCGCAGCACTTTCCCCGGGTTCATGATGCCGTGCGGGTCGAAGGCGTGCTTCACCGCGCGCATCAGCTCCAGCTCGACCGCGGAGGCGTAGCGTTCGAGCTCTGCCACCTTGGTGCGGCCGATGCCGTGCTCGGCGCTGAAGCTGCCGCCGAATTCGCGCACCAGCTCGTGCACCGCGCGCCGCACCTCGTCGGTGCGGGCGAGAAAGCTGTCCGGATCGCTGCCCGCACACTGGCTGATGTTGAAGTGCAGGTTGCCGTCGCCCACGTGGCCGTACGCCACCAGCCGCCCGTCGGGAACGTTGCTGCGGACCCAGGGCACGGCACGGGCGACGAAATCCGCCAGCACCGCGATCGGCAGCGAGATGTCGTGCTTGAGGCTCGCGCCTTCGTGGCGTTGCGCCGGGGGAATGCTCTCGCGCAGCTTCCACAGCGCGAGCCGCTCGCGCTCGCTGCGGGTGAGCGCCGCATCGAGCACCGTGCCGCTTGTCAGGGCCGCGCCCAGCGCCTCCTCCAGCACCTCGTCGAGCGGCTCCGCAGCGCGCGAGGATGACAGCTCGCACAGCACGTACCACTCGTAGGGCTTGTCGAGCGGATCGCTCACCCCGGGGATGTGGCGCGCGGTGAGCTCGACGGCGGCGCGCGAAATGAGCTCGAACGAGCTGATGCGATCGCCGCTCGCCGAGCGCAGCTCGCCGAGCAGCGTCACCGCGGCGCGCACGTCCGGCAGCGCGGCCAGCGCCGTGGCGCGGGTGCGGATCTGGGGAAAGAGTTTGAGCGTCGCGGCGGTGATCACACCGAGGGTGCCCTCCGCGCCGAGAAACAGCGACTTGATGTCGTAGCCGGTGTTGTCCTTGCGCAGTGCCGAGAGGGCTTCGAGCACCCGTCCCCCGGGCAGCACCACCTCGAGCCCGAGCACCAGGTCGCGCATCATCCCGTAGCGCAGCACGTTGACGCCGCCGGCGTTGGTCGAGAGATTGCCACCGATCTGGCAGCTGCCCTGCGAGCCAAGGCTCAGGGGGAAGAAGCATCCGGCCGTTTCTGCCGCCTGCTGCACCTGCGCGAGAATGCAGCCGGCCTCCGCGGTGAGGGAGTAGTTGGTGACATCGACGCTGCGGATGCGGTTCAAGCGTCGCAGCGACAGCACCAGCTGCTGCCCGGAAGTATCGGGTATCGCCCCGCCGCAGTAGCTGGTGTTGCCCCCGTGCGGCACGACGCCGATGCGCTCGCTCTCGCACAGCGCCAGCAGCTGCGCAACCTGCGCCACCGAGCGCGGCTGAACCACCGCCATGGCCCGCCCGCTGCAGCGCCCGAGGTGGTCAGCCAGGAACGGGGCACAGTCGGCCGGATCCGTCAGCACGCCATCGACGCCGAGGATCTCGCGCAGCCTGTCCTCGACGGCTGGCATCGGCGCTGTCAACGGATGTCGAGAGCCCGCAGCGCCGCGATGCGCTCATCGAGCGGCGGATGGCTCATGAACAGCCGCCGCAGCCCGCCGCCGGTGCTGCCGTCGGCGATGCCGAAGGCGGCGAACTGCTGCGAGGGTAGCGGCTGGTGCACGCGCTTGAGCTCCTCGAGCGCGGCGATCATGTTGTCCTTGCCGGTCAGCTGCGCGCCGCCACGGTCGGCGCGGAATTCGCGCTGCCGCGAGTACCACATGACGATGATGTTGGCGAAGATCCCCAGCACCAGCTGCAGCACGATGACCGTGACGAACGAGGCGATGCCACGGCCGCCCTCGGAGCGGAATACGGCGCGGTCGATGATGTTGCCGATGACGCGCGACAGGAAGATGACGAAGGTGTTGACCACCCCCTGCAGCAGCGTGAGCGTGACCATATCGCCGTTGGCGACGTGGGTCATCTCGTGACCGAGCACCGCCTCGATCTGCTGGTGATTCATACGCTGCAGCAGCCCGGTGCTCACCGCCACCAACGCCGAGTTGCGGCTGGCACCGGTGGCGAAGGCATTGGGCTCGGGGGAATCGAAGATGCCCACTTCCGGCATGCCGACCCCGACAGCGCGCGCGTGCTGCTGCACCACGCCGAGCAGCCATTGCGCGTTCGGATCAGTCGACTGCGGGCCGATGACGCGCACGCCCATCGACATCTTGGCGATCGTCTTCGACATCGCCAGCGAGATGAACGAGCCGGCAAAGCCGAAGAACGCCGAGAACACCAGCAGTCCGCCGAGACTGCCGCCGTGGATCGTCAGCCAGGCGTTGAGGCCGGTGACCTCGGCGACCACATACAGCAGCAGCACCACGGCGAGGTTGGTGGCGAGGAACAACACGATGCGTTTCATGAGCGGTAAGCCTGCAGTAAAAAAGGGGTAGCGGCACCGGACGGCCAAGCCTGCCAGGGCACTTTACCGTCAAGGTCCGATGTCGGCCAGCGTGGGGCCGGGGCGGGGGCCTTTCAAGGGCGGCGGCGCGTGCCGCCGGCGTCGTCAGCTAGCGAGGCCGGATGCGGTCAATATTCATCCCGCTCTTCATCGACGTCGTCCTCGTCCTCGTCCAGGTCGTCGTCATCCTCGTCGTCGTCCTCATCCTCTTCCCAGTCCTCGTCTTCCGCCTCGTCCTCGTCGTCGGATTCGGACCAGCCTTCGGGCTCGGCGATGCGCTCGAGATCCATCTCGTGCCAGGTCTCGAGGTCGATCTCCTCGATGTCGCCGTCGAGATATTCGATCTCCAGCAGCTCCGAATCCTCGTCCACCGACAGCACGCGGAACTGTTCTTCTTCTTCGAGGTTCTCGTACCACTGGCCGGGCACCGGCTCGTAATCTCTGCTCACCGCGAACGCCACCCTGTAGTCATTCCGCCGTCGATAAGTGTAGGGGCTGCCGTCGGGTTGGGCAACGCGGCCCGAATGCGTATAGTTTTCCTTCATGAACGGCCCACGTCCCGCTTCGGCGGCGCCCCTGACGCAGGCGCGACGTGTTGTCGTGAAGGTGGGCTCGACGCTGCTGGTCGACGGGGATAGCGGGCGCGTCAACCGTGCCTGGCTCGAAACCCTGGCCGAGGACCTGCTGCGGCTGCGCAAGCGCGGGCAGCGCGTGATCCTGGTGTCCTCCGGCGCCATCGCGCTCGGTCGCCGCCGCCTCGGGCTCAAGCACGGAACGCTGCGCCTGGAGGAGAGCCAGGCGGCGGCCGCGGTGGGGCAGATACGGCTCGCACACGCCTACAAGGAGCTGCTCGAGAGCCACGACGTGACGGTGGCGCAGGTGCTGCTCACTCTCGAAGACAGCGAGCGCCGCCGCCGCTACCTCAATGCGCGCGCCACGCTCGAGTCGCTGCTGGAACTCGGCGCGCTGCCGGTCATCAATGAGAACGATACCGTGGCGACCGCCGAGATCCGTTACGGCGACAACGACCGGCTCGCCGCGCGCGTGGCGCAGATGAGCGGCGCGGACTGCCTGCTGCTGCTCTCGGACGTCGAGGGACTGTACAGCGCCGATCCCAACCGCGACCCGGCCGCGCGGCTCATCCGCGAAGTGCGCCATATCACCCCCGAGATCGAGGCGATGGCCGGACGCTCGACCTCACAACTCGGCTCCGGCGGCATGAGCGCCAAGATCGTCGCCGCGCGCATCGCGATGGCTGCCGGCTGCCACCTGTGCATCGCCGCCGGTGCGCACAAGCATCCGCTGCGGCGCATCGAGGAGGGCGCCGACTGCACCTGGTTCGTGCCGACGGCCACGCCCGCCGCCGCGCGCAAGCAATGGATCGCCGGTACGCTGCGCCCCGCCGGCGCACTCACCATCGACGCCGGGGCGCTGCGGGCGCTGCTCGACGGACGCAGCCTGCTGCCGGCCGGGGTCACCGGCACCCGCGGGCGCTTCGAGCGCGGCGACACGGTGAGCGTGGTCAGTGCCGAAGGGGCAGAGGTCGCCCGCGGCATCATCGCCTACTCCGACGCCGACGCCGCCCGCATCATGGGGCGCCGCTCGGCGGAGATCGCGCAGCTGCTGGGGTTTCGCGGCCGCGACGAGATGATCCACCGCGACAACCTGGTGCTGCTGCGTGGCGGCGAGGGCAGCGCCGCCGCCGCCGCGGCACTCGCGCAGCCGGTACCTTAGAGAGGTGCGCGCGTGGACGCCGCGATCGCAGCACTGATGGAGGAGCTCGGGCGCGCGGCGGTGGCGGCCGCGGCCGTGCTGGCCCAGACGCCCACTGCGCGCAAGGATGCCGCGCTGACGGCGGCAGCAGCGGCGGTGCGCCGGCAGCGCGCGGTGATCCTCGCCGCCAACGAGCGCGACCTGGCCGCGGCGCGCCAGGCGCACCTGAGCGCGGCGCGCCTCGAGCGGCTGCGCCTGGACGAGCCGCGCGTCGCGGCGATCGCCGCGAGCATCGAGGAAGTGATCGCACTGCCCGACCCGATCGGCCGCACGGTGGCGCGCTGGGAGCGGCCCAACGGGCTGCGTATCGAGCGCGTCGTGGTGCCGCTCGGCGTCATCGGCATCATCTACGAGAGCCGCCCCAACGTCACCACCGACGCCGGGGCGCTGTGCCTGAAGTCAGGCAACGCGACCATCCTGCGCGCGGGCTCTGAGAGCCGGCACTCGAGCCGCGCGCTGCACGAGTGTCTGGCGAGCGGCCTGGAGAGCGCCGCACTGCCTGGCGCATGCATCCAGCTGGTGCCGACCACCGATCGCGCCGCGGTCGGCTACCTGCTCGGCGGCATGAGCGAGTACCTCGACGTCATCGTGCCGCGCGGCGGCCGCTCGCTGGTCGAGCGCGTGCAGCGCGAGGCGCGCGTCCCGGTGATCGGCCATCTCGAGGGCAACTGCCACGTGTACGTCGACCGCGATGCCGACCTGCCGATGGCGCGCAGCATCGCGCTGAACGCGAAGATGCGCCGCACCGGCATCTGCGGCGCCGCCGAGACGCTGCTGGTCGACAGCGCCTGCGCGGCGACGCACCTTGCGCCCATCGTGCGCGACCTGCTGGATGCCGGCTGCGAGGTGCGCGGCGACGCCGCAGTGCGCAACGTCGACGCACGCGTGCGCGCCGCTACCGAGCAGGACTGGTACACCGAGTACCTGGACGCGATCATCGCCGCGCGGCTGGTGGACGGGGTCGATGCCGCCATCGCGCACATTGCGCGCTACGGCTCGGCGCACACCGAGTGCATCGTCACCGGGAACGCCGTCACCGCGGAAACGTTCCTGCAGCGAGTGGACAGCGCCATCGTGCTGCACAACGCCTCGACCCAGTTCGCGGACGGTGGCGAGTTCGGCATGGGCGCGGAGATCGGCATTTCCACCGACCGCTTTCACGCCCGCGGTCCGGTGGGGGTCGAGCAGCTCACCAGCTACAAGTACCTGGTGCGCGGCAGCGGGCAGCTGCGCCCGTGAAGGGTGCGCGCAAGGCGCTTACGGCTCAGTCGCGCTGCGGGTGCGCGTGGGTCGTCGCGGCGCCCGACCCGGCCGCGCAACGCTCGCAATTGACCCAGCCGGAATCGCCGCTCAGGTAGTGCTCCTTCTTCCAGATCGGCAGGCGGTGCTTGACCTCGTCGATGATGTAACGGCAGGCACGGAAGGCCTCGTCGCGGTGCGGCGCGCTGACCCCGACCCACACCGCGAGCTCCCCGACCGCGAGCTCACCGAGCCGGTGCGCACAGGCGACGCGCGCCACGCCGAAGCGCTCCACGGCCTCCGCCAGGATGCGCTCCCCTTCGCGCACCGCGAGCGCTTCGAAGGCCTCGTATTCCAGGCGCCGCACGGGCGCGCCCTCGTTGTGATCGCGCACCCAGCCCTCGAAGGCGGCGTAGCCGCCGCAGGCGGGATCGGCGAGCGCCGCGCGCAGCCGCCCGGGCTCGAGCGCCGTATGGCTGAAGCGAAAGCCGCTCATCGCCGTCAGCCCCCGGCGACCGGCGGAATGAATACCACCGCATCGCCCTCTGCGAGCGGGGTCGACCAGTCGCGGAACTCGTTGTTGATCGCGACGCGCAGCATTTCAGGCGCGAGGGTGAACGGGTAGCGCCGGGCGAGCTCGGCGTACAGCTCCCGCGGGGTGCGCGCGGCGGTCGCGAGCGCCTCCTCGCGCCGGCCCGCCTGCTCGCGCAGCAGCGCGTAGTACTGCACCGTGATGTGCCTGGCCTGGATGGCGCCCACGTCGCTCACAGATCCATATTCCTGCGGCGTATTGATGTTGTCGAGCGCGCGCGGATTGGGCTCATCGAGCAGCTGCGTGTCCGCGCTCAGCAGGAACTTGCGCGGGCAGTACCTGCCGGCGGCGACGGCGGCCGCGAGCGCGGCGTGGCTGTGCGGCTCGTAGATCGCGCACAGCGGCTCGGGCAGGCCGTCGTGGCTCGAGCGATAGGCGGTCGCGGCATGCCCGGGGGCGCGCGCGCGTACCAGCTGCGCGAGCGTGGCCGCATCGAGCCGCGGCAGGTCGCACGCCAGTACCAGCCAGGCGACGTCCGGATGGCGTTGCTGCGCGGCGAGCAGGCCGGCCACCGGGCCGATGCCCTCGTGGCTATCGGCGATCTGCGCATAGCGCGCGCGCAGCGGCTCGGCCGCCTGCTCGGCGCGCACCGAGACGAATGCCCGCACCACGTGCGGCTGCAGCAGCGCCATGGCGCGCTCGAGCTGTGGCCTGCCGTCGTAGGCGAGCGCCGCCTTGTCGCGCCCCATGCGCGTGCTGCGCCCGCCGGCGAGCAGCAAGCCGTAGAGCGGTGCGACGGCGGGGCCGGGTGCTGGCGCCGCGCTCATGAGTGCCGCCGCTGCGCCCGGCGGGCAAAGCGGCGCCGGCCGCCGGCCTTGGCCAGCAGCCGCACGCTGGCGATGGTGATGTCGTGCGACAGTGCCTTGCACATGTCGTAGATCGTCAGCGCCGCCACCGCAGCCCCGGTGAGCGCCTCCATCTCGACGCCGGTGCGGTGATGCACCGAGACTTCGCAGCGCACCACGATCTCGGTGGCACGCCGGTGCTCGATGCGCAGCTGGCAGTTCTCCAGCGCCAGCGGGTGACAGAAAGGGATCAGCTCGTGCGTGCGCTTGGCCGCCATTACGCCGGCGACGACCGCGGTGTCGAACACCGGACCCTTGCTGGTGCGATGCCCGCTGGCGCGCAGCGCGCGGCCCACCGCGAGCGGCAGCACCAGGCGCGCCTCGGCCAGCGCCACGCGGTGCGTCACCGGCTTGTCCCCCACGTCCACCATGGCAGGCCGGCGGCGCGCGTCGAGGTGTGTCAGGGCGCGCGACGCCATCAGCCACCGATGTAGAACATCTCGACCTTGCGCTCATCCGCCGCGGCGCGGCGCAGGTTGGCGCGCTGCTCGCTGTAGCGGTCGGTGCGCTTGGTCCACACTCCGCGGATGAGCTCGAGCAGATGCTCGTCGCTCGCGCCGCCGCGCAGCGCATCGCGCACGCTCGTGCCGTGGCTCGCGAACAGGCAGGTGTAGAGCATGCCGTCCGAGGACAGCCGTGCGCGCGAGCAATCGCCGCAGAACGGCTGCGACACCGAGGAGATGAAGCCAATCTCACCCTGGCCGTCGGCGAACGCGTAGCGGCGCGCCACCTCACCGCGGTAACCCGCCTCCATCGGCGCGAGCGGCCAGCGGGCGCCGATCTGCGCCATCAGCTCCTTCGACGGCACCACCAGCTCGGAGCGCCAGTGGTTGCGGTTGCCGACATCCATGTACTCGATGAAGCGCACCACGACCCCGGTGCCGCGGAAGCGCTCCACCAGGTCGAGAACCGTGTGATCGTTCACCCCGCGCTGCACGACGGCGTTGACTTTGACGGGAGTGAGCTCGACGCGGCGCGCGTGCTCGATGCCATCGAGCACCTCCGCGACCCCGCCGAAGCCGCCGCTCATGCGCGTGAACACCTGCGGGTCGAGGCTGTCGAGGCTCACCGTGACGCGCTGCAGACCGGCCGCCTTGAGCTCGGCGGCGTAGCGCGCCAGCAGGATCCCGTTGGTGGTGAGCGCGACGTCCTCGATGCCGCCAATGTCCGTCAGGTCGCCGATCAGGTCGGGCAGGTTGGCGCGCAACAGCGGCTCACCGCCGGTCAGGCGCAGCTTGCGTACACCGAGCTGCGCAAACAGCCGCGTGAGCCGCACGATCTCATCGAACGACAGCCGCTCGGGTGAGCTGAGGAAGCGGTAGCGCTCGTCGAAAGTCTCGCGCGGCATGCAGTACGGGCAGCGGAAATTGCACCGGTCCATGACCGAGATGCGCAGGTCGCGCATCGGTCGCGACAGCGCATCCCGGGGCGCGGGCAGGGCGTGCAGCGGAACGACAACTTCACGAGGCATGGTGTTGCAAGTATGGGCACCGCGCGGGGCAAATGGCTATGCCACCAACGAGGCGCACGGCCGTCAGTGGTGGATGGGGGCTGCGGGGCCCTCCCGCAAGGCTCACCAGCGATACAGCCGCGTCACGAAGCCCTTGGGATAGGTATTCGGCCCGGGCGGCAGCTCGACGAAACCATCGGTGCCGGTGAGCGCGGTGAAGTCGCCCGAGCCGTTGGTCGGCACCGGCACCGCCCAGTCACGCCCCCAGTCATCCTGCTCGAGGCGCACGGGAATGAAATGCGTCAGCGGCGGCGTCACGGTGAGGGGCGCGGCGAGCGCCAGGCGCGAGGCGGGCAGGGAGCTCTCCCCGAGCGCGCCGCGCAGCGCCGGCAACACGTAGCGTGCGAAGCACACGAGCGTCGACACCGGGTTGCCAGGCAGGCCGAACACCGCAGCGCCCGAGGGGGCCATGCCGAACCACAACGGCTTGCCCGGCCGCTGCGCCACCTTATGAAAAATCGTACGCACGCCGAGCTCCTCGAGCACCGCGGGAACCAGGTCGAAGCGGCCCATGGAGACACCACCCGAGAGCACCAGCACGTCGTGGGTCTCGAGGTGGAAGCGCAGCCGTTCGCGCAGCTCCCGGGCATCGTCCATGAGGTGATCGTCCGCCACGCGCTGAAAGCCGTGCTCGCGCAGCGCGCTCACCACGGCGTAGACGTTGGAGCGGCGCACCTGGTGTGCGAGCACCGGCTCACCGGGCTCGACCAGCTCGTTGCCCGTGGAGATGACGATGAGCATCGGCTGGCTGCTGACGCGAACGCGCGCCATGCCGGCGGCGGCGGCCACCGCGATCTCCGGCGGCCGCAGCCGCCGACCGGCGCAGATCAGCAGCGCGCCCTGGCGCGTGTCGCTGCCGCGGCGGTGTACGTTGCGCCACGGCTCGACGCGCACCTGCGGTGCCAGTGCCGCGTGCCCACGCTCGACGCTGAGCTCCTCCACCGGCACCACGCTGTCGCAGCCCGACGGCAGCATCGCCCCGGTCATCACTTCGATGCAGTTGCCGCGGGCGGCGAGTGCCAGCGGTGCGTCCCCGGCCGCCTGCATCGCCTGAATGCGAAAGGAGCGCGTGCCGGAGCTCGCCGCCTCGCTGTGCAGCGCCACGCCGTCCATGGCGACGCGATCGTAAGGCGGCTGATCGCGCTCGGCATAGATGTTCTCGCGCAGCACCGCGCCGGCGCACTGCGCCAGCGGCAGTGACTCCACCGGCAGGCACTGCAGATGCTGGCCGATCAGCCGGTCGGCCTCGGCCGGAGTCAGCACTCAGCCCTTCTTGTCGGCGGTCCGGGCCTTGAAGACCTTGATCTGCTCGTTGAACCGGTCCGCGACGCTCTGCAGCTGGTCGACGGCGGCGTTGTGTTTCTGCGCCTCGATCTTCTGCATGTCGGCCTTCTGCTGCGGCTTGAGCTGATCGCCGCCCTTGGCGATATCGTCCTCGAGCGCTTTGTCGATGCAGGCGTTGTAGTCGTTGATCGCCTTCTCGTACTCCTTGACCGCCTTCTGTCCGGCGAGCATGTCCTCGAGCGTTGCGGTGGCGCCGTCGGGGATTTTCGCCGGGGCCGCCGGATAGGGGCAATCCGCATAGACCGCTCCCGCGGCGAGCGCCACGGTGCAGGCCATCGCAGGCAATACCTTCATAAGACTTACGTCCTGAACGGGTTGGATCGGGTCACTATCTTAAGAGGCGCCTGCGTCCGAAGGCTACTGCAGGCGGCAGGCGGCGGGCGCGGCGCGCTGCGGGCGGCGCGCGCCGCGGACAGCGGAAACAGTCGCGGCAGTGATCGTTCACCACGCCGACCGCCTGCAGGAAGGCGTAGACGATGGTGCTGCCGACGAAGCGGAAGCCGCGCCGGGCAAGGTCGCGCGACACGGCGTCGCTCAAGGGCGTGCGCGCCGGCAGCTCGCCGCCGCGCGGCCGATTGATCAGCGGGCGGCGCGCAACGAACGACCACAGGTAGCGGTCGAACGAGCCGAATTCTCTTTGCACCGCCAGGAAGGCGCGCGCGTTGCTCACGGTGGAGTCGATCTTCAGGCGATTGCGCACGATACCCGCGTCGCGACATAGCGCCGCGCGGCGCCGGGCATCGAAGCGCGCCACACGGCGCGGGTCGAACCGGGCGAACGCCCGGGCATAGCCGGCGCGCTTACGCAGGATCGTCGACCATGACAGCCCGGCCTGCGCACCCTCGAGCGTGAGCATCTCGAACAGCCGCCGGTCCTCGTGCACCGGGCGCCCCCATTCGGCGTCGTGGTAGCGCTGCATGTCCTGCGCGGCGTCCGTCGCCCAGCGGCAGCGGCGCTTGGCGGACTGCCGCCGGGCTCTGGGTGCCGTCGTTGGGCGTTTGCTTGCCATCGGGTAGGGCTCGGGCGCAACTGCCAAGGAGAGGGACACTGCGCGCCATCATGACATGGCATTCTTTGCCGGCGCACTTGCCACGCACAGGATGCCAGAGCCGGCGATGATTGAGTCCTTGCCCCGCACCCCGCACCTCACCGCCACCTGTTGCCTGTTGGGCGCCGCGCTCGCACTGCCCGCTCTGGTGCGTGCCGACGCCGGTCCGCCATTCCTCACCAACGATCCGGGAACTCCCGGCAATGGCAACTGGGAGATCAACATCGCCGCGATGCAGACCACCCTTGCCGGCACCTCGTCCTGGCAGCTCCCCCAGCTCGATGTGAATTATGGGGTGGGCGAGCGCATCCAGCTGACCTGGGAAGCCCCTTACGTGGTGCAGAGCCGCAGCGGGGAGCCCACGGCGAGCGGCTGGGGTAACGCAAATCCGGGCGTCAAATGGCGTTTTCTCGATCAGGGCGAGGACGGCTGGCAGGCATCGACTTTCCCGATGTATCAGACAACCGGGTCAGACGCGGCGCGGCACAACGGCATCGCGGTGGATGGCCCGCGGTTGTTCCTGCCGTTGGAGGTGGCGAGAAAGGTCGGTCCGCTCAACCTCGATCTGGAAGTGGGCGGCTACATTCCCTGGCACGGGGACCACGAGCACATACTCGGGTTGGTCGCCGGGCGCGAGCTGACGCCGCGCCTGGAGCTGGATGCGGAGATCTACGACGATCATGTGCGCAGCGCTGCCCCCGACGTGACGACGCTCGATATCGGCGGCCGCTACAAGCTGCATCGCGGGTTCATCCTGCTGTTCATGGCAGGCCGCAGCCTCGCCGGCAACTCTCCCGGCCAGGTCGAGTTCATGGGCTACCTCGGCATCCAGATTCTGCTGAGCGACTACGGACGTACGCTGACCACCGAGCCCTGAAGGGCGGCGGTCGATGCGCTCGGATGCGCCTCAAGAGGCGCGCCAGGCGCGGCGCGGTGCCGCTGCCTGTCGATGCTTAGTCTTCGCGGCCGACCCTCACGCGCAGGCAGCCCGGCGCGGGTTTTGCGTCCGCCCCGGACCTGGCGAAGGCCAGCGCCGCCGCGTCGAAGGAGCTGTCCCCGGAGGAGTGAACCAGGGTCGGCTGCTGCACCAGCGTGCCGCTCGCATCGACGCAAACGCGCACCTCGGCGGCGCCCGCGGTACCCGGCGATCCGTGCGCGGCTGCGGCGTCAACCGCACCGGCAGCCGGCGCGGCCGCTGCCAGCGGTGCGGTGGGCGAGGCGGACGCGGTCGGCGCCGTGGCGGCGTTGCGCTGCGCCGGCGCCCATTTCCACGCGATCTCCTGCCAGGAGTCGATCGCCGCGCCATCGCCGATGCGCGTGGCCGGCTGGAAGCGCAGCGTCAGCACGCAGGTGGTGGCGGCAGCGTCGAGGCCGTCGGACGAGGGCGGCGAGTTGATCGATGCATGCGAGGGAACCCCGGTGGGACCGACCAGGAACAGCACCACCGCAGCTCCGGCCTCGTCCAGGGAGGTCTGGCGGATTTGCGGGCAGCGCGAGAGCGGATTGAAGCGCAGCGCCGGATGCGCCACCTGAATGTTGTTCACCGGCGGAATGCTCTCGGCGGCGCGGATGCCGGGCGCGATGCCCAGCAACAGTGCGCAGGTCAGAATTGCAAGCGGCCAGTGACGCATCTGAAACCTCCCCGCAGCGGACCGAGCCGCAATCGCGCGCCCGGAGCTGCGCTAATCATACACAGCCGAGCAACAGCGCCGCGTTTTGCGGCCGCCTCGAGGACGGCCGCGTGGTGCAGCGTGACGGCGCGCAGGGTCGGCCCTCAGCGGGCTTGCTCCCCGAGCGTCGCGGCGCCCGGCCTCGCCCCGCTGCGCAGCAAAGCCCCACCTAACAGGCCGCCGGCGCCGGCGAACAGCGCCGCGACGAGGAACGCGAGCCCATAACCGGCTGCCAACGCCGCGGAGTGGTCGGCGCCCGCAGCCAGTACCGCGGCGGTGCGGGTCGCTGCGAGGCTTGCGAGTGTTGCGAGGCCGAGCGAGCCACCGAGCAGAAACGAGGTGTTGACGATCCCTGAGGCGAGGCCCGACTCCTCGGCGCGCACGTCGCCCATGGCGGCCAGCAGCACCGGATTGAAGCCGAGGCCGGCGCCGACCCCGAGCAGCACCATGGGCGGCAGCACGTCGCTGATGAAGGAGCCCGCGACCGGCGCGCGCGCGAACAGCGCCAGCCCCGCGGCGGCGAGCATCAGGCCCGCGGTCAGTGGACGGCGCAGGCCGAAGCGCATCACCACCCGCGCCGAGAGACTGAGCGAGAACGCCGCCATGATGAGATTCGCCGGCAGGAACGCGAGCCCGACACGCAGCGCGTCGTAGCCGAGCACCAGCTGCATGTAGAGCGCCGACATGAAGAACCAGGCGAACATGCCGGCGGCCCACAGCGCGCCAACCACGTTGGCGATGGCGAGATTGCGCAGGCGGAAGAGCCGCAGCGGCACGAGCGGCTCGCGAACCCGCATCTCCAGAGCGAGGAACAGCACGAACAGCGCAGCCGCCGCGCCAAGCAGTGTCAGTGTGCGCCGCGAGCTCCAGCCGGCGCTGCTGGTGTTGACGATCGCGTACACGGCCAGCATCAGCGCAGCGGTGACGCTGGCCGCGCCGCCCACGTCGAGCCGCGCACCGGCGGCCGTGCCTCGGCCCTCCGGCACCAGACGCCGGCACAGCGCAAACACCGCAGCCCCGACCGGCAGGTTGACCAGGAACACCCAGTGCCAGTTGAGCGTGCTGGTCAGGAGCCCGCCGAGCAGCACCCCGATGCTGCCGCCGCTCGCGCATACGAAGCCGTAGATCGCAAGTGCCCGGGCGCGGTCCCCACGCGTCGTGAAGAGGCTCACGATGAGTGACAGCGCCACTGCGTTCATCACCGCACCGCCGAGTCCCTGCACCGCACGGGCGGCCACCAGCAGCGCCTGGGTGCTCGCGAGCCCGCAGCCGACCGATGTCAGCGTGAAGAAAGCGGTGCCGAGGAGGAACATGCGGCGCTGGCCGAAGAGATCCCCCAGCCGCCCGCCGAGCAGCAGGAAACCGCCAAAGGTCAGCATGTAAGCGTTGACCACCCAGCTCAAGCGTGCGTCGCTGAAGCCCAGGTCGGCGCGGATCGAGGGCAGGGCGACGTTCACGATGGTCGTGTCGAGCACGATCATCAGAACGCCGAGGCACAGCACGTAGAGGGCGAGCCACCGGCGGCGCTCACCGGGCGAATGGACGGTCGGCATGGGGTCAGTCTACCGGTCGGGCGCTGTAATCCAGCTAAGAGCGACGTAGCCCTGACATGCAAACCGAGGTGTGCGGGGAATCGGGTAGAATTTTCCTGCCCAATCCACCCGCAGGAGGCCTGTTGTGAAGCCAACTAACTTCGCCGCGATCGTCTCTGTCGCGCTCTTCAGCCCTCATCTGGCGTTCGCCGGTTTCACGCTCTGCAACCGCACCTCCCAGGACAAGCTTATCGTCGCGACCGCCCGCACCTGGTACGCACAGGATCAAACCACCGGCGAGCGCGTGATCGACGCGGAAAGCCTGGGCTGGAAGACAATTGCCAAGGGATCGTGCGTAGTAATCAATCCCTTCCCGATTCGCTTCGACGATTTCTACTTCTTCGCCTATTCCGCCGCCAAGCCCTCCATCAAATGGACGGGCAAGTACAACTTCTGCTCGATCCCAACAATACATTTGAATACGACGGCCGCAAGCGGACCCAGGCGCCCTGCCCGGCAGGGGTGTCCGTCGGCATGATCTTTGTCGACACACACGGCGTCGACGATTACCGGTTTCCGATCCTCGATCAGTACTAGCCGGTTGAACAAGGCGGTCGATACACCCAGGGCAAAGCCTTAATCTGTCCGGGTCCGGGTGCGGCCCAAAGCCGTCCTTCGGCTATACGAAATCGCCGTCCGGAAGCAGACAACCCGGGCTCCGAGACTCTAGAGCTTGTCGACCTTGCCAACCTTGATGCCTTTGACCAGCCAATGCCCGTTGACGCGCGCGAGATTCATCGAGGTGAAGGCGTGCGCGCCGATGGCGTTACTGTCCACGTCCATCCACAGGCACTCGAAGTAGAGCGTGGCACTGTCTCCTGTCACATGACTCTTGATCCGCATCGCCGGCGTGTAGCCGATCCAGTGATGCTCGGGGCGGAATGGACCGCTGACGTCCACCCAGTAAGTACGTACCTGCTCCTTGCCCCGGTACACCTTGTTGTCGTGCGCGGTGTCAGTGAGCACAGCGTCGTCGGCATACAGACTCATCATCAGATCGAGATCCTTGTTGGGGAGGACGCTGCCGGCGGTGTGGAACGTTATCTCGATATTCCGGACCGCGAGGATGTCCGCCGGAGGACCGCTGTCGCCTTGCGGCTCGGCGAGGGCGGGCAGGCACAGCAGCAGTCCAAGAATGATGAACGGTCGGCTCATGTCGATTCTCCCCGAGGTCGTTGGAAACGATTATATCGCCTAAGGTTGGTGATTTATCGGTGGGTGCTGAGGTGCCGCAAAGCCGCCCTGGTGAATGTCAGCACCGGGCCAGTTTTCGACATTCTGGACCGGCACCAGCCGAGTGACCGGTTCCAACACGCGCATCCGGCAGTAGGCGGCCACGAGCCGCCACTCGAGCCGACATTGTGAGTTTCCCAGACGGAGACGTTCGGTCGTTCGAGCCACCACTGGCCTCAGCATCTAGACGCCTGCAAGTCCCTCGCGGCCGTGGACGGACTTCTCGATGGAATCAGGGACTCTGGTTGCGGCGACGATCCTAAATCGTGCCCGGTAGCGGTACCCTATCCCCCGAGGTGGCGTTGCGCGAGCGTCGCCTGAATCGACTTGGCCGGAGCATCTATGATCGGATGGGACTGGTACGATTCACCGGCATAGGAAACAAGAAGAGAAGACCAGTGCGCCGTTTGTTCTGGGTCGTGTGTCTGCACTGGGCAAGCCTTGTGCTCGCCGCCGAGCCCCCTGCCGATCCCATCCTGCGCATCGACCCCGGCATGCACACGGCAATGATCAATCGGATCGCTGTCGATGCCCGGGGCCGCTGGCTCGTCACCGCCTCTAACGACAAAACCGCTCGCGTGTGGGATCTCAAAACGGGCCAGCTCCAGAGAGTCCTTCGCCCGCCGCTAGGTCCGGGCGCGGAAGGCCAGCTCTACGCTGTCGCCCTGTCGCCGGACGGGGCGACGGTGGCGGTGGGCGGCTGGACACAATTCAACGGCGGCACCGAAGAAACTGCGCCGGAAGGTCATGCCCTCTACCTCTTCGACCGCGCCACGGGTCGGGTGTTGAAGCGCCTTGGGGGACTGCCCGATACCATCCTAGACTTGGCCTTCTCGCCTGACGGGCGTTACCTCGCCGCCTGCTTAGCCAGCAAAGGCGTGCACCTCTACCGCAGCGGCGGCTGGGATCTTGTTGGCCAGGACACCGATTATGGCGATTGGAGTGTTGGCGCCGACTTCAGCCGGGATGGGCGGCTGATCACCGCGAGCGTCGACGGCTACATCCGCCTCTACCGGGTGAGCAACTCCGGCCTACGCCTGTTGGCCAAACAAACGGAGCCAGGTGGGAAGCAACCGGTTGAGGTGCGCTTCTCGCCCGACGGCCGGTTGATCGCGGTGGGATTCCTGGACACCCCGGCTGTGAATGTGCTCGACGGCTTGACCCTGGCCCTGCGCTATACCACTGACAACCAGCAGGAGTTGGGCGAGGCGGTCGCCTGGTCGGCCGATAGCCAGACACTGTTCGCGTCGCATTTTGCCAACGGCAAGTTTCTCATCCGCCAGTGGCCACAGGCCGGCCAAGGGACTCCGCGCGATACGCCGGCGGCCGAGAATACAGTGGAGGACCTGCGCGCCCTGCCCCAGGGCGGGGTGGCCTTCGGGGCTTTCGACCCGGCCTGGGGTGTAGTCGACGCGGGCGGGCATCGAACCCGGTTCGTCGCGGGGCCAATCGCGGACTTCCGTAATCAGAAGAGCTTTCAACTCGCCCACGACGGCCGCACGGTGCGCTTTAGCTACGAGCGTGGGGGCAACTCGGCCGCCCGCTTCGACCCGGAGCACGGGTTGAGTCTGGGCGAGGACACCGCGATTGCGCTGACGGCCCCGCGCACCGAGGCCCCCGGCCTCGCCATCACCGACTGGAAGAACACCGAGCAGCCCAAGCTCAACGGCACGATGCTGCCGCTGGCGCCCCATGAGATATCGCGCGGCCTGGCCATCGCTCCGGATGGCGCGCACTTTGCGGTCGGTACGGATTATTACGTTCGCCTTTACGACCGCAGCGGCACGCAACGCTGGCAGGTGACTGCTCTGGGGACAGCGTGGGCCGTCAATATTAGCGGCGACGGGCAGAGCGTGGTGGCGGCCTCTAGCGATGGCACGATTCGCTGGTACGACATCCAGGATGGGCGCGAGAAGCTCGCGTTCTTCCCCCACGCCGATCGAAAGCGCTGGGTGGCCTGGACGCCTTCGGGCTATTACCAAGCCTCCCCTGGAGGCGAGGACCTGATCGGCTGGCACCTCAACCACGGCAAGGATGCGGCGGCCGACTTTTTCCCGGCCTCGCGCTTTCGCAGCAAGTTCAACCGTCCAGACGTTATCGCCCGGGCGCTGAGCGCCCCCTCAGAAGCCGAGGCGCTGCGTTTGGCCGATGCCGAGGCCGGACGCAAGCCGGAGGGCCGTCCGGTCAGCCTGCAGACGCTGCTGCCGCCGGTGGTGGAGATTCTTTCGCCGCGGGATGGAACGTCGGTGACGAGCAGCAGCGTGACAGTCCGCTATGCCGCGCGTTCACCGGCAGATGCCCCGGTGACGGGACTCCGTGCGCGTGTCAATGGCCAGGCGGTGAGTCTACCCGATGCCCGGGGCCTCGCCGTTTTGCCGAAAGGCAGTGAACCTGAGGTGACGGTTCCCATTCGCGAGGAAGACAGCGAAATCCAGCTCTTCGCCGAGAACAAGAATGGCGTGTCCACGCCGGCGACGGTGCGTCTGACGTGGGCGGGCAAGGCACCCGTTTCGGCACCGCAGACGATGTTCAAGCCAAAGCTCTACGTGCTCGCCGTGGGTGTGGCGCAGTATGCGAATCCGTCGTTCAACCTCGGCCTGCCGGCCAAGGACGCGCGCGACTTTGCCGGTGCGTTGATGAAGCAGAAGGGCCGGCTGTATGCCGATGTTCAGGTGCACCTGCTGACCGACGCCGAGGCTACCAGGGACAATGTCGTCGATGGCCTCGAATGGCTGCAGCACGAAGTCACGGCGCACGATGTGGGCATGATGTTCCTCGCCGGCCACGGCATGAACGACAACAACGGCAAATACTACTTCCTGCCGCACAACGCCGACCCGGAGAAACTGCTGCGCACTGGGGTGCCGCAGAGCGACATCCGCGACACACTCAGTAGAATGGCCGGCAAGGCGGTATTTTTCGTTGACACCTGCCACTCGGGTAATGCCCTGGGCACCGCGAAGACCCGCGGGCTAGGAGACGACATCAACGCCTTCGTCAATGACCTGGCCTCGGCGGAGAACGGCGTGGTGGTGTTTACCGCCTCCACTGGCCGTCAGTTCTCGCTTGAAGACCCGGCTTGGGGGAACGGCGCCTTCACCAAGGCGGTGGTCGAAGGCTTAAACGGAAAGGCGGACTTCCAAAAGGCCGGACGTATCACCCTCAAGGGACTTGATTACTACATCGCCGATCGGGTTAAGGAGCTTACGGGTGGCAGGCAATCGCCGGTAAGCATCGCGCCCAGCGGGGTAGCGGATTTCCCGATCGCCGTGGTGGCGAACTGATGTCAAGCCGCACGCGGCCTTCTCGCGCACCACTGATCCGCCGCCGTTGTGTCGGAAACAAGCTGCCCGAGAATGAACAGCGATAGTCACTGGGATATCGCGACGCTCCTGCTTGGCACGCGGTGACCACGAAGCATCCATGCCAGGCGGAAGATCGCAGCAGAACGTCCGGTTCGTTGATCCTGAGCGACCGCTCTGGGGGAGCGTCAAGCGGCAGGTCGGGGTCAACACGCGACCTTTACCGACGCCTCTTCGGTTTTCGAACTGAATGTCTGGAATCGGGAGGCCAATCAGGCGCCTCCCGGCCAGCATAAGACATTCGAGCAGACGGAAACATGGCCTGGAAGCGTCCGCTCGGCTTGATGGTCAATCATGGCCGACCGGGACCAATGCAGCCTGCAGGAAGTCCACGATTGCTGTCGTCACTTCCGTTGTGGTTTCCTCGAGATGCGCGGCGTGGTCACCTTCGGCCACGATCACCCACCGGCGTTCCGAGGTCGCCAGTCGTCCGAAAAATGCAGACGCGACGGCTGGTTTGAAAGCTGGATCGCGGGCACCGTGAATCAGGAGCGTCGGCACCCGGATCGATTCTGGGCGAATGGAACGAAATTCAACGTCGCAACATACGGGGGCCTGTATGGGGTCGTTTGTCAGAGCGGTATGCACGAAATCCCGAACAAAGTCTTGGCTTGCTACTTTCGGCGATATGAAGTCGGAGCGAGCCGCTTCGGCCGTATTTCGCACGCTAGGCGCGGATCCGTTTGCGGGTCCATAAAGGGGCGGCGCGTCAGGATCGAAATTGAACGCGTACAGCACCAGCGCACTAAGCGGCTCATTCGATCGCGTCGCGACCAACGCCGAGATCTTGGAGCCACGCGACCAACCGATCAATACCGGCGGCGCAAGGTCGGGGTGACGCTGTGCGACGAATCGTATGACTGATTCAACATCCGTGGCCGCATGCGCTGGTGAGAGCCAGCCGGTTGCGGTTCGCTCGGTCGATCCGTAACCCGGTAGATCTACGGCATATGTCGCGAAACCCGCTTCGGCAAGGCTGCGGAGTAATGAGCGACTCGCGGCTTGCGACTCGAAGTCAAAAGCCGTCCTCGCGCTCCAGGTGCGGCCGTGTACCAGGACGACTGCCGCTTTGGGACGCGCTGGCAGGCGCGACCATATAGTGAGTTCGTGTCCGTCCGCGTTTGCGGCTAGGCGATCTGGTTGGGACGCGCCGGCCGCGGATGCCGCCAGGCACGCCGTCCCAACGATCGATGCAAGCAGGATTCTCAGTGAGCCGCAGATTCTGGAGCCATAGAACACAGCGCGATGAAGTCTACCGAAAGTCGACCGAGCGCGGGGCCTCGTCCCTCGCTGACGCTCGGGACGCACGCACGGGGAGTGCGTGCGTCCAACCTGGCTCGAAGACTCGCCAGGTTGTCGAACTCCCGCGCCGCCTGCGGCGGCGGTCGGCAGTTCTCATCCGCTCTATCGCAGGGAGACTCCCACGAGCTCGATCCGTTTTGGAAATTAGCGCGCCCGGAGAGATTCGAACTCCCGACCCTCAGGTTCGAAGCCTGATGCTCTATCCAACTGAGCTACGGGCGCGGCGCGGCGATTCTACTATGCGCCCGCCGGCGGCGTTTCCTTCGCGGCGCGGCGCGCGGCAGAATGAGGCGCAACGCGCCGCAAGGAGCTGCAGGCATGACGATGTTCGACCTGTCGGGAAAGGTGGCGATCATCACCGGCTCGAGCCGTGGCATCGGCAAGGCGATCGCCGTGCAGATGGCGCTGCACGGTGCGCGCGTGGTGATCTCGAGCCGCAAGGCCGAGAGCTGCGCGGCGGTCGCAGCGGAGATCGCTGCCGCCGGCGGCACGGCGTTGGCGCATCCCTGTCACGTCGGTCACAAGGAGGAGCTGCAGGGGCTGGTCGCGGCGACGCTCGAGCACTGGGGCCGGATCGATATCGTGGTGTGCAATGCCGCGGCCAACCCGCACTTCGGTCCGTCGATCAAGACACCCGACGAGGTGTTCGACAAGGTCATTCAGACCAATCTGCACAGCAGCGTCTGGCTGTGCAACATGACGTTGCCGCTCATGGCCGAGCGCAAGGACGGCGCGGTCATCATCGTGGCGTCGGTCGGCGGCCTCATCGGCAGCGCCAGCCTCGGCGCCTACTGCATCTCCAAGGCAGCGGACATGCAGCTGGCGCGCAATCTCGCCGTCGAATGGGGGCCGCACAACATCCGCATCAACTGCATCGCGCCGGGCATCATCCGCACGAACTTCTCCCGCGCCCTGTGGGCTGATCCTGGGCGGGCGGCGGCCTTTGCACGCATGAATCCGCTGCGGCGCCTCGGCGACCCGGACGACGTGGCCGGCATCGCCGTGCTGCTCACCTCGCGCGCCGGCAACTTCATCACCGGGCAGACACTCGTGGTCGACGGCGGCGGATTGATCGGCGGCGGCGAGCCGTTGCTGTGAGCGCCGCGAACGCTCAGGAGGCGGCGCGCGCGGCGGCCGGCGGACGCCGCTTCAGCCACAGGTAGCCGACGGCGAGCAGCCCGAACCAACAGGGGGCGACATACAGCGCCACGCGCGTGTCGTCATCGAGCCACAGCAGGGCGCTCACGATCACCAGGAAGGCGACCACCGCCCAGTTGGCGAACGGCGCACCGGGCATGCGAAACGGCGCCGCCGCCACTTTGCCGGCCGCCACCGCGCGCCGGTAGTTCGCATGCGCCACCATGATGATGCCCCAGGTCCACAGCGTGCCGATGAGGGTAATGCTCGTCACCCAGGTGAACACCTCTTTGGGCACCAGGTAATTCAGCACCACCGTCAGCAGCATTACGGCGGCGGACAGGTGAATGCCCGTGGCCGGCACCTGGCGGGCACTCAGCACCGCGAAGCGGCGCGGCGCCTGGCCGCGCTCGGCGAGCGACCACAACATGCGCCCGGTGCTGAACAGGCCGCTGTTGCACGAGGAGGACGCAGCCGTGATCACCACCAGCGTGATGAGGCTGGCTGCGCCGGGCACGCCCAGCTTGGCGAATACGAACACGAACGGACTCACGCTCGGGCTCAGCTCGTTCCACGGCACCACCGCCATGATCACGGTCAGCGCACCGAGGTAGAAGATGAGAATGCGCAGGATGACGCCGTTGGTGGCGCGCGGCAGCGCGCGCTGCGGATCCTGCGCCTCGCCGGCCGTCACGCCGATCAGCTCAACGCCCGAGTACGCGAACATCACGATCTGCATGGTGAGCAGTACGCCCACCAGGCCGAAGGGCAGGAAGCCGCCGTGGCTCCAGAGGTTGCTGAAGGAGGCGCCCGCCGCAATCGGGCCGCCGACGTGCAGCAGGATCACCGCGAGCCCCGCCACGATGAGCGCCACGATGGTCGCCACCTTGATGAGGGCGAACCAGAATTCCAGCTCGCCGAACACCCGCACTGCCAGCAGGTTGCAGCCGTAGAGCACCACCAGCGCGATCAGCGCCGGCAGCCATTGCGGTATGTCGGGATACCAGTAGCGCACGTAGATGCCGATCGCGGTCAGCTCCGCCATCGCCATCACCACCCACATGAACCAGTAGGACCAGCCGGTGACGAAGCCGGCGAACGGACCGCAGAACTCCTCGGCATAGCTCGCAAACGAGCCGGCCACCGGGCGGTAGGTCAGCAGCTCCCCGAGCGCCCGCATGATGAAGAATATCGCTACACCGCCGACTGCGTAGGCGAGCAGCAACCCGGGGCCGGCGTTGTGAATCGCCCGGGCGGAGCCGAGGAACAAGCCGACACCGATCGTCCCGCCGATCGCGATGAGCTGGATGTGGCGGCTGCGCAGGTTGCGCGCCAGGTGCTGGGCAGGCGGGGATAGGGAGGTCATTTCACAAGCCTTTCATGGCAGGCGGTGCGCCCGCGGGCGGCGCGAGCAGGGCGTAACGGCGCCCCTCCGGCAGCTCGTAGCGCCCGGCGAGCTGCGCTGCTGCGGATGCGAGCAGTTCCCCGGCTGCGCCGTCGCCGGCGGGGCGGAAATGGTGGAAGCGCTCGAGCCAGTCTGTCACGCGGCCGCTCGCGTGACCGGGCAAGAGCACCAGCACGCGCGCCTGCGCTCCCTGCGCCGTGAACCAGCGCTGCACGAGCTGCGCCGGCAGCGCGTCGCTGCCGCTCACCAGGGAGGTGAAACGCGTGTTGAGTCCGTGGTCGAGCATGGCGATCGTGGTCTCGTCGGGGTCGAGGAGCGCGAGCGGCTGGTGCGCGGTGTCGGCGTGGATGCGCCGCGCCAGCGCCGGCAGATCCTGCCAGCGATCGATGACCGGCAGCGCCGCGAGCGCGGTCACGCACACCACGAGCGCGTAGCCGGCGTAGGCCCACCCGCAGCCCGCGAGCAGGCGGCCGCGCCGCTGGGCCCGGCGGCCGAGCAGCGTCGTGACTGCGCCGATGCCGGTGACCGCGACAGCCGCCGCCAGGCAGCCCGGCCGCGAGCCCGCGCCGGCTGCGGCGAGCACCGCGAGCGCCGCGGCGAGCAGTAAGGCGAAGGCAAGCACCAGCCAGTGCGTCAGGCGCAGCAACAGCGCATCGAGCGCGCTCGGGGCGGCGCGCGCTTCGTGCGCCCACAGGCCGGTCAACACCCCGAACCCCAGCAGTGCGGGTGCCGCGTAGATGTCGCGCGCGGTGGCGGCCAGGGACAGCAGCACCAGGAAGGGCAGGCTCGCAGCGAGCGCGAAGCGCCAGGGGCTGCCCTCGGCGCCGCTCGCACCCGCGCGGCGGACCGCCCGCACCAGCGCCGCCGCCACCAGCAGCGTCCAGGGCAGCAGGTAGACGGGCAGCTCGAACAGGTATTTGCCCGGGATGTTGCGGTGCCCGGTGGTGTAGTCGAGTGCGCCCGGGGCTGCCACGCGGGTAAAACGGCCCACGACGTTGTGCCAGAAGAGCGTGCGCAGCGTCTCCATGCCGGCGGCGGTATGCGCAACCGCCAGCAGCCACGGACCGATGAGCAGTGCCTGCAGCACGAGCCCGGCATACAGCTCCCAGCAGCGCAGCTCCGACCAGCGCCGCTCCCACGCGATGAGCGTCAGCAGTGCCAGTGCCGGAACCAGCCAGCCGGGGGCGCTCTTCGCCATGAACCCTAAGGCCGCTCCGGCATGCATCACGGTGTAGCCGAGCGCCTTGGGCCAGCCCCGCGGCGCGCGGTAGCCGCGCCAGGCGCCGAGCAGTGCGAGTGCGCAGCCGGCCAGCAAGCCGGCGTCGGGCGCCAGCCAGATGCTGACGCGGTATGCCGTGAGCGCACTCAAGGCAACGAGTGCACCGAGCACGGCGGCGCCGCCGTCAACCTGCAGGCTGAGCGCGAGTGCGCCGACGGCGAGCGCGGCAATCAGTGCGTAGAGCAGATTCGGAGCACGGGCGGCGGCGGGCGAATCGCCGGCGAGCGACACGGCTGCGCCCGACATCCAGTACGACAGCGGCGGCTTTTCCAGGAACGGCACGCCGGCGAGCTGCGGCAGCGTACGGTCGCTCTGCAGGCTCATGCGCCAGGCGATGTCGGCTTCACGCGGCTCGTCCGGCGCCCACAAGCCACGGCCGAACATGCCGATCAGCCACAGCGGCGCGAGTGCCAGCACGAGCAGCACGGCTGCTGAGCGCGCAGACGCGGACGGACGCGATGTTGAAATCAACAGGCTCCCCCTTCGGCTCGATGCCGGCAGGGGGCAATTATGCGCAGCTCACACCTGCAGAGAGTAGCGCACGACGACGCGCACCGCGCGGGCGTGATCCGACCAGTGGGCAAATCCCTGGCATACCTGGCGCCCGCCCGCCTCGGGGGCGCTTTCGGTGTACTTCTCCGCGAAGCGCGCCTGCCCGGACTCCTGCCCGGGCAGCGCGCGGCTCGCGCTCCAGGCGGCGTCGGACTCGGCGGGACGGCTGAACAGCGCCACCTCGGTCACCGTGGCGTTGCCCGGGATCATCGCGCACAGCGTCACCGCGTTCGCCTCGGATTCGCTGCACCCGCCCGCGGGCGGCACAGCTTCGCCAGCGGCCCCCGACACCGTGGTGGCGCCCGCGGTAGTGCTCAGCAGTGCCGGCCGACACGCGGCCACGGTCGCCATCACGGCGACACCGTCCGCGCCGATCCTGCGCAGTACGCCGTTCTCGATCTCGGCACGCGCGGTGCCGCGCGTGAGCTCGAGCTCTCCGGCGGTGCGGCTGAGCTCGGCAACGCGTGCCTGCAGCTCACGCTGCATCACGCTCTGCGCCGCCCGCTCGCCGTTGGTGAGCCACTGCGAGAGCGCAAAGCCCGACACCGCCGCCGTACCGACGACGACGGCGAGGATGATCAGCTGCAGGCGTTTCTTGCGGCGTGAGCCGCCGGCACCGCTGCGGCTCGCGGCCTCGCGCAACAATGCGGAACGAAGCTGCAGCAGCGACGCAGAGAGCGTCGCGGTGCCAGCGATGATGGCGGCCAGGATGGAGTCGGACATCGGACACGGTGCGTCGGCGGCAAGCTCCGGCGGTCACGCTAGCACGAGGCGGCGCGCAGTTGCCGCCGCTGCGCGGACCTCAACCGAAAAACGCGATACCGGTCACACGCCCGGTGTCGGCACTTCGCGACGCAGGTGCGAGTTGCCGTGGTTCGCGGCCAGCCAGCGTTCGAGCGGACCTACGTCCGTGTCCGGCAGGTGCAGTCCGAGCTTGGAGCGGCGCCACAGGATGTCCTCGGCCGTGCGCGCGAACTCCTCGCGGCACAGGTACGCCACCTCGCACTCGTACAGTTGCGGCAGCAGCTGCGTGCCGAGCTCGGGTGTACTGCCGGCCCCGCCGAGCATCCGCTCGATGCGCGTGCCGTACGCGTGCGCGTAGCGCATCCGCAGCGCCGGCGGCAACCACGGGTAGCGCCGCTCGAGCGCGCGCAGGAACACCGCGAAGCTACCTTGAGGCAGATCCCCGCCCGGCAGGCAGGCGCGCGCCGTCCAGGCAGCGGTGCGCACCGCGAGCGTGCCGGCCAGCAGCGCCAGGGCATCCTCGGCGAGGCGCCGATAGGTCGTGATCTTGCCGCCGAACACCGACAGCAGCGGCGCCGGATCCGTGTCGAGCTCGAGCGCGTAGTCGCGCGTGACGCGCATCGGATCACGCGCTTCGTCGGCGAGCAACGGCCGCACACCGGAGTAGCTCCACACCACGTCGTGCGCGGCGATCTGCCGGCGGAAGTAGCGGTTGGCGAGCGTGCACAGGTACCCCACCTCGTCCGGATCGATGGCGACCTGGCGCAGGTCGCCAGCGTAGTCGACGTCAGTAGTACCGAGCAGGGTGAAGTCGTGCTCATACGGAATGGCGAACACGATGCGCCGGTCGTCGTTCTGGAAGATGTAGGCGTAGTCGTGGGTGAACAGCCGCGGCACCACGATGTGGCTGCCCTTCACCAGCCGCACGTGGTAGCGCGCGCGCACCGGTGTCGCGTCGGCGACGAAGCGGCTTACCCACGGGCCCGCGGCGTTGACCACCGCGCGCGCCTGCAGCGTGAACTGGCCGCCGGCATCTGCGAGCGTCGCGCTCCACCCGGGCGGCTGCGCGGTCAGGCGCTCGCAGCGCGTGCGGGTGAGTATGGTCGCGCCGCGCTGCTGCGCATCGAGCGCGTTGAGCACCACCAGTCGCGCATCGTCCACCCAGCCGTCGGAATATACGAAGCCGCGCCGGTAGCCCGCTTGCAGCGGCGCACCGGCGATGTGCTGGCGCAGGTCGATGCTCGAGGAACCCGCCAGGCGCGCGCGCGCCGCGAGGTGGTCGTAGAGGAACAGTCCGGCGCGGATCATCCACGCCGGACGCAGGTGCGCGGCGTGCGGCATCACGAACTGCAGCGGGCGCATGATGTGCGGTGCCGCCGCCAGCAGCACCTCGCGCTCCTGCAGCGCCTTGCGCACCAGCGCGAAGTGGAACTCTTCGAGGTAGCGCAGGCCGCCGTGGATCAGCTTGGTGCTCGCCGATGAGGTATGCGCGGCGAGGTCGTCCTGCTCGCACAGCAGCACCGACAGCCCGCGCCCGGCGGCGTCGCGTGCGATGCCGGTGCCGTTGACGCCGCCGCCAACGACCAGCAGATCGACGCGTGCCGGTGCGGTCACGCCCGCCGCGGCGCCCGCCGGGCGTAATAGTCCGGGTAGTCCTCGGACAGCCCCTTGAAGCGGCGGTGAATCCACAGGTACTGCTCGGGGACCAGCCGCACCTGCGCCTCGATCATGTGGTTGAAGCGTTCGGCGTCCGCCACCGGGCTGTCGCTCGGGAAGTTCTCGAGCGGCGGGTGGATCACGGCGCGATAGCCCTGCGTACCCGGCAGGCGATGAAAGAAATACGGCAGCACGGGTGCGCCGGTTATGCCCGCCAGGCGCGAGGTGAGAGTGTTGGTGGCGGCCGGGATACCGAACATGGGAACCATCTGCGCGCCCTTCTTGCGGTAGCTCTGGTCGGGTGCGTACCAGACGCACTCATTGTGCTTGAGCGCCGAGATGAATGCGCGGATGTCGTCCCTGGGGATGGGATGTCCGCCGTAGCCGGTGCGGAAGCGCCTCAGCGCGTACGCCAGCACCTCGTTGTTCGTCTTGCGGTAGAGAAAACCCACCGGGGTGACGAACAGCAGCGCGCGGCCGGCCATCTCCATCGAGGTGAAGTGCGCGGTGAGCAGGATGACGCCGCGGTTACGCGCCTGCGCGGCGCGCAGGTGCTCGATGCCCTCGAAATGCAGGAGCTTCGCCGCGCGCTTGGGCGAGCTCCACCAGGTGAACGGAATCTCCAGCAGCGCTACCCCTAAACTCGCGAAGTGCTCATGCAGCAGCCGCGCGCGCTGCGGCGCCGAGAGCTCCGGCAGACACAGCTCGATATTGCGGCGCGCGGTGCGCACGAACCTGCTCGGCAACAGCCTCAGGCCCACCCCGAGCATGCGTCCGAGATGCACGATGGCGGGATACGGCAGCAGGGCGACGAGACGCAGCACACCGAGCGCAGCCCACGTCGGCCAGTAACGTGGCGCGAGCAGGCGCAATGGCATGTGACCCTGCGAGGTCTGCGTGCTGAGCGGCATTTTGCGATGAGAATAACCTATCCGAATCGGGCAGCTGTGATCCAATGCCGCGGATGAGCCGCGCCGCGCGACGCTATCTCGAAGTGCGCCTGCAGGCCGCCACCGTATGGCGCGGCGGGCGCGCGATCCTGCACGACGTCAGCTGGACCATCCGCCCGGGTGAGCGCTGGGTGCTGGCGGGTGGCAACGGCGCAGGCAAGACGCAGCTGCTGAAATTGCTGGCGGGGCTGGTGTGGCCCGCGCCCGCTGCGCGCCCGGTATTGCACTACCGGCTCGGGCGGCAGCACGGCGTGACGCCCTTCGGCTTCAAGGACGAGATCGCCTACCTCGGCGCGGAGCGCCAGGACAAGTACCAGCGCTATGCGTGGAACCTGAGCGCAGCGCGTATCGTCGGCACCGGGATCCACCACAGCGATATCCCGCTCGATGCGCTCAGCGCCGCGGACCTGCGCCGGGTGCGCGCGGTGCTCGTCGCGCTCGGCAGCGCGCGTCTGGCATCGCGCCCGCTGCTGTCGCTCTCCTACGGCGAGCGGCGCATCGTGCTGCTGGCGCGGGCGCTCGTCTCGCGGCCGCGGCTGCTGCTGCTCGATGAGGTGCTTAACGGGCTGGACGCGGCGAGCCGCGGCCACATCCTGCGCTGGCTGGCACGCCCGCGCGCGCTGCCCTGGGTGCTCGCCACGCACCGCGCCGAGGACGTGCCGGCCGGCGCGACACATGCGCTGCTGCTCGATCGCGGGCGCGTCTGCTTTACGGGGCCTATGCGCCGCGCACCGCTCGCGCGCTGGCTGGGCGCGCCCGCCGGAAGCGATCCCGTACCGCTCACCGCCGCGCCGCGCCGGGGGCGCCGCGCGTCGGCCCGCGGCCGCGTGCTGGTGCGGCTGCGCAGCGCCGACGTGTACGTCGAGCAGCGCCGCGTGCTGGCCGGTATTACTCTGAGCGTGCACCGCGGGGACTGGTGGCTCGTGCACGGACCTAATGGCGCGGGCAAGACGACGTTGCTGCGCACGCTGTACGGCGACCATGCGGTCGCTGCCGGGGGAATGATCGAGCGCGCCGGGGTCGTGCCCGGAGTTCCGCTCGAGAACTTCAGGAAGCGCGTCGGGCTGGTCGCGCCGCACCTGCAGGCCGACTACCCGCGGGAGCTGACGGTCGCCACCGTCGTGCAGTCGGGCAGGCACGCGAGCATCGGGCTACAGGAGGCACCAACTGCTGCCGACCGGGAGGCGGCGCGCGCGGCACTGGCTAACTTCGGGCTGACGCGCTTCGCGACACGTACCCTGGCGCAGCTGTCCTACGGGCAATCGCGCCGCGTGCTGTTCGCGCGTGCCTGGGTGAATGCACCGCGGCTGCTGCTGCTCGATGAGCCGTTCGCGGGGGTCGACCTGCCCACGCGCCGCAGTCTCGCGGCACGCGTGGCGCGCACCGCCGCGCACTGCGCGGTGGTACTCGCGACTCACCGTCCGCAGGATTGGCAGCGCTGCGCGACGCACGAGCTGCAGCTGTACGCGGGGCGGGCGGTGTACTGCGGGCCGCTGCGCCGGCGCGGCGAGCGCGCCGGCCCGAGCGTCACAGGGCTGCCGTGAGCCGCCCGCTGCTGCGCCACCGTCTGGCGCTGCCCGCGATCGTGGCGCTCGCGGCGGCGGTGTTGCTCGGCGCGACCCTCTGGTGGCGCCTCGGGCCACGTGCGCCCGTCGCAGCGCATGAGGCACTTGCCGCCTATGAGCCGCGTGAGCTGGTGAGCGGGGGTGATCAGCCGCCCGCGCCGCGCGTGGCGCCGCAGCTCGAGCAGCTCGACAGCGCGGGACTTACGGCCGCGGCTGCTTATGCCGCCGCGCACGGCTCGCGCGCACTGATCGTCGCCCGCCACGACCATATCGTGTTCGAGCGCTACTGGCAGGGCAGCAGTTTCGATACGCTGGTGGATGCGCAGTCCTTCACCCCGCTGCTCGCCGCGCTCGCCGCCGGGGCGGCGATGTCGCATCGCCTGATCGGCTGGCCGGACGAGCCGGTGGGTGCCTTCATCGGCGAGTGGGCCCAGGACCCGCGCGGCGCGATCACGGTGCGCAACCTCATGCAGATGTCGAGCGGCCTCGCGCCGCTGCCAATTGCCGGCGCGGGGGATCCGCTCGCGTCCGCACTGCATGCGCCGCTCGTGACGCAGCCGGGCACGAGGCGCGTGGAACAGGCCGCCGATCCGCAGTTGCTCGCGCTCGTGGTCGAGCGCGCCACGCGACAGCGTTATGCGAGCTACCTGTCGCAGGCGCTGTGGCGGCGCATCGGCGCCGCGGACGCCTGGCTGTGGCTCGACCGGCCCGGAGGCAGCGCGCACGCGGATTGCTGCATGATCGCGCGCCAGGGCGACTGGATCCGCGTCGGCGAGCTGCTGGTGCGGGACGGCAACTATCGCGGCGGCGAAGTGATTCGTCCCGGCTGGGTCGGCCTGATGCGCGTGCCTGCGGTCGCCGACGCGCGCTACGGCGCCTACCTGCGACTCGCGCCCGAGAACCCGGGCGGTGGGGAGCTTTATGCCGCCCGCGATGTGTTCGTCGCCGGGGGCGGCGGCGGCAACCGGCTGTGGCTGGTCCCGTCGCTGCAGATCGCGATCCTGTGCACCGGGGAGGCGGCCGGTCGCGACCCGGGCTGGGAGGACAGCCGCATCCCCAACCTGGTCATTCGCGCGGCGCACGACTACGTGCCGCCGGCCGCGCGACCGGGCGACGTGTCCTCGCTCGTGCCCGGCCATTGACCCGGCAGCTGGCGGCGCTGGTCCTTTTCTGCGTGATCGACACGCTCGGGTTCGGCATGCTGGTTCCGCTGGTGCCGTACATGGCCGACCGCTTCGGGACCGCGCCGCAGTACATCACGCCTATCCTCGGCAGCTACTCGCTATGCCAGCTGCTGGCCGCTCCCTGGTGGGGACGCCTGAGCGACCGTTACGGGCGCCGGCCCGTGCTCATGAGCAGTCTCGCCGGCGCCGGCGTCTCTTACCTGCTGCTCGCCGGCGCGCACAACATCTGGTGGGTGCTGGCCTCGCGCCTGCTCGCCGGCTGCATGGCCGGCAATCTTGCGGCCGCGTTCGCCTACGCTGCCGACGTGAGCACGCCGCAGAACCGCGCGGCAACGCTCGGTCTGGTGGGCGCCGCTATCGGCATCGGTTTCACGCTCGGGCCGCCGCTCGGCGGGCTACTGGCCGGCGGCGATCCGCACACCGCTAATTTCACCGTACCGGCGCTGGCGTCGGTGTGCACCAGCCTGAGCGCGATCCTGCTGGTGCGTCTGGTGCTGCCGGAGAGCCACAGCGCCGCTCAGCGGCGCGCGCACCCGGGCGGGCCGCGCCGGCGCTCGTGGCGGCTGCTGCGCGAGCGCCCGACGCTCGCGCTGCTCGCCGCCTCCACGCTGCTCGTGACCTACTCGCAGTCGATCCTCGAGTCGATCTTCGCGATCTGGGCCCTGCATCGCTACGGCTTCGGCCCGCGCACGGTCGGGTTCCTGCTGTTCGCCATCGCGCTACCGGCGCTCATCATGCAGGGCGGGGTCGTGCGACTGGTGGCGCCGCGCGTGGGCGAGGCACGTCTGGCGAGCGGCGGTGCGCTGCTCTACGTGGCCGGCCTGGTGACGCTCGGCTGCGCCGCTACGCTCGGCGCCACGGTGATCGGGTTGTTGTTGTGCGGCGTCGGGCTGGGCGCCTACAACCCGAGCGCTGCCGCGCTCGCCTCGCGGCAGTCGGCGGAGCACGACCGCGGGGCGGTGCTCGGCACCTACGTCGCCAGCGCCAGTCTTGCGCGTGTCCTGGGCCCGTTCACCTCCGGGCCGTTGTACGCGGGGCTCGGTCCCGCGGCGCCGTTCCTGATCGGTGCGTGCGTGAGCCTGCCCGCGGTGTGGCTGGTGCGCCGGGCGCGCCGCGCGCTCACCGGAGGTGAGATCCCTTAAAGCGCCGCGGCCGCGGCGGGGCTGAGCGCCACCTCGACGGTGCCATCGACGACGCGCAGCGCGTGCGTGGGCAGTGGCGTGACCGCGGGCGGCCCGAGCACGCGTCCGTCGCGCAGATCGAACGATGCGCCGTGCAGCGGGCAGACCAGGCGTGTCGAGCGCAATCGACCCTCGCACAGGCGCGCGTGCGCATGCGTGCAGATGTTGTCGACCGCGAACAGACCTTCGCGGGTGTGGCACAGGAGAATCTCGCGCTCACCGAGCATGCAGGCGCGCATGGTCCCCAGGGCGAGCTCGCTGAGTTTCAGGACCGCGGTGAACTGCGCCACGCGGCCCCTACAGCACGATTTCGGTCTGGAAGATCGACACCGCCTGGCCGCTGATCCACACGCCGGCGAGGTCGTTGCCGGTGAATTCGAGCTCGACCTCGACGCGCCCGGGACGGTGCAGCGCGTGTCCCTGGATCCCGGAGAAGCGCGCGCGCTCGCCGCTGCGGGCGAGCAGGCCAAGACGCGCCAGGTAGGCCCCGAGCAGGCCGTGGGCATTGCCGCTCACCGGGTCCTCGGCGATGCCGAGCGCCGGACAGAACATGCGCGACTCGGTGAGGTGATCGGGCGCATCCGGGGTCAGAGTGAAGACGAAGTAGCCGGCCGCACCGATCTGCGCCGACAGGGTGGTGAGGCGCGCCAGATCGGGTTTCAGATGCTTGAGCGGCTCCGGACCGCGCACGCCGATCAGCAGCCGCGTGCCGATCGCGCCCACGATGCGCAGCGGAATGCGCGTGTCCAGACTCTCGGTGGCGAGCGCCAGTGCGTCGAGCACCGCGAGGCGCTCGCGGTCGTTCAGCTCGCGTCCGAGCGGCGGCGGACTGCGGCGGATGGCGATGCGTCGATCCTCGTCGCTGCCACGCACCTCGATGTCGACGATGCCGGCCTTGGATTTCTGGCGCTGCCAGCGCGGCGCATCGTGCCGGCGCGACAGCACGTACTGCGCCGCGACGGTGGCGTGACCGACGAAGCCGGCCTCGCTGCGCGGGGTGAAGAAGCGCGCGCGCACCGTGTGATCGTCGGCGTCGGGTGCGAGCATGAAGGCGGTCTCGGCGTTGTTGAGCTCGCGTGCCACGGCGAGCATCTGCGCCTCGGAGAGCGCGTCGGCGTTGAGCACCACGCCGGTCGGGTTGCCGGTGAAGGGCTCGCGGGTGAATGCGTCGACCTGATGGACCTGGATCTTGCGCGTCATCTGCTTGAGTCCGCCATGTGCGCCTGGTTCCCCATTCTAGCGCCGGCGACGATCATAGCCGCACCGGCTTAGCACCCACGTGCAATACTGGCGGTGCGTGCGCTGCCGTGGAGGCGACGGACATGGACATCGGGGTCGAGATCAGCCTGTATCCGCTGCACGCGGACTTCGTTCCCGTCATCCGCGAGTTCCTCGAGCGGCTGAACGGCGTGCCGCGGCTGCGCGTGGTGACCAACAGCATGAGCACCCAGGTATTCGGTGCGTACGAGGAGGTGATGTCGGCGCTGCATCGTGAGCTGCGCACGACGTTCGAGATGCTGGGGAGCCGTGCCGACAAGGCCGTGTTCGTGATGAAGGTGCTCGGTCCGCTGCCGCCGGCGTGAGGCGCACCGCCTGAGCGCCAAGCTGGCGGCCCGCCTGGCGAAGCGGCAAACTAGCAGATCCCAAGGCGCTGTGCCTGACTACAATTCCTACGGTCACCCAGGTTAGCTGCATGGCGCTTTTGCGTGTCGTGGATCGTGACGGAGTCGAGCATGAGGTGGAGGGCAGGACGGGGTTGAAAGTGATGGAGAACCTGCGTGAGCTCGACTACGGCGTCGCGGCCATCTGCGGCGGTATGTGCTCGTGCGCCACGTGTCACGTGTACGTGGATCCTGAGTGGCTGCCGCGCCTGCCGGCGATGATGTCGGACGAGCGCGAGCTGCTCTCCGAGCTCACGCACTATCAGGAGAACTCGCGCCTCTCGTGCCAGGTGGAATTCACCGCGCAGCTCGCCGGGCTGCGCGTGAAGATCGCCCCCGACGAGTAGCCTTAAGTGTCCGCCCCCACCGTCCAGGTCGAGACGCGCGGCGCGGTGGCGCTGGTCATGCTCAACCGCAAGGACAGCGGCAACGCGATCAACCTGCAGATGGCGATGGACCTGCTGGCCGCGGCCATGACCTGCGCGCGCAACGCCGCGGTGCGTGCCGTGGTGCTGAGCGGCGCGGGGCGCAACTTCTGCTTCGGCGGCGACCTGCGCGCCATGGCCTCGCACGATGATGCCGGCGGCGACTACATCCGCGAGCTCACCACCTACCTGCACGCGGCCATCTCGCACTTCGTGCGCATGGACCCTCCGGTGATCGCCGCGGTGAACGGCACCGCGGCCGGCGCGGGCGTGGGACTGGTGGCGATGGCCGACCTGGCGCTGTGCGCGCACAGCTCGCGCTTCAACCTCGCCTATACAGCTTCCGGGCTCACCCCCGATGCCGGCACCACGTTCCTGCTGCCGCGCACGCTCGGGGTCAAGCGCACCATGGAGCTGCTGCTGCTGAATCGGCCGCTGCCGGCGGAGCAGGCGCTCAGCTGGGGGCTGGTGAACGAGGTGGTCGCCGACGAGCAGCTGCTGCCGCGCGCGCTGGAGCTGGCCGAACAGCTGGCGCAGGGCGCACGCGCCGCGCTCGGCGCCACCAAGCGGCTGATCGCGCACTCCCTCGGCGCCTTCGAGTCGCAGATGGTGCTCGAGAGCGAGACCATCGCCGCACACGCCGTCAGTGCGGAAGGCAGCGAAGGCATCGGCGCGTTCCTCGAGAAGCGCAAGCCGCGCTTTGCCGGCCCGCACTCGCGCTGAAGGCTGCCGCGGCGGCATGGCCTGGTTCTTCGTTGCGCTGCTGGTGGCGTTGGGCGTGATCGTCGCGCGCATCTACGTCAAGCTGCGCGCGATCCGCCGGTCGCGGGCCGAGTCGTGGGACGAGCAGATCATCGCGCGGCTGCGTTCGCAGGGCTACGCGCCATTCAACGACTACCCGGTGGATTTCTTCCTGGCGCTGCCGGACGAGCCGGCGGTCGCGGCGGCGCGCGCCCGCCTCGAGCCCGAGTTCGCCGTCGACGCCAGGCCGGTCGCCGAAGCGCGCGAGCTCGCCTTCAGCCTCCATGCCACCAGGACCATGCGCCTGGTGGTGCCGGACATGCAGCAGATCAGCCGCCGCCTGACGACGCTCGCCGGCGAGCTCGGCGGGCGCTACGACGGCTGGGCGGCGGGCCGGGCGGCGCCGGCGCCGGCGGCGGCCGCGGCGATCGCCGTGGTCCTCAAGCGCTTCGAGACTCCGGACGAGACGCGCGCGCTCGAGCACGGCACGTTTGAGCTCGTGCACCTGGGCGGCATGAGCATCGGCCGTGCCACTTATCAGCCGGGCTGGAAATGGTCGACCCACGTCGGCCCCGGACTCGGCCTCAGGCGCTGCTCGGTCGAGCACGTCGGCATGGTGCTGTCGGGGGCAGCGACCGCGGCCTTCGATGATGGCACGGTCATCGAGCTGCGTGCCGGGCAGCTCTTCTACATCCCGCCGGTGCCGCATGACAGCTGGGTGCTGGGCGACGAGCCCTACGTGTCGCTGCACTTCGCCGGCGCGGATCACTATGCGAAGCGCTGAGGGGCGCGGTGGCGGGCGCGGCTGAGGTGTCGCCGCGGGAGCTCGAGCGCTACCTGCACGAGCACATCCCGCTGTCGCGTGCCATGGCGGCCTCGGTGGTTGCCGTGTTGCGCGACGAGGTGTCGCTCGCCGCGCCGCTGGCACCCAACATCAATCACCGCGACACCGTGTTCGGCGGCAGCGCCGCCGCGCTCGCCATGCTGGCCGGATGGTCGCTGCTGCACGTGCGCCTGCGGGCAGAGGGGAGCGAGGCGCGTCTGGTCATCCAGCGCAACACCATGGAGTACCAGCGGCCAATCGTGGGCGACTTCACCGCGCGCGCCGCGCTCGAGCACCCGCAGCGCTGGCAGCAGTTCATGGCGACGCTGGCGCGCCGCGGCAAGGCGCGCATCGTCGTCACGGCGCTGCTCGAGCAGGGCGGTCAGATCGCCGGCCGGCTCAGCGGGGAATTCGTCGCGCTGGCTGGCGTGGACGGCTGAGCGCTCAGCGCTTCTCGGTCTGGCGCCGCACGGCCTCGGCGGCCGCCGCGATGGCGGCCGGGTCGCCGAGATAGCGGCGCTCGCGCGGCCGCAGCTCGGCGTCGAGCTCGTAGAGCAGCGGCACGCCGGTGGGAATATTGAGCTCGGTGATCTCGCTCTCCGCGACGTCGTCGAGCATCTTCACCATGGCGCGCAGGCTGTTGCCGTGCGCCACTACCATGACGTTGCGTCCCGAGCGCAGCTCCGGCGCGATGCGCGCGTGCCAGCAGGGCAGCACGCGGGCGAGCGTGTCCTTGAGCGATTCGGTGGCGGGCAGCTCGCGCGGGTCGATGCCGGCGTAGCGCGGCTCGCAGCGCGGGTGACGCGGGTCGTCGGCCGCCAGCGGCGGCGGCGGGATGTCGTAGCTGCGCCGCCAGATCTTCACCTGCGCCTCGCCGTGCTGCGCCACCGTCTGCGCCTTGTTGAGGCCCTGCAGCGCGCCGTAATGCCGCTCGTTGAGCCGCCAGCTGCGCTCCACCGGGATCCACATGCGATCCATCTCCTCGAGCATGATCCACAGCGTGCGGATGGCGCGCTTGAGCACCGAGGTGAAGGCGAAGTCGACGCGCAGCTGCTGCGCCAGCAGCTCGCGCCCGGCCTGCGCGGCTTCGTTGCGGCCGACGGCCGACAGGTCCACGTCGGTCCAGCCGGTGAACAGGTTCTCGACGTTCCAGACACTCTGACCGTGCCGCACCAGGATCAGCTTGCCGCTCATGGTCAGGCGGCGAGCTTGCGGACCGCCTCGACGCCGACGGTGAGCGTGGCAAAGTCGCCCGCGCCGGCGGCGCGCATGTCCGCGAGCGTGCGCTGCCAGTGGGCGAGGTCCTTGCCGGCGGACTCGACCCAGGCATTGACGCGCGCGTGCGCGCTGCCGCGGTCGCGGCGCTCGAGCACCCGCTCGGTGAGGCGGCGGTGCACGCGCAGCGCCGCATCGCGCAGGCCGGTGCGCGCGATCGCCTGCCAGGGACCGTCGACGGTGAGCTTCTCGATGCGCGCCCGCAGCCAGTCGAAGCCGATGCGCGTGCCCACCTCGAAATACACGCGTGCGGTCTCGACGACGCCGACGTGGTGAGCGGCGGCGATCTCCACGATGTCGAGCGCGGCGTTGAGCGCTTCGAGACTGGCGATGTGCGTCGCCAGCGGCGGCGGCAGCCCCTTGGTGCCGTAGTGCTTGCAGGCTTCAGCGAAGCGCTCGAGCTCCGCGCCGGTCACCAGCCCGGCGATCTCGCCTTGCAGCTGCCGCACGCCCGCACGGAACTCCTTCACGGCCGCATCGACCTGCAGTCCGTGGCTGCGCGAGGTGAGCAGCCAGTAGGTGGCATGCCGCAGCAGGCGGCTGGTCTGGAAGGCCGCCTCGTACTGCAGCTTCGCAGGGATCAGGTTGTCCTGGGCTTCGATCTGCTCCCATACCTCGCGCATGGCGAAGATCTCGCGCGCCGCGGTGTAGGCGCGCGCGATCTGCGCCGGCTCCGCGGCCAGATCCTCCTGGGCGCGCGGCACGAAGTTCGGGCCCATGCGGTTTACCAGGCTGTTGGTGGTCGCGGTCGCGATGATCTCGCGACGCAGGCGGTGGCGGCTGATGGCGCGCGGGAAGCGTTCGCGCACCGGCGCGGGGAAGTAACGCTCGAGCTCCGTCGACAGGTACGGGTCCTCGGGCACGTCGGAGGCCAGCAGGTGCTTGTACAGCCAGATCTTGCTGTAGGCGAGCAGGATGGCCAGCTCCGGCCGGCTCAGACTGACGCCGCTCTTGCGCCGCTCGGCGATCTCATCGTCGCTCGGCAGGAACTCGAGCGCGCGGTTCAGGTCGCCGGAGCGCTCCAGCACGCGGATCAGATGCTGGAATTCCGGTAGCCGCGTCGCCGCCTGCAGCTCGAGCGTGCTGAGCGCCTGGCCCTGCAGGTAGTTGTTGCGCAGTACCAGCGCCGCAACTTCCGCGGTCATGCGTACCAGCAGCCGGTTGCGGTCGCCCCGCGACAGGCGCGCTTCGGCCACCAGCGGGTTCAGCAGGATCTTGATGTTGACCTCGACGTCGGAGGTGTTCACGCCGCCGGAGTTGTCTATGAAGTCGGTGTTCAGGCGCCCGCCGGCGAGGGCGTACTCGATGCGGCCGCGCTGGGTGAGACCGAGGTTGCCGCCTTCACCCACCACCTTGGCCTTGAGCTCGCGGCCATTGACGCGCAGCGCATCGTTGGCGCGGTCGCCGACCTCGGCGTTGCGCTCATCGCTCGCCTTCACGTAGGTGCCGATGCCGCCATTCCACAACAGGTCCACCGGCAGGCGCAGGACGGCGCGCATGACGTCGTTGGGCGCGGCGCTCGGGCCGTCTAGAGCGAGCAGGGCGCGCGCTTCGGCCGACAGCGGGATCGACTTGGCCGAGCGCGGGAAGATGCCGCCGCCGCGCGACAGCTTCCTGCGGTCGTAGTCGTCCCAGCTGGAGCGCGCCAGGGCGAACAGCCGCGCGCGCTCGGCAAAGCTCACCACGGTGTGCGGGTCCGGGTCGATGAAGATGTGGCGGTGGTCGAAGGCGGCCTGCAGGCGGATGTGCCGCGACAGCAGCATGCCGTTGCCGAACACGTCGCCGGACATGTCGCCGATGCCGGCCACCGTGAAATGCATCTTCTGCGTGTCGACGCCGATCTCACGGAAGTGCCGCTTGACACATTCCCACGCGCCGCGCGCCGTGATGCCCATCTTCTTGTGGTCGTAGCCGGCGGAGCCGCCGGAGGCGAACGCATCGCCGAGCCAGAAGCCGTAGTCCGCGGAGATGGCGTTGGCGATGTCGGAGAACGTGGCCGTGCCCTTGTCGGCCGCCACCACCAGGTAGGGGTCGTCGCCGTCGCGCCGCAGCACCTGCGGCGGCGGCACGATGCGCGCGCTCACGATGTTGTCGGTGACGTCGAGCAGTGCGCGCATGAACGTCTGGTAGCAGGCGACCACTTCGGCCTGCACCTCGTCGCGGCTGCCGGCGGCCGGCAAGCGCTTGGGCACGAAGCCGCCCTTGGCGCCGACCGGCACGATGACGGTGTTCTTGACGTTCTGTGCCTTCATCAGGCCGAGGACCTCGGTGCGGAAATCCTCGCGCCGATCCGACCAGCGGATGCCGCCGCGCGCCACCTCGCCCATGCGCAGGTGCACCGCCTCGACACGCGGACTGTAGACGAAGATCTCGAACTTCGGCCGCGGCAACGGCAGATCCGGAATTCTCGCCGGGTCGAGCTTGAAGCACACGTAGCTCTTGAACTCACCGTCCGCGCCGCGCTGATAGAAATTGGTGCGCAGGGTCGCCTGCACCAGCGTCAGGTAGGCGCGCAGGATGCGGTCGTCGTCGAGGCTGCCGACCCCGTCGAGCGCCGCGCGGATCTCCCCGGTGAGGGCCGCGGCGGCGCGCTCGGCGCTGCGCGTGCGGCGCCGGCTGCCGGCGAGCGCCGGATCGAAGCACGTCTCGAACAGGCGTACCACCAGGCGGGCGATGGCGGCGTTGGCGGCCAGCGCGCGCTCCATGTACGCCTGGCTGAAGGGTACGCCGGTCTGCAGCAGGTAGCGGCAGAAAGCCCGCAGCACCACGATCTGCCGCGGGCTCAGATCGACCGCGAGCAGCAGCCGGTTGAAGCCGTCGTTCTCGATGCTGCCGCTCCAGGCGGCGGCGAATCCTTCGCGGAAATTCGCCTCGACGCGCGCGATGTCGATGGTGTGGCCGTCGCGGTGCTCGAGCTCGAAATCCTGGATCCACGCCGAGCCGCCCTCGGGCCAGACGAGCGGGTAGGGCCGCTCGGAGATCACCCGCAGGCCGAAGTTCTCCAGCATCGGCAGCACATCGGAGATCGGCACCGGATCGCCGCGCCGCACGATCCGCAGGTGCACGCGCTGCGGCTTCTGCCCGGGCGGGCGGTGCAGGCGCAGCTGCAGGGCGCGCGGCTGCGCGCGCAGCGCCTCGAGGTCGTCGAGGTCGCCGAGCACCTCGCCGGGCGCCACGTCCTCCTGGTAAGCGAGCGCGAAGGCATGGCGGTAGCGGCCGGCGAGGGTGAGCCCCGCCGCCTCGCCGCGCTCACCGATGAGCACTTCGCGCAACCGGTCGGTCCAGGTGAGCGCCGCGGCGCCGATGCGCCGCTCGATGCCGGCGAGATCAGGCCGGTGCTGCCGGCCGGGATCGGTGCGGACCACCACGTGCAGGCGCGCGTGGCTCGCGCCGGAAATCTGCGCGTTGCTCTCGACGCTCGTCCCGGCGAAGCCGGCGAGCGCGATACGCTCGATGCGCTGGCGCACTTCGGTGTTGTAGCGGTCGCGCGGCACGTACACCAGGCATGAGTAGAAGCGGTGATACGGATCGCGGCGCACCAGCAGCCGCACCGTGCGCCGCTCGTAGAGATTGACCACACCGCGCACGATGCGGATCAGATCCGGTACATCCGCCTGGAACAGCTCGTCGCGCGGGTAGGTCTCGAGCACGTTGAGCACCGCCTTGCCGTCGTGCCCGGCCGGATCGAGGCCGAAGTGCTCGATGACGCGCTCGACCTTGCGCCGCAGAACCGGGATGTCGCGCGGGCTGCCGTGATAAGCGGTCGAGGTCCAAAGCCCGAGGAAGCGGTGCTCGCCGTCCACGCGCCCGTGCGCATCGAAAGTCTTGACCCCGACGTAGTCGAGCAGCTCGGGGCGATGCACGGTGGCGGTCGAGTTCGCCTTGGTGATGACCAGCAATTCGCGCTCGCGCGCCCGCACGCGCACATCGCCGCGCAGCGCCTTCGCCGAGGGGCGGCCGCCGCCGCGCCGCGGGCTGAGCAGGCCGAGCCCGGAGCGTACGTCCGGCTGCAGCCGGTCGGCCGTGCGACCACGCTGCAGCAGATAGTGCCGGTAGCCGAGGAACACGAAGTGGCGCGCCTCCATCCAGTCGAGCAGGTGGGCCCCCTCGCTCACCTCCTGCGCCGGCAGCGGCGGCGGATCGCTCTCCAGGCGCGTGATGATCTCGCGCACCCGCTCGCGCATCGTGCGCCAGTCGCTCACCGCGAAGCGCACGTCGGCGAGCGTCGCCTCCAGGTCCTGTTGCAGCTTGTGCAGCTGGCCGGGGTCGGTGACGCGGTCGACCTCGTAGAGCTGCCAGGACTCCGCATGCGTTTCCTGCGCGCCGTTGCTGCCCAGGTCGAGCAGCGTGCCGCCGCGATCGCGGCGCACCTGCAGCACCGGGTGCACGACCAGGTGCACCGCCAGCTCCGCGCGGCCGAAGGCCATGCCGAGGGAGTCGACCAGGAACGGCATGTCGTCGGTGACCGTCAGCACCAGGGTATGCGCAGACTCGAAGCCGTCCCTGCGCGCCTCGGGATTGAACACCCGCACCAGCGAGCGGCCCGGGGGGCGGCGGGTGCCGAAGGACAGGTGCGCGAGCGCCGCCGCGGCGAGCTGCCGCGGCGCGCGCGCCGCGAGATCCTCCTCCGCCACCCCGTGAAAGTAGGCCCGCAGGAAGCGCTGCTTGAGCTCCTGCCGCCCGCTGCGGGCGGCGGCCGCGGCGCGGGTAATGCGTCCAATGAGCGCCACGCGCGCAGCCGGTATGCTGTGCAGCAGACGGTCATCTTCAACGGCAACTGGCGCGTGCATGCCGATCATCCTGCCGGACACCGCGGCGGTGTCGCGGGCGCGTGGCGCATGTTGTGCAATCGAACGCCGCCGCGGCGCTCGTGCTGCGGGCGCGCGATTATACATGCGGTGGGTGACCGTCCGCCTGCGGCGCCTGCGGCTGCCGTGGCGACCCCGTGGCGCGGGCTCCGCCGCGCGGCATGGCTATAATGAAGGCCCGCGCAACGACTCTCGCGCCGGCGTACCCGGGAGCCTCGCATGAGTGACCTGCACGACAACCCGATGGGCACGGACGGCTTCGAGTTCGTCGAATACACCGCGCCCGATCCGCAGCTGTTGCGCTCGCTGTTCGAGCGGCTCGGCTTTCCGGTGGCGGCGCGGCACCGCTCGAAGAACGTCACGCTGCACACCCAGGGTGAGATCAACTTCATCATCAACGCCGAGGCCGATTCCTTCGCGCAGTCGTTTGCGCGGGCGCACGGGCCGTCCGCGTGTGCCATGGCGTTCCGCGTGCGCGATGCCGCCGGTGCCTACAGCCGCGCCCTGGCGCTCGGCGCGAAACCCGGGCCGCAGAGCGCCGGCCCGATGGAGCTGAACATCCCCTGCATCGAGGGGATCGGCGGCTCGCTCATCTACCTGGTCGACCTGTACGGCGAGCGCTCGATCTATGACGTGGACTTCCGTAAGGTCGCGCCGCCCGCGGCGCCCGAGAGCGCCGGGCTCAGTCTGATCGATCACCTCACCCACAACGTCGGTCGCGGCCGCATGGACGTGTGGGCCGGCTTCTACGAGAAGCTGTTCAACTTCCGCGAGATCCGCTATTTCGACATCGAGGGCAAGCACACCGGGCTGCTGTCGCGCGCCATGACCAGCCCGTGCGGCAAGATCCGTATTCCGATCAACGAGTCGCAGGACGACAAGAGCCAGATCGAGGAGTACCTGCGCGAGTATCACGGCGAGGGCATCCAGCACATCGCGCTCGCGGCCGACGACATTTACCGTAGCGTGGATGTGCTGCGCCGCCACGGCGTTGCCTTCCAGGATACGCCCGACACCTACTACGAGGGGGTGAGCGCGCGTGTCCCGGGCAGCGCCGAGCCGCTCGCGGAGCTGCGCTCGCGGGGCATCCTCATCGACGGCAACCCCGCGAGGGGCGAGGGGGTGCTGCTGCAGATCTTCACGCGCAACGTCATCGGTCCGATTTTCTTCGAGATCATCCAGCGCAAGGGCAACGAGGGCTTCGGCGAGGGCAACTTCCGCGCGCTGTTCGAGTCCATCGAGCAGGACCAGATCCGCCGCGGCGTGTTGTAGCGTCCGCGCAAGCGGGCGACCCGCGCGGAAGCGGCGACCCGCGTGCAAGCGGCGACCCGCGCCGTGCGGCTTCGGACGGTTGCCTGCTTACGGCCGGTGCTCGCGCGCCAGATACTCCGCGCTCTGCATCTCGATCAGGCGACTCGCGGTGCGCGCATACAACGCGCCGAGCCGCGCCCCGCGGTACAGCTCCTGCGGTGCGGCCGCCGCCGACAGCACCAGGTTCACGTTGCGATCGTAGAGCTCGTCGACCAGGGCGATGAAGCGGCGCGCCTCGTCCTCGTGCGCGCCGTCGAACACCGGCACCGCGGATACCAGCACCGACTGGTACTCGCGCGCGATCTCAATGTAGTCCTCGGCACTGCGCGGGCCGCCGCACAGCGCCGCGAATTCGAACCACACGACGCCCGGGGCGACGCCGAGCACCTCGATGGCGCGGCCGGCGATGTCGATGCTGCCGCTGCTCGCGCTGTCGCCACCTGCGAGCTGCGCGAACAGCGCCGCCAGGCGCGCCGCGCTGTCGGCAGCGCCGGCGGGCAGGTAGGTGCCGGCGGCGGTGAGCTGACGCAGCCGGTAATCGGTGTCGCCGCCGATGTGCAGCACCTCGAGGCGGTGCTCGAGCAGCTCGATGGCGGGGACGAAGCGCTGGCGCTGCAGGCCGTCGCGGTAGAGCTCGCGCGGGGCGACGTTGGAGGTCGCCACCAGCGTCACGCCGCGGCGCAAGAGAGCCGCGAACAAACCGCCGAGGATCATGGCGTCGGCGATGTCGGCGACGTACAGCTCATCGAGGCACAGCGCGGAGAGCTCACGCGCCATGTCGCCGGCCACCGCCTCGAGCGGGTTGCGCTGCTGCTGCTGCGCGAGCGCCGCCAGCCGCAGGTGCACCTCCTGCATGAAGCGGTGAAAGTGGCAGCGCCGGCCAACTCCGGGGGGCAGGCTCGCGTAGAACAGGTCCATGAGGAAGGTCTTGCCGCGTCCCACGCTACCCCACAGGTACAGGCCGGCGCGCGCGCGCGGCGCGCGGCGGCGCGCGAATGCTGCGACCCAGCGCGGCAGGTGCGGCAGCGGGTCGCTCAACAGGCGTGTGCGCAGCCCCTCGAGCCGCGCCAGCGCGTCCAGCTGCGCGGGGTCGCGCTGCAGGTGCTGCAGCGCGAGCTGGCGCTCGTAGCGCTGCCGCAGCTCCCCCGCCTGGGGTTCCGCTGCCGCGCCGCGCGACGGCGCCCGCTCTGGTGCCTCGCTCACGCGGCGTCAGGCCTTGAGGTCGGGCAGATCGCGGAAGTGCTCGAGCGCCTGCGGATTGGCGAGCGCCTCGAGGTTCTTCACCGCCAGCCCGTGGATGGCGTTGCGCACCGCGAGCTCGGTGATCTTGCCCGAGCGGGTGCGGGGGATGTCCGGCACGGCGATGATCTTCGCCGGCACGTGGCGCGCGGTGGTCTGAGCGCGGATGGTGGCACGCACCTCTTTCTTCAGCGCCTCATCGAGCACTACGCCCGGCTGCAGGCGCAGAAACAACACCACCCGCACATCACCCTGCCAGTCCTGGCCAACAGCGAGCGCCTCGGTGATCTGTGGCAGGCTTTCCACCGCCGAATAGATCTCGGCTGTGCCGATGCGCACGCCGCCGGGATTGAGCACCGCATCCGAGCGCCCGTAGATGACCAGCCCGTCGTGCGCGGTGATCGCAGCGTAGTCGCCGTGGTGCCACACCCCGGGGAAACGCTCGAAGTAGGCGGCGCGGTAGCGCTCGCCGCTCGGATCGTTCCAGAATCCGAGCGGCATCGACGGGAAGGGCGCGGTGCACACCAGCTCGCCGCGCTCACCACGCAGCGCTCGCCCCGCGTCGTCGAAGATGTCCACCGCCATGCCGAGGCCGCGGCACTGGATCTCGCCGCGGTACACAGGCCGGATCGGACAGCCGAGTGCGAAGCACGAGACGATGTCCGTGCCTCCGGAGATGGAAGCCAGCTGCACGTCGGACTTCACCGCCTGGTAGACGTAGTCGAAACCCTCCGGCAGCAGCGGCGAGCCGGTCGACAGCACGGTGCGCAGCGCTCCCAGGTCGACGGCCCGCGCCGGCACGAACCCGCTCTTCTGCAGCGAGGAGAGATACTTCGCGCTGGTGCCGAAGATGGTGATGCGCTCCGCGGCGGCCATCTGCCACAGCGACCCGGGGCCGGGATGGAAGGGGCTGCCGTCGTACAGCAGCAGCGTCGCACCGGTGGCGAGCGCGCTCATCAGCCAGTTCCACATCATCCAGCCGCAGGTGGTGAAGTAGAACAGGCAGTCACTGCGCCTGAGGTCGGTATGCAGCAGGTGCTCCTTGCGGTGCTGCAGCAGCGTGCCGCCCGCGCCGTGCACGATGCACTTGGGCACACCGGTCGTGCCCGAGGAGTAGAGGATGTACAGCGGGTGATTGAAGGGCAGCTCCACGCAATCGAGCACCGCACCGGGGGTGCCGAAGTCCTGCCACAGCGTGGCGCGCGCCGCGGCGGCGCCGAGCGCGGCCAGCCTTGGGTGCGCCTCGAGGTAGGGAATCACCACCACGTGCGTGATGCTGTCGAGCTGCGCGAGCACCGCGGCCATCGGCTCGAGCGAATCGGGTTTCTTGCCGGCGTAGAAATAGCCGTCGGCCGTGAACAGCACCTTGGGCGCGATCTGGCCGAAGCGGTCCAGCACGCCGTGCACGCCGAAATCCGGCGAGCACGAGGACCACACCGCCCCGAGGCTGGCAGTGGCGAGCATCGCGACCGCAGCTTCCGGCAGGTTGGGCATGAAGCCGGCCACGCGGTCGCCGGCCACCACGCCCGCCGCCGCCAGGCCCGCGGCGATGCGCGCCACTTCGGCGCGCAGCTCGCGGTACGAGAGCGAGCGGCGCGCGCCGCGCTCGTTGCGGAACACCAGTGCCTGCCGGTCGTCGTCGTAGCGCAGCAGGTTCGCGGCGAAGTTCAGCCGCGCCGCCGGGAAGAAGCGCGCGCCGGGCATCAGGCGCGGGTTCTCGAGCACCGGACCCTCGCCCCAGGCGGCGCGGATGTCGGCGAAGCGTGCCAGCTCGCGCCAGAAATCCTCCGGCGCGTCCAGCGACCACGCGTACAGCTCCTCGTAGGCCGACAGCTGCGTGCCGTGGCGGGCGTTCACGCCGCGCATGAAGCCAGTGAGGTTCGCATCGGCGATGCGCTCAGCCGGCGGGCGCCACAGTTCGCTCATGGTGCTACAACGACTGGTAGTTGGGTCCCGAACCGCCCTCGGGCGTGGTCCAGGTGATGATGGCGTACGGGTCCTTGATGTCGCAGGCCTTGCAGTGCACGCAGTTGGCGGCGTTGATCTGCAGGCGCCGCCCGCCGCCGCCATCGTCGACCATCTCGTACACCCCGGCCGGGCAGAAGCGCTCGCAGGGATGGCCGTATTCGCTGCCGCAGCGCTGCGCGCAGATCGAGGTGTCGGCCACCTTGAGATGCACCGGCTGGTTCTCCTCGTGGGCATTGCCGGCGAAGAACACGAACGACACGCGATCGCGCGGCGGCAGCGTGCGCTCTACCCAGTGCCGCTCGGGCGAGCGGAATGCCGCGAGCTTCTTCAGACGCGACCAGTCGGCGCTGTTGCCCAGCGTCCACGGCGACCGGCCGGCGGTGAGCGTCTCCCAGGCGGCGTTCAGCAGTCCGAGCCACAGGCCACGCTTGAAGGCGGGCTTGAAGTTGCGCACGCGCTTGAGTTCCTGCCCGCCCACCGAAGTGCGCCAGCGCGCGTCGAAGCCGGCACCGCCGCCGCTCCCGGCCACGTGCTCGGCCGCGAGCGTGCCCGAGCGCAGCGCCTGGTGCACGCCTTTGATCTTGGCGAAATTGAGCGTGCCGCCGGCATCGCCGACGAGGATCGCACCGGGCATCTCCAGCGTGGGCGTCGATTGCCAGCCGCCGGCGGCAATGGTGCGCGCCCCGGCCGAGAGGATCTCTCCGCCCGCGAGCAGTGCCTTGACGCTCGGGTGATTCTTGTACTGCTGGAAAGCCTCGAACGGCGCGAGTCGCGGATCCTGATAGTCGAGACCGACGATGTAGCCGACATACACGCGGTCGTTGTCGAGGTGGTAGAGGAAGCTGCCGGCGTAGGTGTGCGCATCTGCCGGCCAGCCGAGCCCGTGCTCGATGCGTCCCGGGTGCACGCGCCCCGCGGGCAGCTGCCACAGCTCCTTGTAGCCGAGCGCGAAAGTCTGCGGGCAGTGCCCGCGCTCGAGGTCGAATCTGGCGATCAGCTCTTTGGCGATCGAGCCGCGCGCGCCCTCGGCGAGTACCGTGAGCGGCGCGTGGATGTCGACGCCCGGGGTGAAGTTCGCGCCCGGCGTGCCGTCCTTGCCGCGTCCCATGTCGCCGATGCGCACACCGCGCACCGCGCCGCGCTCATCGAACAGCGGTGCCGCGGCAGCGAAGCCCGCAAACACCTCGACCCCGAGCGCCTCGGCCCGGGTCGCGAGCCACGCCGTCAGCTGCCCGAGCGAGACGAGGTAGTTGCCGTGATTGTTGAACGGCGTCGAGTAGGTCATGGAGCGCGGCAGCAGTCGCATCAGCCAGTCCGGTGCGGGCTTGAAGGAGCCGCGCGCTGTGAAGATGCGAAAGTCGTCCTCGGTCGCCGGCACCTTCATGCCCGGGTAGGCGTCGCGCCACCCCGGCAGCAGCTGCTCGAGCGGCCCGGGCTCGAGCACGCAGCCCGACAGCGCGTGCGCGCCCACCGCGGCGGCCTTCTCCAGCACGCACACCTGCAACGCGGGCTTCAGCTGCTTGAGGCGAATCGCGCAGGCGAGGCCCGCCGGCCCCGCGCCGACGATGACGACCTCGTACTGCATCACGTCGCGATCGCTCGCATCCGAGTCGCGGCTCGCAGCGCTCATCGGCGCACTACTTCGGCTGCATGCGGATCGCGCCATCCAGGCGGATGGTCGTGCCGTTCAGCATGGGAATCTCGAATACGCTCGCCACCAGCTGCGCGAATTCCTCGGGTTTGCCGAGCCGTGCGGGGAACGGCACCTGCGCGGCGAGCGAGGCCTGCACCTCGGGCGGCATGCCGTCCATCATCGGCGTGTGGAAGATGCCCGGCGCGATGGCGACGCAGCGGATGCCGACGCGCGCCAGCTCGCGCGCGATCGGCAGCGCCATGCCGGCGACCGCGGCCTTGGTGGCCGAGTACGCCGCCTGTCCGATCTGCCCCTCGTAGGCAGCCACCGAGGAGGTGTGAACCAGCAGCCCGCGCTCGCCGTCGGCTGCGGGGGCGTTGCTCTGCATCAGCGCCGCGGCCGCCTTGTCGCACAGGAAGGTGCCGATGAGGTTGATGTGGATCACTCTGGCGAAGAACTCGCCCGCCATCGGGCCGTTCTTGCCGAGCACCCGCCCGGCGCCCACCACGCCGGCGCAGTTCACCAGCAGGTTGAGGCCGCCGAGGTGCGCGTAGGCCGCATCCATGGCGGCGTTCACCTCGGCCTCCGCGGTCACGTCGCAGCGCAGGAACGTCGCCTGGGCGCCGAGCGCGGCGGCGGCGGCCCGCCCCGGACCCTCCTGCACGTCGAGCAGCGCCACCCGGCCGCCCGCGGCGACGATGTGCCGCGCCACCGCGAGGCCAAGACCGGAGGCGCCGCCGGTGACGGCGGCGCGTGCGTCCTGAATTCTCACGTGCGTCGCGCTACAGCATCTCGACCGCGAGCGCGACCGCTTCACCGCCGCCGATGCACAGCGAGGCGACGCCGCGCTTGCCGCCACGGCGGCGCAGCGCATGCAGCAGCGTCGTAAGGATGCGCGCGCCGGTCGCCCCGATCGGGTGGCCTAGCGCGCAGGCACCGCCGGCGACGTTCACGCGGGCATGGTCGATGTCGATGTCGCGCATCGCCGCCATGGTGACCACCGCGAACGCCTCGTTGATCTCGTAGAGATCGGCATCGTGGGGCTTCCAGCCGAGCTGCGCGAGCACCTTGCGGATCGCGCCCACCGGGGCGGTGGTGAACCATTCGGGCTCGTGGGCGTGACTGGCGTAGGCCACCACGCGGGCGAGGGGCTTCAGGCCGCGCGCGTCGGCGGTCTTCGCGCTCATCAGCACCAGCGCGGCCGCCCCGTCGGAGATCGAGGAGGAGCTCGCCGCCGTCACCGTGCCGTCCTTGTTGAAGGCCGGCTTCAGGCTGGTGATCTTGCTGGCGTCACAGGTGCCGGGGGTCTCGTCGCGGGCGATTACCGTCTCGCCCTTGCGTCCCTTGACCGTGACCGGGGCGACCTCGAGGTCGAAGTCTCCCGCCTGCAGCGCCTGCATGGCGCGCCGCACCGATTCGGTGGCGAAGGCATCCTGCTGGGCGCGCGTGAAGCCGTACTTGCTCGCGGTATTGTCGGCGAAGCAACCCATGGACTTGCCGTCGAACGGGCTCTGCAGCCCGTCCTTCAACATGTGGTCGATCACCTCGCCGTGGCCCATGCGGTAGCCGCTGCGCGCCTTCGGCAGCAGGTACGGAGCATTGCTCATCGACTCGAGCCCGCCGGCGAGCACGATGTCGGCGCCGCCGGCGCGGATCTGGTCGGCGGCCATCATCACCGCCTTGAGCGCCGAGCCGCACATCTTGTTCACGGTGGTGGCCGGTACGCCCTGCGGCACGCCGCCGCCGAGCGCCGCCTGGCGCGCCGGTGCCTGGCCGAGGTTGGCCGACAGCACGCAGCCCATGATCACCTCCTGCACGTCGCCGGGCGCGATGCCTGCCGCCTCGACCGCGGCACGGGCGGCGACGGCGCCGAGCTGCACCGCGCTGAGCGGCGACAGGACTCCAAGGAACGCACCGATGGGGGTACGTTTGGCGGAAACGATGACGACTTCTGGAGCGGACATATGTGGCCTCGCTTTGGTCTCAAGCGTCTTGATCAGCGCGCCAGTGCAGTGCGTGCCCGCCGCGGCAGCGGCGCGCGGGCGACGAGCCGGGAGACGCTGCCGCGCGGACGCAGGCCCCCCTCGAATATGGTGACGAACGCCGCGGCGATCTGCGCGCCGCTCAACGAGCGATCCTCGCGATACCAGTGGGCAATCCAGTTGAGCGCACCGGCGAGGGCGAACGCGGTCAGCTTGGCATCGCATGCCCCGATGGAGCCGTCCTGCACGCCCTCGCGGATCAGGCGGCGGATGCCGTGGTCGATCTCGCTCTTCAGCGCCTTGATATGCCGGCTCATCGCCGGCGGCAGGTCCTGGTCTTCGGCACGCACCATGCACCAGCCGAACTCGGAGGCGACCGCCTCGCCGTAGTGGCGCAGCACCGCGCTCAGGCGCTCGCGCGCCGGCACCGCCAGTTGGCGCACAGCACGGAACGCGGCGCGGATCGGCTCGACGCCCGCCACGAAGCACTCGAACAGCAGCTGTTCCTTGCTGGTCACGTAATAATAGACGGTGGGCTTGGTGACCTCGAGGCGCGCCGCGATATCGTCGAGGGAGGTATTGTGGTACCCCTTGCGGTTGAATTCGCGCGCCGCGGCGCGGATGACGGCATCGCGCTTGAGCGCGCGGTCGCGCAGCCGCTCGCGGCTCGCCCGCCAGGGGGAGGTGCCGCGCGGCTGTGGCTTACCCGCCGCTGGCGGGCTGGGGCGTCGGTGGTTCATCGCACGAGGCGTATTATAGCGGTGCGCGCTGCGGGACGGGCGGGACGAGGCGCGTTGACCGCCGCGCAGAGACTCGACAACACTGGTGGGTAAGATGCCTTACTCGCGGGTAAACATACCTGGCAGTCGTGCCCGCGACGCTGCAGCGCAGGAAGTGACCACATGAATGCCGGACTCGAAGGGGGTGCGGCGCTGCCGCAGGGTGCGCAGGCGCTGACACGGCCGTTGCGCTTCGTGTCCGCCGCCTCGCTGTTCGACGGTCACGATGCCGCCATCAACATGATCCGCCGCCTGCTGCAGGGCCGCGGTGCGGAAGTTGTGCACCTCGGCCACAACCGCAGCGTGGCCGACATCGTGCGCGCCGCCATCGACGAGGATGCCGACGCCGTCGCCGTCACTTCCTACCAGGGCGGCCACAACGAATATTTCACCTACATGATCGACATGCTGCGCGAGCGCGGCTACGGCCACGTGCGCGTGGTGGTCGGGGGCGGCGGCACCATTGCGCCCGACGAGATCACCGCGCTTGAGGCCTACGGAGTGGCGAAGATCTATACGCCCGAGGACGGCCGCCGCATGGGCCTGGCGGGGATGATCGACGACGTGTTCGCGCGCGTCGCGGCGGTGCGCAGGCCGGCCTACGAGTTCCGTCCCCTCAATGCGCGCGACCACGGGCTGATCGCGCGCACCATCTCCGTGCTCGAGGGCGCCGACGACGACGGCGGGCAGGCGGAAACGATCCGCCGGGCGCTGGCACGCGCGCGCCACAAGGTACCGGTCATCGGCGTCACCGGCACCGGCGGCGCCGGCAAGTCGAGTCTCACCGACGAGCTGCTGGCGCGGCTGGTGCGGCACTTTCCGCGCGCCCAGGTCGCGGTGGTAGCCATGGACCCGACGCGGCGGCGCAGCGGCGGGGCGCTGCTCGGCGACCGCATCCGCATGAACAGCCTGGCGGCCGACAACATCTTCATGCGCTCGCTCGCCACGCGGCGGGCGCACCTGGCGACCGCGGCGGTGCTCAGGGACGTGATCGCACTGTACCGTGCGGCGCACTTCGACCTGGTGATCGTCGAGACCGCGGGCATCGGCCAGTCGGACACCGAGATCGTCGACCTGGCGGACCTGTCGCTGTACGTGATGACCGGCGAGTACGGCGCCGCCAGCCAGCTCGAGAAGATCGACATGCTCGACTACGCCGACTTCATCGTGCTGAACAAGAGCGAGAAGCGCGGCGCGGCGGACAGTCTGCGCGACGTCAAGAAGCAATGGCGGCGCAACCACCCCGAGCGCGCGCAACTACCCGATGCGCAGCTGCCGGTCTACGCCACCATCGCCAGCCGCTTCAACGACCCGGGCGTCAATCGGCTGTTCGCCGCGCTGTGCACGGCGCTCGCCGAGCGCCACGGCGGCGGCTTCTCGTGGAAGCTCGCCGATGCGGGACCGACCGCGCCGGCGGCGGCGGCGCCGCTCATTCCCGCGGCGCGCACGCGTTATCTCGCCGAGATCGCCCAGGCGGGGCGCGCCACGCGCGCGCGCATCGAGGCGCAGGTCGAGGCGGGGCGGCGCGCGTTCGGCCTGTACGAAGCGCTGAAAGCGCTGCATGACGCGCCGCTGCCCGCACCGCTCGAGCGCTATACGCCCGAGCTGCTCGCCGAGCGCTCGGTGGATGCCACGCGGCGCGAGCTGCGCGCGGCCTACGGCCGCGCGCTGGACGAGCTGGGGGCGGAAGCCGTCGGCGAGCTCAAGGCGTGGCCGGCACGGGTGCAGGCGGCCAGCGACCCCACCTACTGCTACCCGGTGCGCGAGCGCCTGGTGAAGGGGGAGAACTACACCGAGAGCCTGTCGCGCTCGCCGATCCCGAAGCTGGCGCTGCCGCGGCTCAAGGACTGGGGCGAGCTGCTGCACTTCATCCTCACCGAGAACCTGCCGGGCGCCTATCCCTACACCGGCGGGGTGTATCCGTACCGCCGCGAGGAGGAGGACCCGACCCGCATGTTCGCCGGCGAGGGCCCGCCGGAGCGCACCAACCGCCGCTTCCACTACCTGGCGCACGGTCACGGACCACGCCTGTCGACGGCCTTCGACTCGACCACGCTCTACGGCGAGGATCCCGACACCCGTCCCGACGTCTTCGGGCGTACCGGCAACTCCGGGGTGTCGGTGGCAACGCTCGACGACATGAAGAAGCTCTACTCAGGCTTCGATCTGTGTCAGTCGACGACCTCGGTGTCCATGACCATCAACGGCCCGGCGCCGATCATCCTGGCGATGTTCATGAACACCGCCATCGACCAGCAGGTCGAGCGCCATCTCCGGGGCAGCGGCGAGTGGCCGGCGGCCGAGCGGCAGATCGCGGCGATCCACGCCGCCGCGGCCGCGCGCGGTGCGCCGCTCCCCGCCTACAAGGGCCCGCTGCCGCCGCACCACGACGGCAGCGGGCTGGCGCTGCTCGGGGTGAGCGGCGACCAGCTGCTCGCGCGCGAGACCTACGAGCACATCCGCGCGCAGGCCCTGCAGGCGGTGCGCGGCACGGTGCAGGCAGACATCCTCAAGGAAGACCAGGCGCAGAACACCTGCATCTTCTCCACCGAGTTCGCGCTGCGCATGATGGGCGACGTGCAGCAGTACTTCAGCGAGCGCCGGGTGCGCAACTTCTACTCCGTCTCGATCTCCGGCTACCACATTGCCGAAGCCGGCGCCAACCCGATCTCGCAGCTCGCCTTCACGCTCGCCAACGGCTTCACCATCGTCGAGTATTACCTGGCGCGCGGCATGCAGATCGACGACTTCGCACCCAACCTGTCGTTCTTCTTCTCCAACGGCATGGACCCGGAGTACGCGGTCATCGGCCGCGTGGCGCGGCGCATCTGGGCGCGCGCCATGCGCGAGCGCTACCAGGCCGACGCCCGCAGCCAGATGCTGAAGTACCACGTGCAGACCTCCGGCCGCAGCCTGCACGCGCGCGAGATCTCCTTCAATGACATCCGCACCACGCTGCAGGCGCTGTACGCGCTGTTCGACAACTGCAACAGCCTGCATACCAACGCCTACGACGAGGCGCTCACCACACCCACCGAGGAGAGCGTGCGCCGTGCGGTCGCGATCCAGCTGATCATCAATCGCGAGCTCGGGCTCAACAAGATCCAGAATCCCTGGCAGGGCTCTTTCGCCATCGAGTACCTGACCGAGCTGGTGGAGGAGGCGGTGTACCGCGAGTTCGAGGCGCTGTCCGAGCGCGGCGGAGTGCTCGGGGCCATGGAGACCATGTACCAGCGCGGCAAGATCCAGGAGGAATCGCTCAACTACGAGACGCGCAAGCACGACGGCTCGCTGCCGATCGTCGGCATCAACACTTTCCTCTCGGGCCTCTCGGGTGCCGACGCCGCGCGCGAGCACCAGGGGACGCAGCTCATCCGTTCCACCGAGGAGGAGAAACACGACCAGGTGAGCGCGGTGCGTGCCTTCCAGGCGCGCAACGCGCCGCAGGCACCGGCAGCGCTGGCCGCGCTGCAGCAGGCGGCGGCCGCCGGGGGCAACGTCTTCGCCGAGCTCATGGAGTGCGTCAAGGTCTGCTCGCTGGGGCAGATCTCGCACGCGTTGTATCAGGTGGGCGGCCTGTATCGTCGCAACATGTGAG
>Ga0210394_10000297_pt1 | contig 114993 bp, 106 predicted proteins | sample IncBWC12MmetaG_FD_160121 | JGI IMG/M metagenome (GOLD analysis project Ga0210394, IMG submission 160121) | Forest soil microbial communities from Barre Woods Harvard Forest LTER site, Petersham, Massachusetts, United States - Inc-BW-C-12-M | ecosystem: Environmental > Terrestrial > Soil >...
CTGGGAGAGGCTGCGCGACAGGACGAGGTTGCACGACAGGAAGAAACTGCGCAGCAAGAAGAGATTGCGCGACAAGAAGAGATTGCGCGGCAGGAAGAAGCTGCGCGACAAGAAGAGATTGCGCGGCAAGAAGAAGCTGCGCGACAAGAAGAGATTGCGCGGCAAGAAGAAGCTGCGCGACAAGAAGAGATTGCGCGACAGGAAGAAGCTGCGCGACAGGAAGAAGCTGCGCGACAAGAAGAAGCGGCACGACACGAAGAGCTTGCACGACAAGAAGAAACGGCTCGGCAGGAAGAAATTGTACGGCAGAGTGCGACACAGGCTGAGCCTAATCCAGTCAATAGCTGGTTTTCGAGCCCGGCGAGCCCCTGGGACAGTGACCGAAAGACTTCCAACCCATGGGCGGCGGCGTTGGAATCGGCAAAAACTGCGACAACAGATGCAGTGGAAAATGCTCGGACCACAACGAGCGGCAGCTCGGATTCGTTAAACGGCAACGTCTCCTCTGATGCGCTGGCCGCAGTGATTTCGGATTTGTCGGCTGCGGAAGTGGCTTCGACGCACCCGACGGCAACGCAAACGGAAGTGGATGAGATGGTGGCCAAGGTATTGTCAAAGCTCAGTCCAGAAGTCATGCAGGCGGTAACTCGAGAACTCCTGAAGCCGGTAATAGCCTCGTTGGTGCAAGACGAACTGAAATCAAAGAAGTAGCCCTTCCCCGCCGATCTTTCCGAATGGCTTATTCATATTAAAGTTTTGAACGGCTCGGTTGCGGTTTGACTGAGCATAATTGACGATTCCGCTTTGTCCCTCGTATAGTCGAAGATCATTCTTGAAAAGAAGTTGTGGTGGCAGTTGAATGGCCGATAGTGCCAAGCATTCGTGGAGAAATTTGCATTGATGGCTCGCGAAATTCCAAAAGGTTACCAACCACAAGAGATTGAACCGAAATGGGCCGATTATTGGGTCGCCGAGGCCCTATTCCGCGCTGACCCTGATGCGCCGCCGCCTATTTTTTCCATCGTCATCCCGCCGCCCAACGTGACCGGATCGCTGCACATCGGGCACATGCTAGAGCATACCGAGATAGATATCCTGACGCGTTGGCATCGCATGCGCGGATACAACACCTTGTATTTACCGGGCACCGATCACGCCGGCATCGCAACGCAGCGGGCAGTTGCGCGGCAACTGGCCGATGAAGGCATAGATTATCGCGAGCTGGGACGCGAAGAATTTGAGAAGCGGGTGTGGAAGTGGAAAGAAGAAAGCGGCGACACGATTACCGAGCAGATGAAGCAGATTGGAGAGAGCTGCGACTGGTCGAGGGAGAAGTTCACGCTGTCGCCGGAGATGTCTCGCGTGGTGCGCGAGGCGTTTGTGCGCTTGTATGAAGAGAAATTGATTTATCGCGCGCATTACCTGACCAATTGGTGCCCGGTATGTTTGACAGTTTTGAGCGACCTGGAAGTGGTGCATGAGGAGCGGCAAGGGCACCTGTGGCATATCAGGTATCCAGTGGCGGATGCGGACGGCGCCGGTTCCGGTAACGCTGCGGCGAAATTTTTGGTGGTGGCGACAACGCGACCGGAAACCATGCTGGGGGATACGGCGGTCGCGGTACATCCCGAAGACGAGCGTTACAAAGATTTGATCGGGAAAAACGTGGCGCTCCCGTTGATGAATCGCTTGATCCCGATTATCGCGGACGAGATGGTGGATCGCGAATTTGGCACAGGCGCGGTGAAAATAACACCGGCGCACGATCCCAATGATTTCGAAGTTGGGCGGAAGCATCACCTGGCGGAAATCAATGTGATGACGGACGACGGAAAAATGAACGCCGCGGCGGGCGCTTACGCGGGGATGGACCGGTTTGAAGCGAGGAAGAAGATTGTTGAGGATTTAAAGGCTCAGGGATTACTGGAAAAAGTCACTGAGCATACGCACGCGGTGGGACTGTGCGAGCGAAGCAAGACGATCGTGGAGCCGCGGGCGTCGACCCAATGGTTTTGCAAAATGAAACCGCTGGCGGAACCGGCGATTGCGGCAGTGGAGGGCGGGGAAATTCGGATCGTGCCGGACAATCGGCGAGAAGAATATTTTAACTGGATGCGAAATATTCGCGATTGGACGTTGTCGCGGCAACTGTGGTGGGGACATCGAATTCCGGCGTGGTATTGCGAGGACTTCGCGCATGTTACGGTGTCGCGCGAAACGCCCACGAAGTGCGCAACCTGCGGGTCCGGGAAACTGAAGCAGGATGAAGATGTGCTGGATACGTGGTTTAGCTCGGGACTGTGGCCGTTTTCGACGTTGGGTTGGCCTGCTGAGACGAAAGACTTCAAAACATATTATCCGACGACTTTGCTGATTACCGGGTACGACATTTTGTTTTTCTGGGTCGCGCGAATGATCATGCTGGGTATTCACTTTACGGGGCAAGTCCCTTTTCGCGCGGTGTATCTGCACTCGCTGGTTCGCACCGGCAGCGGCGAGAAGATGTCCAAGTCCAAAGGGACGGGGCTTGATCCGGTATTGCTGAATAAACAGTACGGCACGGACGCGATGCGGTTTTGTCTCGCGTCAATGGCAGCACCGGGGACGGACATCGTGTTGTCGGATGACCGTCTAAGCGGGGCTCGCAATTTTGCCAATAAAATATGGAATGCGGCGCGTTTTCTGTTTGTAAACCTGGAAAAGTTTGAGCAGGGTGGGGCCAAGTTGGAAGAATTGGCGAGCTCTGAGATTCGCGCGAACGCTCCTTATGCACTTGCGGGCGCTGTACCGCTACGGGATGCGTGGATTTTTGCGCGGCTAGCGGCGACTATGGAGCAAATGAATGACGCGTTGACGAATTACCGGTTTCACGATGGAGCGCAAGGCGTGTATCAGTTTTTTTGGGGGGACTTTTGCGATTGGTACATTGAGTGGGTGAAGCCTGATCTGCAAAGCGCTGATAAGGCGCGCGCTGTTGTTGCGTGGCGCAATTTGTTTGCGGTGTTCGAGGCGGCGCTGCGGCTGTTGCATCCGTTCATGCCCTTTTTGACGGAGGAATTGTGGCACCAATTTCCGCAACGCGCCGGAGCGAAATCGATAGCACTGGAACGCTTTCCGGAAGTGCGGGAGGGTTGGCGCAATGATGGCGCGCTGGAAGAATTTGGGCTGCTGCAGGAAATCATAACGGCGGTGCGCAATATTCGAGCAGAAATGAAACTGGACCCCAAGAAGAAGGTGGCCGCGGAACTCTCTGTGGCGGATGAAGTGGCGCGTACCTCGGTGGAATCGAATCGCGATGGAATTGTGCGGCTGGGAATACTTACGGACTTGAAGATTACTGGAGGCCAGCTGGCGCAGGGCGGCGGCGCGATGCGCTCGAGCGCGAAATTTGACTTGCGCATTGAGTATACGAAAACGGTGGATGCCGCTGCGGAGTGCGCCAAAATCACGAAGGAATTGGAAGGTCTGCGCAAGGCCATTGGCTCGAAAGAAAAACAACTCGACGATGAAACGTTTCGAAGCCGCGCGCCGGAAAAGATCATTCGAGGATTGCAAGCGACGCTGGCAACACAGCGCATCGAGATGCAAAAACTGACAGAGCGTTTTGAGCAATTGGATTGTTAGTTGAAGATGGAACGGCCGCAAGCGCCGCGCAGTTGCTTGAGTCAGGACACACCTAATGGCAGTCCGCGTTAAACCTTCTGGAAATATCGCCGGGAGTACGGAGCGGCAGGTCGCGGCGCTGCTGACGCTGCTGGCGGAAAATGGAACGATTGTTATCAGCGGAGCAAGGATCGCGCGGGAAATCGGAGTGTCGCGTTCAACGGTGTTTCGATGGGTTACGCGGTTGAGGGAATTGGGCGTAAAAGTAAAGGGACGCGCGGCAACGGGATATTTTCTCGAGCAAGTGCCAGACATTTTGACCGTGGATATGCTGCGACAGAGATTGCGGGGCAGTTTATTTGGGAAGCGGATTTATCACTTTTTTAAGACGGATTCGACCAATCGCGTGGCCTTGGAGCTGGGCCACGCCGGGGAGCCGGAGGGTGCGGTGGTGCTCGCGGAGGAGCAAACGGCTGGGCGAGGCCGCGCGGGGAACACGTGGCATTCCGAACGCGCCACGGGAATTTACGCGACGCTCTTGCTACGGCCACGGCTGGCTCCGGTGCAAGCTCCACTACTAACCATGATGGCCGGGTTGTCAGCGCACGCCGCAGTGCAAGGGGTGACGGGCCTAAATGTGGATTTGAAGTGGCCCAACGATTTGCTTATCAACGGGAAAAAAGTGGGCGGGATTTTAACGGAAATGCATGCGGAGCCAGCGCAGGTCCGGTTTGTGATTGTGGGAATCGGGATCAACGTGAATCAGGAGAAATTTCCGGCTGATTTGGCCGGCAAAAGCACTTCTCTGCGGATGGAGACTGGCCGGGCGCAATCGCGGCTGGAAGTGCTGGTGCAATTCCTGCGACAATTTGAGCGCGATTACCAGGAGTTGCTACACGAGGGCGCGAAAAGTGTGGTGAAACGGTTCGAAGCAACCTCGAGCTATGCGCGCGGGAAGCGAGTAAAAGTAACGAATGGTAAAGAAAGTTTCACAGGGGTAACTGCGGGATTGGAAGAAGAGGGTTTGTTGCGGGTGAAGCGCGACACGGGCGAGACAACGACGGTGATTGCTGGCGACGTTACCGAGGTTCGGTAAACTGAGGATGCGGATAAACTGGAAAATATGCTTCTGACCATCGATGTTGGAAATACAAACACGGTTCTGGGGGTTTTTCGCGACAGCGAGCTGGTCGCCAACTGGCGGCTGAGCACGGCGCGGGAGCAAACGGTCGATGAATATGGAGTATTGACGAGGAATTTATTCACACTGGCGGGCTTGGACCGGGACGCGATTACCGGGGTGATGATCAGTTCGGTAGTGCCGCCGGTGAATTGGACACTCAGCGAAATGGCGCGGATTTACTTGGGAAAGAAAGCGCTGTTCGTGGAGCCCGGCGTGAAAACGGGGATGGCTGTGCTGGTTGATAATCCGCTGGAAGTGGGCGCGGACCGAATCGTGAATGGGGTGGCGGCGTTTCACGAGTACGGTCCGTGCATAGTGGTGGATTTTGGGACCGCCATTACTTTTGACGTAATCTCCGCGCGCGGCGAATATCTCGGTGGGGCGATCGCGCCGGGCATCGGAATTTCCTCGGAAGCGTTGTTTGCGCGAGCGGCAAGACTTTCGCGCGTGGAAATTAAGGATCCCGGAAAAGTGATCGGAACAAATACCGTGAGCCACATGCAATCCGGGTTGTATTACGGATTTGTGGACCTGGTGGATGGCATGCTGAACCGCATGAAGGAGGAGCTGGGCAACGAAGTCACGGTGGTAGCGACCGGCGGGCATGCAAGACTGGTGGCGCGCGGTTCGAAACATATCCAGCATACGGACGAATTTTTGACGTTGAAGGGTCTGCGGCTGATCTGGGAAAAGAATCAAACTGCGGAGTCGAGCAAGTCGGGACGGCTTCGTGAAGCAAGCATTGGCGCGGCAGACAAGAAAGCCCCGCGATCATAACGGCAAAGCTCAACAGCTGGCCGGCTTCCCTTTCGTCATCACACATGGACAGCTGGAACTACTTCAACTACTTCACGGAAATCGAAGAGTATTTTTGGACGAAGCGTGGCGCACATCTACTGGTGTCGCCGCTGGACTGGGCGATTATGGAGACCTGGCAGAAGGCCGGGATTCCATTGGATGCGGCCTTAAAAGGGATTGATCGCGCATTTGAGAGTTACCAAAGGTCGAGGCGCGGCGGGTTGGGCAAACCGCTGAAGAGCCTGGCTTACTGCACGGACGCGGTACTGCAAGCGGCGGAGGAACAACAGGAGGCGGCGGCAGGAAGCGCACCCAAGGTCGCGCGTGCTGCGCCAAAGGAGATGTTCTCTCGCGAGGAGATTAAGGCTTATTTCGCGCGAAATGTAGACGGGATTAGAGCTGCCACGAAAAAACTCGCTGCAATTCAGGCGGGACTTGAATTCAGTTCGCGTTTACTGGAAATCGCAAAATCGCTGGAATCCAGTGTGGTGCTGCTCGATACGCCCGGGTCGGTCGATCTGGAAGATTTGGAGCGGCGGTTAACCATTTTGGACGACAAGCAACAAGCGCTGATGGCTAGTTATGTGAGCGAAGAACGCATGCTGCAACTGAGACGGGAGATGGACAGACAGTTGGCGGCGTACCGGAAGAAAATGAAGGCCGAACAATTGGCGTTGGTGGAAAAGCAATATATACAAAAACGATTACTGGAGGCGTTTGGATTACCGAGGCTGAGCCTTTTTTATTTAGCGTGAGGGAACATCGCAGAGAGATTCCTCCGCTTCGCGGGCCGACTCGTTCGAAGGAGCGAACGAGAAGAAACTGCGTCGGCCCTCTCCGGTCGGAATGACAGGTTTGTGTTTGGGCCGGCGATATCGGAACACGAATTTCTTTAGTTTTAGTGACAGCTGGCGTCGTCGTTGAACGTGCCGCTGAGGACCATGGAGTTCAGGAACTGGCTGCACTTTTGAATTTTTGCCAGGGTTGGGTCGTTCTGCAGGGTATTAGGATCGACGGTGCGCGCACCATTTAGTTCCTGACGGGCCGAGTCCACTTGGTTGGCCCAAGCGGTCATGGCATCGACTTCGTTCTGCAGTAGTTGAAAAGCATTCTTGTCGGCGTCGGTGGAGGCAGCGACGCTCGCCTGGCGGATAGCGTCCAATGTTTGATTATGATAGGCCTGCACCCATGTGTCGCTGACCGCCAGTCCGTAGAGAATCATGGCGCGGACGGCTACGCGCCACTCTCTCATGTTGGCAAGGGCGGATATAGCGGCGGAGGCAAAGTCGCGTGAAAGCTTTTGTGAATTCTGCGCGGAATCGTCAGTCGCAACAGCGCCGGCATCCGCAGGAGGAATGGTGAGCACCACACGGCGGGGCTCAACCGTGAATACCGCGTTAGTGGCCTGGGCCAGGGTCTCCAGGTCGATGTACAACCGGCCGTTGATTTGTCGGACGCCCGCGCTCGCGGTTTTACCGTTAACCACGAGGGTTTTGTTTGAAGTGCTCTGGGCGAAGAGGATTCCAGAGAGCGTCAGGACGGCGGCGAGATAAAGAACGACCCGAACAGAAGGGTGTTTGCTCATCATTGGACACCACGATTTCTGGGCTGGAGTTCCGAATCAATTGATATTGTACATCACGCGCTTTTTTGAGGCTTGTCGGTTACACTTTCTACCACCCGCATTTCTTCTGCAGATATCGCTGAGACGGCTGCGTCCCAACTGCTCGCAGTAAAATTGAGGCCTAACTATGTCAGATGAGTTACTATTATCTATTGAGAAGCTTGTTTATGGTGGCGATGGATTGGCGCACTCCGACGGCAACACGGTCTTTGTTCCTTATGTATTGCCTGGCGAAGGTGTGTGCGCGGCTCCCAAGACTAAAAAGAAAAAACTGATATGGACGAAGTTGGTGGAAGTGACTTCGCCTTCCGCGCAACGAATCGCGCCCGCTTGCCCGCACTTTCAGGTTTGCGGCGGATGCCACTATCAGCATATTCCGGCGGCCGAGCAGGTGCGGCTGAAGATCGAGATTTTGCGGGAGACGCTTTCGAGGTTGGGGGGCGTGCAATGGAACGGCGAGATAGCGGCACACTCAGGTGCACCTTACGAGTACCGCAACCGGGCACAGTGGGCGGTGCGGAGCGGAATGCCGAGGGCCCTCGGGTATTTTTTGTCGGAAAGTTCAGTGATTTTGCCGATCGACACTTGTCCAATACTATCGCCGCGATTGCTGGAAACTTTCATGCTATTGCAAGAGATGGCCCGAGGCGGGAAGTTGCCTGCGGGGATTCTGGAGATAGAGGCGTTTACCGATTCGTCGGATGCGAAAATTGCGCTTAACGTGGCATTCGATAAATTCCACGCACCAGCGGGGGAGATCGCTTCCCTGTTTCGCGCAGAATTGCCGCGGCTTGAAAGCTTGTTGCTGCTGGACCAGAAGAAGGAGCGTTTCGAATTGACTGGGCCTGGATTTTTAATTCACGAGGTAGGTGGGTTCAAATATCAGGTCAGCCATTTGTCGTTTTTTCAGGTGAATCGGTTCTTGACGAAGCACTTGCTGAATGCGGTGACGGCGGGTGCGAAAGGCGATTTGGCGCTGGATTTGTATGCAGGCGTGGGATTTTTTTCTTTGCCATTGGTACAAGCGTTTGAACGGGTGGTGAGTGTGGACGCGAATCTGGCGGCTACGCGCGACTTGTTTGCGAACGCGAAAAATGCGGGCGTGGAGGTCGTTTCCCACAACGAGCATGCGGAAGAATTTTTGAAAAAGACCGAAGAACGGCCGGATTTTGTTGTTCTGGACCCGCCCAGATCGGGCCTCGGAACCGCGACTGCAGCGGCGCTGGCATCGTTAGGAGCCGCGGAGATCGTGTATTTGTCTTGCGACCCTTCGACGCTGGCGAGGGATTTGGCGGTTTTAATGGGATCGCAGCGAAAATCCGGCGGACCTGTTGTTCATGCGGGCACTGAAGCTCGCGCGGCAGCGAGCGAGAGCGCGGCCGGAGTGACCAATCGCTACGAAATTATCGAGATGGCGATGTTTGATTTGTTTCCGCAAACATTTCACATTGAAACGCTGGTTCGATTGCGAAAAGTGGAATGAAACTGCCGGCACTTGCGATCGTCACGGCATTTGCCCTGGGGATCGCTTGCGGCCTGGAAATCGCGCATCGCAGTAATTCTCACCAATTTGTTGCACTCCTTCTTTGCAGCAGCAAGAATTCAACAACGCAGGGATTTCTGGACACTGTTGCCCCGGCGATTGCGATCATTTCGTCCGGGGAAGACAATCCCAGCCCGGAATTGCTGGAACGATTAGAAGCAAGCGGGGCGCGGGTATTGAGGACGGACCGGGATGGAGCGGTGCATATCGTGACAGATGGCGACCGGTTAGAGATTTCTTGCTTCGTGGTATGCGCGGAATTGCCGACTGTGACTACTTCAAGACGCGCGGAAGCGCCAAATCAGAATCAGAACAATCAGTAATAGCAAAAAACCGACGGCTGCTTGCCATTCGTGATTCTTCCTATATTGCAGGGGGGAGAATGCTCCGCTGCCTCCTTCTGAAAGCTTGGCGGGAGACAATCTCGGGAAGAAGATGGGCACAGCCGTGGCGTAACGGTCAAAATTCTCAGCATGACGGGGGCGCAGCTCGTTCTCTTCCTTTCGGATCACAATGGAATAGAAAACTGCGAAATATGTCGCGAGCAAAATAGAAGAGGTCCACGAGCGCGTAGCGATGGCCACGCCCAGCGCCAGCACGGCGCTTCCCAAGTAAAGGGGATTGCGAGTATAGGCGTACGGACCTGCGACGGTCAGCACTTCCTGCTTGTGGAGATAGCCTGCAGCCCAGGCGCGCAGGGTCAGACCAACGAGGCCAACCAGCGCACCATACAGGATGCTGCGAGGCTGCGGCCGCGCAAAGAATAAGACTGCGATTGCTAGAGGGTAGCCCAAGCGAACTCGCCACCGCACGAAAAATGCACCCGCCGAATTCATTTTTGGGCCTCGACGATACGGTGTACCGCTTCGAATACGGCATCAACTTGGATTTCCAGCATGGACGGGTGAGTGCGGCGCTGGCGATTGTGAGTGGTGAGCACGTTTGGAGCCCGGAGAACAAGGTCCTGTGGATCCTGGCTATCCGAAGATTGTGCCGCCGATACAGAGCTAGACGGGTTGCGATAGGGTCCGTTTCGCGCGGGATTTGTTGGACCGAAGAGGGCTACGACAGGTGTGCCCAAAGCAACTGCCAAGTGAAGGGGGCCGGTGTCGCCGCCTACAACGCAAGCCGCTCCTCCCAAAAGTGACATCAGCACGGCGAGTTCGCCATTGAAGAGCACCGGGGCAGCGTCACCGCTTGCGGCGCTAAGTTTGGCGGCCAAGTCTTCCTCGCCAGGGCCGTAATTTATGACGCAGCGGAGTGATAGCGAATGGAATAGTTTTTTGCATAGCCCGCCGAAGCGTTCGGGAGGCCAGCACTTAGAATGCCAGCCGCCTCCGGGACTGAGAACGACGTATTTTTCCAGATCGTGACCGAAGAAAACTTTCGAGAGCTCTTCGTGCTGTAACAACGGCGGATCCAGCCGGAAATTTGCAACTGCGTTTTTAGCTCCGGCGCGCTTGGACAATTCCCCATTCTGGTCGGCGACATGCGCGCTGGTGGCGCGGACGCGATCAGTGTAAAGAAGAGGCACGCCGAATTCTCGAACAGATCCTTGGGAAAATCCGATGCGGCGCTTCACACCGGCGAGAAATGGCAGGCTTGCGGATTTCCAAAGGCCCTGATAATCGATGGCAGTGTCGAACGAGGCGGCGCGAATTTCGCGAATGGTTTTCATAAGCGATGACATGGAACGCGTTTCGGTGGTCCATATTTTGGAGGCCAGACCGCTGCTCTGAACCAGCATTTTGTAACGCGCATGAGTAAGCCAGATAATTTCCGAGGCGGGAAAGGTTTCGCGCAAAGCGGCTACCGCTGGGAATGTATGCACGATATCGCCGAGAGATCCGAGGCGCACGACCAGGAAGCGGCGCTCAGCCATGCGGAGCCTTGCGCAGAGAGCCCAGCAGTGCGCGGGTGGAATGATTTTTGGGATCGCCGACGATGGCGACTTGAATGCCAAGTTCTTTGGCGATGACGCGCTCGGGCACGGTGTCGGCAGAGTAGTCCGTGCCTTTGGCATGCACGTCTGGAAGGAAATCGCGAAGCAACGATGCGACGGTTGGTTCGCTGAAGAGCACCACGTAATCGACGGCGCGCAGTGCGGCTACGAGGCGGGCTCTCGCGGACTCATCCAGGATTGGTCGACCCGGGCCTTTAAGGTTTCGCGCGCTGGCATCGCTATTTACCGCAACAATAAGGATGTCGCCCTGCTGGCGCGCGGCTTCCAGATATCTTTTGTGGCCGACGTGCAAAATATCGAAGCAGCCATTAGCGAACACCACGGTTTGACCATGCTTCTTGTGATCGGCGACGAGAGACTTGAGTTTTTGCTGCGAAACGATTTTCGATTCCGATGAGCGCATGGGCTAGACGGAAACTCCGGCGACTTCATCATGAATGGCAGCCAAAAGTTCCGCGCGCGTCACCGTGGCCGTTCCGCGCTTCATGACCACTATTGAGCCGGCGATATTTGCTAGATGCGCAGACTCGAGCGGCGAGGCGCCGCATGCGAGGGCCAACGTAAAGGTGGCAAGAACGGTGTCGCCCGCACCGGTTACGTCGACGGATTGATCGCTGCCATGCACGGGAATATGCGTTAGGCGCTTACCAGATTCGAAAAGCGCCATGCCGTGGCGTCCGCGAGTGACCAGCAGAGAATTTAATTTCATCGCGAGGAATGTGGCCTGGCCAGCGCGCGCCAGTTCCTCAAGATTCTCGCCGATGGAAGTGTGATGTTGGGATTCCAGTTCAGCTTCGTTAGGCGTCGCGGTAGTAATTCGAGAGCGGCTGTAGGCATGCAAATTGTGTCGAGCGTCCAGAGTGATGGGTAAGAGCTTTTTTCTCTTGGAGGAAGCTTCGAAAACCAGCGAGGGAGTGGCAACACCGAAACCGTAGTCCGAAATTGCCAGGGCATCAGCATTTTTTATAGCGCTGAATAAAAATTTGCTTAATTTCTTGCGGGCATCGTCTGGTAACGCGGTTTGCGGCTCGCGATCGACACGGAGGACTTGCTGCCCGACCGTGTGCGCCCACCCAGCCAAGAATCGGGTTTTGGTGGGGGTGCACCAGTTTTTGACGCCCACAATGTGCGAGGTGTCCAATTTCTTCTGACTGAAATACTGAATCAAGGCGTCGCCGTTGGAATCGTCACCGACCACTGTGACGGGTAGTACCTTGGCTCCCAGGTCGGCGAGATTGTTGACAGCGTTTGCCCCGCCACCAGGCACGAGTTGCGTTTCACGATGGCGAAGAATCAGTACCGGGGCTTCGCGGGAGACGCGGGAAATTTCGCCGAATTCGAACACGTCGGCGACGAAGTCACCCAAGACCACGATGGTCTTCGAAGAAAATTGCTCGACGTATTCCGCGAGAGCGCGCAAATCCACCGACGGCTGACCATTCTTTTGTTGAGACTTGCGCTTCAACTTATTTGCTCCAGAATCCAATCCGTTGCCCCGGACAAATCCGCGGCGATGAAATCCGGTTTCAACGTCCACCTTGAGGCGTGCCAAAGAATTTCACCTTCGCCATATCCGGTGCGCACCATGATACTGCGGGCGCCGACGCGATGCGCCAACTCCACATCACTATGGCGGTCTCCGACCACGAACGAGCGCGTCAAGTCGACGCCATGTTCCGCGGAGGCCTGATCCAACATGCCGGGGCCAGGTTTTCGACAGGCGCAAGCATCGCTGGAGGTATGCGGGCAGTAATAGATGCCATCGAGGTGCGCTCTGGCTTCAGACAGTTGCTGAGTCATTAAATCGTGAACGGTGTGCACCAGCGACTCAGGGTAGTATCCACGAGCGATTCCGGATTGATTGGTGATGACAAACACGAGCAGGCCGCTGTCATTCAGTTTGCGGATGGCAACCGGAACAAATGGAAACATATGAAAACGAGAAATGTGATTCAAGTAGCCGACTTCCTCGGAAATGGTGCCGTCGCGATCCAGGAAAACAGCGGCTTTTAGACGGTGATCAGGCACGCTCCACCACAACGGAAGCCAGAAAGGGATCGACGGCGGCTTCCACCTTACTGGTGGTAATACGGGTCATACATCGATGGTCAATGGGGCAACGCCGGAGAAAGCATGGACTGCAATAGGGTTGTTCACGAACGATAGTGTGGCGGGGCGTGACGGGGGAGGTACCGAACGGATCCGTGGGTCCGAAGATGGCGACGGCCGGAAGCCCGACGGCGGCGGCAACGTGCATGGCGCCTGAATCGTTGCCGATAAAAACATGACATTGCGAGAGCAGCGCGGGGAGATCGGCGACGGCGGTTTTACCGGTGAGGTCGATGGGTGCACGTTTCATTTCGGAAGCGATGGCCGATGAAACATCCGTTTCACCAGCGGCACCAAAAAGTATCACGTCGGCATCCCATTGCGCTTGGAGATGATTGGCTAATTCCGCGAAACGCGACGGCGGCCAGCATTTCGCCGAACCGTAGGAGGCCCCGGCACCAACGGCGATTCGAACAGCGTTGGGCCGGACCCCCGCAGCCACGAGTTGGTCGCCTGCACGGGCGCGGCTGGCTTCCGTAACGTGCAATTTGACGAAGGGGTCATCCTCAACGGAATCGATCCAGCCACTGCGGCGAAGCAACTCGAGATAATAAAATTTTTCGTGCGTCGGGATGTCGCCGGGCTCGGGCACCGGGATGGCCTTGGTGAGCAGTACACTGCGCGCATCGCGAGCGTAACCGATGCGTTCCGGGATTCCTGCGCGCCATGCAAGCCATGCGGCATCAAAGGCGTTTTGCAGAAGGATGGCAACGTCAAATCGGCGTGATCGTAATTCGGACGCGAGGCGTTCGCCACCTGAGATTCCCGCATGTTTGCCGCGATGATCGTAAACGATCAACTCATCCGCCACATTTTGATCGCCGTAGATGTCGGCCACGTGGGAGCGGGCCAAAATCGAGATGCTGGAGTCTTGGCGATTGCGAATGGCCCGGATTGCGGGCAAAGCCATGATCGCGTCGCCAACCCAATTGGTGGCGCGGATGAGAATTTTCATGCCTGGGCACCGCGAGCTTGAAGTAAGTGATTTATCGCAGAAAGAAATGCCGTTTCTCCATCAACTTCTAGATCGATGAGGGACACATAAACGGGCAGAGATGGAAATGTGAGGCCGCTCAGATTGCAAGAATCTTTTTCGGTTGTCAGCAGCCCGTTTGCGCCAGCCTGTCTCGCAGCTTGTTCCATAGCTTGCACGTCCTCGAGTGTATATCGGTGATGGTCGGCAAAAAACATGTGGCCAGCTGGCGTTATGCCCCACCGCTGCAAATCGCGAACAAATGCTTCCGGATTGCCGATGCCGCAAAAGGCGAAAAACGGGCCGCTGCCAAGCTCTGTGACGCTTTGTAACGGGTCCTCGCCCTTAAAGCGGCGAAAACCGAGTAGACGGCTTGAGGCAGTAAAAATCGGCAAGTTCGATAAGCGTTGGAGGGCTTCTTTCGCACCCGGGGTATTTTCGGTTCGGGTAAAGATGATTATTCCGGCGCGGGTTAACCCGGACAGTGGCTCCCGCATTGGTCCAGCAGGAAGCAACTGCTGCGTCACGGGACGCGAGGCGTCTATCAGAACGATATCGAGGTCGCGAGCTAATTGAAGATGTTGGAAACCGTCATCCAGTAAAAAGATATCGATGGCCTGACGCGATTCGATGTGTTGACCTTCGACAAAGCGATTCTTGCCCACTCCAAAGACTACGCGATTTTGCAGACGCGAACGCATCACCTCGACTTCATCGCTACTACCGGCGGTCCCGCGATAGCCTCGAGTGAGGATGGCGACACGCTGGCCTTGCGCAAGGAGCTTTTCCGCGAGGCAGATTACCAATGGAGTTTTGCCGGTGCCGCCAACGGATAAGTTGCCGACACTGATTACCGTGGCCTTCAGCCGTTTTTGTTTTAGCAAGCCGCTAGCGTAAAGCCGCGTGCGAAGCGAAACGCCGATACCGTAGAGTTTAGAGGCGGGCCACAACACAATACGAAGGGGCCGCGAAAGCATCATCGTCGCGGCGCACCGTGCTCATTCAAGAATTCTGAGATGAGCGTGAGCGCGCGATCCGTTGCGCCGCGGCTGTCTTCCACCAGCGCACGCGCGGTCTCGCCCATTGCACGCATCCGGTCGGGGTCACGAAACAGTTCGATCCATGCGACGCCGGCATCTTCAGGGCTTTCCACTTGGACGGCAGCCCCTGCGGAAACGAAACGCGACGCCATTTCCGAGAAGTTCTCCATGGAAGGGCCGAAAACCGGGATTTTACCAAAAGCCGCCGGCTCCAGAATATTATGGCCGCCAGAGGGAACGAGAGATCCACCTACGAAAACGCCATCGGCGCAACGATAGATCGAGGCCAATTCGCCGATGCTGTCGAGCAGCAGCACGGTAACATTTTTGGGTATCACGGTGGCGTCGCTGGAGCCGGCGCCTGCGCCGTTTGACGAAGTTTGAATCGGCAATTGCGAACGTCGCAAAAATGTGCGGCGCGATTCGTGGATGAAGTCGGCGGCAGCGTCGAAACGCTCGGGTTTTCGCGGCGCGAGCACCAGCAGCGCATTTGGATATTCCCCCTGCAAGGTGCCGAAGGCGATCAAGGCCAAGGGTTCTTCCGTGGCGACGACGCTGCCTGCGACGATAACTGGAGTGCGCCCGGTTCTTCGCACTTCCGCCTCAAGCCAATTTGAAACGGGCGTGGGTCCTGGAATGTCCAGATCGTATTTCAGGTTGCCACTGGCTCGCACACGATCGGCAGGCGCGCCGAGAAAGCGGATACGCTCGGCGTCTTTTTCGCTTTGCATCAGGAACATGCTGGGATCGGCGAGAGCGCGCTTGAGAAAAGGACGCAAGAAGAACCCGAAGGCGCCAAGATATTTCTGGTAGCGACGGAAGGAGCGATCGGAGATGCGGCCGCTGACGAACACTACCGGAATGTTGCGGCGGCGAGTCTGACGCAGGAAATTAGGCCAGATTTCGGTTTCGAGGATGATGATTAGGGCGGGCTTGATGGCATTCAAGGCGAGACGGACACAGAATGCCCAATCCAGCGGAAAATATATGATGGCGTCGGCGAAAGGCATGCGCTCGCGAGCTAACTTATTGCCCGTGATGGTGGTGGTAGAAATGATCAGTGGACGCTGTGGGTAGGCTTCCTTTAATCTGCGTGCCAAAGATATTCCGGAGAGGAGTTCACCGACGGAGACGGCGTGCAAAAGGATCGCGCCTTGGCGACTTGTGCCTTCTTTGAAAGAAGGATAGGAAAAGCCGAGGCGTTCGAGGAGATTAGAGAAATATTTGCCATGGCGAAGTCCCTGCACAAGCCAGTACGGCATGAGCGCAAGAGCAGCAATAGCCAAAAGAAAGCTGTAGATGAAATACACTAAAAGCGGCTCCGGTCTGTTTGCCGCACAAGCGTTATAGTGCGCCAGCGCGGGGGCAACCCCGTACAGCACCCTGGAATCGAAGGCGTCAGATGAGAAAAGTCTATTATAACTCTATGCGGAAATTATCCGGGGCAGTTCCCTTTCTGGCCGTGTGTTTGATGGCCGGGGCGTATGCCGATGCCCAACAGAGTGGGGGCCAGCGCGCGTCACTCAAAACGGCGTCTCTGGAAACGCATGAAGGGCTCACGATTTCCGCGCAACCATGGACGGACGCCGCGCTATACAAGGAGAAATTCCCCAAGAAATCGCCATTTACCGCGGGGATCGTGGCCATGCAAGTTGTGTTTCGTAATGATTCGAACGAGAGTATGAAAGTCAGTCTGGATCGCATCCGTTTATCGTTTCAAATCGACCAGGACAACCGCCAGGAAGTACAGGCCTTGACTCCCGCTCAGGTGGCGGACCAAGTTTTGAAGCCCGGCGCGAAAGATCCAGCAAAATCCAGAGCGAGAATTCCGCTGCCGGTAAGCGTCCCTCATAACAACGACAAACATTGGACGGAGCTCGAACAACAGGCGGAAGTTGCGGGTATTCCGGCAAACGTGATTGCCCCTCACAGCAGTGTTCAAGGGCTTTTGTATTTCGATCTTCAGGGACAATTTGATTTATTGAATGAGGCACGCTTGTATGTACCAGACATTCTCGTAATGGAGAATAATCGGTCGCTGACGTATTTTGAAATTGACTTGAGTAAGTCCACCGGAAAATAGCCTCGATCGTTTTTACGCGGATCAGACTTTATTCCACGCTTGATTCAATGAATAAATCCCAGTTTGCGCCCACCGAAACGCTCGGCTACGATGAACAGGTGCAAAACATTTCTGAAACTAACGGACGAATGTTAAGTCTGCTCGAAGAATTAAATCCGGAACAGCGTGTTGCTGCGGAAACCACGGAAGGCCCTTTACTCATCCTGGCGGGCGCGGGCACCGGCAAAACCCGGGCCATCACTTTCCGCATGGCCAATTTGATTGCCAATGGCGTTCCCTCTGAAGCCATCCTGGCGGTAACTTTCACCAACAAGGCCGCTCAGGAAATGCGGACGCGCGTCGCGGATTTGCTATTGCGCGCGGGCGTGCCGCCATCTTCGCCCTGGCTCTCTACTTTTCATTCTCTTTGTGCACGTCTTTTGCGACGTGAAGCAGTGAACGCCGGACTTCCACGCGATTTCGTCATCTACGATGACGATGATCAACTCGCCGCAGTCAAATTAGTGATGGCGACGCTCAATATCGATGACGACACGTTGAATCCCAGGAACGTACTTAGCCGCATCAGTCATGCCAAAAATCATGGGAAGACGCCGGAGTCGATTCGCGCCGAAGCCATCGATAAGAACGGCCGTCACCTAGCGGACATTTTTGCGTCTTACGAAAAGCAATTGAAGCAAAGCGCCGCTCTGGACTTTGACGACCTGCTGCTGCGAACCGTAAAGTTGCTGCGCGAATCTCCGCTGGTCCGCGAAAAGTGGCAGGCGCGCTTCCAGTACATTCTTGTGGATGAGTATCAAGACACCAATCGCGTGCAATACGATTTGCTTCGGTTACTGACCGGGCCGAAACACAATCTGTGCGTGGTGGGCGACGAAGATCAGTCCATCTATCGTTGGCGCGGCGCGGACGTTTCGATTCTGCTGAGTTTTTCGCGCGATTTTCCAGACGCTAAGGTGATCAAACTGGAGCGGAACTACCGTTCCACGCAGCAAATCCTCGACGCTGCTGGCGCGGTCGTGGGCAATAATCCTGAACGACTCGGCAAAATTCTTACAGCCGAGAATGGTGGCGGTTCTAAGCTACGCTATTTCGAAGCGCGAGACGCGCAGGCCGAGGCAGAATTTGTGGCTGGTGAGCTGGAACGGCTCATCAGCGATGATTCCTCGCAGACCTGTGCCGTGGAATATCGCACAAATTTTCAGTCGCGCTCCTTCGAAGAAGCCTTTCGCCGCCGGGGATTGCGCTACAAGCTGGTGGGAGGCTTCAGTTTCTATAATCGCGCAGAAGTGAAGGACACGCTGGCATACGTGCGGCTGGCGAGGCATCCGGATGACGATGTGTCGCTGCTTCGGGTGCTAAATGTTCCGCCGCGCGGAATTGGAAAAACTACATTGGACGCTGTGCGCGAAACAGCGCGAGCGGATGGCTCGTCCCTGTGGGCTGCGATCGGCAAGTTTATTTCTGGGGCCACAGGCGGTCGAGCGGTTACGCCATTGCGCGTATTCCAGGAAATGATCGCGAAATTGCAATCCTCGCTAGCGGAAAAAGAGCCCGCGGATTTCCTTCACACCGTTCTGGACGAAACCGGTTACATGGACATGCTCAAGGATCGCAACACGCCTGATGACGTCGCGCGTATTGAAAACCTTGAGGAACTCACCCGTGCAGTGGCCGAAAGCATGGACGCTGGTGAAACTTTTGCAGATTTTCTAGATGCAGCGGCACTGGTGAGCGATGCTGATTCGTTTGAAGGCAAACCGGGTGTCACGTTGATTACGCTGCATAGCACGAAGGGGCTGGAGTTCGATCACGTATTTCTGACGGGACTTGAAGAGGGCATTTGCCCGCACAGCCGTTCGCTGAATGAAGAAAAAGGCATCGAAGAAGAACGGCGGCTTTGCTACGTGGGAATGACGCGGGCACGCAAATCGCTGACACTCAGCCGAGCGGTGTACCGGCGTGTTTTTGGAAATGAGCAACAGATGCGAGCGTCGATACAATCCAGGTTTCTAACGGAAATTCCCAGCGAACTGGTGGATACGGTTCGCGGGTCAATGTCGGAAATCGGTGAGAAACGGCGGTACGAGCTTGACCCGGAATATTCTTACTCGTCGGAAGAATTCCTGCACCGCGTACGCAGCGGACCGAAGCCGGTGCCTTCGTCGCAGCGAAGACAAAGTAGTCCGAGCTCTTTCAGCCGGCCGCCATTAAAGCGCGGAGCCGATGCCAACCCGATGCTGGGACGAAAAGTTCGGCATCCAACCTATGGCACCGGAACCGTTGTGGGCGTGGAAGGCGACGACGATGACCGGCGCGTATCGGTGAGTTTTCCGGGCCGTGGCACAAAAAAATTCATTGAGCGATACGCGCAACTTGAGCTTGCATAGTGTCTATTAAGCTGCATCGACGTTGTTGCGTCTCCAGTCTCGGCAAGGTACATTGAGGCGCAACAGCCTTCCATCCTCGCCGCGCAAATTGGATTGACTTCTCGTCCAGTTGAGCCGGGGGACCACAGATCGACCGGAGCGTGTGCGTGGCATCAGATCTCTTCCACTGCAAGAGTATCGATCAACTACTGTCGGATTCTGAGAATGCAGAAGTCCACCTGAAGAAATCATTGGGCTGGGTCAGTCTGACGGCGCTGGGAATCGGCGCGGTGATTGGCTCGGGAATTTTCACAGTGATCGGAACGGCAATCGCCGGGCAGCAACTGCAAGCATCGTCTATCCTTAACGCCCCCCTTCTTGAATATTTGATTCATCATTCGGCTTCGTTTGGACGGCCGGGCGCGGGCCCCGCGATTGCGTTGTCATTCGTGCTAGTGGCGATTGTCTGCGGGTTTGCGTCGGTGTGTTACGCGGAGTTGGCCGCGATGATCCCCATTGCGGGGAGCGCGTACACCTACACCTACGCGACTATGGGTGAATTGGTTGCGTGGATCATTGGCTGGGATTTGATTCTGGAATACGCGGTAAGCAACATGGCGGTGTGCGTGGGATTCTCGGCGCACATCGTGGATCTGCTCGATTTTTTTGGCATCCATCCGAACCCACGATGGATTTCTCCGGCTTATTTGCCGACCGGAATGTCGGACTTTCAAGGGAATATGCTGCTGAGTCCTGGGTGGCATTTTGGATTTAATTTTCCGGCGTTTTTGATTGTCATGTTGCTCACGGTAATTTTAATTCGCGGAATTCGCGAATCAGCGGGCGCGAACAACGTCATGGTGTTGCTAAAAATTACGGCCATCCTGGTTTTTATTACGTTTGCCGCGCGTCTGGTGCATCCTGCGAACTGGCATCCATTCGCGCCCAATGGATGGCCAGGTATTTTGACCGGCGGCTCAATCGTTTTTTTCACGTATATCGGATTTGATTCGGTCTCCACTGCCGCGGAAGAATGCAAACGGCCGCAACGTGATGTGCCTATCGGGATTATTGCGACGTTGATTATTTGCACGCTGTTGTATATCGGCGTGGTGGTGGTGCTGACTGGACTGGTTCCCTGGCAAACCCTGTTGGACGATGCCGCGCCAGTAGTCAATACGCTGAAGAAGTTACACTTCACAGGTGTGCGGCTGGTGGTGCTGATCGGCGCGCTGCTGGGGATGATTTCATCGTTGTTGGTTTTTCAGCTGGGGCAAGCGCGAGTATGGTTTGCGATGTCGCGCGACGGATTGTTGCCTCGGATTTTCAGCCGCGTGCACCCGAGATTTCAGACTCCAGATTTTTCAACTCTGATGGCCGGCATCGTCGTGGGTATTCCAGCCGGCCTGCTGGATATCGGAACGCTGGCGGATTTATCAAATATTGGAACGCTATTTGCGTTCGCTCTGGTGGCGGGGGGAGTTTTGATTTTGCGTTATCGCGAGCCGGAGCGGCGGCGGGCATTTCGCGCTCCGGGCGGTCCGATAGCCCCGATACTTACGATCTTGACCTGCCTGCTGCTGATGGCGGGGCTACCCATCACAAACTGGATTCGTTTCTTTGTGTGGATGAGTATCGGACTTGTGATTTACTACAACTACGGTCGGAAGCGCAGCACCTTGCGAGCCGTGGCCCGGCCATAACAGAGCGAGCAAGGCACACAGAGGCCAAATCGTCATGTCACTGGCGCGCAATAGAGCAACATTTCGTCGCACGCGCTTCCTTAGTGTTGCCGTGATATTCGTGGTGTTGCCGCATAGCGCTCGCGCATGGGGCCGCAATGGCAACAAACTGGTGGTAAACAAAGCCATCGATACCTTGCCGGCGGACATTCGCTCTTTTTTTGAGTCGAACCGCGCGCTGTTGTCTCAACACGTCACCGATCCGCTCGACACTATCGCCACAAAGACGGCGGAGCGTCACAACCATTTTCTGTTCCTCGATAAGTACGGGCGCTTCCCCTATGACGCTCTCCCGCGAAACTACAAAGCGGCAGTTAGCAAATATGGAAAAACCAAGATTCAAGCCAACGGTTTGCTGCCCTGGCAAATCGGCGTCTACAGTCAAAAATTAACCGAAGATATGAAAACCGGACATTGGGACGAGGCCAAACTCGATGCCGCAATCCTCGCCAATTACGTCGCCGACGCCCACGACCCCTTCAATACCACCGATGACTTCGATGGCCGCCTGACCGGCCAAACCGGGATCAACGAACGCTTTGGAACCACGCTGATCGACCGCTATTCCTCTTTTTTCCCCATGCGCCCAAACGACGCCGCGTTCATCAGCGACCCCACCGACCACGCCTTTGAAGCTTGCCTCAGCGCTCACAGCTGGCTCGAAACCGTACTGCTCGCGGATCGCAATTCGCGCGTTGGCCAGAATTCTTACAACGATGAGTACTTCGATCACTTCTATAACGCGGCAGCGGTAATTTTGATACGACAGCTGTCCGACGCGGCGACGGACGTGGGTTCCTATTGGCTCACCGCTTGGGTTAATGCCGGCAGGCCGCAGCTTCCCCATTGAACCCGGAAGCACAATCCAAAATGCTCTCCGCCGATTTCCTCGCGCTGCCCCAGGCGGAGCTGCACCTGCACCTGGAGGGTTCGCTGCAACCCGAAACGGTGTGCGCGCTGGCCGCAAAATACGAGGTTCCCGCATCCACGCAAGATGTTCTGCAACGCTACGCCTATCGCGATTTCTTGGAGTTCATTGAAACTTTCAAGTGGGTGTCCTCCCTGCTTCGCGCCCCGGAAGACTTTGCATTGGCGCTCCACGGTCTTGGCGAACAGCTCCTGGCGCAAAATGTCGTTTACGCCGAAGTGACTCTCTCGGTGGGCGTCATGCTTCTGCGCCATCAATCGCCCGAAAAAAACTTCGAAGCGATTCTCGCAGCGGCAGAATCTCTTCGTAGCCGCGGCCTGCAACTTAACTTCGTCTTCGACGCCGTCCGGCAATTCGGAGCCGAAGCAGCCATGAAAGTCGTGGAAGCTGCCGAACGATGCAGCTCAAAATCTATCGTGGCGTTCGGAATCGGCGGCGACGAATTGAGTGTTCCGGCTAAGGAATTCCGGGCCGCATGCGAAAAGGCTCGAACCATCGGCCTGCACCGACTGATGCACGCCGGCGAAGTTGGCGGACCGGACGAAATCCGCCAAGCCATCGAATTGCTCGGAGCCGAACGTGTCGGCCACGGCATAGCGGCAGTCCGTGACCCATCCCTAATGGATTTGCTGGCCGAACGACGGATCCCACTGGAAATCTGTCCGCAGAGCAACATCAGGACCGGGGCGCTTGCGAAACAACTGGAGCTACCTGCAGCACAAATCGAGCAACATCCATTGCCGAAACTATTTCGTCATGGGATTGCAGTGGTGCTCTCCACTGACGACCCGGCGATGTTTCACACCGAGTTGCGATCCGAATATGAAAACGCCCGTCGAATGGGATTGCAGGAAGAAGAATTGAGACGCATCGCGAAAATGAGCTTCGAATATGCGTTTATCAGCAAGAACGACAAGGTGGCGCTGCAGCGCGTTGGAAAAATCACGTCCGCAATGCACTAATGTCCGGCGGGCAGGCTCGCTTCCACCACCGACGTAAATGTTATAATCGCGTAATGAAAGCACACGTCTGGGTTATGCCGAAACGCACAGTGCTCGACCCTCAAGGCCAAACTATCCAACATGCGCTCGCGGGCTTGGGGTACGCCGAAGTGAAGGACGTCCGGCAGGGGAAATTTTTTGTGCTGGACCTCGGCGGTTGGACCCGTGAAGAGGCTCAGGGCCAACTCGAGCGCATCTCGAAAGACGTACTAACTAACCCGGTCATCGAAGAATACCGCTTCGAAATCATCGACTGACTCAGAGCGTTAGCGGGCATCCAAGCGTTGCCCCAACACGCATAACCTCATTCGCGACATATTGACTTGGATTTTGTCTGGCATTTTTCCCTCATGTTAACCTTGAAGTATAAATAGGAGCCTCTTTCATGTGCGGCATTGTCGGTTATATCGGGCCTAAGAAAGTTGTTCCGGTCATCATCGAGGGCCTGCGGAAACTGGAATACCGCGGCTACGACTCTGCCGGCATCGCGGTGGTCACCAAGGACGGCAAGCTGGAAATCCGTCGCGCCGCAGGCAAGCTCCGGAACCTGGAAGAAGCGATTGCCAAATCCCCGATCGAAGGTACCTACGGCATTGGGCACACACGCTGGGCGACGCACGGACGGCCTACGGAAGAAAATGCTCACCCACATCGTGACTGCAGCGGACAGATCGTGGTGGTGCATAACGGAATTATCGAGAATTACCTGGAATTAAAAGAGCAACTGGCGCGCGAAGGCCACAAATTCGTGACGGAGACCGACACCGAAATTGTGGCGCATCTCGTCGAAAAACATTCGGCCAACAACACTCCGCTCGAGGAAGCGGTCCGCAAATCTCTCAAGGAACTCCGTGGGATCTACGCGCTGGTGTTCCTGTCCGCCAAGGAACCGATGAAAATCGTGGCGGCACGGCTCGGACCGCCTTCCGTGATTGGAATCGGCGACGGAGAATATTTTGTGGCTAGCGATATTCCTGCGCTGCTGGAACACACGCGCGACATGTTCTTCCTCGCCGATGGCGACATCGCGGTGCTCACTCGCGGTGGCGTAAAAGTCATGGACCATGACGGCCGCGCGGTGGAACGCCCCACCCAGCACGTCGCCTGGGACCCCATCATGGTGGAAAAGGGCGGCTACAAGCATTTCATGCAAAAAGAAATTTTTGAGCAGCCCCGAGCGGTGCGCGACACTCTGCTCGGCCGAATTTCGCAAGACACCGGGAAAATCTTCCTGGACGAAATGAAAATTTCCGAGGAACAATTTCGCACCTTCGAAAATGTCCGTGTGGTGGCTTGCGGAACCAGCTGGCACGCCGGGCTGGCCGCCAAATTCATGATCGAGCGGCTAGCGCGCATTCCCGTCGAAGTCGATTACGGTAGCGAGTTTCGTTATCGCGACCCAATCCTGGACTCCAAAACATTAACTGTGTGCATCAGCCAATCCGGAGAAACGGCCGACACTCTCGCGGCTCAACGCGAAGCCAAGCTGAAAGGTTCGCCCACGGTGGCCATCTGCAACGTCATGGGGTCCATGATTACGCGGGAAGCGGCAGGAACCATTCCTACTCACGCAGGACCGGAGATCGGCGTGGCTTCCACGAAAGCGTTTACGGCGCAACTCACCGCGCTATTTCTGCTGGCTGGTTACCTTGGCCAAGTCCGCGGCAAGGTCAGCTCCGAATGCGCCATTAAATTGATGCAGGAGATCACTCGAATTCCGCACAAAATGGAACGCGTGCTGCAAACAGACGAAAAAGGAGTTTACGAAAATCTTGCGCGGCAGCTATTTCGCTATAGTGACTTTCTCTATCTGGGGCGGGGCATTCATTACCCCATTGCACTGGAAGGCGCGTTGAAGCTAAAGGAAATTTCATACATACACGCGGAAGGCTACCCGGCCGGGGAAATGAAGCACGGGCCCAACGCGTTGATTGATGAGAATCTTCCGGTGGTGGTGCTGGCGACGCGAGATGAGAGCGATCCTGATTCCATGACGCGTTATGAAAAGAGCGTATCCAACATCCAGGAAGTGAAAGCGCGAGACGGCATCGTGATTACAATAGCGACGGAGAATGATCACCTGGCTCGCGCGGCTTCCGATCACATTATTGAGTTGCCGCCAGCGCCGGAATTACTATCGCCGTTGCTGGAAATCATCCCGCTACAATTGCTGGCTTACCACATCGCGGTCCGGCGAGGGTGCGACGTCGACCAGCCGAGAAACCTTGCGAAATCCGTGACCGTCGAGTAGACCTACTGCTAAGAAAAAACTCCCGGGCTTTTCCGTTAGAATAAAAGCATGGGTCAAAGGTCCGTGTGGTCCGTTATTTTTCTTTGCCTTAGTTCCCTTCTCATCCCCGGCCCGGTTATGCGTATCGTTGCGCAGACCACCGACAACCCTACAGCGACGCTGAAAAAGGTTCATGCTGACGGCATTAAGTACCTTAGTGAAGATCAAGTCATCGCACTGGCGGGCCTAAGCATCGGGAGCGCTGTTGGAAAACCGGACTTGCAAGCGGCGGCGGACCGCCTGCTACAAACCGGGCTGTTTTCGAGCGTGAGTTATGCCTTTCAATCCAAAGAAGACGGCCTGCACCTGACATTTAAGCTGGTAGAGGCACCCAGAATTCCGGCTTACTTCGACAATATCCCGTGGTTTACGGATGGGGAGTTGGCTGACGCCATCCGCAAAGTTCTGCCTTTTTACGACGGCACGGTGCCGGAAGGTGGCGCAACCGACGACAAGGTGGCCTCGATCGTGACTGATTTAATCGCATCCCGCGGCATGAATACCAAGGTGGAATATCAGGTTATTAGCAATCCGCTTGGAGAAGGTACGGTGCAGGAGTTCCGCATCGCGGATGTGGTGCTGCAAATCGCCAAAATAGAATTTGGCGATCCTGCGCTGGCGAGTTCCAAAGAACTGCAACAACACCTGGGCGAAGTGCAGGGAAAAACATATTCGCGGATGATGATAGATTTATTTTTGGCCGAACAAGTAAAACCTATTTATCTGCAAAAAGGCTTTTTGCGCGCAAAACTTGGTCCGCCAGAAATCAGGCTTACCGGCAATCCCAACCAAAAACTGCCTGATCATATTCCAGTGTTTGTGCCCATCACCCCGGGCCCTACTTACCGCTGGAAAAATGCGCAATGGAGCGGAAATACGGTGCTCTCGGGCTTCACAATGAGTGCTTTGATCGGCATGAAAGACGGCGATGTCGCCAATGGGCTAGCGATCGAGGCAGCATGGACGCGAGTGCAGGAAGAATACGGACACCGCGGTTACCTGGATGCTAAGGTCGAACCGGTGGCCGAATATGACGATCAGGCGCACACCGTTTCCTACCGAATCAATATTTCTGAGGGGCGACCATATAAGTTTGGGAAACTGGTTTTGACCGGAATGTCACCCACCGGAGAGAAGCGGCTGCGTGCGGCGTGGCCAATTTTAAGCGGGGATATTTTCGACAAAACTAAATATGAGAACATTCTTTTGAAATTGCAGGTCCACCGGGAGCAGATTTTTGTCGATCTGCCGGTGCATTATGAGTCGGTGGGACACTGGCTACAGACGGATGCCGATACTGGAATGGTGGATGTGCTGCTCGATTTCAAATGAGGGAGTACGGGTGACTCACCGGAGTAGTTTAGATTGTCGGTGGGATATACTCAGTTGGCATGGGGAATGCGCTAGTTCGAATTCGTGAACAGGAACAAAGTTCCCTCACGGCGGAGCAAAAAGAAGAGCAGCTACTCGCTCGTCTGGCGGATTGCGGCTCAATCATTGTGGCGCTTTCAGGTGGGGCGGACTCTGCGTACTTGGCATGGGCTGCCCAGAAGGCGTTGGGCGATAGAGCGCTGTCCATCACGGCGCTTTCACCGAGTTTTTCCGAGTACGACCGTGCCACGGTAGAAGATTTTGTTTCTAAATTAGGTGTGCATCATGAATTCGTCGAAACGCACGAGATGGATAATCCCGCCTATCGGGCGAATGCAGCCGACCGCTGTTATTACTGCAAAGACGAATTGTTTGAAGCGTTGGATAAGTTAGCCCTTGAGCGAAAGTTCGAAGCGGTTTGTTACGGCGTGAACGCCGACGACGCACTGGATTTTCGGCCGGGTCATCGAGCAGCGACCGAGCACAGGGTACTAGCTCCGCTGCTGGATGTGCGTCTGACGAAGGCTGAAATTCGAATGCTCTCTGAGCGTGCCGGACTGTCCACCTGGGACCGCCCAGCGTCAGCCTGCCTTTCTTCCCGTTTACCGTACGGAACGGAAGTGACACCTGAGCGACTTGCGCTGGTGGAGCGCGGCGAATCGGCTTTGCGCCAGTTGGGGTTTCGGCAGTTCCGCGTGCGTTTGCATGACAAGCTGGCGCGTATTGAAATTAGCCCGGAAGAAATGCCCCTCGCATTTTCTGAAAATATGGCGGCAAAAATGGCTCAGATATTAAAAACGGCTGGCTTTACTTATGTGGCCCTGGACCTCGAGGGCTACCGCCAAGGCTCCCTGAATGAGAGTCTTACAAAAGCTAACCGTTCCCCTGTAAAAGTACAGCGCGGAACATAATTCCCTTTTCCTACGTATCCATAATAGGTACAAGTATTAGGCATCAGGGCGGGCATTTCTTTGCAAGGAGCCTCGTGACGAGTGCACTCAAAAATGCGTTTCACGTTTTGCTGGCGGTAGCGGCTTTCGCGCTCGCAGGATGCTACGCAGGCGCGGGCGTTAATGGCTCCTTCGACAAGAGTTTTACTGTTACGGGACACACACGCTTGGAACTTAGCAATCCATCGGGCGACGTGGAGATTACCGGTAGTGCCGATGGGCAAGTTCACGTGCACGGAGATGTGCGCGCCAGCGGCATGGGTTTTGATAAGCCTCAAGAGCGGCTGAACGAGACGCTCGCGAATCCGGGAATTGAGCAGAGGGGCGATACCATTCGGGTAGGAAAACATTTTTCGAACATGCGCAATTTGACGATCACGTACAAGATCGAAGTGCCGCATGACACGGAAATGAATTTGAGCGTGGTGTCGGGCGCCCTCAACATACGAAATGTGCGTGGACCTGTCACCGCGCAGGGAGCTTCGGGCTCCATACGCGTGGAACAAATTGAACGGGACGCGCAACTCACATCCATGAGCGGCTCAGTAGACGCCAATGACGTTGGCGGGGATGTGCGAGCCTCGAGCGCTTCCGGAGAAGTAACCATCAACAACGCGAAGGGAGATGTGCGGGCACATACCCTTAGTGGCGCTGTGAAGGTGGTGAATCCGGGTGGGCGCGTGGAGACTGACGACGCCAGCGGCTCAATTGATATCGAGGGCGCCAAGTTCGACGCCAAGGCCCATGATGTGTCAGGCGAAATAATCATTCGCGGTGATCCTGGTGAACACGGGTATTGGGATCTCAAAACGGTATCTGGAAGCGTCAACGTATATGTGCCCTCCACGGCGAATTTTCGTTTTGCCGCGGAGGCGATTTCGGGAGAAATTAAGGCGGATATTCCGATCGTAATTGAGGAACAGGGGAAGCATTCGCTGCGCGCTCACGTAGGGAATGGTGGTGGTCGAGTGGAAGTGCATACTGTTTCCGGCGAAATTCACGTTAGCGCAGCACATTAAGCGTCTGGCCTTGAAATAAGAATCAGACCATCTTGTTGAACTGCCCGTCAGTGAATCCTACATCGTACGCGGCATTTACCTTAGAATCGAAACATGGCTCCAAAGCTCGGTTTACTGCTCGCCTTAATATTGGCGACAACTTCGCTGACATTAAGCAATGCCGCTCTGGTATGCGCACAAAACGAGAATAAGCCGAGCCCCTCCTCGACCACGCACGAACAGAAGCCAGGTCCTGAGAAAAGCAGCCCGCCCGCGAAGACCCCAACTGCCGCAGACGAACTTCAGCAAGCGATTGCGAGTGCTGGAAACGACCGCGCCGCGCTGGTCCGGAACCTGGAGGCTTACCTCGTAAAATATCCAGATTCACCGCAACGGCCGCAAATTTATCGCGCGCTGGTGGAAGCCAACTTACAACTTAGGGACACGGCACGGGCGGCAGATTATGCGGAGCGGGTCGTGGCGCTCGCTCCCGAAGACATGTCCATCACGCTGGTAGCAATTCAACTCCTTCAGCGCAGCGGCGACGAAGCGGGGCTGCGCCGTGCAGTTAATTATGCCGGACGGGTGCTGGCCTTCGTGGAGCGGGCCGACATGGATGATAAATCGCCGAAAATGTCCCCTGACGAATGGCGGATGGCGAGGGCGCGTGACCGCGCTTCGGTTTTGCAATTGCGCGGGGAGCTATACCTGAAGTTAAAGGATAAGGCCGCGGCGCAAAAGGATTTTGAATCTAGTTACGCGGCATTACCCACCGCCGGAGCAGCTGAAAAACTGGGGGAAGTGGCGGAGATGAATAAGGATTTCCCTGTGGCTATTGAGCAATATGCGCGAGCCTTTGCTCTGGCGGATAGCGCTAATCCTGGGGTGACCCGTCGAGAAATTCGCCACAAGATTGGAAATGTTTGGCGAATGGCGCATGGTTCCGATGAAGGGCTGGGCGATTACCTGCTGCAAGCTTATGACCAGGTTTCGCAAGCGACCGGCGCTGCTAAAACCAAGAAAAACTCCGGGGCGCGAGAAGTCTCGGAATTCACTTTACGGAAAGCACCGGAGGGGACGCCTTATCCACTAGCCGGCAAAAAAGGCGAGGTGCTAGTGGTGAGCTTCTGGGCTACCTGGTGCGGCCCATGCAGAGCTCTCGAACCGCAATTCGAACGGGTCGCGGCGCAGTTCAAAGGAGATCAGCAAATCTCTTTCATCGAAGCCGATTGCGACGATGACGAAAGCCAAGTCGCGCCGTACCTGGAAGAAGTAAAACCGCATTTACCGGTGGTTTTCGCGGACGGTTTGGATCACCTGTTAGCAGTCAACGATCTCCCCACCGTCGTAATTATCGACCGCCGAGGCAAGGTTGTTTACCGTGCCGAAGGATTCGGGGAGGAAACCTTCGAACGCGACCTGACCGCAGCAGCCAGGCGTGCACTGGAAACTGCAGCTACGAGCCTGCCCCCTGCGACTTCCGCTCCGTAGACTGCGGATATTTGCCAGCCACTTCCCGGGCCGCGACGATAGTATTCACGTGGATCGCGACGGTATCTTCCACGCGCCGCGCGTAGCCGCCAGCTAGAGCCGTCGTAACGGGGATCGATCGCGATCGGGCGGCTTCAAATACTTCGCGATCTCTGCGCTTTAAACCTGCCTTGGTTAGTAACAGGCCTCCGAGCTGATCTTCACGATAGGGATCCGCGCCGCCAACGTAGAAAATCATGTCGGGTTTAAATTTATCGACGCACCGTTCTACCGTGGGAATGAGCGCAGCAAGGTATTCGTCGTCGCCGGCACCGTCTGGCATATTGAGATCCACGGTGGAGGGAGGTTTGTCCGCGGGATAATTATTTACCTGGTGGATGGAGATGGTGAAGACGGAAGAGTCACCGGTAAAAATGGCCGCGGTGCCGTTGCCGTGGTGCACGTCGGTGTCGACAATCATGGCTTTCTTGATGTCGCCATCGCTCTGCAGGTGGCGAATTGCGACGGCGACGTCATGAATCGCGCAGAAACCTTCCCCGTGGTTGGCGTAGGCATGGTGAAAGCCGCCGCTCAAATTCGAACCGAATCCGTCTTGCAAAGCTCTCTGGGCCGCCAGAATTGTGCCGCCCGCGGCCAGCCATACCGCTTCCGCTAGTTCCGGCGAATACGGGACTTCCAGCTTCATGAGTTCACTGGCCGTCAGTGTACCGGTTTTCAATTTGTTTACCCACGACGCGGTGTGTACCCGCAAAAGATCTTCATCGGAGGCAGGTTGAGGCGTAAGGAAATCGTCGGCGGCTGCGATTCCTGAGCTAACGAGTTCTTCGGCGATCAGGCGAAATTTCTGCGAGGGAAAAACATGTGCGCCGAGATTCAGATCGTAGCGCGGGTGATAAACGACTTTGAAAGGAAGCATAACGATCGGCAGCTATCGTGTTAATTCTCGCGGGACAAAATGAAATCCGGAAGGGTCATCAACGCGCGGCCATACTCACTATTGGCATGCCCGTTTAAGCAAGCTTTGGCACGCCGGGCGTAATCGTGAGCCAATTCGCGCGCGCGCCCGAGGGCTCCGGAGTCTTGGACGAGCGCGACCAGCGTTTCTGGACGGACGGAATTAAATTCCTTTTCCTCGAGGACCTGGATAACGAGTTCGCGAGCGTCGCGGTGCCCGTTTTCCATCGCGTAGATGAGCGGCAGCGTGACCTTGCCTTCTTTCAGATCGCTAAGTACGGGCTTTCCGAGTTGCTTTGCCGAAGCGGTAAAGTCCAGCAGGTCATCGACTAGTTGAAAGGCCAGACCGGCGTAGCGGCCGTAATCCGCGAGAGCCTCTTCCTCTTCTCCTTCGAGTCCAGCGAGGACAGCGCCGAGCCGGGCACATCCACTGAAGAGACACGCAGTTTTGTAGGTGGCGAGGCGCACGGCGTCATCTTCGGTGACGTCTATGCGACCGATCTTTTCGAGTTGAATGAGCTCGCCTTCCACCATTTTTCGTGTGAGGTCGATCAATACATCGAGGATGCGGAAATTTCGCTCTTCCAGCGCCATTTGGAAAGACTGCATGTATAGCCAGTCGCCGGCCAAAACGCTGCGGTGATTTCCCCATCTGGAATTCGCGGAAGGACGCCCGCGCCTCGTGTTTGCGCTGTCGATTACATCGTCGTGAATCAACGTAGCGCTATGCAGGAGCTCCACGACTGCTGCCAGACGAATTGCACCGCGGCTGCGTGCGCCTGCATAGCGATTGCAAAGTATCAAAAGCGCCGGCCGCAGCCGTTTGCCGCCGCCACCCAGAAGATAGCTGGTTATTTCCGAGACCGGTTCAAATGCGGTAGCACTTTGCCGTGAAAGTTCTTCTTCCACGAGGACGAGATCGTCGCGGACTAGATCGAAGATCTCCTTAGCGGTTAGCAGCGCGATGGGATTCCTCCTGGCACCGCTCGAATCATGCGGCTGGACTGCGGCCACATCAAAATGTGTTGGCCGGAGATTCTAGCGGCCGGACAAGCTGGAAGAAGCACCGAAAATTTGCTGCCGTGGAGGCGGCGAATTCTTCCGGCGACAAGTTTCTCACATTCGCAAGCGTACGCGCTACTTCCGCGACATAGGCTGGCTCGTTGCGTTTGCCGCGGTAGGGTTGAGGGGCGAGGTAGGGAGAGTCGGTTTCGATCAGGATGCGGTCAAGAGGTACCTCCTTTGCCACATCGCGGATGTTCTGGGTCTTGGGATAAGTCGAGTTACCTGCGAAGGAAATCATGAAGCCGGCGTCGAGACCGCGGCGGGCGTCCTCGAGCGTGCCGGTGAAACAATGCAGGATCCCGCCGAGTCCTGCGGGGCGCCAGACCTCTTCAATGAGCGCGAGGCAATCGGGCCAGGCGTCGCGACAGTGGATGATGATGGGGAGCTGGGCGTCGCGAGCCAGAGCCATCTGGTCGCGAAATACTCGATGCTGGACATCGCGCGGGGAGTGATCGTAAAAATAATCCAGTCCAATTTCGCCCCAAGCGATTACTTTTGGATGTTTGGCGAGCTTCGCGAGTTCTTCGAGGTGTTGCGGTGTGACTTGCTTCGCTTCATGCGGATGAATTCCGATGCTGGCGTATATCCAGTCATATCGATCTGCAAATGGCAACGCGGAATCTAATTTTTCGGGTCCCGGCCCAGTGCCAATCGCGAGCAGAGCCGAGACGCCCGCAACACGCGCCCGCTCTAACATGGCTTCGCGATCATCTGCGAACTGGGGAAAATCAATGTGGGCGTGCGAGTCGACTAGTTCCATTCGGAATGGATGCTACTTGAGGCGAGCGCCAACTTCCACATCTTCCAGGAAGCCGGCGAGAACCGGCCTTCCTTCCGGGCCAACAGCCGCAGCGACGATCATGCCGTTGGATTCGACGCCGCGCAGTTTGCGCGGGGCGAGATTCGTCACGACGGCCACTTTACGACCGATGAGCTTTTCCGGCTCGTAAAATTGGGCGATGCCAGCGCAGATTTGGCGGATTTCCGTGCCGATATCTACGGTGAGTTTCAACAACTTGTCGGCGCCTGCGATACGTTCGGCAGTTTGAATCTGCCCGACACGCATTTCGACTTTTGCAAAGTCTTCGATGCCGATCTTGTCCGTCGCCGCGGGCGCGGCAGCTGGAGCCGAAGCAGCAGCGGGTGTGGGTGCACTTGCGGACCCGGCTGGTGCCGGCGCAGCGGCAGGTTTTTGTGACTGATTTTCCATGGCTTCGATCCTCTCCATTGCTTCTGTTTTTTCGACGCGTGGGAACAAGGCTTGAAATTCTCCGAGTTTTACACCAGGCCAAAGCTGGCCCCAGCGCAGAGTGTCTAATTCGAGCGATGCTAAATTTCCGGTTTGCCCAAGGAGCTTCCAGACCTTCGCGGTGCTCTCCGGCAGAACTGGATGAGCCAGCGCCGATACTATGCGCAAAACCTCGGCGGTCACCCAAAGAATTGTTCCGCGACGATGCTGGTCCGCGTCGGAAGTGCCCAGACTCCAGGGTTGCTCGGTAGTGAGGTATTTATCGGCGGCGGCGATGACGGACCAGATCAACTCGAGTGCGCGCGAGAATTCGAACTTGTCGTAGTGTTCAAGGACCTGGGCGATGGAGAATTGAGCGACTTTGGCAAGCTCATTGTCTTGTGGCTGAAGCTCAGAGGTCTTGGGAATTTTCCCGCCAAAACTGCGGTCAATCATTGCGGCGGTGCGGCTGGCAAGATTGCCGAGGCCGTTCGCAAGATCGCTGTTGTAGCGAGCGATCAGTGCCTCGCGACTGAAGCCGCCATCCCCACCGAAAACAATTTCTCGCAGTAGGAAGTAGCGCAAAGCATCCACACCCAAGACGCTGACGATCGGCTGCGCGGACTGAATATTACCGCGCGACTTAGACATCTTCTCGTCCTGGAATAAGAGATGGCCGTGCGCGAAAATCTTTTTGGGTAGATCCAAGCCCGCGGCCATGAGAAATGCAGGCCAGTAAACCGCGTGGAAACGGATAATTTCCTTCCCGACCAGATGTACATCAGCGGGCCAATACCTGGCAAATTCGTCTTTCCGAATGGGGTATCCCACCGCAGTGATGTAATTGGTCAGCGCATCGGACCACACGTAGAAAACGTGTTTTTCGTCGCCCTGCCAGGGGATTCCCCACTTTAATGTTGTGCGGCTGATGGAAAGATCACGCAAACCGCCGCGCACGAAAGAAATTACTTCGTTGCGGCGAGCTTCCGGCTGGATGAATTCCGGGTGTTGTTCGTAATAATTCAGCAGCGGTTTTTCAAATTTCGAAAGCTGGAAGAAGTAATTTTCTTCTTTGACGCGTTCCGTCACCCGGCCGCATTCCGGACAAGTCGCTCCCGGCGTAGAATCATCGATATACATTTCGTCCGAAACGCAATAATTCCCCTCGTAATGCCCCTTATAGACGTAGCCGTTGTTTTGAATCTCGCGGAAGAGATGCTGGACGGCATGGGCGTGGCGTGTTTCGGTGGTTCGAATGAAACGGTCGACACGCAGGCCTAATTCCTTCCAGAGGTCGCGATATTCGGCGGACACCCGATCAACGAAATCAATCGGGGATTCATTGTTATTCTTCGCGGAACGCTCGACTTTTTGGCCATGCTCGTCAGTGCCGGTAAGAAAAAGCACATCAAACCCGCGCATCTGTTTGTAACGCGCGATAGCGTCCGCGGCGATAGTGGTGTACGTGTGCCCGAGGTGCGGACGCGCGTTTACGTAATAGATGGGAGTAGTGATGTAATACTTCGGTTTCTCGGACGCCATTTCCTCTATTTTGACCTAAGTGTTCCGGATGCGGATACAAACGCCTTAAAAAGTATTTTACGCTGGCCCGTTTGCGGGACGGCGCTTCAACCAGATTGACGCTTAAATTGAGCTAGCTCTTTCCGCTGGCTTGATAGGTGCGTAAGGCTTCGCTGATTACTTGTTGCAACGGAACTTGTTTCTCGACGGCAAGTTTGCGGCAATCATCATACTCTGGTGTGACGTGCAGAATATGACCGTTCGAACGTGACAGTTTGATGCGCACCGAGCCATAACTGGTAGAAACGTTCACCCATTCCCGCGGCAAGGCCCGCCGTTGTGCACGGTGGCTACGCACACCGAAGGTGGTGGTCTCGGCGAAAATAAGCGACATCAGGGCTTCGGTATCTTCCGGCCGGCACAAAATTGTCAACAATGTACCGGGTCGGTTTTTTTTCATTTGCAATGCGGTGGTGTACACATCCAGCGCACCCGCTAAGAGTGCTTTCTCCAGAACGTAGCCATAGATTTGCGGATTCATGTCGTCGAGGTTGGCTTCGATGATGGAAATCTCTTCATCGTTCGCGCACAAGGTTTTGTCTGCGGACTCACCGATCATGATGCGGACAACATTTGGCTGTCCTTCGAGGTCGGTGGTTCCAGCGCCATAGCCTATTGCAGAAACAGTCATGGGCGGCTGTGGCCCGAAAGAATCGCATAATGTTGCAACGATGGCCGCGCCAGTGGGCGTGACCAGCTCATGCTGCACACCATTCGAGAAGGTCGGCGCGCCTTGCAGCAGCCGGGCTGTCGCCGGGGCGGGTACGGGCAACACCCCGTGGGCCATTTTTGCCGTGCCGCCGCCGACATTCAGCGGCGAACACGCAAAGCGCGCAATGCCCAGCGCGTGAAACCCTATGCACGATCCCACGATGTCGACGATCGCATCGACGGCACCGACTTCATGGAAATGAACCTTTTCAAGAGGCGCGTCGTGAACGTGCGCTTCGGCCTCACCAAGTTTTTGAAAAATGCGCGAAGCGCGCTCTTGAACCGGCGGAGCCAGTCGCGAATCCTTCAAAATTTCAAGAATCGCGCTAAGTGAACGATGCTTTTGCTGGTCTTCGGTTTGGACGCGCACGCGAGTGGCGGCCATGCCGTTCTTCCAAACCTTCTCTGTGGTCAACGTCCAACCTGGAACTTGCAGGGATTTTAATTCCTCACGCAGCAAGTCCGCGGAACAGCCAGCGTCCACAAGCGCTCCGAGCGTCATGTCGCCGCTGATACCCGAAAAGCAGTCAAAATAGGCAAGTTTCATGGGGTCTTTCGCCGTACGAGAAGATCCAGAACGGCAAATGAAGTGGCTAATTGATAGTAGCGGCGGCGCTAAAGGGTGTCAAACATTAGCCATTTATATGGCTACCTCTTGAATTCGAGGACCATATTTTCTTCGTCGTGGGATTCGTTACCGATTTTTAGGCCCCGGGGCTCGACACCGAAGGACCGGAAGCCCAGAGATTCATAGAGTTTTCGGGGAACTGGTTGACCAACGCCCACTGTGAGCAGCAGCATTTCGAGACCGGGGATGGACTTGGCGCGTTGTATGGCGGCCCGCATTAGGGATTCGGCGATTCCGCGCCCGCGCGCGGCGGGCGTGACGAATACGCCCCAGATCCAGGCCTTATGGCGACGTTTTAAGGGCACTTCTTGATAACAGCCTACCATTCCGACAGCGCTGTCCCGTTCGAACGCTCCGACAATGAAGTTTTCGGCATGGTCAGCGCGTAAGCGCCTGGCAAACTCTTCCACGGAAATGGCGCGCAGTTCCTCCGGCGAATCCACGAAGGACCAAGGATCGGTCTCAAGCGCCAGCATGCGCAAATCCCAAAGTGCCTGAGCGTCTTGCTCTGTAAATAATCGGATCTCCATGGGGTCCTCTGCACTTCCATGCAAGGAGGATACCAGCGCCTCAAAAACTTGACATCCTCCGGTAACAAACAGGAGACTCGTGCGCACAGATCTGTAGAAATTCGCCGATTATCGATTGCCATTGGAAAGAGGAGGGAAAATGAGGCCGAATTATGTAGCTGTGCTGGTAGCCGCTATTGCCTATTGGTTGCTGGGCGCGCTGTGGTTCGCGGTGCTGTTCAGCAGACCGTGGATGGCGCTTGAAAACATTACGGCGGAGCAGGCCAGCGGTGTGAATCCCATTGCTCCATACATCATCTCGTTTATTCTGAATCTGGTTATCGCGTTTGTATTGGCACAACTTTGCGCCTGGCGGAATGCCAACACGGCTGCCCGGGGCGCGGCGCTGGGTATACTTATATGGATCGGATTTGTGGGTCCGATAACGTACAGCACATACATGTATGAAATGCGTCCCAAACAGTTATTTGCAATCAACGAGTTCTACCCGTTGGTCGGGTTGTGCTTGATGGGCGCCATTCTGGGCGCATGGACGAGGAAAACAAGCGCATAACTTTCGACGAAATTTGCCACACACGTAATTCATATTTCGTTCTTCCGTGTTAATTCTAGATGGTGAAGTTCACTCACGGGATTGAGGAAACGTGTATCTGAACCTGACAAAGCGATTCCGCGACGCGTTGGGCGCGCACATCCGAGAGAAGTACCGCCTGGATATCGCGATCGTTACGGAGCGTCCGCCAAAAATCGAAATGGGGGAGGCGGCCTCGCCGGTTAGTTTTGAATTGGCAAAACGGCTGAAGCGCGCACCACGCCAAATCGCGCAAGAAATCGCGACTAGCCTCGCTCCCATCGAAGGGATCGCAAAAGTTGAAGTTGCGGGTGCTGGATATCTGAATGCCTATTTTGAGCGCGCAAATTTTTTGCGGGAAGTTCAACGCGAAGCTGGCTCGGCCACGGCACCTGGTCGTGGCGGCAAAATAATTGTTGAACACACCAGCATTAATCCAAATAAGGCGGCGCACATTGGGCACGTTCGAAACGCAGTGCTGGGCGACACCATTGCGCGAGTGCTGCGGCACACAGGCGGCGCAGTGCAGGTGCAAAACTACATCGACAACACTGGTGTTCAGGTGGCCGACGTGGTCATCGGATTTGTGCACATGGAGAAGAAGAACCTCGCTCAGGTGCGCCAGCTGGCTGCGAAGCCGAAATTCGATTATCTCTGTTGGGACGTCTACGCGCGCGCAGCGCATTTTCTGAAAGAGGACAAAACCCGGGCGGCGACTCTTCGCGGTGAAACGCTGAAAGCCATTGAAGAAGGCGGCGGCGAAACTGCCGAGATGGGCATGGTGATCGCCAACGCCATCGTGAGTCTGCATCTGCGTACCATGGCGCGGCTAGGAATCTTCTACGAACTCCTGGCGCGTGAGAGCGAAATTTTGCATTTGCATTTCTGGGATGCGGCGTTTGAACAGTTAAAGGCTGCGGGGGCTATTCGGCTGGCGACGACAGGAAAGATGGCTGGTTGCTGGATCATGCCTGCAAAAGAGAAAGACAAGGCGGAAAGAGCGGATGTGGCGTCGACAGGAATTCCCGACGCCGATGCCAACGACAGTGCGGACTCGGATTCCGATGAGAATGCCAATAATCAAGACAAAATTATTGTGCGTTCGAATGGGACGGTGACCTACGTAGGGAAAGATATCGCCTATCAGTTATGGAAATTTGGGTTACTGGGCAAGGATTTTTTCTATGTGAAATGGCCCAAGGCGCCTGGCTCGCATACCTTATGGAGCACTGCGAGCCAGAACGGTGATCCATCAACGCCACATTTCGGGGCTCCCGCGACGACCGTCTACAACGTGATTGATTCACGCCAGGCTTATTTGCAGGATGTCGTCTCAGAGGGTTTGCGCGCGCTGGGACACGGCGAACAAGCGGATCACTCCATTCATTTTGCGTACGAAATTGTGGCGCTTACTCCGCGTTGCGCGGCGGAGATGGGTTATGAGCTCTCTCCGGAAGAGACCAAGAAACCGTACGTGGAGGTCAGTGGTCGCAAGGGATTTGGAGTGAAGGCCGACGATTTGCTAGACAAGCTGGAAGCTGCGACATTGAGCGAAGTTCAGCAGCGGCACGCCGACATGGACAATGAAACGCAACGGCAGACCGCGCACAAGATTGCAGTCGGAGCCTTGCGATTTTTCCTTTTGAAATTTACGCGTAACGCGACTATTGCGTTTGATTTTAAGGATGCGTTGAGCTTTGAAGGAGAGACTGGTCCCTATTGCCAGTATGCGGTGGTGCGCATCCGGGGGATTCGCCGCAAAGGGACGGAAGCGGGCGCCACGCAGATGCAGGTTACGCAAGAAACGGTGGCGGCATTATTCTCTGGCCCGGAAGGCAACGGCTTGTGGGAGCTGGTGGTGCTCGCGGGGTCGCTGGACATGGCTGTGGAAGCAGCCATTAAAGGGCAGGAGCCGGCTTTCGTGGCGAAGTTCGCGTTTCAATTGGCGCAGGCTTTCAACCTGTTCTACCACCATCATCACATTTTATCGGAGGCGGATGAGCAGAAGCGCGCGTTCCTGCTGCGGTTGACAGAACTGGTTGAAACGCAATTGGTGAAAGCCCTGGATTTGTTGGGGATCGAGGCGCCGGAGAAAATGTAGCTGTGGTTAAAAGCCAGCCAGCAAATCGTCCTCCGGCGCGCTCAAAAGAACCCTGAGAAATTCAAAAACCGCACCCTTGAAAAACGCCAGGGTGCGGCACCCAGTCTAGGTAGATTGCTGCACGCGGATAGTGTTCATCGTTGATTACCGTGCGCGTTAAGAAATCAAACTTAATAAGACATCAGCATGTGGACTAGAGTGCGCACGGCGGTTCCTGTGGCGCCCTTGGCCATCCAAGGCTTCTGGTCGTCGTTCCAGGCGGTCCCGGCGATATCCAGATGAATCCACGGGGTGTCGCCGGTGAATTCCTTGATGAACATGGCTCCGGTTATGGCTCCGCCGCCTTTTCCGCTGCCAATATTTTGAATATCGCCGACACTGCCCTTAATGAATTCGCGATAGTCATCGTCGATGGGCATCTGCCACATTTTCTCTCCGGCCGCTTTAGAGCTAGCCAAAAGCCGGTCTGTAAAAACCTGATCAGAGCCGAATACGCCGGCGTTGACATTGGATAAAGCTACTACGATCGCGCCGGTCAAGGTCGCAGCGTCGATTAAGTGAGTGGCTCCCAGTTGCTTGGCAAAGGTAATGCCATCGGCCAGGATCAAGCGGCCTTCCGCATCGGTGTTCAGCACCTCGATGGTTTTGCCGGACATGGCGGTCTGGATATCGCCGGGCTTCTGAGCTTTGCCGCCGACCATATTTTCAGTCGAAGGTACTACGCAAATTACTTTTACGTTTGGTTTCAGGGACGCGATGGCCCGCATTACGCCGAGCATGGCTCCCCCGCCGGCCATGTCGTATTTCATTTTTTCCATGCCGTCGGCGGGCTTGATGGAGATGCCGCCGGTGTCAAAGGTTACGGCCTTGCCAATGAGGCCAATCACGGGCAAATCGGGTTTTACCTGCGCAGGCACATAGGTAAGAACCATGACGCGCGGAGGCTCAGGACCGCCCTGCGCGACGCTGAGCAGCGCGCCCATTTTCAGGTCGGCAATTTTCTGCTCGTCCAGAATCTCGACCGCCAGGCCAGCTTCTCTGCCCATGGCTGCAGCCTTTTCCGCCAGAATTCTGGGCGTCAGTTTGTTGGCAGGCTCGTTGACGAGATCGCGAGTAAAATTTTGTGCTTCGCCGATGGTTCGGCCAGTTGCCAAGCCTTTTTCTCCGGCAGACTTTTCCGCATCGGAGTATCCGGTGAGCAATACTGTTTCGATGGATTTGTCGTTCTTTTTGTCGGTCTTGTATTTGTCCGATTCAAAATTGGCGATGACGGTAGCTTCAGCAACGGCTTGGGCAAATTCCTCGGTGCGGTCCTTGTCCGGAGTCAGAATCGCGAATTTCTTGATGGAGCGCGCTTTTAGATAACGCAGCGCGGCTCCCGTCACTTTGCGCGCCGCTGCGCTATTGAATTGTTCGCGCTTGCCGGCACCGACTAGCAACAATCGCGAAGCTTTCAGTCCCTGGGGCGAGTGAATCAGAGTGAACTCCAACATTTTGCCCGAAACTTCCCCGCCCTTTACGAGTTTTCGGAGTAAGCCCCCCGCCCCTCGGTCGATTTCGTCTAACTGGCCCTGAACCGGGTCCGACTCTTCGGATAAATAAGAAACGAGCGCTTCCGTTTCAATTTCAGAATAATTTCTGGTCTCCAACGTAATTTGCATACTGCGTTATCGCCTCCGGTTTTGATACATCGCGTCTTCCGCTTCTCTACGAGCTTCCTTGGTGCGTTCGTCCTGACGGCGGTCCCAGGATTTCTTTCCTTGCGCCAAAGCGATTTCCACCTTGGCGATGCCCTTGCGGAAGTAAATCTTGAGGGGTATCACTGTCAAGCCTTTGGCTTCAGTACGACCCGCCAATTTGTTAATTTCATTTTTATGTAGCAAAAGCTTTCGCGCGCCTAGCGGCTCGTGGTTCCAAGGTCCCCCGGGTAAATATTGGGCGATATGCGCGTTAGCCAACCAAGCCCCGGTAGGCCTAAAATCAACGTAAGCGTCGCGGATATTGGCTTTTCCTTCGCGCAAAGCCTTTACTTCGGTGCCGTGGAGTACTAGTCCGGCCTCGAACTTATCCAGAATGTGATAGTTGTAGGAGGCGGCGCGATTTTGCGCAACGATCAGCTCCTCAACTTTATCAGTCTTCGCAGATTTTTTGGCGGGCTTAGCCACAACAAGCCATCATAGCTGGAGTGTTAAATCCGCGCCACCCGGGGTTGTCATATTAAAGGACAGCCAACCCCTGATTCCTTGCCCGGCCTCTAAGCCGAGTGTTAGACTTTCGATTGACCAGTCGAGATTCGGAGAATTCATGCGACGTTGCGGTACAGCAACTCTATGCATTTGTCTTGCCCTGCTCGCAGCAGGCTGCCCGAAACACGGGAAAACCGAGTATTCTCAGGGACGTAAAGCGGAAGAGATCTCCGATTACGATGCCGCGCTCACTTACTACCAGCAAGCGTTGAAGGCTGACCCTAATAATGCCAATTTAAAGATCAAGGTAGACCAGATCCGGTTCGAAGCCTCTAATTATCATATTAAACTGGGTCTGGAGATGCGCAAGAAGGGCGATTTACAGGCGGCATTGGCGGAATTCCAGCGGGCCGGCGTAATCGACCCTTCCAGCCCGGTGGCGGAGCAAGAGCTGCGCAGGACCGCGGCAATGATTTCGGACAAGAACCGCGACGCGGATGCCGCAGCGGAGGTTCCGCCCGACCCCAATGCGCAACCCTTGGCCTCCATGCCGCCAGAGATCAAGCCTCTGTCCCATGCGCCGATCAATCTCACGATGTCCAACGACGCGAAGCTGGTATTCGAAACCGTCGCCAAACTGGCTGGATTGACGGTGATCTTTGATCCGGACTTCCCTGCCCGGCGCATTACCACGGAACTGAACAACGTGACGCTGCAACAAGCGCTTGATATCGTCTCGCTGGAGAGCAAAGCGTTTTGGAAGCCGGTCACGGAGAATATTATTTTCGTCATTCCGGACCAACCGCAGAAGCGGCGCGATTACGAAGAGCAAATCGTAAAGACTTTTTATCTTGCCAATACGGTGCAGCCGCAGGATTTGACGGAAATCGTGACGGGATTGCGCCAATTACTGGATTTGAAACGCATTCATCAGTTGAATTCGCAAAACGCGATCATCATTCGCGATACCCCGGACAAATTGTTGCTGGCGGAAAAAATGATCGGGGACATCGACAAAGCCAAGCCCGAGGTGGTTGTGCAGGTTGAGGTGCTGCAAGCGCGGACCGACCGCCTGCGTGATCTGGGCATTTTGCCTATGCAAACCGGGACGATCACCATCAATCCGAACGCTTCGACGACCACCACTACAACGGGTACCACTACCACTGCAACTCCAACAAACAACACGGTCACATTCAATCAATTGTCGCATTTAAATGGAAACTCTTATGCCGTTACTGTTCCCAGCATCACCGCCAATGCCATTTTGACTGACACTTACACAAAAATCATTCAGAACCCGGAGATCCGATCCATAGATGGGCAGCCTGCCAAACTGCGTGTCGGCGATAAAATACCGGTGGCAACGGGCAGCTTTCAGGCGGGCGTTGGCGTCGGCGCTACCGGCGTAAACCCGTTGGTGAACACTCAATTTCAATACCTGGAAGTCGGCGTGAATGTCGACATCACTCCTCGAGTGCACCCGAACCACGAAGTGAGCCTGAAAGTAATTGTCGAGGTGTCCTCTCAGACCGGTGTTTCGACCATCGGCGGGATTCAGCAGCCTATCATCAGCCAGCGTAAAATCGAGCAAGACATTCGCTTGAAGGAGGGCGAAGTAAACGTACTCGGCGGTTTATTTGAAAAAGACGACACGCGCACATTAAATGGCTGGCCTGGACTCGCCAAGATTCCGTTCATGCGCTATTTCTTTTCGGACGACAGAACTGACCATCAGGAAAATGAAGTTTTGATCGTTATGACTCCGCGCATCGTGCGCATTCCGGAATGGACTAAAGGAAACTTGCGGCCGCTATATTCAGGGTCTGAGTCGAATGTTCAAGTTCGGCGCGATCGTGACGTTCGAACGCCTACTGCGGAACCAACACCGGGTGTTCAACAACCCGCGGCCGCACCCAACCAAAATCCAGCGCCGGTAGGTCCTGCCGGCAGCACTCCAGACGGAGGCGCAGCGGCTAATCCGGGCGCCGGTCAAGGCGCACAAGGAGCGAGAATACGATTTGAGCCGCGAAGTGTTTCCCTGAAGGCGGGGCAAAACACTACCGTCGGCATTGTGGTCGACAACGTTAACGACCTCTTTTCTATACCCCTATTGCTGCAATATAACCCGGCGGTGGTCAGCGTCGAAGAAGTTCAACACGGTGGTTTTCTATCTGGCGGAACGCAGGAAATTGCCATCGTATCGCGCGTAGACAAGGAGCATGGCCAGGCCATTATCTCTGCGACCCGCCAGCCGAATACCGCGGGCGTCAATGGAAGCGGGACGTTAATGGGCATCGTTATCAAGGGGATCGCGCCCGGCTCGTCAAACCTTTCTATCGTGCAGGTCAACGCCAAAGACTCCCAGCAGAAACCAATTCCGCTGGTCAGCAGCGAAGCGACCGTGCAGGTTCAACCTTAGTGGTGGAGTTTTAGACGGCCATGCTGCGTAAAAATAAAAAGTTTTTCTCCAATCAGCGAGTTACTAACGAAGCTGGGATGACGTTGATCGAATTGATCATCGCTTGCTCCATCCTATTGATACTCGCGTCGGCGGCTCTGCCCATCGCGAGGTTCACCGTAATTCGCACCAAGGAAAGCGAGCTGCATCGGGATTTGCGCGAAATGCGAGATGCCATTGATCGTTACAAGGATGCCGCCGATCGCAACCAGATCAGAGTGGAACTTGGCAGCGAAGGCTATCCCCCGGACCTGGAAACGCTGGTGAAGGGCGTGCAACTGGGAGCCTCGAGTGACAAAAAGATTCGCTTCCTGCGCAAAATTCCCGTGGATCCCATGACCGGGCAAAACGAATGGGGTTTACGCGCCGTGCAGGATGATCCTGACTCAACGAGCTGGGGCGGGAAAAACGTATTTGATGTGTATTCGAAGTCCCAAGGTGTTGCGCAAGACGGAACAAAATATTCAGATTGGTGATTTGCCCGTATGCACGGATTGAAAATACACCAGGGGAAGAACGCGATTATCCGTTCGCGCCGCCGCGGCCGTAGCTTTGGCTTTACGCTGATCGAATTGATGATTGTAATTACGATCATCTTTATTCTGATCGGCATTGCGGCGGGACGCTATGACCGCTCGGTAATTCGCGCCCGCGAGGCTACCCTTAAGCAGGATTTGCAGGTGATGCGTCAGGCCATCGATAACTACACACTGGATAAGCAGTCTGCTCCGCAGTCCATCGAGGCTTTGCAAGAAGCCGGTTATCTTCGCGTCGTGCCGACCGACCCGATCACTCAAGCAAAAGATTGGCAACCGCAGTTCGATGAAGTAGTGCTGAGCCCGGACCAGACCGGCACAGGTATGGTTGATGTGCATTCGAATTCAGACCGAACGTCCCCGTTTGATGGGACGCCATATAAAGAATGGTAACTTGCTCGGGGATTTCTTTTTGGAGCTGCACAACCTCACTGCTAAGCCGCAATTTTTTGGCAATTTGACGCGACGGGACACCTCGGCTATAGTCAATACGCGGGGTGGAGCAGCCTGGTAGCTCGTCGGGCTCATAACCCGAAGGTCGTCAGTTCAAATCTGACCCCCGCAACCATTTCGCAGATTCAAGGCCGGAATCCAGGATTCCGGCCTTTTTCTTGCAAAATCATCTTCAGAACACTCTTGCCAATCACTCTTGGTCAGCTTTTCGCTAAAGACATGCCAACTACCTTCCGGAGTTGAATCCGTTTCGCAACGCTTCGGCCAGACCTCGATTCCGTCGGTCCTGGTGATTCTGTTCTCGGGCGCAATACGCGTACCGTCCCTTCAAAGACGATCTGCAGGCTAATCCCTCGGGATACTGAGGGAACCTCAAATGCTTTCGCGACTAATCCCTCAGTCAGAAGCTCACTCAAAGCGCGATCGGTCGCGAAGCCGCCGCCCTCCTGATTGTCGCGGCGCCGAAATGCAGGCACATAACTACCGGGACGATAGTAGATAAATATTGAGTCGTTTCTTCCTATCGACTCGTAGTATTCCTTTAATTTGCTGCGGAGCCTCCGGGCCTCACTGCGAACAATGGAGTCCACACTGGGATGGTACGGAGGTTTACGGTCGTAAACCTCCGTGCCGATCAAATATTCCTTCAAGGTCTCCGCGTCGCCCTCCAAGGTCGTTTCAACCGTGTACCGAAGAAATCGGCCGAGGCGATCTGATTGAATAAAGATGGAGCTCTCCAGAATGCGCGCGAGTTCTTCACGAATCGCTTCTTGAGCAATCTCGCCTTCGCGTGTAGGTCCACTGTTAACAGCGTACTGCCTCATAACCACCCCCAGGCTATTTGGTTGTTTTCGTCGCCGAGTTCTTTTCTTGCCCAGACGCATCTAAGGCCGCACGGCATATTCTCAAGGGGAGCCTTTGGGAGTCCTTCAGGAAACTCTGAAAAAAGATGAAAAACCCTGAATAGCCCTATAAGCTACCCAGGCTCCTATGAGCAACTTGTACCGTTTCGGCGAGTTTGTTCTTGATCCCGCGAAGCGCACTCTATCTCGCGCCGATTCAGCTATTTCTCTCACACCTAAGGCCTTCGATGTCCTGCTCTTCCTGGCGCAAAACCCCAACCGTCTGGTCACCAAAGAGGAATTGTTACAAGCCGTGTGGGGCGACACCTTCGTTGAAGAGGGGAACCTGACGCAATACATCTCACTTCTACGCAAGGCCCTCGGGGACAACCCGGAAGACAACCGCTTGATCGTGACCATCGCTCGAAAGGGCTACCAGTTGACCGTTGCTGTTACGGTTGCGGAAGCGGCGGACAGCGTAAAACACGCCACGGTTCAAGCCACGGCCGCCGAAAGTTCGCCAGCCGATACGCAACCCGTCCTCGGAAGTCCCGCACAAGGGGCGGTTCCAAAAGCGCCAAAGCACTGGCGATACGCTGCGTCCGTGGCTTCGTTGACTGTCATTTTGGCGGCAGTCGCTTACACGTCCTGGCGGCACTTTACACGCACGCCGCCGCCAACCTCCCCAAGAATCATGCTCGCCGTACTGCCCTTTGCGAATCTCACGGGCGATCCCAACAAGGAATATCTGGCGGACGGTCTGACCGAGGAAACAATTTCACAGTTAGGCCGCCTTAACCCGGAACAGTTGGGCGTAATTGCGCGGACCTCCGTCATGGGATACAAGCACAAGGACGAACGGCTGGATCAGATCGGACGCGACCTGTCTGTGCAGTATGTCCTGGAAAACAGTCTCCGCGAAAACGGAAATCGCTTGCGCCTCACCGCTCAGCTCATCCAGGTGAAGGACCAAACGCATTTGTGGTCACAGGATTACGACTATCCGGCTAAAGACATCGTCAATGTCCAAGACGAAGTAGCCAAGGCGGTTGCGCACGAAATCCGGGTGCGTTTGACTTCGCAACAACAAGCCGAGTTGGCTCAGTCGCACCCGGTTAATCCGGAAGCCTTTGATGCCTACTTGCAGGGGCACTACTACTTTGAACGGGACTCAGACAAAGATGCGGACATGGCTGCGAAGTATTTCGAGCGGGCGACTCAGATTGATCCCTCCTATGCTTTGGCTTGGGTCGGATTGTCTCGGGCACTCAACTGGCAGGTCAACATAGGTCTTATTCCCAGCGAAGAAGGTCACCGACGTGCGCGTGAAGCGGTTGAGCGAGCATTAGCGCTGAACCCGAACCTGGCACAGGCCCACACTCAAATGGGACGGATTAAGCAACAAGCCGACTTCGATTGGGTTGGGGCGGCTGCTTCCTCCCAGCGAGCGGTCGCTCTCGATCCCGGAAATCCCGAAATTGTAAGGGCGGCCGCTCTCTCGGCAACCATCCTCGGCCGCGTTGACGAAGCTCTTCCATTGTTTCGACGAGCCGTTGACTTGGATCCGCTCAATGCAGATAGTTGGGAACAGCTTGCAGAGATCGAGTTTTTCATGGGGCGGCTAGACGAAGCTGTAGCGGATTTCAAGAAGGCGCTCGAACTCAACCCCGATGTTGTGGCTGCCCATAAGAACTTGAGCGAAATCTATGTGATAAAGGGGCGGCCTCAGCAAGCTTTGCCCGAAATCGAGCTAGTACGCGATGACGAGGCACGTGCGTTTCTGTATCCGATTGTGCACTACGCGCTTGGTCGAGAAAAGGAGTCGGTTGCCGCATTGAGTGAGTACGTTGCGAAATACCATGCAAATGGTGCGTACGAAATCGCCCAGGTTTATGCTTTCCGAAACCAGTCGGACGAAGCGTTCGAGTGGCTAGAGCGAGCTTATGCCCAACGTGATGGCGGTTTGATCTTCACGAAAGTGGACCCCCTACTGAAGAGCTTGCACAAGTACCCGCGATATGCCGCGTTCTTGAAGAAGCTCAATCTGCCGAATTGACACCCTGTTTCAGAGAAGTCCGTATTTCCCACCATTCCGGCCTACCGTCGAGCGTTGTTGACCGATATCTCTTTGATCATTTACTGAAGGTAATTACAGTGAGCTAGCCGTTCCTCACATTCCGCAATCTGCAGCGACGTGCGACTTTCCGTACTGCGATTGGGGATGCGATTGTGACCAATGCAGCGACAGAATTTCGGATACTCGCCGTTGTTCCGACTTACAGGCGGGCAGAAATAGCGCGTCAACTTGCCCCTGTGAACGCCGACATGTTGTTTGTCAGGCATTCCGCCGAGGCCTCCGCATCCATTCGCGAAGACGATGTTTTTCAGGTGGCACTTCTTCCGGCAACTCTCACAGATACGGATTGGTGGGAACTGTGGGGCGTGCTGGCACTCCTGAAGGCTCGTCCCGCGATCCTGGTCTACGCGCGAGAGGCGACTTTCCAATTGTGGTCAGGTGTTCTTGAGCTGGGAGGCTACGACGTAATTGTCGAACCCTTTTCAGACAGTGATCTGCAAAATGCCGTGCTGCGCGCAGCCAAGAGTTTTGCGCAACGAACGGCTAACGGTCCAGAGCAGAACGGATTCAGCAACTGAAAAACGGAGGCAGAACAATGGCTCAATCTTATAATGCAATCTCTTTGACGGAGCTGCGAAGACGCTCGAGCGAAGGTCTTAAGACTCCTGACCACCTTGCACGCAAGGCGGAAAGGCTGTGGCGTTCTCTCGCATTTTCCGGAATCCACTGCGTCGTACTCGCTCTGGCGATGCTCAGCGCGAATCTTCAGCTTGCGTGCGCGCAGGAATCTTCAGACATAGCCAAGCAGGCGCAAAATCCGATCGCCAGTCTAATTTCCGTCCCTCTAGAAAACGACTTCAATCCGCAGACAGGGGTCAACAAAGAAGACAGCTATGTGTTCGAGATGAAGCCCGTCGTTCCAATCCGCTTGTCGAACGACTGGACTCTGATTACACGGACGATCATTCCCGTAATTCAAGTTCCCGATCTGGCCCCGGGCGTGAGCGGAACGAGCGGCTTGGGCGACATACAGGAGTCGCTATTCCTGTCGCCGGCTAAAGCTGGTCCAGTGATTTGGGGCGCCGGGCCAGTGATCTCTTTTCCTACCGCAACGGAGAACATCCTCGGCACAAAGAAAGTTAGCCTTGGGCCTACGGTTGTCGTACTCAGGAGCCAAGGACACTGGCTGTTCGGATCCTTAGTGCAAAACTTATTCTCGGTGGCTGGACCGTCGGGGCGACCAGACGTGAACCAAATGCTGCTCCAGCCATTCGTGAATTACAACTTGCCACACAAGTGGTATCTCACCTCGTCACCGATTATTACTGCAAATTGGGAAGCAAGGTCCAGCGAACGCTGGGTGGTGCCTGTTGGCGGAGGCGTAGGAAAGATCGTGCATTTCGGGAAGCAGCCCGTAAATGTCTATAGCCAGTTCTTTCGCAACGTACAGCGCCCGGATGGCACCAGCAGTTGGTCGGCAAGGTTTAACATGACGTTTCTTTTTCCAAAGAAGCGATGAGAGAAGCACTTCAGGTTGAGTGGGACTCCGAAATGAACAGCCCGACGGCCATCACCTATCCAGGACTTCCTGCGAGCGTCATATCAGATTCTGACTGGACGAATGACAAAGTCCGGAATCGCACGTCTTCCAGTCTGTCCCAAGCAGCGAGACGACGGACATCAAAGCGATCTCCAAGTCCGAAGAGCATTACCGCACCTACTCGGTCGGACGGGCTACAACAGAACATCCTTCAAGAGCTCTTTCTGACATTGCGCAAGAGGTTCGTTCGAATTGCGTATCGCATCCTCGAGAACAACGAAGACGCCGAGGACGCTGTGCAAGACGCTTTTGTCTCCGCTTGCCGCAACTTCGGCAAATTCGAAGGCCGCTCTGCCCTTACCACTTGGCTGACTCGTATCGTGATGAACGCTGCTCTAATAGTCCGGCGCAAACGGAAAAATACGCGATCCTCTTTCCACGAAATGGACGCGGTGACGTCGTCTTTCGCTGAGACAGTTCCGGATATCCAGCCGAATCCCGAACTGGCCTACTCGCGAGCGGAAGCTTGTAAAATTCTCGAAGTGCACTTGAAGGAACTCAATCCGCTGCTTCGGGAAGCAGTCGTGACGACGTACTTCGACGAACTTTCGATCACTGAGGCGAGTTCAGCCCTCGGTGTTCCTTCAGGAACCCACAAAGCGCGACTGTTTCGCGGGAGACGCCTGTTGCAGGAGCGTACGATCTCTGGCGTCAGGACGAGGATTCACCAGAAAACGAAAAAAAGATGAAGCTCAAACTCAAATCTCTCACTCTCCTGTTTCTCACGCTTCTGATTGTTCTCGAAGCGTCCGCTCAAAGAATGGACGACACTCCGGAACCACATAGATTTTTTCGAGAGTACGTTGGCTTGAACGAGGATCAAATCGCCACAATTCGAAAAGGAAAAGCTCTGGCACGTGTCCTCGAATCGCGTACTCCCGATGAGGTATTTGTTTTCGGAGCCGTGTACGTGGAATCCACTCCAGAGGAGTACCTCAAGCTGGCATCGAATGTCGGCTCACTCCGAAAACTTCCCAACTATCTCGCGATCCAAGAGTTCAGCAGCCCGCCCCAGCTCTCCGACCTCGACGCCTTTACTCTGAGCGAACAGGATGTTCAGGAACTCAAGAAGTGCAAACCGGCCCATTGTGAAGTTCAGTTGCCGTCAGAAGCCATCGAGGCTTTCCAACAATCAGTGAATTGGTCGTCTCCGGACGCGGCGGACCAAGTGAACCGCTTGGCAAAGAAAATGATGATCGAGGCCATCACTCGATACCAGCAAGGAGGCAACGGCGCACTCGGCACCTATCGAGACAAGGCTCACCCATCCATCGTGGCCGACACATTTCGGTCCCTGTTGAGCAGGTCCAAGGCAATTCCTGTCTACTTGCCCGAGCTTAATCACTATCTCCTCGACTACCCGAATGCCCCATCGGAACATATCCAGTCGAAATTCTACTGGGAGAAGGTCAACTTCGGCCTCAAGCCCACCATTCGGGTAGTTCAGGCCATCATTTACCGGGACGCTGGCACCGCCGGCCCTGCGTACGCCATCGCAGTCAAACAGCTCTATGCAAGCCACTACTTTGAGACAGCTCTGGATTTAACCTTTTGTGTCCCAGACCCTGAGAATCGCGAACGGCAAGGCTTCTATCTCATCACCGTTAAGGGCTCTCAACAAGCTGGTCTGACCGGATTGAAGGGAAGCTTGGTGCGGAAAGTGGCCGTCGACAAAACACGTTCTTCGCTCGAACGAGCACTCGCGACAATCAAACAGAGACTCGAAGCCCAGACCGATTGACTCGCGAAAGGATAGACCGCCACAAATGCTGCATCGCCGCACGATAAACACCCTGTTGACCACGCTCGTCTTTGTCTTAGCGGTGGCACTCGTTTACGTCGTGCGGACCATTCTCGTTTTGTTTGCTTTCTCCATACTCTTCGCGTATCTGATCAATCCTGCGGTGAGAGTCCTGCAGCGGTATTCCGTGTTCTTCAAAGACTTGAAAGGTCCTCACATCTTTCAGGCCTACCTGGGATTTCTCATTCTGCTTGCCTTACTCGTGCATGCATTCGCTCCCGACTTCCGTAGCCGTCCAGGTACGTTAGGCAATCTTCCGGCCTTTGCTGACAGCGTGGCCAGCGGGGAAATCGCGAACAACTTTGGGAGGAACCTGGGCTGGACGGACGCTCAGACGCTGAGACTGAAGACTTTTCTTCAGGGACATAGATCCGACATCGAAAGTGCAAGACAAGCGATCCAGCGATCCGCAGTTACTATCGCAGGCGGTGTTCTAGTCATACCCATTCTCGCCATTTTCTTCCTGAGCGACGGCGAGAAGCTGGTAAATCAGGTCGTCCTTCTGGTTTCCCCGACTTCCGATCAAGATGCCGTTCGCTCGCTCGTCGTCGACCTCAACCTCATGCTCCAGCGCTACATCCGTGCAAAGGTCACCCTAGGTCTGCTCTCTTCTCTCTTTTCTTCCGTAGCGTTGCTGTCCCTCGGTTTTCCCCATTGGCTCGCGCTCGGCGTGCTCGCGGGAATGCTGGAATTCATTCCCATAGCAGGATGGATGATGGCCGCAACAACCATAACCGGTTTCGGAGTCATTACGCACTCGCATTGGATCTGGATGCTGGCTTTGCTCGGAATCTGGCGAGTCGTCATGGACTACGCGATTTCGCCGCGAGTCATGGGACATCAACTGGAGATTCATCCGTTGCTCGCCATATTCACCGTCATGGCCGGCGGAGCGGTTGGCGGAATCGCCGGGATCTATCTTTCCGTTCCGCTCGTCGCCACGCTGCGAGTCGTGTGGCGTAGACTTCCCGCCCTGAGAAACACCGCAGTCTCGTAATATTCGATTTAACCGCTTCTCCCACGCAATTCCTTATTCCACCTGTCTGGTTTGGTTAATTTAGCTATTTTCCGCTCTCCGTTGAAAAAGACGTTATGAGGCCATCACGGTGAGCTAACGGTTGCTCACGTTTTCAGGTTTGCCGGAGCTTGCGAATATTCCCTCGTGATTGGACATGCGCAGATAGTGACGATCCAACGCCGACCAGGACATTACATAAAGGAGATTTAGCGATGAGCACAGACGGTCTCGAAATGAAAGGAGTTATCCGATGAGAGAAACGAAAAAGGAAAACGCAGAGTCTTCGACTAAGAAACCAACCAGTGTGATTGATTATATCGTCCAGCGACTTGCTGATGAGGGAATCGCGGACTGTTTCGGTGTACCGGGAGACTACGCGTTTCCGGTCTGTGACGCAGTCGATCGCAACCCAAACATCAGATGGGTCGGCTGCTCGAACGAATTGAATGCGTCCTACGCTGCCGATGGCTATGCACGCGTTCGCGGCGCGGCAATGCTGTCGACGACTTATGCTGTGGGCGAGTTGTCGGCAATCAACGGAGTGATGGGTGCAAAAGCCGAGCGCTCACTCGTCTACCATGTCGTCGGCATGCCGTCCCACCAGAACAAGCTCTTGCGCAAGAAAATGCATCACACATTTGGCGACGGAGTCTTCGGGAACTTCGTCGACATTTCCGCTCAAGCTGCATGTTGCCACGCGGTGATCAACCCCGACAACTGCGTGATTGAAATGGAGCGTGTGATCCTGGAGGCGCGTCGCAATAACCAACCCGCTTACATCGTCGTTCCCGGAGACTACGCGCTGGCACCGTTCACGCCGACTGAGGTGAGTCCTGTCGCGCTGAAGTCGGGCGAAGAGTCCCTCAAGAGAGCAGTCGCAGCCATAGCGGAAAAGGTAAGAGGCGCCAAATCCATTGTCGCCTTTCCGGCATTCATATTGTCGCGTCTCGGCTTGCAGAATGAGGCCAAGCAGGCGATTGAGGCGCTGGGCTGCCCGTTTGCTACCACGACGATGGAAAAGTGCATCATCGACGAAAGCCACCCGCAATTTGCGGGCGTGTATGCGGGAGCGGCGTCCACGGAGAAGACGCGGCAGATTGTCGAGGACGCGGAATTGGTGCTTGATCTCGGCGGGATCAGCCTCAACGATGAAACTACCGCGGGCTTTTCTGAGCGACTTGATCCCGCACGGTTCGTCTCGGTCGGGTTGAATGACGTTCGTATTGGACAACAGGTGATCGCGAATGTCCGAATCGTCGACGTGCTCGGTGCGATTGCCAAACTCAAATCGTCTCTGCCGTCGTTCAAAAGAACGCCGGAACAAGCTCAACCCGTAAATGGAAAGGCGTCGGACAAGATCACGATGGATCAACTCTATCCTCGCTACGCGGCGTTCATCCGGCCGGGCGACAACGTCGTTCTGGAAAGCGGGAGTTCCACCTTGGGACTCGCGCCAGAAACACTCGCCAACGATGTGCAGGTGCACATTCAAATGTTATGGGGATCGATTGGATGGGCTACGGGAGCCAGTTTCGGGATAGCGCTAGCTAACGCGAACCGGAGAACGGTCCTCATCACCGGCGAAGGCTCTCATCAACTAACCGCCAACGAAATCGGAAATATGGGGCGCTACGGCGCCAAGCCGATCATCTTTGTCCTCAACAACGACGGCTATATGGTGGAGCGCGCCCTGGAACCCTACCCAGACTGGTCCTACAACGATCTGGCGAAATGGCGCTATGCAGATTTGCCGCGGGCGCTGGGATGTGCTGACTGGGTAACAGCACGTGTCGAGACGCTCGGCGAGCTCGACGCCGCTATGAAAGCAGCTCGCGAGAGCAGATCGGGCGCATACATCGAGATCATCGGGGGGCGAATGGATATGCCCAAAACTCTCGCCTACGCGCATACCCGCATTAAGGAGTTGTACGGAGATGCGGCCGTATAACGTTCCAGTTACTCCTTTGACAACCAACTAGCAGCTTTTCCACCACTGGGCCGGGCCGGAGTCGGCGGGCCGGCCCAGTGAATTCGAACAAGGATAAGAAAGTGACCATTAAGCGAAGCATTGCAAAGTCTGTTTCATTCATCCTGCCAATCCTCGCGGCATTAGTTCTCGTGCCGCGGGCAAATGCGCAGTCGTTGACCATGGACGGAGAATCCGGAATCTTCCTGCAACCATTGGCCGATGTCGTTCCGTCGCCCGAACACAAGTTCGGCGGGCCAACGGTCAGCTTCCACGCTGTCGACGCCGGCCCCGTCGCCGGAAACTACATCAACATTGGAGTCGAAGAGGGATTTGGGAACTGGCTGGAATTCGGATACACCCGCAGCAACCACACCGACGGCGGAGATCCCACGATCAGTCCTCTCTTCAACTTCAGCGGGATGAATATCTTTAACGTCAAGGCGAAGGTCCTGCCGGCGAACTATCACGGCCACAAGTATTTGCCGGCCATTTCTGTGGGCGGAGTACTCCGAACAAATGATCCCTTCGTCGTACAAGCCGTCAAGCACAAGAATGCGACGAATGGCGATGTCTACCTCGTTGGCACAAGACTCTTCATGATCGGGAAAAAGTTCGGCTTCGTAGGGAGCGCTGGCGTTCGCGGCACCAACGCACAAAAGTACGGCTATGGCGGAAATACCGTGGACTGGGAAGCTCGGGCATTCGGCGGCGTCGCTTTCCCAATTCCCATAAAGAACGTTCTCGTAATTACCCCTGCTTTCGAGATCGATCAAGAGCCCAGCAGAATCAAGTACGTTCCTACAGCAAGATTACCCACCGACCTGATCTACGCACTAAGGATTTCGCGTTTCCCTGATTCGAAATGGAGCATCGACATTGGGACCGGTCACCTCGGCGCGAACATCGGACCAGGGCTCAACATTAAGGCAAACAACGCCCTCGCCATTGCAGCCAACTACAGGTTCTGAGCAAAGAGCAACGACGCAGGCCTGCACGCGCGTGGCCTGCGCACTGCGGAGACGGATTTTCGAAGAGAAGAGAGGATCAGATGCTGAAGGAGTCTACAACCTTTTCAACAATTCGTACGCCCTCGTCGTATCCCGGGTCGCAGAAACGCTACCTTTCTGGCGCCCGCGCGGACGTGCGGGTCCCCTATCGGGAGATCGCTTTGTCTGCGACACGCCGCGGCGAGCGCGCCGAAGGAAATCCTCCTCTGCCGGTTTATGACACTTCCGGCCCATACACAGCCCCCGATGTGCGGATCGCACTGGATCGGGGTCTCCCCGAACTACGCAAGAGCTGGATCAAAGAACGCAACGACACGGAAATTCTTTCGGGACCGAGTTCCGAATATGCCCGCATGTCCGACAAAAACCTTCTCAACTACAGTCTGCGTTTTCCGTCTCCGTTCATTTCTCGATGCGCCCACACGAACAAAAACGTCGGCCAGATGCACTACGCTCGCAAAGGCATCATCACAGCGGAAATGGAGTTCGTTGCGCTGCGTGAATCAATGCAGCTCGACCGCCTATTGCAGGATCCTCACTACGCATCCCTTGCTCGTCAGCACCGCGGACAACCTTGGGGTGCGAGCCTTCCCGAGCAGATAACCCCCGAATTCGTTCGGGCGGAAGTGGCCGCCGGTCGCGCGATAATTCCGGCTAACATCAACCATCCCGAGCTTGAACCGATGATCATTGGCCGCAATTTCAAAGTCAAAATCAACGCGAATATTGGCAACTCCGCGGTTACATCCTCTCCTACGGAAGAAGTCGACAAGATGATCTGGGCCGCCTATTGGGGCGCGGACACCATCATGGATCTTTCCACGGGCACGAACATCCACGAAATCCGCGAATGGATTCTTCGCAACTCCCCCGTGCCGATCGGAACGGTGCCCATTTATCAAGCACTTGAGAAAGTGGGAGGCCACGCGGAAGAACTCTCTTGGGACCTTATGCGCGACACTTTGATTGAGCAGGCCGAGCAGGGAGTTGACTACTTCACACTCCATGCCGGTGTTCGTCTGCCGTGGATTCCGCTTACCGTGAACCGCCTGACGGGCATCGTCTCGCGCGGAGGTTCGATCATGGCGAAGTGGTGCCTGGCCCACCATGAAGAGAACTTCCTTTACACACATTTCGAAGAGATCTGCGAAATCATGAAGGCCTACGACGTTTCATTCAGTTTGGGTGACGGCCTCCGTCCCGGCTCCATTCATGACGCCAATGACGAATCGCAATTTGCGGAGTTGCGGACTCTCGGAGAGTTGACGGAGTTGGCTTGGAAGCACGACATCCAAGTGATGATCGAAGGTCCTGGACACGTCCCCATGCAGTTGATCCACGAAAACATGGACGAAGAGTTGCGGCACTGTTTCGAGGCTCCCTTCTATACCTTGGGGCCGCTCACGACCGACATTGCCCCCGGCTACGATCACATCACCAGCGCAATCGGGGCGGCTCAGATCGGATGGTACGGAACGGCGATGCTCTGCTATGTAACGCCGAAGGAACACCTTGGTCTTCCCAACAAAGAGGATGTCCGTACGGGCATCGTCAGCTACAAGATCGCCGCACATGCGGCCGATCTTGCGAAGGGATGGCCGGGCGCACAGCTTCGCGATAATGCACTCTCCAAAGCGCGTTTCGAGTTCCGCTGGGAAGATCAGTTCAATTTGAGCCTTGATCCCGACCGGGCTCGTGAGTTCCACGATGCCACCTTGCCTCACGAAGGCGCCAAGACGGCTCACTTCTGCTCGATGTGTGGGCCCAAATTTTGCTCGATGAAGATCACGGAAGAGATCCGCGAAAAATATCAGAAAGATGCACAGGTGGGAATGGCGGAGAAGGCTCGCGAGTTTATTGAGGGCGGTGCCGAGGTCTATTCGTGACGCTCGCTGACATCGCTGTCGTAGGCGGTGGCCTGCTTGGCCGCTCCCTGGCATGGCGCGCCGCACGGGCAGGCGCGCGTGTTGCTCTCTACGATGCGGCGGGTAGCAAAGGAGAAGGCTCCGCAGGCTGGGCCGCAGCCGGAATGATTGCTCCCACCACGGAAGCCATTGACGCCGACGTTCAAATTGCTTCCATGGGGAACCATAGCCTCTCCCTCTGGCCTCGATGGCTGGCTGAACTGCCGGTGCCGGTCTTTTATCGTGACAATGGAACCCTCTTGCTCTGGCATCGCGAAGACGCCGGAGAAGCCGTTCGCGCACAGAGAAAGTTCGCTTCGCAGCAGTTGCCGATCAAACAAATCGGCAGTGCACGAATCAGAGAGATGGAACCTGCACTCGCAACGCGCTTTTCCGAAGCTCTGTACATCTCCAATGAAGCGCAAGTCGATAATCGCGCCTTTCTCAAAGCGGTGTCTATCGCCCTCGTAGAAGCTGAGGTCGAATGTCACTGGGAGACTTTCGTCGACGACGGGGCACTGACGGATGCCGGATTTGTCGTCGACTGCCGTGGCATGGGCACGAAGAGCAATTGGGCGAAGCTCCGTGGCGTTCGCGGAGAGATCGTCCGCCTTCATGCCCCTGACATCGAACTGCATCACATGCTTCGACTCTTGCATCTGCACCATCCCGTCTACGTCGTTCCCCGTCCGGAAGGAAGACTGGTTGTAGGTGCAACCTGCATTGAAAGCGAGGACCGCTCGCCGGTTTCCGTACGCGGAGTGCTTGAGCTGCTCAGTTCCGCTTACTCGCTGATTCCGGCTCTGGCCGAGGCGCGTGTGCTCGAATTCAACACGCAAGTGCGGCCGGCCCTGCCGGACAATCTGCCCTCGCTTCGTTTCGACCGCGAACGAAAGGCACTGTACATCAACGGGCTCTATCGTCATGGTTTCCTGCTAACGCCGACCATCGTCGAAGAAGTCTTGGGTCTCTTGTCAATAGAAGGCCAACCGTCCGGATGCTGGCCTTCTCTATCGCAGAACTACGCCGAGACTTCCGCCGATATCCACACTTCGAATGAGAGCCAACAATGTTTGTCATTGTGAACGGCGAGACCCGCCCTCTACCCGAGCCTCCAATACTCACCGCCTTGCTTATTTCGCTCTCACCAAAAACTCCGTTTGCGGTAGCTTACAATGAAGAATTCGTTCCGCGCGGCGACTACGACTCATGCCGCATTTCTTCAGGCGACCGCATCGATATCGTTCATCCCACAGCAGGAGGTTGATATGACAGAACGACGGATCGATGACCAGCTTGTTATCTATGGGCGCACATTCACCAGCCGCCTTCTGCTCGGGACTTCCCGCTATGAGTCTCCGTCCTTGTTGGAGAATGCCATTCGTGCGGCTGATCCCGCGATGATCACGGTCTCGCTGCGGCGCCAAGTCGCCGGCTCCTCGCCGGATTCCGGCCAATCTTTTTGGAATCTGCTTCGAGAGACCCAGAGAACCATTCTTCCGAATACTGCCGGCTGTCTCAGTCCCCACGAAGCGATAAAAACTGCATGCATGGCACGCGAACTGTTTCAAACCAATCTCATAAAACTCGAGGTCATTGGAGACGAAGTCAGCTTGCAGCCGGACCCATTCGGTCTGGTTGAGGCTGCGAACCAACTTGTAAGGCTTGGCTTCCAGGTCTTACCTTATTGCACAGAAGACTGGATCCTTTGTAGGCGGCTGATGGATGTAGGCTGTCAGGTTCTCATGCCATGGGCCGCTCCCATCGGAACCGGCCAAGGACCCCGCAACGCCCGAGCATTACGTGAACTACGCGAACGCGCACCGAATATTCCGCTGATTGTTGACGCGGGAATCGGACTCCCGTCTCACGCGTGCCAGGTTATGGAATGGGGATTCGACGGCGTGCTCCTGAATACCGCTGTTTCACGTGCGGATGATCCGGTTCGGATGGCGGGCGCTTTTGCCAGCGCGATCAAAGCCGGGCACAGCGCTTTTGTGGCCGGGCCCATGGTCGTCCAAGAAACCGCGGTGCCGAGCACTCCTGAAATTGGACGCCCTTTCGCGACAGACTATTCGACCCCCTTGGCCACAGCCAACTGAAGGAACCCTTGCAAGCTTAGCGCGCTATCTTTTGCTTAACCGGCTATGGAGCTACAACGGTTCCATCGACCGGTGTTGCCGTGAAACCGCCCTAAGGGGAAAGCCGATCGATTCCAGAGGGTCCAACAAGGGTCCAAAACTTGGCTTTTTTGGAAGGTTTTCGGGGGTCTCATTGAAATAAGGGCAACCGAATCAATGGGACTTAGGGCAATAATATAGATGACTAACCAAAGGAGAAAAGTTAGATTATGGAGGCCGTGACAGGAGCAGTGGAGATCAGAACTAAGGAACTAAGTGAAATCGAGCGATTCGTCAGGGGACATTTAGAATCGCTCGAAAATCACGAATTGACCATTCGACTCAGCCTAAACGGAGACTACTTGGCTGGGTTTTATAGAACGAACGAACCTTCTACTTGAAGTGGTCGTGTGTCTCGATATGGTGAGCGGCCCTGACCAACACAAAGCGCACATGATGACCACAGTGATTACAGGGAGGAAACACTTTCCCGTAAACACACGTAACCTCATGCTCTTCTGAGTGGTTTGGGTCGTGAATCACGCGATAAATTCCGGAATGGGGCACTTCTTGTCCAGGTTTGAATATATCTCCTACGGTTGCCATTGAATCACTATCCTTTTCTGCCTTTATAGAAGGCGGTTGTGCAGGCACACCCCTACCGTGTGCCTGCTGTTAATGTTTTTGTTGACGGGAAAGCCCTAAGGCAAGTAGGATAGCGAAAGTTCGAGTTTCACTTTTCCCCGCAACAACGGGACCTAAAACGCTCCACCCCCGTGGAGCGTTTTTTGCATTTACAGCGCGGGCAGTATAGCATGCCGCTGCAACCCCATCACTAGGAATTGTGCCCCATTTTGGTGCACCACTAGAATGCTGTATAACACAATTAAGAACCTAGCAAGGTATGGGGCTTGTTACTATCTTGCGTGTGAATTTAGACCTAACAAGTGTCCGCGCAAAATTAGCAAGGAGCCAAGAGCACGCTCAGACAATGAAGAACGAAATGCGATCCTGGATGGACCGCCACCCGTATAGTCTCTTGCAGAAAGTCAACTCTGATAGCTCCCGCTACAGCCTGATCTTGCGGATTAATGAGCCGCCGCCGTTCCAGAGATGGACGCTCATCGCTGCGGACTGTATAAACAACATGCGGTCTGCTCTGGATTACCTTATTTATGCAATCGCCCGCTATGAAGCCGGATCGCAGTCTCCCAGCGATGAAGATAAGCTCGCCTTTCCCATCTCCGATGACCGGTCCAGATTTGACCAAGCCGTCAGTAACGGAAAATTGGGGAAAATCAGCGACCCGATTAGCACAGTTATCGAGTCTTTGCAGCCGTACCACAGACCGCACCCAGACTTGCCGCCTCTGCTTAGCGTCTTGCGCACTCTCAATAACACGGACAAGCACCGTCTGCTCGGACTCGTCTATGGAGCTGTTCAGGGAGGGAATCTTAGCCTCGTTGGAGATTCTGAAATTCCTCCCAAGGTCGATGCCGTCGCTCATCATGGAGAAGTCGAAGATGGCACAGAAATCTTGGCATTTACCTGCGATCCCCCCACGCCGAACATGCACTTCGACAGGGGCGCGGAGGTTAGCGTCGTAATTGCAATTTGGCACGGTAAGCGTCTTCCATCCGGTCCCGATTGGAGCGGTCGCAGTGACGTGGTTGCCGTACTCACTCTCTTGAGTGAGGAGGTTCGGGAGGTCATTTACAGCGTTTGCGCAAAAGTCCCTTGAGGAATGGCTTTTTGAATGAGCCACTGGTATCATCCCTTCTGTGAGGGATGTTATTGACGATTCATCGGAAGCCTTCGGCCAAGAATGAGTCCGCTGAATATGCTAGTTTTGAATCCGCTCTGAAAAAAGTCTTATCGGTTCCACGCTCCGAAATAAAATCTAAACTCGATGCCGAAAAGCGGAAGAGGACTAAGCGATCTTCCGCTTCCCGCGCTTCAAACGTTGCGGACTCTCACGCAACGCATTGACTACCTGACACCTTGCCAGTTACCTCCGCGAAGGTGAGCCGCTTTCCCGCTATCTGCGATAAGGCTTTCTCGAATCGCTCCCCATCATTAAATGGCGCTTCTTTTTTGCTGCGATTATTGAAACGATACACCTGTTCATCCAAATAGCGGAAGAGGTGAAAGGGCTCCACGCTGATATAGGTGCCCTTCAATTGCCGTTTGAGCAAGCTCCAAAAGTTTTCGAGTCCATTGGTGTGAACCTGCCCGTCAACGTAGCGTTCGGCATGGTCAATAATTTGATGTGCGAATCCTTGCTTTTTGAGTCCCACATAGGACATGAACGCATCAGTATAGATCGCGCTGCCTGCTGCGACGTGACGGTTGATTTCTCCATGCATTTCTTTCTTGCGGCGGTTGCCTACGACGCCAACGCGAATTTCTCCACCACGTTCCAAGATACCCATGACAGCAGTCTTGTCTTTGGTTCCAGTCTCGGTAATCCGACGCTTGCGCTTATCGAAATGCATGTTTCGGGCAAGGCCACCAATGAAAGTTTCGTCTACTTCAACTCCCATTCCTTCGCCGCCCAGCTTCACGAAAGAGCGGGCTTGCAAAGCCAAGCGGAGTCGCTGTAGCACGAACCAAGCCGACTTTTGGGTGATGTCCAGATCGCGGCCTACTTCATATGAGCTAATGCCATTCTTGCAGTTCACCAGCATCCAAAGGCGATTAGCCATTTATCCAACGGGATAGGTGAATCCTCAAAGATCGTTCCCAGCTTCACGGTGAATTGCTTGGCACACTTCGGATTCTTGCACTTCCAGCGTTTCTGTGTGGCGAGGTAATAATGCGAGGTGCCGCTGCACTTCGGGCAGACAGGGCCAGTGGGCCAGCGGAGAGCCGCTACGGTGTCGATGCACACCTGTTCGTTGCTGAAGTACTTGATTGCCTGTTGCAGTGTCTTTGGCTTGGCGTCCATAATGCGAGAATCTTACTAAAAGACACTTGGTTAGTCAAGTATATTATTGCCGGACTTAGGGCGATAACATACTTGACACACAAGACTGATTAATTTAGGTTAATCTTGCCGTGACAGGGTTTATCGCCCGGAAAGTCTCGAAAGATGTCAACATTTCCGGGTTGGAAAGTGTTAGTTGTGGTTGCCGTGACAGGGCTATTCTTTGGGGGTATCGTTGTAAATATCGCAAGGGGTAGGAGGCAACCAGTTTGGGTTGGCGATGGACATGTAGTAGTTGCAGAAATGAGTTTCGAGCCGCTTTCCCCAGACATCCGTGTAGGTGGCCTTCTCGAAAATATAAAAACGTTTCTTGCTAGTCATCATTTCGTCCCAGTCCTCTTGGCTGATAAATTCCTCGAAATAGAACTTGGGAACCCAAGCGCCGGTCAATGTGTTCATGGTGTTCGGATGCCAAGCATTAACTTCCAGTATGTCTATCCTTCTTGGGCGGAATTTGATGTCGCTAGGTTGCAATTTATATTCCCTCGGGAATATGTCGAGCGCTGGACTTTTACCCACATTTTGAAACGTGATCTCTGCCCAAAATGGCATCTCGGCGGCTATATGCCCAGTCCAACTACTTATCGCTACCCAAGGTCTGTTTTCGACTTTCATCGCTTCGTATGTACTGCAAGTGTAGAGAAGGACAGCGCCAATTCCGATGAACTCCGCGACCGTCTTCCACCATGGTGTGTGGATGGAGCAATGGTATTCGGGTTTCTTTTGGGGTGGTGGGGCTGGCACAACCTTCGTAATGATAGGCGACTCTTGTGGGGTACCTTCGCGTTCATTTCCGGTATGATCGTCTTGGTTTGGGCCATTTCCGTGAGGGGCAATCATTGACAAAATCCAAGCACAAGAAACGAAAGACAGAATACCGAGAAGGCCCGGAAGCACAGAAGTCTTTTCAGGACGCAATGATAACTCTCTTTCGTGCGCCTAAAGTAACTAAAAAGACTAAAAAGGGCAAGGATTAGGCCGCTTTACGCTGGCCCCGTCCCTGCCGAATTGTGGTGTATTGAGTCTGTGCCTTTGCCAGTTAATTCTTGGTAAGTGATGCGGCGGCCAGCAATATGACGCATAGCCATTTGAAAGCGGTCCCCATCGCCAACGAAATGGGTCTTCTTGGCGCGATTGTTGTAGCGGAACACCTGTTCATCCAAGTAGCGGAACAGATGGAATGGCTCGACGCTTATGTATGTTCCCTTGAGTCCACGCTTAACCAAGCTCCAGAAGTTTTCCAGTCCGTTGGTATGGATCTGCCCGTCAACGTACTTTTCGGCATGGTCGATGACTTGGTGCTGAAAGCCCTGTTGGTTCAGTCCCATGTAGGACATGAGCGCATCGGTATAGATCGCGCTGCCCGCTTTGATGTGGGCGCGAATGTTGGATTGCAGAAGATGTTTTTTGCGATTGCTGACGACACTGACGCGAACCTCGCCACCGCGTTCAAGAATGCCCTGAACGGCAGTTTTGTCTTTGGTGCCAGTATGAGTAATCCGGAGCTTGCGCTTATTGGCATGCATATTTCGGGCAAGGCCACCTATGAAAGTTTCATCCACCTCTACTTCTTTCCCGCTTCCGCCAAGTTGGACGAACTGCTTCCCATGCAAGGCAAGGCGAACGCGGTGCATCATGAACCAAGCGGACTTCTGAGTGATTCCCAAAGCGCGAGATACTTCATAGGAACTGATTCCATTCTTGGCATTCACGATGAGCCATACCGCGATCATCCACTTGTCCATACCAATCGGGGAATCCTCAAAGATGGTTCCTACCTTGACCGTGAACTGCTTCTTGCACCCCTTGCAGAACCAATGGAGTCGTGTAGAGATGAACGAATGCTCCGTACCCTCACAGCGCGGGCAAGTGACCTTACCATCCGGCCAGCGGAGTTTAACCGCATAGTCGAAAGTGCGGCGAGGATCGGAGAAGAAAACAACTGCTTTCTGCAACGTAGTGGGAAGCTGGAGTTTATCGCTCATGAATAAATCCTACCCCAACTCGCCTTGTGTGTCAAGTATATTGATGCCGGACTTAGAGTCTGATCGTCGAGCTCATAACCCGAAGGTCGTCAGTTCAAATCTGACCGCCGCAACCAATTTTTAATGACTTGAAACGGCTTGGAGAATGCTCCCTCTGAGCCGTTGTTTTCTTCACCAGCGATTTGAGATTCACAAGGATGTCCTTCTGTCAGGCAAAGGGGTTGGAGATCGTGACGCTTCCAATCTGCTGTCCGTCCTGAAAGTCTTCGCTGTAAAGAACTCCACATTGACCCTCGATTGCAGAAGCGACGATTAACGAATCGTACCAGGGCAACTGGAACCTGGCTCCAATCCGTAGCGCCTCTCCATACAAAGCTTGCGAAGAGTGTACTGACAGGAGTGGACGAAACGTGGTCGACAAATATTGTTCTGCGTCGACACCACTCATGGGCTTTGAGAAACGACGCAGTGCAACGTTAAAGAACTCTTGCACCACTTGATAGCTGACAATGCCGCCGCGCGTCTCGATTGCACTTCTGATCAGCTTCCTGGCTTGCGCAGCCTTCTTCGGCGAACTTGCGTCAAAGGAATATACGAAGATGTTTGTATCGAGAAAGAACCTACCGTTCATTCATCTCGTCCCGGCTGAAGCGCCGCCCCGCCCGTACATGCTTCAGTCGCTTCATCAGAGCGTCGAACTCCTGCGTGCCGCCGCTTCGCGCTGTAAATTGCTCCAGCCATTCGCGGAACATAGCATTGAGCGTCTTATGCTGCGATTTGGCCAACAGGCGCGCTTGCTCAATCAGTTGCTCATCTGCACTGAGGGTAATGTTTCTCATACGGAAGTAGTGTACACGATCTTCGTGTAATTATCAAGCGTCCTCCTTCAGGCAAATCTGGTCGCCCTTTGTGTCCGGCACTGACTCAGTCCGCGGGAAAGATTTGGGAAAGAACTCGAAACCTTGAAACAGCACTTAAGTCGCACAGAATCAACGGGCCGCGTGTTTTTGTACGTCTCATAACCCGAAGGTCGTCAGTTCAAATCTGACCCCCGCAACCAATTCGAGTCCTGTTTCAGGATAGTTTTACGCAACAAGCGCCGGGAATTAGTGCCCCCGATTTATAGCCCAATTCGCCCAATTCAAATCCCAGCCCAGCTTTGTCGCACCATTCCCTCCGATAAGTCTCGTCGTACCTTAGTTGCGCTGCGTAGAGGTCGATTAAGTTTTGCGAATGGCCGAGCCACTGTTTGATCAGGTTCTCCGGTACGCCCGCCTTGCGAAGTACCGCAAGGCGAAAGCGCCGAAAGGCGTGGAATCCACCTCGATTCCCTGCCCCGTGCAACGCTTTAAGTGAGTTGCGCTGGTCAACAAGCCCTCCAGCTCTCGTCGTGAAGAGGTAGCCATCCTTTCCTTCCGTATATCGACGTAGGACTTGTGCAAGTGAATGAGATTTTGGACGCAGTTTCGGTTGGTCTATGAGATGACGTCTGGCATGATGTTAAACAAGTTTCAAATCCGCGATCTCGGGCAGGCACATTGGAAATCGTACCTGGAGTGGAGCGGGGGGTTAGCGATGAAACGAAGCTGGAACTGGGCAGTGTGGACCGGCGCGTCGCTGGTTTTCCTAGGAGTGGTTAGCTATCCGCTGTTCTTCGTTCGCTTCCCGGGGCTTCGCGATTTTCCGTGGGCGAACCTGCCGATGATCGCGCTCGGGTTGGTGCTGCTCGCCTTGGGGCTTGTGCGCGCATTCAGGCATCCGGATCTGTGTCGCGGCAAAATTTTCGGCAGCGTCCTCGCGGTGCTGGCGTTGGCATTCAGCGGATTTTTCCTCTACGGCATTTTCATCGGCGCGCGGCATGTGCTACCCGCTTCGCACGACGCGCCGCGAGTGGGCCAGACGGCGCCAGATTTCACGCTGCCGGATTCGCAGAATCACCCAGTGAGTTTGACGGGTGCGTTGAATTCTCCGTTCACTCCAGAGAGTGCAACCGGCGCCGAGAAGGGCGCGGCCCAAGCAGCCGGCGTGGTTTTGATTTTCTACCGTGGATATTGGTGACCGTTCTGCAACTCCGAGTTACGGAGTTTCGAGAAGGCGCTGCCGGAGTTCGACGCACGGAAGATTCGAGTGATCGCGATCAGTGTGGATTCTCCCGCGGATTCCGAAAATCTTCGCCGGTCGCAGGGCTATACGTTTCCGATTCTTTCGGACGCACATGAGGACGTGATCCGCAGGTGGGATCTGGTGCACGTGCACGGCCGACGCGACGGCGCGGACATCTCGCGACCAGCAGAATTCCTAATCGATTCGTCGGAGAAGGTGCGCTGGGTGAATCTTACGGAAGATTTCGTGGTCCGCGCCCGGCCAGAAGAGGCACTCGCAGCGTTTGACGCGATGAACAAATCATCGCACTCCGGAGAGTAGTGGCCTAGGCTTCTACTGCCAAATCCCAGAGTTCCGAAAAATGGTTGGTCAACATCTTCCATTTTCAGGGTGAAGTGGCAGGGGAAACGGAGGCAAACGCAGGACTCACTTTGGCTATGGCAGCCCGCAGGTGATCCTCGTCGAGGCCTGCGTCTGAGAAAACTACCTTACCTGATCCGTCGATGAGAACGAAGTAAGGGATACCGTGGTCAGGAAACTGCTTGCCAATTTCTCCGTTGGTATGGAAGTTGGGCCATGGCTCCTTACGTTTAGCCCAGAGATCCGCTGCCTTTTTTGGATCCTCGTCTTCGTCGATACTAATCATTACCAGTCCCTTGGGGGCGGCTTCCTGATGAAGCTTTTCGAGAGATGGTAAGGATTCTACGCATGGGACGCACCAAGTAGCCCAGAAATCCAGCAGCACAATCTTTCCAGAGAATGACTTGAGTGCAACGGTTGGCCCATCACCCGGTCCAAGTTCAACCATCGGAGCTGGCTTTCCCACAAGGCCATGCAGCTGAACCATCGTGGGATCTGAATCAAAGTCTCTTACCAATGCAGCATTCAGAGGGGGCGTGAACGTGAAGAGTTGGTTCGGAACTGAGGCAATTTCAAGGTCCGCCACCGCGAATATGACGGTTCTTTCATTCACATACTGGTCTTCGGGATGGGCTGGGCGGAGTGGACCCTCCGAATGCTCAACGATTTTCCGGATCACACCCTCTTTTTCGTCGATCCAAAACGTGACCTGGGAGACGATGTTAGGCGAGAGGTCCGGAAGTTCTTTTTGGGGTGCTTTGATGACGCGACAGTTCACGTGCTTTCCGTTCACGTCCAGATCCTCATTTGGCAGGAACGCTGCGGATAGAAACAGCTTTTGCATATCAATGAGGCGTTTTCGCGTGTCCTGAGCCTGTTTTACTTGATAAGCCCCGCGCGTCTTGCTCGATGGCAAACGCCCTGGCCCCGGAGATGGAACGGGTCGTTGCATGTATTGATGCAATTCCGGTTGGTATAACCATTCGGTGTTTCCGTCGGAGACCTGGACAATCCAGACTTCTTCGGCGCGAACCTCAAAATGGTACCGATTGTCAGGCGCGGAGATGGCCGTGGTGATGACCCGATCCCAACTCCGACGAAAAGGTCCGGACAGCTCGTGGTTTTCAAGCGTTTCGATATGGTAAGTGCTCGCACGAGCATACCGTTCCAAAACCTGATTCAAGAATTTGAGCGCCTCTGAAGGCATTTCGCCAGTGTTCCCAGAAGCGGATACTGCTTGAGCACGAGCGACTGAGGGATACAACAAAGCTAGCAGTATGAAAACAGACGGAATCCATCCGACTTTGACTTGAAGCTCTCCGATCATGTCAACTTTCCTAGCGGAGATTGCGTAGCACCCGAATCATACTACTCAGATCGCTATCCCCTGAGGTTCACTTAACTAGCTCATTACATCTTGTGACTTGCGCCTCCTCCGTGTCTAATGTTCATGGAGGAATCAATGGATATTTTGATGGCGTTAAAGCGGGAAGAAGTGAAATTACAGCGACAGCTGAAGGGCATTCAGGGAGCGATCCTTGCACTGAATAGTTCGCATTCTCCCGCGCCTCGCATACAGATCGCCAGTCAAAAGCGAGTCAATCGCAAGCGAACGATGTCTGCCGCAGGCAGGGCGAAGATTTCGAAGTTGACGAAAGAGCGCTGGGCGAAGTTCAGGGCCGAAAAAGCGAAGAGGGCAAAGTAGCGAGACTTTAAGGGAAGGAAGGGGTGGGGCGGCGTCTTTCATTTGGAGTGAACCCTTGAAATGACACACAAAAATAGGGCACAGTTTCCGGGAAAGGAACCACTGTGGAGAGAAAGAGATACTCCCGGAAATTTCAGCGCATGGCCGTAGAGCGCATGGAGACTTGTGATGATGTTGGTGAGTTAGCACGAGAACTCGGGGTACGACCGAGGTGCCTCTACAAGTGGCGCAAGAAGCTGGAAATGGTTGAAGCAGGACAAGAATCGTCGCGGCCTAGCACGCACGCATCAGCTCACCGCAAAGAAATCCATCGCTGGAAGCTCTGGCCGAGTGCGGTATTGAGCAATTCGGGAATTTTGTTAGGCTTGGCGAAATTGGCTGCTAACGAAACGCTAGCTGGCGCAAAAAAACAACGTCGGAATTAAACGATCATTATTGACGACCGCCTGCGCGAACACCGGAACTGTCTCGCTCGCTGTCGGCGCTGCGACGCAAGTGCTAAGTCTCGAATTCTTCTCGTTGGGTCGGGCGTTATTCAAGATCCCTTTAATGAGCTAACTACGTATTAAGATTTGCGTCGGTTTTCTATAATAACCAAGATTAGAGGGATATTATAAACCTCCCGTAATTTCCCGCAAGCGATTGTATTATAATGACTTACGTCCACACGTGATTTGCTTGCATTGAAGCAGCATAATACGCTTGTAAATACACAGCATAATATGCTTGTATTAGCACGGCATAATATGCTTGTATTGAACCGGGGGCGACAAACGGCACATGGCGCTACCGAACGAAAAATTGGCTGAGTCTCTCAGCGTGCTGAAGGCGCTTCAGGAAAGCGGTCGTCGTGTGTTCAGGTCCGATGACTTTAGCCGCGTTCACCGCGAGCGCCTTGCGGAGAACGGCTTTCTGCTGGATGTGATGAAAGGGTGGCTCATTTCATCGAGTCCCGGCGCGCGCGCGGGCGACAGCACGCCGTGGTATGCGTCGTTCTGGGAATTCTGTGTTCGTTACTGTGGCGAGCGTTTCGGCGAGCAGTGGCACCTTTCCGCAGAGCAGTCGCTTTGGCTGCATGGCGAGAAAAGGGTCATTCCGGAGCAGGTAGTGGTATGCAGCCCGAAGGGCACGAACCATACGAATAAACTCCTGTTCGGTACATCTCTCTACGATCTGAAAGTCCCGGAAATGCCGACCGCATCCGATCTTGTCATGCGGGACGGCCTCAGGCTGTTCTCGCCGGCGGCGTCGCTCGTGGCCGTGGCGGAAACATTTTTCGCGCGTAATCCCGTCGAGTCGCAGGTGGTGCTGGGAAGCCTCGCTGACGCCTCGGACCTGCTGCGGCTGTTGCTGAACGGCGGCAATTCGACAAAGGCGGGTTACCTCGCTGGCGCTCTGCGTCAGACCGGCCGCGGCGGGCTAGCGGATGAAATCCTCAGCGCGATGAAGAGCGTCGGCTATGACGTGCGCGAGAGCAATTCTTTCGAGGCAGGGCAGGTACTGGCAACGACGCGGCGGGCGGTCGCTCCGATTGCGGGGCGCGTGCAGATGATGTGGGAGTCGATGCGCGGTGCCGTCGTCGGCATATTCCCGAAAGCACCGGGCCTCCCGAAAGACAAAGGGGCGTATCTCCATCACCTCGACGAGATTTACCGCAACGACGCATATCACTCTCTGTCCATCGAGGGCTATTCGGTCACGCCCGCAATAATCGACCGCGTGCGTCAGGGGAACTGGAAGCCTGACAACGACGAAGCCGACCGCAAGAGCCGCGACGCTCTTGCCGCGCGCGGCTACTGGCAGGCGTTCCAGTGCGTGAAAGTCGCCCTGGGCAAAGTGATCGGCGGCGAAAACCCCGGCGCGCTCGCCCGTGCAGCGCACAAGGACTGGTATCGGGAACTCTTCGCGCCGTGCGTCACGGCGGGCCTGATCCCGGCGGGAGCGCTCGCGGGATACCGCAATTTTCCGGTCTATCTGCGGACATCGCGCTATGTGCCTCCGCGTTGGGAGGGCGTGCGCGACGCCATGCCAGTATTCTTCGATCTCATCGAGAAAGAACCAGAATCCGGCGTGCGTGCCGCTCTCGGCCACTGGTTGTTCGGCTATATTCATCCTTACCCGGACGGCAACGGCCGCATGGCCCGTTTCCTGATGAACGTGATGCTCGCATCCGGCGGCTATCCGTGGACGATCATCCGCGTCGAGGACCGCGATGTGTATCTTGCTGCGCTCGATCGCGCCAGCATCGACATGGACATTAAGCCGTTCGCGCAGTTTGTGGCGGAGCGGGTGAAATGGTCGATGGAACCAAAAAAGCAATCGACGCGGTAACTCTGGCGCTCCATCGAGATTTACTACCGGCGTATACCTTAATCAGGCAGGCATACTGCATGCTCTCGGTTGTTGAACGCGGGCCCGGCTTTCCAGGTCCGACTCACTCTTTAACAGCCGTTGGTCCTATTGTTTAAGTCCTCCAAGACCAATACGCCGCAAAAGGTTCTGAAAGCGCAAATCAGCGCGTATGGCATCGAACCCCGGTCGCAGGAGAACCCCTGGATTAAATCGCTCCTCAAAGCCTTTTTCAAGCCAGGTCATCGCTCGATCGCTATCCCCCAGGGCCACATACACCGAGGCAATTTCTGAAGCGTGCGAATATTCGGGACTTGAGTGCTTCCTCAGATCATCCAGCAACTCGATCGCTTCGTTCCTTCTACCCATCGCAGCATAGGTTCGAGCAAGATTGGCTGTGAACGTCGGACTGCCACCGGAGATCTTGATAGCTTTTTGTAACTCGCCAACTGCTTCACCGAACATCTGTTTTTGGAGGTAAGCTTGTGCTAGTTGATTGTGCGCAAGCGCAAAATTAGAGTCCATTTCAATCGTCCTGCGACTCTGTTGTATCGACTCATCATAAGAATGAGCAATAAGATAAAGTTCCGCCAAATCGGCGTTAATGATGAGCGACAACGGATCCAGGTCCTTCGCTTTCTTCATCTCGGAAATAGCTTCGCTGTCCCGTCCCAATAGGCTCAGGTGCCACGCATACCAGTGGTGAGCTGTTGCATAGCTGGGATTAAGCTCAATGGCACGCCGGAATTCCTTCTCCGCAGCCGAGAAATCCCAATCGAAACCATCCAGGCAGAACGCCAGGGAATTGTGAGCTTCGCCAAGGTTGCTATCCAACTCCAGGGCTTTTATCGCTGCGGCCTTCGCTTTAGGCAGCGCCTCCTTCGGCGTCATTACTGCGTATTGCCAATCTCCTAGCAAAGCGTACGTGTCAGCCAATCCAGAATAAGCTTGGGGATACTTGGGGTCCTCTTCGACTGCCTGATTGAAATATGCTGCCGCCACCTTGAGTCCATCGGCCGTTCGTTTATTCCAGAAAAAGCGTCCCTTCAGGTACGACTCATAGGCTTGCGGGTTGACCACCTTGACGGTTTTCAGCTCGGTTTGTTCCCTGGGACTCACATTGATTCGAATTTCCTCGGCGATGGAGCGCGCCACCTGATTCTGCAGCGCCAAAGCATCGCGAAAATCTCCCTCGTAGCTGTGCGCCCATAAGTGCTTGTCGTCGGATGCTTTTATTAACTGCGCGGTAATGCGAACCTGGTTGCCAGACCGCAGAACTGTTCCTTCCACTACACCATCTACGTTCAATTCACGCGCGATCTGTGGCAAGGGCTTACGCACCCGTTTGTACGACATCACCGATGTACGCGAGATCACCCGCAGCGCACTGATCTGACCGAGGTCTGTAATCAACTCGTCCGTCATGCCGTCCGCGAAGTAATCTTGGGAAGCATCACCGGAAAGGCTTTCCAGAGGCAGCACGGCTAGAGAACGGATCAAAGAGGACGACGGTCGATTCCTCAAATAGAGCGCGCATGCTCCTAAAATCACAAACCCCAAAGCTAGAATCACGGCAACTCTTCTCCAGGGCCGGGGCGGTGCAATCCGCTTCTCGGTTACCGAGTCGGGAGCAATCTTCGCGAGGTCGGAGTGCTGTGGGCTGGAAAGAGCTTCAGTTCCATGGGTTGGGACAGCCACCGAGCCGCCGGCAACATCCTTGACCTCCGCGAGGAAACGGTATCCCCGCCGGGATACCGTTTCCACAAAACGCGGACTCTCCGCGGAATCGCCCAAGGCCTCCCGAATTTTATTAATGGCTTTGTTTAGGCCGTGATCGAAATCAACAAATGTGTCCGCTGGCCACAAGTTTTTCTGAAGTTCTTCGCGGGTAACCACCTCACCGGCGTGCTCCAGCAACATCGCAAGAACTTGAAATGGCTGTTTCTGGAGGCGCACCTGCATGCCGTGCTTGCGCAGTTCACCCGCCCGAAGATCCATCTCGAAAACACCAAAACGGAGTCGCCTGTACGGTTGTTCTGCCTTTTGCATGGACGCCTGGACCTTGGCGCACGCGAGTGTACCACTGAGCTCCACCTATTGCGCAAACCAACCAAAGAGGACATCTCGCCGTAAGTCTTGTCCTAACTTGCAGTTTAGTGGGGACGTACGTTCCACGGCGGAAGAATCGGCAGTCCATTGCGGAGTTTCTACGCCGAGCCCATAGTGTGCGCCTTGGCGCTAAGTGTTTGGTGAAGCATCGCCCGTTTTGGGAGGTGTCAATGCCGCAATCAAATGTTTCCCTGGATTTCATTGAAGATGTCGTGCCGCATCTCGATGCCGCTTATAATTTGGCGCGATGGCTGACCCGCAACGACCAGGATGCACAGGACGTGGTGCAGGAAGCCTTCATGCGGGCCTTCCGATTTCTCGGCAGCTTCCGAGGGGGAAATGTCCGCTCATGGGTGCTTAGAATTGTCCGCAACACCTGCTATACCTGGCTGGATCAGAACCGTCCGCCGCAACCCCACCTGGAATTTGACGAGAAATTCTTTGGACCCGATCCTCTCGCGCTGACCCCAGAAGAGATGCTCTCTCGTAAGGACGGCCGCACTTTGGTTAGTCGGGCGCTGCAAGATCTCCCACCGCGTCATCGTGAAGTACTGATTCTCCGCGAACTCGAAGGTATGTCTTACAAAGAAATCTCCGAAATCATCGATATGCCGGCAGGAACGGTTATGTCCCGCTTGTCGCGAGCCCGTGACGGGTTCCGCCAATCCTTGGCCAACTTAGGACACCAAGGTACGGTTTCCAAGTTATCCGCAGCTCGCTTCTGAATTATGAGCGAACGGATAACTACGAGTTTCTTTCATTGCGGTTTGCCCCGGAGGTCGCTGCGAACACTACTTTAGCGGAAAACTCAAAACCTGATAGACGATGCGTTAAAGGAGGATTTTAAATGAGCGCACTTGGGAAAAATCCAGTTACTCAATTGTTGCAGGTCCCTATGCCCGGGCCAACGGCGGCTCTTTTTGTCGCCGAGTCAGTGGCCCGATTCTCCACCATCCATTTGAAAGAAATCGGTGACTTTTCACATTGCGTTCCCGTCATCGTTCTCATCCATAAATCCGCCGTGAGGAAGCTTGCTGTTCGCGAAATGCCAAATAACAACTCCCTCCCCGAGACTTCTAAATCGACCAGCCTCATGGAACTGTTCGGCCAAGCCATGGAAAGCTTTAACACCGCTGAGCGCGATAGCGCGTTCGTATTCGGCGACGTAATCGTAAATTTTTCGTCTGTAGAAGTTTGCCGCAAAGGACAACCGGTGGTCCTCACCGCTCTGGAATTCAAGGCCCTGAAATACTTCATTCAGAATGCGCGAAGAGCCATTTCACGAGATGAACTGCTGAACCATGTCTGGGGATACGAGAATTATCCCTACACCCGCACCGTAGACAATCATATTTTGAGGTTACGGCAAAAACTGGAATCAGACCCGTCGCGGCCGGTCCATTTCCGAACAGTGCATGGGACCGGCTACAAATTTTTACCATAGCATTACTGCAACAAGGCCAATCAACAGTCTCGCTAAAGCGAAATTTCTACCCTTAAAAACGAGACGCGACAACTCTTAGAGAATGGTCGCGCCCGTTCATCCAAGTCAAAACTACTTAACAAGTACAACCAGCCGCATACGATTTTTATTTCGCCTACCGCGTTGTCGCCTGGATCATCATGGATAAGGTAGGTACGTCCAAAGGTCCGCAAGGTAACCGTTTCCAGTGGCCGGGGTAGCATCGTAACCCTGTCCACCAAAGATCCAGATGTAGTCCAGGGAATCAGGCTGCCACAGCGAAGTTCCTCGACGCGCTCCGGGCACGTTTCCTACGAAGGATACGTGCTGTAGATATAATCCACCTTGGTTGACGTCGCTGGAACCCTTCCACCACGTCCACTGACCGGCTGTCGCATTGTATTCCCATGTGTCGTTTAGGAAGCCTTGGCCGTGCGTAGCGTCGGAGCCGTAACCCCAGCCGCCAAACAACCACAGATTTCCCTTCGCATCCGTCCATCCCACCGGCCCCCATCGCGAGCCCGGAACGTTCGACGCCGAATTAATCAGCTGCGTTCCATACACTCCCAAGTCATTCGCTGTCGTGGATCCGGATACCCACGTCCACTGCCCGCCGCTGAACTTCCACAAATCGTTCAGTGTCGGATTCTTGCCATTTATACTGGTGACCGTTGCGATAGAATCGAGACCAAATCCCCCAAAGAGCCAGACGGTTCCCGACGGATCCACCCACAGAACTGCGTTCTGCCGCCCTCCTGGAATGTTCGCTGGGGCGGCTGTACCCTGCGTGCCGTAAACACCGTTTAGATTGCCGACGTTGCTGCCGCCTACCCAGGTCCACTGACCGCCGCTGTACTTCCACAGGTCGCTTAGCAAGCTGATATTATTCGCGGAGTCGTAACCCTGTCCTCCAAATAGCCACAGAGTTCCCGACGCATCAACAAAAGTGGCCGCAGCCCAGCGGCCGCCCGGAATGTTAGTCGCCGACGGCGTGCCCAAAGTCCCGTAGACCCCCGGTTTGTTGAATGTGTTGGGACCGCCTTGCCAGGTCCATTGCCCGTTATACGTGAGACCCGTAGGATCGAGACCCGTAGGCGTAAACTCCCAGAGGTCGCTGAGTAATCCGGGTGCGATGCCGGTGGAATCAAATCCCTGGCCGCCAAACATCCATAAATTGCCGGAACCATCCGTCCAGCTCGCGCCCCCCCAACGGGAACCAGGGATGCCTCCGGCAGTTCCCAGCGTGCCATAAGCGCCCCGCACGTTCTCCTCTTCTAAGGGAATTGTGTTTATACACGGAACGGTAATGCACGAAATCACTTGCTGGTTAGCTGGTATCCAACCTTGGTTAAAACCGTCCTGAGTGTCCCAAACCCACAAATCATTCAAGAAAGCAGGTGGAGGATTCAGGGTGTCATTTAATGGGAAACCGAATCCGCCGAATAGCCATTTCCGGCCGGCACTATCGGTCCAGGTGACACCGAAATCTCTTCCACCGGGATTGTTAGGATTCGGGAAAGCTAAAGGTTCGGTCGAGTGAACAGTCGCGTACTGATTCACGCTTGTCGGACCGAAAATCCAGTCCCAATCGTTGTGCTGGCAATCGACAAGAATATTAGTAACGTTCGCCGTAGCAATACCAGATGGATTAAAAATATTGCAGGGCTGAGGCTGGCTGGTCGGTTCCAAGAAGACCGATACATTGTAAATTCCGCCGGAAGTCACATCCGTCGGGAATGTGAACGTTTGGTTGTCACCCGTAATAAACAGGTTGTCACCAGCGTTGTTTTGCAGTTCAACCGTGTCTCCAGGGCCGGGTACCAACCCCACCAACTGTCCCCCAACTGTATAACCCGGCTGAGGGCAAATGATCTGGACATTCGTAATGTTCACATTCGCTGTTCCCGTCCCGTTTAAAACGGTGCAAACCACCGGCGGTGTCGTAGGCTGGGTCAGAATCGTAACCGCGTAATTGCTCCCGGCACTTATGGGCGTTACAAACGTGAACGTTCCGTTGGTCGTTAGATTGAGATTGTCGCCGGCATTGTCTTGCAGCGTTATGGACGAGGAAGTCGCTAATCCAGACAGTGATCCGCCGACGCTATACACCAGTCCGCAGGTTACTTGCACGTTCGTCACGTTCGCGGTTGCCGTGCCAGCTCCATTCGCAACGCTGCAGTTCTGAGTCGGATTCGTTGGCTGCGTCTTCACCGTAACCTTGTAAGTCCCGGTCACCGGCGTCTTGAAGGTGAATGGCATATTCCCGGTGCCTTTAACAGTGATATCGTCGGTGCCATTGTTCTCGAGAACTAGGCCGCTACCCGTCAAGCCGATGATATTCCCCGCCACCGTCGAGGATGCTCCCTGGCCCCCTGTTCCGCCAGTGCCACCAGTGCCGCCGCCGGGAGGTAGTTTCACGCCGCTGCAGCCAGAAATCAGGAAAGCGCCCAAGCTCAAGAGAGCGACAGTAAATTTTTTGCTGGGAATCATGTTCTCCTCTTCCGATCGTTGCTCAGGACGTACGATCAACCGTTCGATCGCACGGTCCTACCAAATCCTCAAACCACGACTTCTCACCAATTTCCGCGCTGAACCGCACTAAACATCAGCGATACTTTGCGAGCCTTCACGGTTTTTATGTGCCAAGGCCCCGGCCTAGGCATAGGAGTACTAAACCTGTATCCGTAGATTGCCTCGGGCCTGTTGAGGCGGCAATATCAAACGCTGGGAGCTGTGTTGAAATCAGTAATAGCTGGCAGTATGTGCACTACCGGGATCGAAAATGCTTCGAAATGCTGAAGCTGAGAAAAGGTCGGATGAGTCGCTTTCTCCCGGCTATTGGACAGCCCTCCCAGGCTTCCTGCTTAAATAACTTGCAGAAATGGTCTACATCCTTTCGATTGCCGCACCGCCGAGGTGGGCAGTCGCCACCAAAGCTGGGACGTTCACATTGCAACAATCATTAACTGCATTCGGCTCGCGATATTAGATGGAGCGTGGTAGTTTACGGAAAAGGCTTAGAAACGAGTCAACCGCTAGATCGGAAGGAACACTGTGATCGCAAAAGAACCCCCCGTTGCGGAAATCCAATCAGGCAAAAACTCCGTACCGGTTGGGCATTCCGACGCCGACAGGATCGAGAAAGTCCGCTCGCTCTTCGATCAGCGCGCTGCTTATCTGGACCGCAGACAGCTGGATATCCGGCTCCGCAGGGAGACCGTTGACCGTGTGGTTCAGGGAAAGCAGTACAGCGAAATTCTGGACATCGGTTGTGGGGACGGCTCTATTTCGGTGCCGCTGCTGAACTCCAATTGCCGGCTGACTTTGCTGGACGTGTCGCCGGGAATGCTTTCCATTGCGCGGTCTCGGGTACCCGAGGAATTGTTGTCGCGGGTAGAATTTGTAAATCAGGATTTCATCCAGGTGCGGTTTGAAAAAAACTTCTTTGATTTAGTAATCTGTGTGGGCGTGCTCGCGCACGTCGTCTCACCGCAGGATTTGATCGCCAAGATCGCCTCGGTACTGAAACCGGGCGGAACATTAATTCTGGAATGCACCAATGGGCATCATTTGTTCGACCGCGTCAACCAGCTGCGCAACCACTTGGCTTGGCTGTTTCACCCGCCCAAATACAAAATGAACATTCTGTCCGCGACAGTTATCCGAAAAACGGCTGAGCAACAAGGCTTCAAACTGGCGGGCGAATTTCGTTATGGATTGCCGCTGCCTGGCACCGCCAGATTTTATTCCGCAGACGGCGCCTATACCACTACCCGTTCGTTGTTCGGGGACATCGATCACAATCGCAATCAATGGTTGGCCACCCAGCATATTTTTCATTTGGTTCGCAGCTAAATCCGAGACACAGAAGCTCGCGCACTTCCCCGTTTCAAGCGCAGATGGCATTTTCCGCCGGGGACTTTACTTAGCCACGACTCAACGAAGAGCGACACAGGCCGGATCGTAAACGATCCGGCCTGTCGCCCGTTATGAGAGGCACCTCGTATGAATTAACTACTTATGATTGTCAAAGTCGAACATGTCGAACAAATCGCCGATGGCCGGCATGTTGCGCGGCACATAGGAATGAGCGCTCTGATCAGGATTGGACAAATTATCGCGGCTGCGATTACTGAGTGTGGTGTGGAGCATCCAGTTTCTTTCCACGAATTTCACGAAAGAGGAATGCTCGTTGTAGGTGTGGCTGATGTGGCCGCCCGTTGAGAAGGGCGAAACGGCAATCATCGGAATACGCGGGCCGGTCCCGAAGAAATCAACGGGCTGGATGAAGCCGGAGTCGTAGAAGCCACCGCCCTCGTCCACGGTGACGAAGATCGCGGTCTCGGCCCACAGCTTCGGATTGCTTTTCGCCAGTTCGATGATGTTTTGGGCGAAGGCCTCGAAGAGTCCCCACTTCGAAGATGCTGGGTGGCCGTCCATGACGCTGTCCGGCTTCACATAGGAGACCGCCGGGAGCGTGCCGTTGTTGAGATCGGTGAAGAGATCGGTGACGTCGCGCATATGATCCGCAACCATGCTCGGATACACCGACTCATACTCGAACGGGTTGCAGATATTGCAATATAGCCCGTCCAACGGGCCGCCCGTTCCGCTCGCATTGAAAGCACCGCCATAATATTTCCACGAAATATTGTGGTCGCTCAGCACATCGCCGATGCTTTGCTGCATCGTCTGTGGAACGACCAGTCCGGATTGCGGCGTTCCTTTAGGCGTGAAGGCGGGGTTGACATTAACGGCTTGCCAATACTCACCGGCGTCGCACTTGGTCTGCACCGCGTAGGGCAGCGGTCAGATAATTGGTGATCGGGGCTATGCCAGGCTGCGTCGCGTCGGAACAATTGAACCATTGCGCCCGCTGCGTATACAGATTGAGCGTTCCAGCCTGGGGATCGGGATTATAAATATTCTTAGCCGCCGGCGTTGCGGGATTGCCCTTTCCGTCGCTGAAGAAAATCTGATCGGCAAAGCCGAGCGGCTGGCTGTCCGGCCCGGTGCCGCCGAGCACCGGCTGGTGATAATTGTCGCTTATGGTGTAGTTGTCAGCGAGCGTTTTGAAGAGCGGCGCGTCACCGTTCTGCATGTTGAAGAATTCCATGGTTTGCCCACTGTCACGCGGCGTGCTACCTGCAGGCGAGCTGTAGGTGGTGTCGATTGCCGACTGGAGATCATGCAGACAACCAGTCGGGTTGTCCTTTGATACGTGCTGTGCATCTATCGCGCAATCTACCTGCTGCACCATTTGGAAATACTGGTGCACGGTGTCGCCGGCGTAGGCGTCGAACGCCAGCTCCGGGCCGGTCAACTGGAAGGGACCCGGTGGAAGGTTGCTGACGTTGGGAATGCGGATGTCCGGTCCCTCGTTGTATGGCAGACCGGTGCCTCCGGTTCCCATTAGGAATTGATCTTGAGGGGCCAAGCCCGGATCGCCTCCCAGGGTCAGCAGAATGGCCGCGGGCGGATTTTGCACGCCGTTCACATCAGGTGTCGGGAGCGTGGAGTAAAGTTCCTTGTTTGCCAAATCAGCGCTGCTGAAGAATTTCCCGCCATTGGGCGCGGAGGTGATTTTGAATTGATGGGCCTTGGCAAAATTCGGACCGGGTGTGCCATCGGCGTTGATGATGCCTTCGGATAAAAGGTTCAACACCTTCTCACTCTTACTTTTTGGCACATAGGTAGCGTAAAGATGATCGAAGCTGCGATTCTCGCCGACGATGATGATGACGTGCTTGATCGGCGTGGCGGTCTTGATCTCATCGGCGGACTTATCTCGATCACCGTCTCCGGCTTTGGCCGGTACGCCAAGGCCGAAAGCCATTAGAGCGAACGTGAGCGCGCAAGCAGTAATTTTTGCCGGCAATTTTCTTCTGTCCATGACATCCATATTTTCCTCCCAGTTGAAATCGATGCGGGAGGTAGGTTCAGCCAGCAACGTGACGGGGCATTAATGCTGCGTCTTATTCTCGCGAAGATTTTTTTTTGACCTGTGGGAAACGAGGTGTCGAAGATTTCTTTAAACGAGGGACCCCACGATCCTTCGCCCTGCCATAAATGCCACAAGAATTTTTGTCAATTTCGTTGAGCTTGCGTGAAGCTTGTCTCTGGCGCTACCGTTAACAACGCGCGCGACCGCATGGCGCAATATGTTGTTACCGCGACTAATTGGTCTCGGGCTGGTTCCTCAAAGTCGCCTGTGCCCGCGGGATGCCTTAGCGCATCGAATACGTGATGCGTATCTTGATCCTCAACCTCCGCCCGGAGTCACTTGACGCCACAACTCGCGCCTTGTCTGGACAAGGCTACGCAGTTATCGCGGAAAGCGGACTGACCGTCGATCAAGTGTTGGGTCTTTCCCCCGAAGTTTTGGTAACCGAAGTCATCCCATCCGACCTCAGTTGCTGTGCTCTAGTCACGCAGCTTAAATCGCGCCCAGATACCGAGTCACCGCTCAACATCGTAATCCTCGTCGAAGGAGGCGCACTCGAGCGTGCTCGCGCCCTGGACCTCGGCGCCGATGCCGCCATTTCCTTCCCTTTTGAACCGGTGGAGTTTGTCGCCACCGTCCGAGCCCAATTCCGCGAGCGTAAGCCGCAAGAAGAACTGAAGACCATGCTCAAGTACGCCGTGCAACGAGAGCATTACGCGGATATCGCCGTCGAATCCTTAAGCGGCCCGCTCGCCAAACGCCGCTTATGGATGATCCCCGCTATCCTCGTGCTCAGCGCGGCTGCAGTGCTTGCGGCCGTCTATCTAGGCGTTTCCAGCCGCGGCACCCGCAAGGAGACTCGTCAGCTTCGCGCCGAAATCACCCGTCTGAACACCAGCGTGGGTCAACAAGGAGATTTCCAGCACCGCACGGAGTTCACACGCGGGGTGCTCGATGCGCAATCGCGGTCCGAATCTGCCACCCGCGAATCTCTGAAAGCGCAATCCGAAGATCTCAACAAACGCGTCGCCCGCGGTGGCTCCGACGCCGAGTCCCTGAAGCATCAGCTCGCCGACACCCAGAATCGCCTCAAACTTCTGGAAAGCGAGGGCAAGATCGCCGAAAACGTCGTCCAGAATTACGGGCCCAGCGTTTGCTTGCTGCATGTTGTCGTTGAATTTCTCGACAAGGAATCCGGCAAGCCCATTCAAGTCGCCGTCGATTCCGCCGGCAAACCGGTGGTCGACGCCAAAGGCATGGTGACCCTCGATGAGGGTGGCCCAGGGCCGCATCTTCAAATTGACGTCTTCGGTACCGGCTTCGTCGTCAAACGCGAAGGCAAAATTATTACCAATCACCACGTCGTCGAACCTTGGTGGAAAGACGACGACCTGAAGCAACTCCTCGATCAGGGCGCCACCGCTTACGTTTTATCCTACGAGGTTTACTTCCCGGGAAAATCGGAGGGCCTGCGCGCCAAACTCGATCGCATTTCTCCGAAAGCGGACCTCGCCACTCTTCAGCTCGAATCTCCGCTCCCGCCCAAATCCGCGGTGCTCGAATTGGACGATCGCAGCCAAGCCACGGTGACGGGAGACGCAGTTGTGTTGATTGGTTATCCCACAGGAATAGAAGGCATTCTCGCCCGCGCCGGTAGCGATGTGTCCCAGAAAATCATCGACAGCAACGGCACCCAGGACGTCAATCGCATTATGGCGCAGCTCGCTTCGCAACACCTCATCCGACCCACCACCACACAGGGACACATAGGCGATGTCCTCGATGACAAAATCGTCTACGACGCCGCCACCACCTCCGGCGGTTCCGGCGGCCCGCTCTTCAACCGCGACGGAAAAGTAATCGGGGTAAATTTCGCCATCCTCCGCGACTTCGGCGGCTCCAACCTAGCCGTCCCCGTCAAATACGCCAAAGACCTCCTGCGGTAGAGCCCTCCGAGGTAGGGACAACTCTCATCCTTGGCTCAATCCTAGCGTGCGTTTGACGTCTGTCGCTAAACCGACGCGGCTGCTTTGCCTTTGACGAATTTCGTGTCGCCAGCAATTCCCAAGGCTTCCAGGACGCTGCCTTGCACTTGCTTTGAGAGGGCGTTGATCTCCTCGACGCCATACTTTTGCGTGCTGACGAAATACCTCAACTGCTTCTCTCCGGCTGGAGTCTCAATAATCCGCAGAACCACATCAGCAACTTCCTGAGCATTGCCAGCCGTCGAGGAAAGCGCCGCCCCAACCTTCGCAGGAATCTCCTTGGCAGCGCCATACGTGTTTGTGCGACTCTCGTCGGCTGCCGTGACCGTATTGCCGAAAACTGGAGTTTCATATGCGCCAGGTTGGACAATCACAGATTCAATTCCTTGCGCGGCAAGCTCGTAGCTATAAGCCTCGGCCAACGCCTCGAGAGCAAATTTGCTGGCGCAATAGAAACCTGTAGAAGGAAGAACCACCCGGCCGGCGGCGCTGCTGATATGCATCAGCACTCCGCTGCGTTGCCGCCGCATGTGCGGAAGCACCGCGCGATTTACCCGCACCGGGCCGAGAAAATTGGTGTCCATCAGCCGCCGTGCTTGCTCCGTGGTCACAGCTTCTTCCAGCCCGGTAAGGAAGTACCCTGCATTGTTAATGGCCACGTCGATGCGGCCGGATTTGGACACCGCGGCATCTATGGCCCGCTCGACCGAGGCGTCGTCGGTTACATCCATTTCAAGGACGTGTATTGGCAGTGACTCATTTTGCGCCACCGTGCGGATTTCGGAGGCATTCTTGGCGTTGCGGCCTCCAGGGTCGCGCATCGTCGCGAAAACGGTGTGCCCCTTGCGAGCCAGCGTTTCTGCGAACAGTCTGCCGAAGCCGGTGCTGGCGCCGGTGATGAGCACCAATTGCTTGGAATTCATGATCTATCCCTCCTTATGGCGTTACCGTGAAAGTCGTTTGATGCCGGAATCAAAATAGTTGGGTACATCGGCTGTATGAGTGTCTAGGGCTTGGAGGATTCAGGCGCCTTAGTTTGAATGGCGGTTACTTTGACGCTACTGTGATCCCCGTCTTGCAGCGTAATCCTTTGCCCTCGGTCTGCAAACTGTTTTAGAAATTCCGGATCACACGCTTACATCGTCGGCGCCATCAAAAATCAATCCCGGCCATAGGTGCTCTCGATGGTGAAAAAAACATATGCTCGTCGTTTTACTCATTAGAGACAGTACCTTTCCCAACCAACTTTTTTGTGCCTTAATAGTAGAAGTATTTTTTGTTCGGATTATGGCGCACTCGTGCGTTCGTTCAATGGCCAAACCCCCAGGAGACCGCATGCACGAACTGCGTGAAAGTCGCCCTTCCTCCTCTAAACCTGAATTTTCTCGGGACAATCCCGCGCGGTTTCGTGGATTCATTTTGCAGTTGATGCGTAGCGCGATCTGCACGTTTATGCTAGCGGCTCTTTGCGGTAGCCTGCGCGCGGATACCATCTCGGGAACCGTAAAGGATCCATCTGGAGCCTTGGTGGCGGGCGCAAAAGTAGAAATTACCGGCGAAGCTCTACCACAGCCGTTGGTGCTCGTTACTGATGCTGACGGTAGATTCATCGCTCAAGATTTGCGTGCAGGCAAATATTTGCTGCGCGTTGTGAAGGCTGGGTTCGACGAACTTAGTTCCGCGCTGGACCTACATGGCACCGCGGAAGTTCCCTTTACGTTGACAATCACCGCGCAGCAAACCACAGTGACGGTTACAGGCACCAGCGCGGCTTTTGCAAACTCCGATCCGGTGTACCGCCAGTTACGCGATGTCGGCTTGGGAGACACCTTTCGCTGTGACAATTTTACCCTGCCAATGGATGTGGGAACTTTTGAATTCAAGACCGGCACGGTCACTCTTTTGCGGCCCCTCAATGGCCTGCAAACCGGCGCGGTCTTTGTGGGTCAGGGGCACTTCTCCCTGAAACCCATCGGCAAACTCGATACCAGCGAACTGCTGCGGCGCAATGGCAGCGCCACCGCCGAGGAAGATTTCAGCGAAGTAGTGTTTCGTTTTACCCCGGAACAATTTCCCTTATTTAGGGCTACGCTGATCGCCAAAGCCGATACCCCACCGCAAGCTGCCGAGGCTTTTCGTCACTGGAAAGAAAAAGTACGCCACCGCCACGAAGTTCCAGAAGGCCTCACGCAGGCGTTTTTTGAAAGCGAAACTATCGACAATGTTGACGCCGACATCTTGGCCGCGATTTACAATCGTCAACATCCCGCTTTTTTTAATTCCTACATTCGTGGGACGCCGCATAAGGACCTCCGGTTTTATTTGCGCGCGCGCGTTGGAGCACTGCCGCAAATCGACTCGCCCGAAGAAGTAGCGCTGGTCAATTTTAATGGCGGCAGTATGGATGATGGGATCTGGTATTCCCAGCATTTGAAATCGGAGATCATCGCCCGCACGGCGAATTCCTCCGAAGACAAAAGGCTCTTCGCCACGCGGCGCTACAAAATCGAAACCGTAATTGGCAACAACGATCATCTGGCGAGTCGCGCCACCATTTATTTTGAGCCGCTGGTCGCCGGTGAGCGAGTAATGAAATTTGCGTTGTTGCCTACTCTGCGGGTCACCCGTGTGACCGGAGAAAAGGGCCAGGATCTGCATTTCATTCAGGAAAATCGCAAGGAGGACGGTTCGTTTTACGCGGTGCTCGATGAAGCCGCCCCCAGAGGCAAGCTTCAGTCCATCACCGTGGATTACGGCGGCGACAAGGTGCTCACCAACGCCGGGAGCGGAAGTTACTACGTAGGGTCCCGCGATTCCTGGTATCCCAATCTCAACGGATTCGGAGAGAAGGCCCGTTACGATTTGACCTTCAAGGTGCCGCATTCGAATGTCTTGATCAGCGTAGGGAAACAGGATGACGAACACACCGAAGCGGGTTTTTCCGTGACGCACTGGACTACGCCCGTGCCCATAGCGGTGGCCGGATTTAATTACGGACAATATAAGAAAATCGATTTCCCGGATACCATCACTCACTACGAGATTTCGGGATATTACCTGCAGGAGCTGCCGAACAGTCTTAAGCCCTACGAAAATGGGGCCCTGGGAGGGATGTCGCCCGGCGCGATGACCAGATATGCGCTGGAACAGGCGCGTGCGCAAATGCAGGTGTGCACGCTATTTTTCGGCCGCGCGCCTTTCGACAATTTATATATTACCGAGCAGCCCAATTTTAATTTTGGCCAGTCATGGCCGAATCTGGTGTACTTGCCGATTTCCGCGTACATCGATTCCACGCAGCGCTGGCTGTTGTTCGGACAGATCAATTCGCGATTCACTGGTTTCGTCCAGGAGGTCACGCCCCATGAAGTCGCCCACCAGTGGTTCGGCCATGCCGTAGGATGGGCTAGCTATCATGATCAGTGGCTTTCCGAGGGATTTGCGGAATTTGCCGCCGGATTATTTTTGCAACAAGCCATGGGCCCGAAGTGGCAGAAGGACTACATCGATTTCTGGCAGCGCCAACATGATCGCCTTATGGAGAAAAATAATTTTGGCGTTTCGCCCAACGATGCCGGGCCCCTTTGGCTAGGGACGCGGCTGATTTCGCCAAAGTCTGCACAAGCGTACCAGGGCGTGACCTATGCCAAGGGCGCTTTCGTATTGTCCATGTTGCGCTCCATGATGCGCGCCGATGGCGGCGATAAGGAGAAGAACGCCGACCAGGCATTTATCGACATGATGCACGACTTCATGGCCAATCAACGCGACAGCGCCTCCAGTGAATCGTTCAAGGCCGTGGCGGAAAAGCATATGACCAAGCAGATGGATCTGGAGAGAAATGGCCGCCTGGATTGGTTTTTTCGCCAGTGGCTGTTGGGTATTGAGGTGCCTCGCTACGGTTTTAAGTATGACGTGCAGCCCACCGAAGGCGGCAAATTCAAAATCCACACAGAGATTAGCCAGTCCGAAGTGGATGCAAATTTTGCAACGCTAATTCCGCTGTTTGCTGATTTCGGCAACGGCATGGCACGCCTCGGACAGTTCGAGATGGTCGGTAATTCGATGCGCACCATCAATATGACCGTGGACAAGAAACCTAAGAAGGTTGCCCTCAACGCCTACAAAGACATTCTGGAGCGCTGACCACCCTTGCATGCCTGGCCGCCTCTGACACCCTGACGACCCCTGCCTGCTACCCGAGAATCCGCGGGATTTTGCGCGCTTTCGCGTCACCTACAAGCAGCCCGGCACTTCCAAATATATCTGCGTCCTTCACGACAATCTCGGCATGGTGGGCACTGTGGTTGTCGAACCTTAGCGCTCACACCGACCTAAACACCTATCTTCTGGAAGCAGCCCTGTCGCTCAAAGCACCCCGTCTCGATGCGGCAGGGCCCCCTCGCTTGCGATTTTCGGAGATAAATCCAACTCTTGTCAGCTTCCGATGGGTTTTTGCAGGGTGGTCGGTTACATCCGCGCGGTGCTCTAAAATCATTTAGAACAACGGTGCGCAGCGAATTCTTGTTCCCGGTGGATTGAATACAGTTGATGTCTTTGGGCGAGCGACAAACCCTTAGGTATGTGCGGTTTGGTCTCGGGGAACCTGCATTTACATTTGCTACAGGCGTGGCCGTGGAATGAGTCTATAGACACCAGCTTGCGTGTTCCTCGGTGCATCGCCGCCAGGGCTGATGCAGTGATGTGCGGTAGCCCCATCTCAATGTTCAACGAGGCAAGAATGGCCGTGGCCGACTTACGCCTCTTAACCATGTTGCATGCTCGCATGAAGTGAAATAAACCACCGTTCAATCCGGCACAGTTCACTCACAGCCGTTTTATAAACTGTCCGAGGAAGTTCCACCTCTGGTTCGTTCAATTTTCGTTACCCCACCATGGTCATGTTCTGTGGCTTGCATTGCGAAATATTTCCGCTCCGAATGTGCTTCATTGCGCCGTCCAAAACCTGAGTACATCTTGCACGGCTTGCCAGCACCCACGGCACAGACAGGACATGGAACAAAGAGTTTCTGTTTGGCCGTTAGATCGCTCCTCTTCATGGAATTACCATAGCAAGCGCCTTGGCTCAGGAAATGTTCCTTTTTGGGCAGTTTTGTTGTTCAAGCGCGGAAATAGACCCCGCGGCGCAGAACAGTCATTCTGGGGAAATACACGGGTTGGAAGCGCTGGCAGGGGAACTCCGCTGAAGTCTTGTCGCTGTGCCCATATGTCCGAAGGCGTGCCGTCACAGCCAAAGCACCGGCTTCTCCAAGGCCGTGAAGTTAACTGGGCAACATAGTTTGTACCATCAGCGCTTGGCGGCGGTGTCGGCGAGCGGGGCAGTAGCTTTTTCCTGTGACTGCAGTTCGCGGGCGCGCTCCAGCAGTTTCTTTAGCTTGCCTTCCACCGCGGAGTCGCCGATGTGTTCCTCTTGCAGGACGCCGTCCGCGTCAATCGTATAAGTATGCGGAATCGACTTCACCCCGAACATCGTCGCTATCGGCCCGGTGAAACCGCCATCACGGTATTGCAGCCAGGTCATTTCATTTTTGTCGACGTATTCCTTCCACTTCTGCTCATCGTTGTCCAGGCTCACGCTTAGAATCACTAGCGGTTGCCCTTCAAATTTCTTCGCTACTTTGCGGATATGCGGCATCGCTTCGCGGCACGGCTCACACCACGTGGCCCAAAAATCGAGCAGCACTACTTTGCCTTGCAGCTCGTCCATGGAAACCTGCTTGCCACCCATGGTGGTCACGGAGAAAGCAGGTGACATTTTGGCGCGCGCCAGTTCCGGGCGATTGATGTAGCGCAAGGCACGAGCGTGATTGGGATCACTGGCAGGCCGCAGCTTCACAAATTCCTCGAACCTGGCTTTGGCGGCCGGGTCCTGTTGCAGACGCGCAAGCAGTTGTCCATCGATGAATAGCGCGTCAGGAAAATTGGCAAATGCCGCAAGCGCTCTGCCGATCTCTTCGTGCGCGCGCGCTAAATACTCGTCTTTCTTCCTCACCATTCCTTCGGTCATGAGCACGGACGCAAATTCGTAGTGTGCCAGCGCCATGGCGCGATCGCCCTGCGCTTCGGTGACCATCTCTTGTGCGGCGAATTCAGCGGCCTTCCAATCTTCCAACTCCAGTCCGAATTTAATTACCTGTCTCTGGCAGTCCACACAATGCCCGCCGTCCTGTTTGTCCGCTTTTTTGAAGCTCTCGAATGCTGGGATTTTCTCGCGATCATGCAAATAGCGGAGCGCCTCTTGATAGGTCTTCTGCGCTTTTTGGTTGGTGGGCCCCTCATTTTTTTCCTGGGCCTGGACAAACCCGCATGTCAGCGCACAGATCGCAACCAGACTGATGCGTGCCATTCGCATAAAAGTCTCCTGATCTCTAACTTGTTACTGGGTCCAAGCGCGGTGGTATTTGCCGCAGATTCTATCCTGAAGCCGCCTATTTACAAACGGTAATTTAGCTTATGAGTTAAGTAGGCGTTAGCGTCGCGCTTGACCTTGTAGTGCTCACGTGCGCGTTTTTGTTTGGTGTGGTGCCCCACCCTCTTCGTTTAAGAGTGGGGCCTTTTGAATTGTGTGCCGACTGACTTTAGTTGCGACCTTCGATATGCGCTTCCAAATGCTTGGCGCACGCTTCGGCGGTGGTTTGTTGCCCATGCAGCGTGCTCTTCTTGTCTACCGCGTACGCATACACCATTGCGCCCGTCCGTCGATCCGTCATGGTGATGCTGGCGGCGTTGTCGGAGTGTATATTGCCCATAAACGCCATTTTTGCCCATCCAGCTTTCTTATCTACTGATGTGCCGGCAATCACGTAGTCGGCCTGATTCTGGTCGGCCACCGGAATCAGTTGCACCTTCTTCTTGCCAAACGCCGCCACCAAATAACTTTCGAACCCTTCCATCGGTGCTATGTACACCTTCGCACCGGCCACGATTTTCATGGTCGCCGCCGTCGCTGGGGCAGTTGGTACCGCAGCGGCTGCCTGACTGTCGGCAGGTGCGGCGTTGGTCGACGCCGGAAAATTATTTTGCGCGGATGCCGACGCCTGCGTGTTCGCCAGTTCCGTTGACTGCACGTTGCCCTGTCCAGACGATTGATTAGTATTGCTCTGCTTGGGCTTCTGCTTTATCTGCCGGCATGCCATGCCGTTAACCAGCGTCTCGTCCGGCCCAACGAAATTCCCACTCGAGGCGAGATCATGGCACTCCAACTGAACCGTGACCGGCTGTGCTGATGCGGCCGTCTGCTGTGCAGACGCGGCACTCGAATATAGTAGTGCTGCGGTGAAAACAATCAATCGGCTGTTCATATTACCTCCACTCATACTCTCCTTCATCGGTGCATAGGGAGGCCAGATAACGCCGGTACAGAAAAAGAACAGGCATGCCCTCTTGGTAACAATGCTTGAATGGCGTTCACGCAGGTGGGCCCCCGGCAAAGGGCGGGCGAAGTCTGGGGGTCGCGGACTGAGCGGCGAGGGAGCTGGGCCGCTCCGTGACTGTGTTGCCCTCACCGTTACCGCAAAAGATCCTCGAGCTCAACGCGCGCGTCGGTTGTGGCATCCCTGTATTTGACGATGACCGCAGTGTAAAGGGAAAGTCCCCAATCCTTTCCGGGGCCTTTTGAAATAGGCCGGGAGCCTGGCACAACTACGGCGTTTTCCGGAATGATGAGTGGACCATCAGGACCCGCTGAATACACAGCAGATTTCACGAGGTCGTACACCGGCGTAGATCGATTCAATAGGGTGCCGGTACCCAGCACGGCGCGTCGCTTGATAATGGTGCCTTCGTACACGCCGCAATTTCCTCCGATCATCACTTCGTCCTCGACGATTACCGGCATCGCGCCGACCGGCTCGAGCACGCCGCCGATTTGGGCGCCTGCGGAAAGGTGGCAGTTGCGTCCAATCTGTGCGCAACTGCCTACCAATGCGTGAGAATCGATCATGGTTCCTTCGCCGACGTAGGCTCCTGCGTTGACGAACATAGGTGGCATGCAGACCACGCCGCGACCGATGTAGCTGCCGTCGCGAATGCTGGAACCACCCGGCACGATGCGGACTCCGTCGGCGGGAGTAAAAGCTCGCGGTGGATAAGTCGACTTGTCGATGAATGGCTGGCGGGCAGCGTCGATGGACATATCGACGATGACTCCCATGCGAAAGCCCAGCAGGATACCTTTTTTTACCCAAGCATTAGTGCGCCAGCCGCTCTGCACGTTGCTATCGGGCTCCGCGGCGCGGCCCTGTCCGCGATTTAACGCCTCCTTGAATTCGCGAAATATTCTGAAATGATCGTCGGTGTATTGGGCCGGCGGATGGTCGAACAGGTCTTCAATTTGTGACGGCTGCATGAACTCTCTCGACTAGCCCCAGCGATGCCAGAACACTGCGAATGCGTTCTTGATTTTCCGCTTTGGGCGGCACAAGCGGGAGCCGCCACGCCGGTTCCAGCAAACCCATTTCGGCCATGGCAGTCTTTACCGGAATCGGATTGCTCTCCACAAAATTTACTTCCATCAGTGATTGATAGCGTCGCTGAATCTCGCGCGCGCCCGCGAAATCATTATTGAGGCTCAAGGTGATGAGGTCTGTCATCTCTTCGGGAATTTCGTTGGAGACCACCGAGATAACGCCGCGGCCGCCAAGAGCGATAAGCGGCAGAGCGATAGCGTCGTCCCCGGAGAGCACGACGAAGTCTTCCGGCACGCTGCTCAATATAGCGGCCATTTGCGACATGCTTCCCGATGCTTCCTTGATGCCGACGATGTTATCGATCCCGGCGAGACGTTTCACAGTTGGCGGTTCGATATTCACGCCGGTACGGCCGGCCACGCTGTAAAGAATGATTGGCAAGGTTGTGGCGCTCGCGATCGCGCGATAGTGTTGGTAGAGACCTTCCTGGGTTGGCTTGTTGTAATAGGGCGTGACAGAAAGGATGCCGTCGACGCCGATGCCGGCGAGTTCGCGGGCAAGCGCAATCACTTCGGCAGTGTTGTAGCCTCCGGCGCCCGCGAGCACCGGAACCTTTCCCTTGGCAACATCGACGGTGAGTTCTACGACGCGAAGATGTTCTTCGCGTGAGAGTGTGGGACTCTCGCCAGTCGTGCCGCAGGGCACCAGAAAATCGATACCCGCGTCAATTTGCCGATTGATCAGTCGAATTAAGGTGGGTTCGTCAAGCGCGCCATCGGGCCGAAACGGCGTAACCATTGCTGTGCCACATCCGGTGAACATTTGTTCCGTAAACATTTGTTGCTCCTTCTGAGTCTTCCGACGTTAGTTTGCTAATTCGCCGAGAATCTCTCGAAATTCGAACCAACCTTTTTTGCCCGCGACCCAGCGTGCCGCGCGAAGCGCTCCGCGAGCGAAACCTTCACGGCTGCGCGCCGTGTGGCGCAACGTAATGGTGTCCGCCAGAGAGTCGAAGCCGATCTCATGCGTGCCGGGATGCGCTCCCGCGCGATTGGCACTGAGGTTTACGGAACGCTCGTAACCGCTGGCAAGCATTTCTTCAGCCAATTTACGCAGCGTTCCGGATGGCGCATCTTTTTTCGCGCTGTGGTGAATTTCCCAGCCCCAGGCTTCGTATTCCTGCTGCTTTGCAAACAGCGCCGCGGTCTGCGCCACGGCCTGAATAAATAAATTCACGCCAACGGAGAAATTGGGCGCCCAGACAAGACCAGTTCCATTTTGTGTTACCGCCTGGCGCGCGGCTGGAAGATGTTCAATCCAGCCGGTAGTTCCTACCGCGGCACACACTCCAGCCGCAGCGAGCTGGCGGATATTTTCGGCGGCGGTGGCCGGTGTGGAGAATTCAACTGCGACGTCCACACCATTAAGAGCCGCACGCGTAAGTCCGGCGCCGCGCAAATTATTCCGACTGTCGAATTTTGCGCGCACATCGAAACCGTATTCGGGTCCAAGCTCCTCGATGAGGCGGCCCATCTTTCCGTATCCGACGATGGCCAGACCCAAGGTCATAAAGCTACCTGCTGCGCGACGGGCTTCGCCGCGAGTAGCTGCGTTACCACGCGGGCGTAGATTTCCACGGCTTCAACTAACGACTTCTTCGCGATGTGCTCATCGGCAGTGTGCGCGACGTGAATGCTACCCGGACCGATGAGGAACGGTTTCCCCCAGTGATCGCCCAGAACCGGAATGTCCGTGGCGAAGCTCACCGCCGTGGTTGGAAGGCCATCAAGGCTGCTTAAGCGCAACGCGGGAGTATGCGAGACTTCGCGGGCCTGCGCGCGGCCCGCAATGGCGGCGGGAAGCGCGGCGCGAATCGGTGACACATTCCCTACGGTACGAAACATGATTTCAGCGCGAGCTTCATCGGCGACCACATTCGGTGCGTGGCCTCCGCAGATCGTGCCAATATTCAGTGTGCTTTCGCCGAGCAGACGATCGTAAGGCAAAGGAATGCGGCGTATGTCTTGCAGCACATCGAGAAGCGCGTGAATCGCGGAGTGACCCAACTCTGGGTAGGCGGAATGCGCCAGCTTGCCGCGTGCAACGATCTCGAAGCGCAGGGCTCCCTTTGAGGCGAGTGCCAGGCGGTTTTCCGTAGGCTCGCCATTGATCAAGTACTCAGAGCCCGGCCCGAACTTGGCCGCGGCCTTGGCGCCGACACTGCCGCGTTCTTCGCCAACAACAAACAGGAGAGCGAAATTTCGTACCCCGTTCTCCAGTAATCGCACAGCGGCGGCGATCATCGCCGCGACGATTCCTTTCGCATCACATGCCCCGCGGCCCCAGATGTAGTTGTCATCCTCGCGTGAAGGAACGAACGGAGGCACAGTATCCATGTGCGTAGAAAGCGTTACGATCGGGTCGCCCCAGCTTGCGTAGACATTGAAGCGCTGCGGCGCCACTTCTATCCGCTCCACCTCGCCGCCGTGGCGATCGGCGAGAGCGCTCAAATACTCGAAGAGGTAGGTGCCGACCGCGCACTCGTTCGGCGTCACAGAATCGATATCTATAAGCGTACGAGTAAGTTTAAAGAGGTCCATTTTTGTATTTCAAGGAATGGAGGAAAAAGGAAGGGAAAAACCGCGAGGGATGCAGGCGCGAGTTTCTTCGCTCCTCAATAGCTCTCCATCCGCTGTTACCGGATGACAGTGGGCAGGTGTTAACCGTGCCCCCCAAACTTCGCGAGGTTAGCTGCTCGTGAAGATTTCGGCGGAGATTAGAATCTTGCCCCTTTTGCGCGAGCCCCCGAAGCTACTCGGGAAAACTGGCTCGGCTACTCATGGCCTCCGCGCCTCTATCAAGTCTTAGCTAACTTACAGGATGGCCGCGTAGCTAGTCAACCGCGATTCCACGGTGTCGTTCGCTTGGTTTGGTCTTGCTTGTAAAATGTGTTTGCAAAATTAGCAACCCCGGCGGCATTATTGCTCGCGCTGGCTACAATTCCTGATAAAGTGCCGTCCTAGTAACAGGTTCGGGTACCTCTCGGAGGTCTGATGCCAGAACTGGATTTACGGCCGTTGTCGCTGGGCGAAATTCTTGACCGCACATTTACTTTGTACCGGCGAAATTTCCTGCTGTTCTTTGGCATCACGGCACTGCCGCAACTCCTGGTGCTTGGATTCAATTTGTGCCAGGTACTGTTCACCGGACGGCCAGCAACCCCGAGAGTGATGTCCGGCACCACAATCGGTTTGGCAATCCTCTTAGGGCTGGTGGGATTCATCGTGTACTTCGTCGCTTATCTTTTTGCTCATGGCGGCACGGTGTACGCGATCTCCGATCTTTATCTGGGGCGTAGCACCTCCATCGGCGCTTCCTTGCGGCGCATGCGCGGGCAGGCCGGGACCTTGTTGGGCGTGTTGATTCTAAATGGACTGGTGGTCATGGTCACTTTTATTTTGTTGATAATTCCCGGCGTGTACATGGCGTGCCGGCTTATCACTTGTATACCCGCAGCGCTCCTGGAAAATCTCGGTCCGCGGGAATCGCTGGAGCGGAGCTTCGCGCTCACCAAGGACAACGCCGGACGCTCTTTTGTGATCTACCTGCTGTATCTTGCTATTTTTTACGCAATGTTCTTCTTACTGGCTTTCCCATTCTTGGTGGCGATTGCGTTTTCGGTAAAGAATCCGGCGATGGTCACTCTGTGGACGATGTTGATGCAGGTTGGAAATACCCTGGCGGCGATACTGGTAACTCCGATCTTTACCATTGCCAGCACGGTGTTTTATTACGATTTGCGAGTTCGCAAGGAAGCCTTCGACTTGCAAATTATGATGAATCCGAATGAAGCTGCTCTGCCTACTTCCGGCGGACTTCCATCGATAATTTCGTGAGTGCTTTGAACCCTGGGTCCAGCGGCTACGAATGAAACTTCGCGTATTTCCCGTTCTCATTGCCCTGGCCGCTTCCTTATTCAGCAGCACCGCAATTCCAACGCAAGTTCCAGTCAGTACCAATCCACATCCGGCAGAAAAAATTTACGATGTTACGTCCTTCGTGTCAGAACTACAGAGGCTGGAAGTCGAGCTTCAAACGCAGCCCTCGCCAACCGGTATTAAGAAGTTCCGCGACGGGTTGCCCACGTCATGGAATGTCACCACTCCGGAACACAGTTATTCGATTTCCACAAAGCCGCTGCGCGAGCAGTTGAACGGAAACTCCACAGACGATGCGGAGACCTGGCTTGAGCACCTTCAAGTGGAAGTGCAATCTGGGCAACGAGCCGAAGGGCAATCTTTGGCAGCCGCGCATACCCAGTTGAATAAAATTCTGGCCGGCAGAGGATTTGAAGGAGTGCGCCCGCCGACGTACCTTGAGCTACTTCGCGAGCGAGCTAGCGCGTGGCTGCAGAGGACGCTGATAAAACTCTTCTCTGGGCTGTCGCGCCATCCGATTGGGGCGAAGGTATTGTTCTGGGCGGTTCTGATCGCGGGAGTGGGGTTTGTCGCGCTTTGGATCTTCCGCTACATCAGCGCGCGGGACTCGATGAATTTCTTCCAGCCTGGTTCCACGACGGTTACCACCCGCACGTGGCAGGAATGGATTCACGCCGCCCGGGAAGCGGCTGCTCGGGGAGATTTCCGCGAAGCTGTTCATTCCGCGTACTGGGCTGGAATTACTCGACTGGAAGAAACCGGAACGTTGCCGCGAGACCGCACCAAGACGCCACGCGAATATTTGCGCTTGATAGACACCCGGCTTCGGGGAACTGAAGTGGACGATCCTGTAGCGCAGGATTATAAAAAGCCGCTCACCGCGCTGACTTCGCGGCTGGAGCGAATCTGGTACGCCAATCGCATGGCTCGCCTGGAAGACTTCGATGACAGTCTGCGCCAATTGGAGGCATTGGGATGTTCCTTGGAATAGCAGGCCCGGATCGCAAGCTGCTGATGATTGGCGGAGGCTTGCTTATCGTGATGCTGATCGCTTCCGTAGCTTTATCGCCTCCTGAAGGAAGCATGTCCTCACCCGTTCCTTCCACATACTCAACACAATCAGCCGGAGCGAAGGCCGCTTACATGCTTCTTTCGCAGCTGCATTATCCGGTGCGCCGCTGGGAAGAGGCGCCGACTGAACTCCCAAAGGATGGCAGCAATACGCTGCTGATCCTTGCGGGTCCGACGCAGACGCCTTCCGCAAAAGAACGCGAGGCGCTGGCAAATTTTGTAGAGAGCGGAGGGCATGTACTTTTCACCGGCCAAAATATTACCGCCTTCTTCCCGGACGCCGCGGTTTCCTGGAAAGCGCCGGATCCCGAGTGGGTCTCCTACGCTCCGAATTTTCCCAGCGCGATCAGCCGCGGCGCGCTGCGCATTACCATGCAACCGCAGGCGTACTGGCGTGAACCCAACGAGGAACAATTGGCGTTGTACGGGGATGCGGATTCGCGCGCGGTAGTGTCATGGCAAATTGAGGATGGAGCCATACTCTGGTGGTGCGGGCCGACACCGCTGATCAACTCAGGAATTACCAAGGACGATAACCTTGTGTTTTTTCTGAATTCCGTCTTGAATTGGGCGCCGGAAAATTCTCACCAAATTTACTGGGATGAATATTTTCATGGCCAGCGCAGCTCGCTGTGGAGTTACACGCGTAACACGCCACTCACGTGGGGGCTCGTTCAAGTTGGATTGCTCGCGGCCGCGGTGATTTTTACTTTCGGGCGCCGCAGGGGGCCGGTCTATCGTCAAGCAACGGTCTCGCGGTTGTCGCCGCTGGAATTTGTGGATACCCTCGGCGGCTTGTACGAGCGTGCCGGAGCGGGATCGTCCGCAGTTGCGGTTTCGCAGTCGAGGCTGCGCTATTTGTTGACGCGACAATTAGGATTGCCGAGCGATACGCCCGATGTGCAGCTTGCGCAGGCCGCAGAACAACGACTCGGATGGAAGGATTTCAGCGCCGAAAATGTTCTGGGGCGCGCTGAAGTTGCCAGTCGCGTTGCCAAGTTGAAGTCTCGAGAGGCCCTTGATCTGGTGCAGAATTTGGAGCGCCACGCACAGAAGCTTGAAGTGCACCCACGACTTTCTCAGGAGAAAACCTAACTGTGGAACATCTTTCCGCGCTTTCCAAGCATGTCCGGGATGAATTATCCAAAATAATAATCGGCCAGCGCGAAGTGGTCGATCAACTAGTGCTGGTACTTATCTGCGGCGGGCACGCGGTCATGGAAGGAGTTCCAGGATTAGCCAAAACGCTCGCGGTCAAATCCTTGGCGCGCATTTGCGGTCTCGGATTTCAACGCGTGCAGTGCACCGCCGATTTGATGCCGTCGGATGTTACCGGCACCAATGTTTTTGACTTGAGCAAGAATACCTTTTCTATGCACCGGGGGCCGGTTTTCACGGATTTGCTGCTGGTCGATGAAATCAATCGGACTTCGCCTCGCACACAGGCTGCTCTATTGGAGGCCATGGAGGAGCGTCAGGTAACCATTGATGGCGTGCGTTATCCGCTTCCAGATGACTTCACGGTCTTTGCGACGCAGAATCCCATCGAGTTTGAAGGCACCTATCCGCTTCCAGAGGCTCAGTTGGATCGATTCCTGTTGAAGATTCATGTCGGGTATCCTTCGGCGGAAGACGAAACTGAGATTCTTTCTAGATACGAAACGGGCTTCGACTCCCGACGCGTGAATGAAATTAGCCTTGTGGCGCTCGATCCGGCTCTGCTTCCAGCGGCGCGGCAGGAAATTGGGAGTGTGCGTGTTGAGCCTGCGCTTCGCGGTTATGTTGTGGCGCTGGCGCGGCGCACGCGCGACTGGCCGGCTATTTCTTTGGGAGCGAGTCCCCGCGCGGTAATCGCTCTTTTCTTTGTGGCTCGCGCACTGGCAGGCATGGACGGCCGCGATTATTTGTTGCCGGACGATGTGAAAAATGCAGCTCTGCCGGTTCTACGCCATCGGATTTTGCTCAAACCTGAAGCTGATCTTGAAGGATTAACCGCTGATCAAGTCATTCGCCAGGTTATCGGGGCAGTCGAAGTACCCAAGTGAGTACTGACATGAGTTGCGTGTCATGAACGAACCCCGCTCTCTCGCTCCGCCGGAGACAACCGCGCATCTGAAAAAATTCGGCAAATTGCCGTTTGGATTCGGGCCGCGATTTCTGGTGATGATGTTGTTGGGATTGCTTTGGATCGTGCCAGCCTGGTGGGCGCCGCGCATGATCGCGGGCCTGTTTGTGTGGGATTTTGTGGTGCTCGCGGCTTTTGTGTTTGATTTGTTGCGCCTTCCGAGGCCCGGCGATATCCAGATTTCGCGAATGTGGGAACATGCGCCATCGTTGGCGACCTCCTCCGATGTGATTATAAATGTAGAGAATTTTGGTCGTACCACCATTCGGTGCGGGCTGGTGGACGAAACTCCGGCTTCCCTCCGCGGTTCCCCACCGACTTTGGAATCGATCGTTGTTCCCAGAATTCCCGCGCGCGTGAACTATCGGATTTTGCCCCACGAACGTGGCGACGCGCGTATGGGCCGGCTGTTCGTGCGGTATCAAACGCGATTTGGATTTGCCGAGCAGTGGGCCGTTGCTGAAATTTCGCAAACCGTCCGGGTGCTTCCTGATATTGCGCAGGCGCAGAAACATGCTTTGTATTTAATTCGTAGCAAGCAAGTGGAAATGGAAAAGCGGCGCCGCCGACAAAAGGGCCAGGGACGGGAGTTTCAAAGTCTGCGTGACTACCGGCAAGGCGACGACTTGCGCGATATTTGCTGGACGGCTACCGCACGCCGCCACAGCCTCACGACCCGGGTCTTTGAAATCGAGCGTAGCCAGACAGTGTGGATCGTTCTGGACGCTGGCCGGTTGCTCCGTGCGGAAGTGCGCGGAGAAAACAGCGAGCTGCGGCTTTCAAAGTTGGACTACGCAGTGAACGCGGCATTGTCATTGGCGCAAGTGGCGTCGCAATGTGGCGACAAGGTTGGGTTGCTGGCCTACGGGCGTAGCGTGCAGCAGCATATTCCAGTTGGCCGCGGCGCTGCCCATCTGCGCAGCATCGTCGAAAGTCTCGCGCAAGTTCGCGGAGAAGCTTCGGAGGCCGATCATTCGGGCGCGGCGCGCACGCTTTTGCAGGGGCAACAACGGCGCAGCCTAGTGGTGTGGATTACCGATTTTGCCGAGACACCCACGCTGCCCGAAGTCATCGAATATGCCACGCAGATCACCAAGCGGCACTTGGTGGTTTTCAGCGCGATCAGTCAACCCGATCTGGCGCTATTGGCGCAAACGATTCCGCAGACGACGGAGGACATGTACCGGCACGCCGCGGCGCTCGAAATTTCGCACCGTCGAGATTTGTTGTTGCGGGGATTACGCCGGCACGGTGTCTTTGCTTTTGAATTAGTTCCGGGGCTACTAGCGTCGGCAATGGTGAATCAATATTTGGACATTAAAGAGCGGAATTTGCTTTAGGTATTTTGGTGGGAATGGCGCTGGTGAAAAAAAGATAGGTGATTAAAGCTGCGAAGAGCACTGCTCCCAGAGCAAACTTCATAGCCATGGGCACGTGGCTGAGCGAAAAAAATCCCTCGATTACCCCGGCGATCACCAGCATGGGAATGGTTCCGAGCAGCAGCCGCGTTGCGCGCCCGCCGGCCAGCTCCAGTGAATCGCGCCGCGACAATAGCCCAGGAAAAAGAAGTCCCCGCGCAATTTCCAATCCCGCACCGCCGGCTATAAAAATTGCCGGCAGTTCCAGCGACCCATGCGGTGCGACAAAGCTCCATAATTGCAAGGCCATTCCAGCGTGTGCTGTCGCGGCTCCCACGACGCCCAGCAACAATCCATTGACCACCAGCATCCAGATGGTTCCCAAGCCACCCGTAATTCCAAGGGCGAACATGCTGAACGCCACGGACAAATTATTAGTCATGATTCCCGACGATGCCAAGGGCTTAACGGTGACGATGGAATCGGTCCACATGTGTTGTTGTTCGATCGCGTCGATCATGTGCGGGCCTAACAGGCGATAAGCGAAATCAGGATTCCGCACCGTCAAGAACCAGGCTACCAACGCGGTTACTAGACAGATGGTCGTGGCCGTAATGGTTTGCGGCAGCGTCTCACGGAATATTCGCGGATAGGTATCGCGATAGAACTGCACCAGCGCGGCGACCTTGGGCTTGTGACCCATGTAGATGAGGTTATGGCTGCGCCCCAGAAGCTGGTTCAGATAAATCTTTAGTTGGCGGTTGCTAACATCCTCGCGCACCGCCGCGAGGTCGGACGCGGTTTGACGGTACAATAGCCCTAGTTCTTTTAAATCATTATGGCTAAGCGCGGCAATGCCGCGGCTCGATTGCTGCACCAGTTGCTCGAGTCGAGCCCAGTACGGTTTTCTCTTCTCTACCCAACGGATGGTGATCATGTCTTCCGGCTTACTTGGCGACCGCAACGCTTCCGTCTCGTTTGTCGACCAGCTTACCATCGAAACTCCGGAGCAAACGGCGCTCGATTTTCATGTTGCTGGAATCGGCAGCCGCTTTATTGCTCTGGCGCTCGACACTCTGGTGCAAACGGGCGTGGGTTTGATGGTTTTAATCGCGGGCGGATTCGGCATCGCGGGCTTGTCTAAATATTGGCCGACTTCCTCGATGTGGGGCGCGGCGTTGATGATTCTGTTTTACTTTCTTCTCTATTTTGGTTACTTCGCGCTATTTGAGGTTTTGTGGAATGGCCAAACGCCGGGAAAGCGCTGGACGAAAATACGGGTGATCAAGGATTCCGGCCGTCCACTCACGCCCGCGGAATCCATCGGAAGAAATTTAATGCGCATCGTGGACTGGATGCCTACGCTGTACGCGGTAGGTATCGTGAGCGCTATTCTCACCAGGGAAAATAAACGGCTCGGGGATTTGCTGGTGGGTTCCCTGGTGGTCCGCGAATCGTCGTTGGCGGAAATCAGGCCTGGATGGGGAGCTCAGGCGGATGCCAGTTTCTCGAATCATGCTCCGCTCGGTTCGGCGCTGTTATCTGCAGGCGACTTCGCGCTAATAGATTCGTTTCTTAACCGGCGTTTCGATTTGGAACCTACGGTGCGTTTCCGCATGGCTGACGACATATTGCGGCGCTTAAAACCACAGTTGACGCTTCCCCCCGAGAACAACCTATCGAGCGAAAAAGTTCTTGAGGCCCTGGCCTACGAACGCCGGGCCACCAGCCGGTACGCCTGATCTTCGGTACTCCAAAAGACTACCTTCGGGGAATATCCGCCGTGACAAGGTGCTTCGTTGACAGCGTCGGCGGCGGAATCTAGAATCACGTCCGCGATCACGCCTGCTGCTTCCCTCTCTGGAGGGGCCATCGCACAAGCGGACAAACAGCCGAAAATTGCCATCGTCGATGACGATGCCAGTCTGCGGTCCAAGCTCGCGTCCAGCTTCCGCGCGGAATTTGAGATTCTCGAAGGGGACAATTACAAGACTGCCTACAAATTCCTGCAAGAGGACGAACTGGACGTTCTGCTTCTCGGTCTGCCCATCGGAGCGGGGCACATTAAAGCCTGCACGGAATTGTTGCATCGCCTGGAAGGCAGCGAAATCGATACGCTGGTGATTGTCCTAAGTTCCGATGACACGAAAGCCACCGCATTGAAGGTTATCGATGCCGGCTCTTACGACTATTTTCTGAAGCCGGTGGACGCCGATGTGTTACGGCACCTGCTGAATCGCGCGGTCGAAAAGCTGCATATTCAGAGGGAAAACCGCATCCTGCGTGAGGAAGTCAGCCGCAAAAAATCTCTGGGAGACCTGGTGGGTGCGGCGGACTCGATGCGTCACGTGTTCGAGGCCATCAAGCGCATGGCGCGCGCGAATACCAATGTGATCATCCGCGGTGAAAGCGGGGTGGGAAAGGAGCTAGTCGCCCGGGCCATCCACCAGACCGGGCCCCGGCGTAACCGCGCGCTGGTAAGCGTCAACTGCGCGGCGCTACCTGAAGCGTTGATGGAGGCAGAGTTATTTGGCTATGAAAAAGGAGCCTTCACCGGCGCACTGGGAACGAAGGAAGGCCGATTCGAGCTGGCTCAGGGTGGCACACTGTTTCTGGATGAAATTGCTACGCTGAGTCCCGCGTTGCAGAGCAAGTTGCTGCGCGTGCTGGAAGAGCGGGCGCTGATTCGGCTGGGCGGGAAGAAGCCCATCAAAGTCGATTTTCGGTTGGTAAGCGCGACCAACGGCAATCTGGAAGAGATGGTGCGATCAGGGCACTTCCGGGAAGATCTGTACTACCGCATTCACGTGGTCCCGATTTTCGTACCGGCATTGCGCGAGCGCGTAGAGGATATTCCGATGCTGGCGGAGTATTTTGTCAACGTGTATTGCACTGCTAATCGGGTTCCAGTAAAGCGCGTCGCCGATGATGCCATGCAAGCGCTGAAAAATTACCGCTGGCCGGGAAACGTGCGGGAGCTCGAAAATGCCATGCAGCGATTGGTGCTGATGACCGATGAGCAGACCATTCGTCTCCAGGACCTGCCCACGGAAATGCTTACTTCGGCGCAGGGCGATTCGAGGAATCAGCTGCGCTGGTCGAGTGGAGGCATCAGCTTGGACAAGGAAATTGAGGGATTCGAACGGCGCTGCGTGGAAGAAGCGCTGCAACGTGCCAAGTTTGTGAAAACCAAGGCGGCTCGTTTGCTGGGAGTGGATCGCAACCGCATGAGCTACCTCTGCCGAAAATATCACCTTATGCAGTCGCGGGCAGCCGGCGCGAGTTAGCGGGTTTTATTAGTCCTCAAAAGGCTTTTCTATGGGGTCGTTATGCTTACGGTGGCGCCCTTACGTGATGGAAAGCACTTCGATTTCAGCGTGTTGTAAGATCTATGTTGCGAAGCGTGCCGCGACACAAATGTTCTGACACCGATACCCTACGCGAATTGCACGCCGACACGAACATGGCCAAGAAACCCAAGGTTTTGAAAAGAGCTAAGAAACTGAGTCCGGCCAAGAAGCTGGAAAAAAAGACCACCCTCCGCCGGGTGGACGTGCTTGTACCGCGGCTGCCCGCCTGATTGCTACTTCGAGGATTTTAATTTCCTCTAGAACGCTACCAAATCTGGGAGTGCATCCAGCGCCACAAAGCCCTGCCGACGCGGAAGCCTACCGGGGTGCTTTGGCCAGAGATTTTAGCAGTGCCGGTCATGCCCTCGAGCAGCGATCCGTCGGAGTTGGGGAACACCAGCAGCACCACAAAATGATTGGTCAGATCCTGCCCTAAGCGCACCATTCTCTGTGTTTCGGTGATGGGGCGATCGGCAGAAGCAGCTGGCAATATTTGTTCAACCCGGCCGGAATAAGTGCGAAAGGGAAACGGCTGCACCTTAAAAGTGACTGGCGCGCCCAAGTGAACTTGTTCAAGGTCTGAGTCTCGAACGAGTATCCTGGCTTTCATCGCGCTGCGATTCACAATCTCGCAAAACTGGTCTCCAGCGCTCAGAAATTCTCCTACCCTCTGTTGAATATCCGGGGTTTTCAATATACCGGCGAGTGGCGCTCGAATCTGCAAGCCGTCAACTTTCTCCTGTGCAATCTCCAATTCCCTTCTCAACCGTTGGCGCTCTCGTCCGGCGTCGCCCGCTATCCCGCGATCAGCGCGGCTCTGGGCATCTCGAAAACTGCTCTCCGCTAACGTTAGTTGTTGGGTGAGGATGCGCTCTTGCGTCTGCAGTTCCGGATTGCCGAGTTCGGCCAGAACTTGACCGTCAGAGACCATGTCCCCAGGGTGGACCGCGACTTGGCGAACCATGCCGGAAACTGCCGGCCGGACTTTGATTGTTTGCTGCGGCTCCAGAACTAAATCGGAGGAAAACCTGGATGGGATGGGAGGAATGAAAAGCAGCAATAGCACGGCGATGGCGCCGGCCTGCTGAGTCCGGGTACTCTTCCAAGCCATGTACGCCTCCTTCTTGCTACCAAACCAAGCGCGCATATTTGCAAATCCTTTGCGCAGCGTGCGCCGAAGAATAAGAACAGCCACGATGAATGTGGCTGGGTAACCCCAACTGCCCAACTTGTCAACGAGGACGTTCCTCAAGAAAAAAATCGATAGCGCCAGCATGCCGACGCTGTAAATGAGCGCAATGATGCCGTAGATTAAATAGATGCGGCGGTGTCGACGGCTGGCCGTTGGCAACTCGATATCCTCGAAGAGTAAGTTCCGTCGCGCCCAGGCGCGCACATAGGCGAAGGAATCTTCGCGAAGGTTGTCCACTCCGAGATATTGCGAAAGGGCGTAGTAACCATCGGCTTTGATCAGCGGGTCCAGATTAAATAAAGTGCCTTCGATTCCGCTAAGCAGCATGGCCTTGTAGGCCAAGTCATTCACAAAAGTTCCCGGCACGCTGAAATGCCAGAGCAGCGTGGACAGCCCGCAGACCACTAATTCGATCCACATGCCGGCGAAAATCACCCATTGGCGGCGGCTGGTGCGATCAAAAAGCAAAATGTCGGTGGTGTCGGTATAGAAGGCGGGAGTGAAATAGATCAGCAGAAAACCCATCTGATGTACTTCGCCGCCAAAATGTTTGCAGGTCAGCCCATGGCCAAATTCATGAATAGCGCCGATGGCCATCAGCAAGAACCAGAAGACCCAGATGTCGTAAGCAGTTTTACCTTTAAAGGAATAAAAGGCTTGAGTGTCGGTCTGAACATGATTCCAATCGCCGGCGACCAGATACAGAGTGCTTATAAACAGAAGGATGGAGAAAATTACGAAACCGGGAGTAAACATCCAGCTCAGGTAGGGATCCAGTTTTGTTAGTACTTTGTCTGGATCCCAGGCTTTGAAGCTCATATACAGAATGTTGGATTGATCGACGCGACTTTTTCTTTCATCACGGATGCGCGCGAGAACCGCCAGATTTTTCTCTCCCAGAGATCTTTCCCACATAGGCGGATCAATTCCGTCGAGAAATTCCAGGGTTTCCACTTCCTGAAGTACTTCTTCGGGGTGCCGCAAATTAAACTCGGCGGCGATTTCTTTAGGGGTTCTGGTGCCGTCGCACAACGTTAAGAGCTCATATTCGGAGGTTCCATAGCGATGGTAGGAATTGGTCTCCGCGACCTTGATGACGAAGCTGGTCTCGCCGCCAACAATCTGTTCCGCGATGCGCAAGTCGGAGCGCAACTTTGGACGGCGAAGACCTTTGGAGAGAATACTGGAAACCTGGAGGCTGGTGGGACCGTAGCGCATCGGCGGTACTACCTAGGCTTCGGGGTCGCTGGCCAATCTATTCGCACGGCCATTCCGGGACGCACGTCAGGAGATGGTGGGCTGTTCAATTGTGCCAAGACGTTGTAGCTATCGCTGCCAGGCTCCACGGTCGGACTTATTTTCCAGACGCGGGCAGTCAGTGGCTGCTTGGAGAATCCTACAAGTTCAAGCCGGACGGCCTGGCCGATCTGCGGGCGTCCGCCGGAGGAGCCGGGAATTTGAAACTGGACCTGTAAAGGCCCGAGCTGACTTACGCGGAAACACTTGTCGCCTTTGGCCACCGCCTGGCCTTCCCTGACGTAACGGCGAACGATTACTCCGGAGAATGGTGCGTGCAGGCGCATCTGCTCGATCTGAATCTGTATTCGCTGAATCTCTGCCTGGCCGCCCTCGATCAGCGCCTCCCACCCATGCAAGTCATACTCGGCTCCTTTGGCCTGAAATTCGGCAACTTCCAGATCCGCCTGACTCGAAAGCCCCACTTCTCGCAGCTGTTGCTGGCGGCGATAGGCAGCATTTTTGGCTTTGAGTTCCGCCTCTTTGAATTTGACATTATTTTTTGAGACTTCCAGATCATCGCGGGCCTTGATCAATTCCATTTGCAGGCTGCGATCGTCAAGCTGGGCTAGCGTTTCACCAGCCTTTATGGTGTTGCCTTCCTCGCCGGCAATCTCAATGATTACGCCGTCTCGCTCGCTGGAGACATCTACCTGATGTTCGACGGAAAGGACACTCAAGATGCTGGTTCCAGCAGCAACCGTGGTGGGCTCTGATGGCGGCGTGGCTGCTACCGCAACGTGCTTGGTTGCCTCTGGCGGATCGTGAGCCAATACGGCGTCTGGGCGGTTATTCCCACACGCAACGGCACTGGCCGCAATGCCCGCCATAAGTGACCATCGCCTCAAGTTCAACGCCGTTGCCTTCCTGATCACGGTAGCCAGCCCCATGAATTGCGCCATAGCCAATGTACTGGCGAACGCAGCAAAACATAGCCCACGGGATACCATCCGCTGTGAAACCATCCCCCGTCGCCGCTGATCTTAGCTTTGCCGACCATGCCGTCGCGAGCCGACCCGCCCTGGTTCTGAAAAACCGCGCGGACTACAAAGTATTGGGCACCCTCTTCCGTCCGCGTTTGTGCACCTATGCGGTCCACCATTCCACGAAAAGTGGTCATCGGCCGCGCATTAAACTTCAGGGCTACTCGATCTCCCGGCTTAAGCAGCGCCAAGTCCGTCTCTGGCACACTCATGTCCGCCGCCAATTGATCTTGAGCCACGATTTCGCAGAAACCTTCGCCGGGTTTGAGCATCGTGCCGGTGCGTTCTTCCACCTTTGGAGTAACCACCATTCCGGCAATGGGCGCCCGTAACTCAGAACCGGCTACGCGCTGCTGCTCAAACTGCACTTCAGCGGCATGCATGTCCGCGCGAATCTTCGCTTGCCCGGCCGCGAAAGGGTCATTGCGAAATTCCGCTTGCGCCAAGTCGTGGCCGGCGGCCCCCATGGCTGCTTCGGCCTCTACTAGCTTGACGCGGTGCTCTCCGTTCTCCAGCAAAGACAAGGTCTGCCCAGCCTCCACGAAATCGCCTTCGCGGATATAGACGCGCTTTACAACTCCGCCGTCCAGGGAACTGACGATTCGGCGCTCCGCCGGAACTACAGTCGCATTTGTTTCCACGCGGAGGGGCCAAGGTACCAAGGTAAGAATCAGCGCGGTGACGCCCAACCGCTCTGCATACTTCACCCAGCGCCCTTGAGGGACAGCGGAGAGCAGCTTCTTTTTTCGCTGCGATAGCGGCCGTAAGAGGTTGGCCAACGGCACCTGTTGATAAAGCTGGGCATTGCGAATAGCCACGGTGGTCTGATTGGCCAGAATGGTCAACAATTCGGTGTGGCTTTCGTTTAGGAAATTGGGTTCGCTATTCAGTAGTCCGATGGCTCCCAGTTTTCCCTGTTCATCATGCAACGCCAGACCGCGAAAACCTTGGTAACCGTGGGCTTCCAGGAAGGAAACGAGTTTGCCGTGGGCTGGTTCTGGTTGGAGATGCCGTTCTCCATCATTGAGATTGGCAGAGACCGAATCCGGCTGGTTGGCAACCCACTCCATTTGCTCTCGTAGCGCATCCATTTCTCGCGTTTTGGGGAGTTCCTCTTCACCGGATACCGCGCCGAGAACGAAGCGGCCACGGTCGAAAAAGCCCACCACGCAACGGTCGAACGGCAGGACGGTCGCGGCTTGATTCACGACGGTCATCAATACGTGGTCGAGATCGAGCGTGGAGGTAATTTGTTGAGAAATTTTCAGCAGGGCGCCTAGCGCGTCCATGCGCCGCTCGGATTCCAGAAGCCTGGCGTTATGAATCGCTACCGCAGCCTGCTCCGCGACAGTGGACAGGAAGAAGAGATCATCTTCGTCAAATGGAGTTCCATCTGGTTTGTTGATTAACTCCAGGACCCCGAGCACCTCCTCGCCTTTTCTCAACGGCGCACCCATCCAAGAGATTATTTTGAAGTCCGCATTTATTTCCTGGCGCTTGCTGAGGTCCGGTTCTTCGAGGGGTTCGGTAATCAGGCGGGGATTGGCTTGATGCGCCATGTCACCCAGAAGACCTTCGGTTAGCGGATGGCGGGTGTGCTCATTTACCGAGAGGTCCTCTCCGGCTTGTTGGGCCAGGTAAACTTCATTGGCGCGTGCGTCGACCAGCCAAAGATTGCAGACTTCAGCGCCGATATTGTCGCGCACTTTGGCAGCAACGATGGGTAGCAGTTCTCCGATTTCCAGGGTCGAAGTGAAAGTGCGGCCCAGATCGTACAGCGCGGTGAGTCGTTCGATGGTGGATAGCGTGGAACTGCGTTCCGAATCCAGAGAACGCAAACTTGCGATGGCTTGACCTAGTAAACGGGCGGCACCTTCGACCACAGTTGCTTCTTCCGGCGAGAAGTCCCGGCCTCGCTTGTTGAGTAATTCAACAATACCCACGGGGCTGACGTCCCCTGAAATAATTCCGTACAGCGCCGATTTGACACGAAGTCGTCCCGTCTCTTCCAGGTGGGCGAATTCGACGGCGTCGAGTTCCTGCTTACCGACCCGGCGAGTGACTCCCGATTCGAGAACCTCGGACAGTATTCCTTCGGTTACGGGCTCTTGCACTGGCGCGAACTTTTCACCGGCCTCAAACCAACTAGCCTCGCAGAGCAACTCTGCGGAATCTGGAAGAGCCAACCACAGCAAAACTGCTCTCGCTCCCAGCATGGTACCGAGGCGAACCGCGAAGGTTTTCAACAGGGTTTGCCGGTCACGGCAAGCCAGCGAAATGCTGGCGATTTCGAATGGCGCTGAATGAGTGTCCATTGCGTTTTTGAACGGGCGGCCGCTACGCTTCTTGGCCGGGAAGATATCACACACGGGACGGCATGGAAACCGGTTCCCGCGCAAAAAGGTGGTGGCGTGGCGTGAAAGAGGGCTACTTCGCAAAATATCCGTTCTCGCTTGTTTGGAGCTTGGTTTTCCGGTAGCGTTTGCTTCTGTTTAGGAGGCCCGCGTGAAGGTAGGCATTCGCAGGGCTGGACGAGTTACCATTCTGGACCTGGACGGGTCACTGCGCCTGGGCGAGTCTGAAGACACTATCCGCGAACCGCTCCAGCAGCTGATCGACGGCGGCTCTAATCGAGTAGCCTTTAATCTAGCCAACCTGACTGATCTGGACAGCTCCGGTATCGGAGTTTTGATGCGCTCCTTCGTCAGCGTCAGTCGCGCAGGCGGTAAGTCGACGTTCTTTAGCGCCAATCATCGCGTGCGCATGGTGTTGAAGATGGTGCGGCTAGACACGGTACTAGACCTGGTTCCTGATGAGGCCACGGCCCTTTCGCGACTCTAATAGTCGTGAATTCGATATAGCCCCAACTTTCATCGTTAACTCTCAGGGATACCAGCGAGTCACTACGAATCGCTTGGTAGGATTGGGGAATGACCGAAGAATTGCAAGTAGCTAAAAGGGGCGATGCCTCCCAGCAGTTCGCTAAATCGCAAGCTGCTGGAAGGCATCCGTAACCTTCCGTCGAGGAATTAGGGAGTAAATGGATGATCGCCGCGGCGGAAAGGGCTGGGCATTTAGCCTTTAAATCTTTCATCCCTGTCGAGTTGCTTTAGCGCCTAAGTGTCTTGGTCGGTTCGAGCTTCTTGGCCTTGTGGAGGGTCTTGGTCTGCTTGCTCTTCTTAGAGGTACTCGGTTTCGTTGCCATTGGCTTATCTCCTATCTCAGTTCGATTTGTGTGGTCCTTGAATCTTGGCCCCGGTTGAGTTGCTGTTAGCCCTTACTCGTACCTTTTGACGTTAACGACCAGTGCCTTGGTCGGTTCGAGCTTCTTGGCCTTGCGTAGCGTCTTGGTCCGCTTGTTCTGCTTAGTGGTGCTTCGTTTCGTTGCCATCGGCTTATCTCCTGTATGTGTGACTGCGGTCGGGTAAAGCATCCGCCGTTCAGATTGCGCTCATCGCTAGGTCTCTCGGGCGTCATACTCATGCTAACTCGCACGCCAAACTCTAAGGTCCCCCGCGCCCAGGGATCGCTGTTGATGAACACTGGCCTTTATGGTGCAGATTACTGGCCAACATCAAACGTGCCAACTTTGAAACGCCAAGTGGCGTCTTTCAAAGTGGATGGGTGGAAAAAAATGTCTGTGTATGGCGAACGCCAGGAACATTCACGCTGAATGGTTCAACCTTGGGTGAAAAACTCAACAAACGGGCGACAGCATTAATTGCTTGGCACCGTGGCTTTTCTCTGGAGATCGCCGTAAGACGCTCACTTCGGGTTTACCGTTCCGCTGTGCTGAATTATTCATCGCCAGTTGACTGGCTCAACGCTTCGCCCAGCCAGTGCGCCGGACTAAGCGGAACTTGCTGATCCATCTGCTGCAAAAAGAATCACTTGACCAAACGCCGAAGTCCTGCGACCTTGGCGCGTGAAATGCATAACAGTGAGCAGTGATAAAGGTACCGGTTCCGGTAACCAGTGGAAAATTAGACTAAAAGAGGAATAAAAATGGCAACCAAGAAAATGACACCGAAAAAGACCAACAAGAGCAAGGTGCTACACAAGGCCAAGAAGTTGGAAGCAACCAAGCCGTTGATGGTTAACTCGTCGTTCGCGAAACTGGGCGGCACGGATAGTTAGTAACTTCCGGTAGCAACGAAAGATAAGGAGTCGGAAAATGGCCAACAAAAAGACCAAAAAGACGAAGTCGCTCAAGAAGGCCAAGAAACTCGAAGCTACCAAGCCCCTCGTCAGCCTTAATTATTCGAAAATCAAGTTGTCGTACTAGGCCTCGGTGGTCTCCAAATCGTTAAGTACGCTGGTTGTAGTCAAAACAGAGTGAACTGGAAAGAGGAACCAAATGGCAACCAAAAAGGCGAAAAAGTCCAAGAATACGAAATCGCTCAAAATGGCCAAGAAACTCGAAGCTACCAAGCCCCTCGTCAGCCTTAATTATTCGAAAATCAAGTTGTAGTGCTAGGCATCGGTGGCCTCCAAATCGTTAAGGTATGGTCTCTGGTTGTAGTCAAAATAACGCGAATTGAAAAGAGGAACCAAAATGGCAGCCAAAAACGCGAAAAAGTCCAAGAATACGAAGTCGCTCAAGAAGGGCAAGAAGCTGGAAGCTACCAAGCCGCTTGTTATTAGAGAGAGGTAAGTAGCAAAACGTGAAGAGCCGACCGTCCTGCGGGCCCATAAGGCATACTTCAGCGCCTTATGGCCTGCGGATCGGTAGGTCCCCAATCCACGGATATGGCGTATTTGCCTGCGAGGACATCCCCAGCGGGCGCCAGGTTATTGAGTACACCGGGAGGCGGCTCAGCCCGAATCAGGCTTTCCTACTTAAGCCCCCCCACGACGACTATGTGATTCACCATGGCAAGGGTCCGGTGATTAATGGAAGCGTCGGCGGAAGCGGGGCGGAATATATCAATCACGGATGTAATCCTAATCTGACGTGGCGGCGCAGGCGCGGGCGGTTGTTCTTCTATAGTGTCCGCCGAATTCCCGCGGACCAAGAACTCACCGCGTGCTTCAGCCATCCAACCGAGGCCCAGGCGGTTCCATGCGCGTGCGGCGCCAGAAAATGCCGCAAGATCCTCCGCTATATCGTGAGCTAGCTGGCGCATCAGCGTGATTCGACTGTGAGTCGCAAGGCATGAACAAGAACCGCAGGGCGTTACCCCGCGTCAATTCAAAATATGCACGCTACCGTTTGCGCACAGCCTTTTCCGGAATTCACCGCTTTGGTGTGTATGCCTTGGAGGATATTCCAGCCGGCCGGATGGTGATTGAGTACACTGGCAAACGGATGAGCTGGGCAAAGGCGTCTCGAGTTCCATTTGAGAAATCGATTTATATAGCTAATTTGAAACGCGGCTATACAGTTGACGGAAGAATCGGGGGAAGTGGCGCGGAGTATATTAACCATAGCTGCGAGCCCAACTTGAAGGCAAAAAGAACCGCAGGCCACCTGTTTTACTGTAGCCGCCGGAAGATCCGGCTTGGCGAAGAGCTGACAATCGATTACAACTATTCCATAAAACTGCGACGTATACCCTGCCGCTGCGGTGCCCGCAATTGCCGAAAAACCTTTATGGTGGAGTTCGCAAAGTAATATCAACGTCGAACTTCCGTTACGACGGAGTAGACAATCATCATCGGAGCTTAAGGTGCACTTACTCCGTGGAATATTTTCTCCTCGGCGATGGTTTAGTTCAGTCGAACGATTGACGGGTCCCGACGGCGTCTATAGGATGACCTTATTTAGCAGGAGGTTAGATATGGCCAGAAAAAGCAAGCTAACTCAAGCCGCGGTGAAAATCGGGACGGCTATGGGAAAAGCAGACCGCACCGCGCACCAAATTGCAAAGGCCGGCCTGGCGGCGAAGGAGGAACTGGCCGACATCGCCGCACAGATTGACACCCTAAAACGTCAACTCTTAAAAACGAAGAAACGTTTGCAGCGCGCTTTGAAGTAGGCGCGGTTATTATTTTATCTTACGACGTTCGGTAAGGGTTATTCATATCTCAACGCGACGGTGGGTTCGACGCCCATGGCGCGCCGCGCAGGGATAATGCACGCAGCAAGAGTCACAATCGCCAGCAACACCATGACGCTTGCCAATACAAGTGGATCGAGCGGCCGCACTCCATAAATTTCCGTGGCGACAACTTTTTGCAAGGATGCCGCGCCGACAATTCCGAGAACTAAGCCGATCACAACCAGTTCGAGTCCCTCCCGCAGTACCAGCCCCAGAATGCCGCCACGCGTGCTGCCCAGCGCTACACGAATCCCAATTTCGCGAGTGCGCTGGGCGACCAAATACGCCAGCACGCCATAAATCCCTAGCGTTGCCAGAAACAAGGCCACGCCTCCGAACGCGTTGGCCAGCAACATGGAAGTCCGGCGCGAAGACAACGAAAGGTCGATACGCTCTGACATGGAATGGACGTCGAAAACCGCCAAGTCTGGATCCAAGCGGAATATTTCCGCGCGAAGCGCCCGCACGGCGGCGCCCTGATCACCCGCAGTCTTCAAAGCAAACGTGAAAGCGTTGACCGGATGCTGAGGGTTCGGGAAATAGTACGCACCGACCGTTGCGCCGGAATCGTCAAGGTTTTCATAGCGGAGCGTGCGTGCCACACCGACAACGGTCAGCCAAACAGTATGCTCGTCAATTTTCATAAGATCTTTACCGTTTCCAGGTTCGTACATACGACGGCCAACGGGATCGCGGTTCGGCCAGAAATGCTGCGCCAGGCGTTGGTCTACGATCACCACGCGCGGAGCATTTTCGTTGTCGCGGTCATCGAAACTCCGGCCCTTAACGATCGAAATTCCCATGGCTTCGAAGTAGCCGGGCGTTACGGACATGCACAAGGGGGAAACCAGGGATTCGCCAGGCTTCATCTGATACTCCTCGGCCAAAATCACGCTGTCATTGTGATCGTTGCCTAGAGGAATCGCTTCCGTTGCTCCTGCGAAGGAGACTCCGGGAATGGCGCGAACGGCCGGGAGCGCGCGGTTTATGAAGTTGCGCCAGGCTTCAGCATTGGCATATTTGGCGCGCGGCATTCCGACGGACGCGGTGACCACGCCATCGGGCTTGAATCCCGGGTCAACTTGCAACAGCAGTCGGAAACTGGCGAAAAAGAGTGCTGCGCCCACCAGCAACGCGAACGCAAATCCAATTTGCGCCACGACGAGAACCTGGCGCATGCTTCGTGTTTTTTTCCCGGTCGTCCCGGTGCGGGTGTTCTCATGAAGTGCATCGTTGATCCCGATTTTTGAAACGCTAGCGAGAGGAAAAAGGCCCACAAACAGGCCGGCGGCCAACGATAACGCCAGTGAAATGAGAACCACGCTGACATCCATGTGGACTTCCCGGGCGCGTGGGAAGTGCTCGAGGCCAATCAGGCTCAGCGTTCGCAACAGACCCGCGCCGAGAACTACGCCGATCACGCCTCCGAAGAAAGCCAATCCCAGGTTCTCCAGAATCAATTGCCGCATCAGTTGCGCCCCGCCAGCGCCTAAGGCGATGCGCGTCGCCATTTCCTTGCGCCGCAGCGCCAGTCGCGTCAACGCGAGGTTGGCGATATTTAGTCCGCCGATCAAAAGCACCAGGAACGCACCGCCCCACAGAAGATAAAGCGTCCTTTTGACGCCCCCGGTCAGCATGTCCTGCAATGGCGTCACTTTGGTATTGAATCCGGCATTGATCAGGATTTCTTTAAGCTCTGGGAAACGCTCGAGGTTTTCATTGTTCAAAGCATTGACCTGCGCCTGAGCCTGCTCCAAGGAAGCGCCAGGCTTCAAACGGCCAATGTGATACCAGTTATTGCTGTGATGAACCGTCTTTTCTTCCGCCGTGAATGCGACCGGCACCCACAGCCGAACGTCCGGGTCGATGAAATCAAAGTTAGCAGGCATCACGCCGACGATTGTGAAGGGCTGGCCGCTTATCCGCAGGTCACGACTGAGGACTGATTTGTCTCCAGCGTAGAGCTGTTCCCACAACCCGTGGCTGAGGATCACCTCTCGCTCGTGCCCGATTTCGCCCTCTTCCTCCATAAAGGGACGTCCCAGCGCCGGAGCCGTGCGCAGCAGTTTGAACCACGATGGAGTGACCACCATTCCATGGATCCGTTGCGGCAATCCATTCAGCTCCACGGTCTGATCCCGTTGCCGGAACACGGCCTGGCTATCAAAGACCGTCATTTCGCGTACCCGGTCGAAGTAGTCACCGGAACTGCTGTTGTTAATGCCAATAACCCCAGCCTTGGGGTATTCGTTGGACATCAACAAAATGGAATTGGCGTCGGCTACCGGCAAAGGCCGCAAGATGACGGAGTTTACGACGGCGAAGAGAGCGGCGTTGGCTGCGATACATACGGAAAACGTGAGCAGTACGGTTAACGTGAAGCCCTTGGCGCGCCGTAAAGAGCGGGCCGCATATTTCAGGTCGAGGAAAAATGCATCCATGATTTGCGGTCCCTCCGTTATGGAGACTGTAGATCTCTCAATTTCCGACACATCCGGGCACTTAAGGGTCAGTACGCATGGACGAAGGACAAAGTTCAAATATCATCGCGCGCTAAGAAAGGTGGGGCAAATACGAAGACGCCGCGGAAATCTCCAGCAGAAGAATGACAATCACGACAGCGTTGCACACTAGGCTTTCGTCGCAACCGGCGCCAATGTTGGCGGAGTTCGTCGAGCAACCTTGGACTAAGTAGCACATCCCGGTCTTTGCGGCCTTTTCCGCCTCGGACGTGAATCACCATGCGCTGACTGTCGATGTCACTGACTCTTAAGCGCGCGAGTTCCGCACGCCGGAGTCCGGTAGCGTAGAGGGTCATCA
>Ga0210394_10000298_pt1 | contig 114677 bp, 98 predicted proteins | sample IncBWC12MmetaG_FD_160121 | JGI IMG/M metagenome (GOLD analysis project Ga0210394, IMG submission 160121) | Forest soil microbial communities from Barre Woods Harvard Forest LTER site, Petersham, Massachusetts, United States - Inc-BW-C-12-M | ecosystem: Environmental > Terrestrial > Soil >...
GGCAAATTCCTGTTCGAGCAGAACAAGAAGGCGCACTCTGCCAAGCGCAAGCAGAAGCAGATTCATGTCAAGGAAGTGAAGTTTCGTCCCGGCACGGAAGAGGCGGACTACCAGGTCAAACTGCGTAACCTGATCCGCTTCCTGTCAGAGGGTGATAAGGCCAAGGTGACCCTGAGGTTCCGCGGCCGTGAGATGGTGCATCAGGACATCGGCCGCAAGCTTCTGGACCGGGTACAGGGCGACCTCGCTGCGCACAGCGTGGTCGAACAGAACCCGTTGATGGAAGGCCGGCAGATGGTGATGCTGTTTGCACCGAAAAAGAAGTGATCGCGCGGCGCGCGGCTTGACTTGAGCCGCAAGCGTGCGATCCGCGAGCAAGCGGGTGTTTCGACATCTTGCGAACTCAGGCGACAATGAAGGAGTTTCAGATCATGCCCAAGTTGAAAACCAACCGGGCCGCGGCGAAGCGTTTCCGCAAGACGGCGAAAGGCTTCAAGCGGTATTCGTCCGGTCGACGCCATAACCTCGGCCACAAGGACTCCAAGCGCAAGCGCCACCTGCGCTCGGGAGGCAGCAGTCTCGTTGACAAGAGCGACGTCGGTCGCCTTGCACATCTGCTGCCCAATCACAAGTAACAGCTAGCGGAAGTCCCAACATGGCAAGAGTCAAACGTGGTGTCACTGCCGGACGTCGGCATAAAAAAGTTCTCGGCAAGGCCAAGGGCTATTACAACGCGCGGCGCAAAGTCTATCGCGCCGCCAAGCAGGCGGTCATCAAGGCCGGGCAGTATGCCTATCGCGACCGGCGCGCCAAGAAGCGCGAGTTCCGGGCGCTGTGGATCATGCGCATCAACGCCGCGGCACGCGTGCACGGGCTGTCGTACAGCCGGCTGATCGAGGGCCTGCACAAGGCGGGGCTGGAAATCGACCGCAAAGTGCTGGCCGACCTGGCGGTCAACGATGCCAACGCCTTTGGTGTGATCGCGGAGCAGGCGAAAGCCCAACTCGCAGCGGCCTGATCCAAAGGCGGTGGGGCTGTGGGAGAGCTCGACACTCTGACCGGGAGCGCACTGGCGCAGATCCGCGCTGCTGGCACGCTGCTCGAGCTCGAGGAGATCCGCGTGCGCTGGCTCGGCAGGAAGGGCACGCTGACCGAGCAGTTGAAGTCGCTCGGCGCGCTGCCCGCAGGTGAGCGCCCGGCCGCCGGCGCCGGCATCAATGCGGCCAAGAACGCGCTGCAGCTGGCGATCGAGCAGCGCCGCGGCGAACTTGCGCACGCGAGCGTCGAGCAGCAGCTGTCCTCGGGCGCGATCGACGTGACGCTGCCCGGGCGCGGCGAGCTTCAGGGCGGCCTGCACCCGATCACGGCCACGAGGTTGCGCATCGAGGAGATCTTCCGGCGTGCCGGTTACGAAGTCGCCGAAGGTCCTGAAATCGAGGACGAGTTCTACAACTTCGAAGCGCTGAACATTCCGGCCAATCACCCGGCGCGCGCGATGCACGACACGTTCTACCTGAAGGACGGGCGTCTGCTGCGCACCCATACTTCCCCGGTGCAGATCCGCGCGATGCAGCGCGGCAAACCGCCGCTGGCGCTGATTGCGCCGGGCCGGGTTTACCGGCGCGACTCGGACGTCAGCCACTCGCCGATGTTTCACCAGGTCGAGGGCCTGTACGTGGACCAGAACGTCAGCTTCGCCAATCTCAAGGCCACGCTGCACAAGTTCATGGAAGCGTTCTTCGAGCAGGACCTGTCGATGCGGCTGCGGCCGTCGTACTTCCCGTTTACCGAGCCCTCGGCCGAAGTCGACATCAGCTGCGTACTGTGCCGCGGCGCTGGCTGCCGCGTGTGCAAGCAGACCGGCTGGCTGGAGATCGCGGGCTGCGGCATGGTGCACCCGCAGGTGTTCAAGGCCTGCGGCATCGATGCGGAGCGCTACACCGGCTTTGCCTTCGGCGCCGGCATCGAGCGGCTGGCGATGCTGCGGTATGGGGTGAACGATCTGCGGCTGTTTTTTGATAACGACCTGAGGTTCCTGGCCGGCTTCGCGGGGGGGCGGTGGTGAAACTACCCGTTTCCTGGTTGCGCGATTGGGTAGATTTACCCGCGGATTGGGACGCGCGCGAACTCGCCCGGCGGCTGACCGCTGCGGGCCTGGAAATCGAGGCCATCTCGGCTGCAGCCGGCGCCTTCAGCGGCGTGGTGGTCGGGCGCATCGTCAGTGCCGAGCGCCACCCGCTGGCCGACAAGCTGCAGGTGTGCCGGGTCGTGACGGCTGAGGGCGCCGGCGTGGATGCCGGGCTGCAGATCGTTTGCGGGGCGGCCAATGCACGCGTGGGACTGGTCAGCGCGCTCGCCCGCGTCGGTGCGCTGCTGCCGAACGAGCGCAGCATTGGCGCTGCGACACTGCGCGGCGTGGAGTCGCAGGGCATGCTGTGCTCGGCGCGCGAATTGGGGCTGGCGGAATCTTCAACCGGCATCATCGAGCTGCCGCACGATGCGCCGCTCGGGGCCGATCTGTGGGCCTATCTGGACCTCGACGATGCGATCCTGGAAGTCAACGTGACGCCCAATCGCGGCGACGCGATGTCGGTGCTGGGTATCGCGCGCGAGGTCGTGGCACTCGCCGGTACGCCGCTGAAGACGCCGGCGCGACTGGCCGAGCCGGCGGCTGAGGGTGCCGCCGGCGCTGGCGGTGAGTCCGCCTCGGGCGGTGCGTTTCCGGTGACACTGCAGCCGCTCGCCGGGGCGCCGCGGCTGCTGGCGCAGGTGCTCTCCGGGCTCGACAACACGCGCGTGGTACCGCTGTGGCTGCGCGAACGGCTGCGGCGTGCGGGCTTAAGGCCGATCAGTCCGGTGGTCGACGTCACCAATTACGTGATGCTCGAACTCGGCCAGCCGATGCACGCCTACGACCTGGCACGGCTTTCCGGCGGGCTGGCGGCGCGCAACGCCCGCGCCGGCGAGCAGCTGCGGCTGCTCGATGGACGCGAGCTGACGCTCGATGCCGGCGCGCTGGTGATTGCCGACGAGACTGGCGCGATCGGGCTGGCCGGCGTGATGGGTGGCGAGCGCTCGGCGATCACGAGCAGCTCGAGCGACATTGTGTTCGAGGCCGCCTGGTTCAAGCCCGCGGCGATCGCGGGTCGCGCGCGCCGCCACGGCCTGCAGACCGACGCCAGCCAGCGCTTCGAGCGCGGGGTCGACTGGCGCGGGCAGGAGCGGGCGCTGGCGCTGGCGACGCGGCTGCTGCTGGCGATTGCGGGCGGCAACGCCGGTCCGGTCACGACCGCCGAGCTGCCCGACGAGCTGCCGCGCATCCGGCCGGTGCCACTGCGCACCCGGCAGCTGCAGCGCCTGCTTGGAGCAAGTGTCGCGGCAGAGGACGTCGAACGGCGGCTGCGCGCGCTCGGCATGGGCGTGCGCGCCGAGAAGGCCGGCTGGAGCGTACAGCCGCCCTCGTGGCGCTTCGATATCGAGATCGAGGCCGACCTGATTGAAGAGGTGGTGCGCATCGGTGGCCTCGACGTCATCGAAGAGCGCGCGCCGGCGATGGCGTTGGTGCCGCGCATGCTCGCCAGCGGCGAGGTGGACGAGCAGGTGGTGCTGCGCACGCTGGCTGCGCGCGGCTACCAGGAGATCGTTACGTTCGGCTTCATCGATCCGGCGCTGCAGCGGCTGCTGTTCGGTCTGCAGCCAGCGATCGAGCTGGCCAATCCGATCGCGGCGGATCTGGCCGTCATGCGCAGCTCGCTGCTGCCGGGGCTGATCGCCGTCGCGCGCGAGAACCTGACGCGCCAGCAGCAGCGCGTGCGGGTGTTCGAGATTGCCAATCGCTTTATCGTCGAGGAGGGCGAGGGCGGCATCGGCGTCACTCGCGAGCAGAAGGTGCTGGCCGGCATTGCACTCGGCTCGCGGCTGCCGGAACAATGGGGCGTCGCCGCGACACCGGTGGACTTCCACGACGTCAAGGGCGACCTGTCGGCGCTGCTGGCACTGGGTGGGGGACCCGAGGAGTTTGGATTTGAGCCGGCGGCTCCCGGGTACCTGCACCCCGGTCGCGGGGCGCGCCTGGTTCGGGGCGGCATGGTCCTGGGGTATATCGGAGAGCTGCATCCGGGCCTGGTACGCTCGCTCGACTTGACATATGCCCCAATCGTGTTCGAATTCGACTATTCGGCGGCGTTTCGCGCCAATCTGGCGCAGTTTCGCGAAGTTTCGCGCTTCCCGCAGATCCGGCGCGATATTTCCTTTACGGTGCCAGTGGATGTCGCCTTCGCCGCGCTCAACGAACGTGTTAGTGTTGCTGCCGGCAGCCTGCTCAAACAATTAAGTGCCTTCGACGTCTACCAGGGGAAGGGAGTAGAATTAGGGCGAAAAAGTATCGCCTTAGGCTTGATTTTACAGGATTTAGGCCGCACTCTAACGGATGATGACGCGGACCGCGTGGTCCAGGCAGTGCTGCAGGATTTGCGTTCGAATCTGGATGCGCGGATAAGAGAATAAAGTCGATGGCGCTGACCAAAGCTGAGATGGCCGAGGCATTGTTCAATCAACTCGGCCTCAACAAACGTGAAGCACGCGAGCTCGTGGATCTCTTCTTTGAAGAGGTGCGCGGAGCGTTGTCGCAGGGCGAGCAGGTGAAGTTGTCGGGCTTCGGCAATTTCGACCTGCGCGATAAGAATCAGCGGCCCGGCCGCAATCCGAAAACCGGTGAGGAGATTCCGATCAGCGCGCGGCGCGTGGTGACGTTCCGACCAGGTCAGAAACTCAAAGCGCGTGTCGAAGCCTATGCTGGAAGCAAGGAATAATAACGAGTTGCCGGCGATTCCCGGCAAGCGCTACTTCACCATCGGTGAGGTGAGTGAATTATGCGGCGTCAAGCCGCACGTGCTGCGCTACTGGGAACAGGAGTTTCCACAGCTCAAGCCGGTCAAGCGCCGCGGCAATCGCCGCTACTATCAGCGCCAGGACGTGATCGTCATACGGCAGATACGAAGTCTTCTATACGAGCAGGGCTTCACGATCGGCGGCGCGCGCAACAAGCTCACCGGTGATGAGGCGCGTACCGACATCACGCAGAGTCAGCAGATCGTGCGCCAGGTGCGCATGGAGCTCGAAGACGTGATGCGGATTTTGCGCCGCTGAACGGCGGATGGGCGCAGGGGCGTCTGGGATATACGTGATTGGCGCAGCCGATCAGTGTGCAGCAGGCCGGAATCGGTCCCCAACCTGCTACCAAAGGGGTATCATCTGGCAACGGCACCGCGGGACTGGCGCCGTGATCAGACAACAAGAAGTAGATGATGTCGGAGCGTGGCGCAGTCTGGTAGCGCACTTGCATGGGGTGCAAGGGGTCCCGAGTTCAAATCTCGGCGCTCCGATCAACAAGTTACGTTTACGAAATTGACTGTGTCCGCCTTCGTGCCTGGGGCGACTCTCTCCCGAGAGCCGGAATCTTATGGACGACACACCTTCAGCCGATCTGCCTCCGGTCGCCATGGCGCGCGCCGCACGCCAGGCAGCGGTGGTGGCTTTACTCAGCAAGCTGCTGCCACGCCGCGCGATCCTGTCACGTCCCGAAGACACCGTTCCGTACAAATGCGACCGACTGACCGCGTATCGCACCGTACCGCTGGTGGTGGTATTGCCTGAAACCGAAGCTCAGCTGACGGCAGTCCTCAAGCATTGTTACGGACTGGGCGTCCCGATCGTCCGCATTGCATTGTGTTGGCAAATAATGGGGGAAGTCATGTCATCGACGCTGCGTGTTGTCAGTAAAAACCTCCAAGGTTCTAGACGACACGCTGGGATACTCGACGGCTAGGAGAGCGAATTCATGCTCCAGGATTCTTCGCGGGAGTCCGCGGGCGGCCCATGCGTTGGACTGTTCGTGAGCTGCCTGGTGGATGCCATGCGTCCCGCCATCGGGTTCGCCGCAATCAATTTGTTGGAGGCGGCCGGATGCCGGGTCGAGGTGCCGCTGCAGCAGACCTGCTGTGGCCAACCAGCGCTCAATTCCGGTGACCTTGCCGGCGCCCGCCAAATCGCCCAGCACACGATCGCGTTGTTGGAGCCGTTCCAATACGTCGTGGTACCGTCCGGGTCTTGTGCGGCGACCATCCGGGTCCATTACACGGAGCTGTTTCACGAAGATCCGGTCTGGCGCGCCCGCGCGGAAGCGCTGGCCGCGCGAACGCATGAGCTGCTCAGCTTCCTGGTGGACATCCGAGGATGGTTACCCAAACAAGTGGCTTTGCCGGCGTCCGCGACCTACCACGATAGTTGCAGCGGACTGCGCGAGCTCGGGATCCATGCTCAGCCGCGCCGCCTGCTCGCGGCGGTCGAAGGCTTGTCGCTGCGCCCGTTGGAAGGGAACGCGACCTGCTGCGGTTTCGGGGGCATGTTTTGCGTGAAATACGCTGCCATTTCGAATGCGATCGTGGCAGAGAAAGCCCAGAGCATTGAAGCCACGGGCGCCGAGCTGCTGCTGGGTGGCGATCTCGGCTGCCTGATGAACTTGGCCGGGAAGCTGCACCGGTGTGGCTCTCGCGTGCGCGTCTTCCACACGGCTGAGATCCTCGCCGGCATGGGTGACGGCCCGGCGATTGGCGAAGCGACATGAGCGGCGCGCGGGAACGCCTTAGCTTCGATGCGCGTGTGCGCGACGCACTCGCCGATCCGTTGCTGAAAGTCGCGATCGATCGCACCACCGGCAACGCGCGCACCAAGCGCGCCGCTGCGATGGCCGCGTGGCCCGGATTTTCTTCGGCGCGCGAGCTGGGTCGAGACATTAAGGACCATGTGATCGCTCATCTGGATCACTATCTGGTCCAATTCGAGCGCAACGCACGGGCGTCAGGCGCGCAGGTTCATTGGGCCCTCAGCGGCCCCGAAGCCTGTGACATTGTCGTGGCCATCTGCCGTAAGGCCGGCGCGCGAACCGTGACACGCTCCAAATCCATGCTAGGCGAGGAGATCGGGCTGCCGCATGCGTTGCAGGAAGCCGCGATCGAGAGGGTTGAGACTGATTTGGCCGAGCACATCATTCAGCTGGCCGGGGATCCGCCCTCGCACATCATCTGGCCGGCGCTGCACAAGACGCGCGAGCAGGTCGCGGAGCTGTTTCATGCCCATCACCACGATCCCGGCACGCTCGACAGCATCGAAGCGATGGTGGCCAGCGCCCGGCGGGAACTGCGCGGCCGATATCTCGCGGCTGATGTGGGTATTTCCGGTGCCAATTTTTTGATTGCCGACACGGGCGCGGTCTGCACCGTCACCAACGAGGGTAATGCCGAACTGACCACGACGCCGCCTCGCGTGCACATCGTTACGGCCGGCATAGAGAAACTGGTCCCGTCCTGCGCCCATGCCATGGCGATGTTGCGCCTGCTGGTTCGATCGGCCACCGGTGCGGAGCTAACCCAATACACGACCTTCCATTGCGGCCCGAAGCGCGCCGGTGACCTAGACGGACCCGCCGAGTTTCATATCGTGCTGATAGATGGCGGGCGTACCCGCATGCTGGCGGAGGGGCTGGCCGAGATGCTGCGCTGTATTCGCTGCGGTGCCTGCCTGAACCATTGCGTGGTCTACCGCCAGATCGGCGGTCATGCGTATGGCTCCGTTTACCCAGGCCCGATGGGATCGGTGCTCACTCCAATGCTGGACGGGCTGCCGCAGTCAAAGGACCTACCGCGCGCCTGCACGCTCAACGGTCAGTGCCAGGAAGTCTGCCCCGTTGCCATTCCGCTGCCCACACTGTTGCGCGGCTGGCGCGACCGGATCTGGAGCACCGGGCTCGAATCCGTGACCGTGCGTCAGGGATTCGCTGTGTGGCGCTTTCTGGCGCTGCACCCGGCGCTGTATCGGCAAGCCAGCGCGATGGCTGTTTGGATGATGGCGTGGTTCGCCCGCGGCGGCTGGATCGCACGCATGCCGTTGGCGGGCGGCTGGACGCGCTACCGTGACATGCCACGGCCGCCGCGTCGGCCTTTCATCGCTCAATACCGGCGCCGGATGCCGCGCCCATGAGCGACGCACGCAGTACGATCCTGAGTGCCATTCGCGCCGCTCTCGGCCGCCGCCGCGGCGGGTCAGCGATGGCGGACGAGGTCACCATTGCAGCCGAGGCCGAGCATCTGCGCGCCCGGGCGGATGCAACCCGGCCGGACCGCCTCAGAGGCGGCGCGGAGAATGCATTCCTGGAGCGCTTGGTTTCTCCGGCGGTCGCGGCCACCGCCGAGCGCGTGGCGAGTCTTAGCGATTTCCCGGCGGCCGTGCGCCGTTATCTTACTGCCCAGGGCCTTGCATCCTCGGTGGCATTGCAGCCGCATCCGGATTTGCTTGCCCTCGACTGGTCCGGGATCGAGACCCACGGGCAAATTGGCATCGACGAGCCAGTCGCCGTCGGACTCGCGCTGGGGGCTATCGCCGAGACTGGGACGCTGGTATTTCACTCAGGCCCGACCTCACCCACGCTGTTCGCCTTCTTCCCAACCCATCACATCGTCGCTGTAGAGACGGGCCGCATTTGGAACTGGCTCGAGGATTATGCGGACGCTTTCGCAGGGTGTGCGCAGCCGCGCAACGTCAACCTCATCACTGGCGCGAGCGGCACCACCGACATTGAAGGCACGCTGGTCCGCGGGGCTCACGGGCCTGGGTGGTTGCACGTCGTACTGTTCGGCAGCGCGGCGCCAAGCCCGGATCGTCCAGTTGCGACCGACCCACCGCACTTCACGTCACTGGACAACGTAAAATAACGGGAGGGCAGGATGTTCCATCAACTTTTGACACCGGTCGAAGACAGCCTCGGTCTGTCTTTTCTGGTTGCGGTCCTGCCGGTCCTGACTGTGCTCGTCTTGCTGGGCGTGCTGCGGCGGCCGGCCTGGCAGGCGGCATTGGCCGGTCTTGTCGTCGGCCTGATCATTGCGCTGTTGCCCTGGCAGATGCCGATCGGGCTCGCCCTCCACTCGGTGCTCTGCGGCGCGACCTTCGCACTGTGGCCGGTGATGTGGATCGTCATCAACGCGCTGCTGCTTTATAACATCGCCGTGCGGTCGGGCCGGTTCGACGCGTTCCGCACCTGGGTAATTACCAATTTGCCGAACGACCGCCGCGTGGTTCTGGTGGTGGTTGGCTTCTGCTTCGGCGCGTTGCTGGAAGGAATCGCAGGGTTCGGCACGCCGGTCGCCATCACCAGCTCGCTGCTAATCCTGATCGGCTTTCCGTCGCTTGAGGCGCTGGTGTTCGTTCTGATCTTCAACACGGCACCGGTGGCGTTCGGCGCGCTGGGCGCCCCGGTGACGGTGCTCGGTGCAGTGACGGGCTTGCCGGCGCCTGCTCTGGCCGCGATGATTGGGCGGCAGCTGCCCGTGATTGCGCTGATCCTGCCGTTTTACGTCATGGCGCTCTACGGCGGTCGGCGCTCGGTGCGTGCGCTTTGGCCGGTGCTCCTGGTCGCCGGCGGAAGTTTTGCAATTGCGCAGTTCCTGGCGTCAAATTTCATCGATTACACGCTCACTGATGTGCTGTCCTCGCTCGGCTCCCTGATCACCACGCTACTGTTCTTGAGGATCTGGCGCCCGGCGCCGGACCCGGCGTTCATGATCAAGGACACGCCGCTGGCGAGCGACCGTCCGGCATCGGCCGTCCCTGCCTGGCAAGGGTGGCTGCCTTGGGTGATCGTGTCGGCCACCGTGATCCTGTGGACCTCATTCAAAGTGGCCGCGCTCGGCCAGCAGAACCTTCCCTGGCCGTTACTGCACAAGGCGATCGCAATCACGCTCTACCACGACAAGCCGTACGCAGCGGTCTGGGCCTTCCAGCCCCTAGGGACCGGAACCGCCATCTTGTTGGCGTCTATCATCACGTCGCTGTTAGTGCGCTTGTCGCCGGCAGCGTTTCTGAGCTGCGTCCGGCAGACATTGCAGCAGATCTGGCTTGCGGTAATCACGGTGATGCTCATTGTTGCCTTGGCTTACCTGATGAATTACTCAGGCCTGTCATATACGCTCGGCCGAGGGGCCGCTTCGACCGGGCATCTATTCATTCTGTTCTCGCCATTCCTAGGCTGGGTCGCCGTGCTGCTCTCGGGTAGCGACACCTCTGGCAACGCGTTGTTCGGCAATCTGCAGGTCGTCGCCGCCAAGCAGCTCGACCTCAATCCCGTACTATTCGCCGCAACAAACTCCTCCGGCGGCGTCATGGGCAAGATGATCTCGCCGCAAAATATCGCGACCGGCGTTTCAGTGACAAACCTAAAAGGCAACGAGGGCGCGGTATTCGCCCGCACCTTCGTACACAGCGTCGTGCTGACGATCCTGCTCGTGGTGCTGGTCGTGGTGCAGCAGTATCTTATCCCAGGGATCATTCCGAGCGCAGGCGTCATCCCATGAGTGCCGTAGAACTTGGCGACCTGGACCCAATCCAGACAGAAGAGGGAGCGATGCCCTGAAAGCCGTGCAACAGCATCACGGAGCGGCGCGAGCCACGTAACCCGCCGGCAACTTATTCCAGCGGCCACCGTCAAGCTTGCCGTGTCCGGCGGCGACCAGCCAGCGATGACAGCCAGAGCGGATTCCGCAATGAATCCGGTGTCGTAATCCCGCGACGGTAGGCGGCCCTAGTGTTTGAAATTCGTCGTCATACGTTCGACGGCGGCCTTCACCTCTCCCCCGGCTTTATCCATGTGAGCCTTGAACTGCGCCCAAGCGCTCTCATTAGCACCTTTCAGCTTGTAGAAGTCCTCCCACGCTTCCGTTTGTGCGGCGCGCAGTGCTTCGAGCTGTTTCTCATACTGGACCTTGGCGTTCGCCTCGATCTGCTCGGCGCCGGCTTTGAAGCCCTCGGTTTGCACCTTCCACTCGTTCAACTGCTTTTCCATCTGCACTTGATAATCTTCCCGAAGCCCCATGATACTTCTCCTGCAATCGGTTTATCGTTCATCGTCGCAATCGCGGCCCTATAGCCGTGAACAGGCCCGCTCGGCTCGTAGCTACTCAGTACTGAGCTGCGCGCTAGCCAAGGACCCCGTGGATACGTGACTCGCGCAAGGTCAACCGCAGCTGCTCGCACCGCGCGGCCGGCAATTGCCTTTCTTAGGCCGTCTACTTATAGGCAATTCCGACGCTGTTGTCGGTGCGTTAACGTACAGCCGGGGTGATTTCCGACGAGTGGCCCCTTCGATCGATAGAGCTTAAGCGCCCCTTGCCTGAGCTGAGCTACTTCCTCGCCAAAATGGGGCAGCACGCTGCTCTGTCGACGGGCCGCTCAACTCCTGAACGAGTTCCTGCCGTTCTCGGGCGGTACAATTTCTCCGGCGACGGTCCGGCACCACACCCCCGCGATCGGGGAGCGGCTCGACCACTCTGTAGAACAAATGTGAGCTCTTCACAACACAGTGGTGTCAGGCGGGACGCGTCAACTCCTCGAGCAAGTAGACAAACGACATGTAATTTTTGCCAGTAGCGAGATTCATGCCTATCTCGCAGGTCCGATTGCTGCCTAGATAGGCCTCATACTTGCCTGCGCGGACTTCCGCCGCCTCCTCGAGCGTGGCCGATTGGGTGAGTTCGGGGTGAAGGAAGCCACGGTCGCCAGCGAAGGCGCAGCAACCAACAGAATCGGGCGTCACAGCCCGGTTCGCCATCGCGGCCGCGAGCGCATGCAGCTTTTGGACGAGCTGCAGATGATTGGCCGAGCAACTCGGGTGCACAACCGCTGATGCGACCTTGCGCTGGATATCCAGCTTGGCCAGCAGGCGGTCGTGCGCCCACGCGATCGAGTCGACAATTGTCAATTTCGAATGATAGTCGCGATTCGCTGGAGACAGATACTCCACAACTTCACGTGTGATCCCTAGCGAGCACGCGCTCGCGTCGCAAACAATTGGCAGCCGACCACCTTCGCTCCAGCGCCACAGGCATTCTACCGTGCCATTGGCCATAATCGCGTTGCCTGTCTCGTAGCCCTTCGAGTGCCATATTGTCGCGCAGCAGCGGCCCCCGATGTCGTCGGGAATCCACAGAGGCATCCCCGCTCGCGCGGAGACAGCGATCATTGCCTCCTGCAGTGATAGCTCATGCTGGTGCCCCTGCATTTTGCCGAAGATGCGATTGACGCATGCGGTGAAATAGACACCGGCGGCGCCGTCGCGCTGCGTTTTCGGCAATCGCGACCTGGCAGCGGCGGGCATATTCGGCTGCCAGCCTGGCAGCAGATCCTTACTCACGACCGCGCGCGCGCCGTTGGTTATCGCTGTGAGCGTGCTGTGTCCGAGGAGTCGTGCCGTCGCGCCCGCGCCACGGACCGCGAAGCGCGCGATACGCTCTACCGGGCCGAACTGCCTCGCAATCGTTGCCGCGACAGCCTCCGCGCGCGCTCCATGCCCGAGGTGGCGGAATTGTTTCATCAATACCCCGGTATTGATGCCCACTGGACAAGCAATCCCACATATCCCGTCGCCCGCGCACGTCTGGATTGCATCGTAATCGTAGTCTGCGAGTATTGCCGCGAGCATCGGTGAGTCTTCAGCTTGTCGCGCCATCTCGCGGCGCAGGGCGATCCGCTGCCGCGGCGTTGTCGTGAGGTTGCGGCTGGGGCATACCGGTTCGCAGTAGCCACATTGAATGCATCGGTCAACAGTCGCCTCGATCGTAGGTGCGGTCTGCAGGTTCTTGAGATGGCTTTCTGGATCCTCCGTTAAGATGACACCTGGCGAGAGAATATTCTCCGGATCGGCGAGCCGCTTCAGTTTCCACATCAGGTTCGTGAGCTTGGACCCCCATTCCCGCTCCACGAAAGGTGCGATGTTGCGGCCAGTACCGTGCTCGGCTTTGAGCGAGCCGTCGTATTTGTCGACGACCAACTCGACAACATCTCGCATGAATGCGTCGAAGCGCGCGATTTCCTTCCCGTCATTGAGGAACGGCGTAATCAGAAAGTGCAGGTTGCCCGCCGAGGCGTGCCCGAAGATGACCCCAGCGTAGCCGTGCTTTGCGAAGAGCACCTGCAGGTCGAGCGCACCGCCGGCGAGTCGCTCCGGCGGGAAGCACACGTCCTCGAGGATGAACGAAGAACCGGAAGGACGCGCGCCTCCGACCGACGCAAGCAGACCGCTGCGCACGTTCCAGTATAGCGCGGCAACAATCGGGTCCTTGGTGAATTCTGCGGGCTCAAGCAATGCGAGTCCGAGCAGCGTCGCATTCGCGGTGAGCTCTACCTTGGCACGTGCGGTCTCGCTCGGCGCGCGGAATTCGACGAGCAGTGCGGTTGCTTCCGGGGGCAGAGCCTTCCAGCGGTCAGGCACTCCGGCCTTGCCCTCCACGGCGCGCAGCGACGCGCGATCTGTCAGCTCGACGGCGGCGGCGCCCTGATCCACGAACGGCTTCACCGCAGCGCATGCCGCGTACATGTCGGGAAAGATCATGAAAGATGTCAACCGGAATTGTTCATCCGTAATGGTTTCGAATACCGCCTCCGAAATGAAAGCGAGAGTGCCCTCCGAGCCGACGATCAGGCGACAAAAAATCTCCAGGGGCGTGGCGCCGTCAAGGAATGCTTCCATGTGGTAGCCGGTCGTATTCTTGATACTGAATTTCTTCCGTAGCCGTGCCACGAGTTCCGCATCCGATTCGATCTCGCACTTGATTTCCAATAGTCCGTTGGCGAGCGTGGCCTCCGCCGCCGCGAATCGCTGCTCTGCATCTCGCTGCGCGCTGTCGATCATCGTGCCCGATGGCAATATAAAAGTCAGTGATGACAGCGTCTTATAGGAATTTTGCGTCGTGCCGCAACACATGCCGCTCGAGTTGTTGGCGATCACGCCTCCGATCGTGCAGGCCGACGCACTTGCCGGATCGGGTCCGAGACGGTAGCCGTAAGGGTGAAGCGCGAGGTTCGCGCGCGATAGGATTGTGCCCGGGCGCGCTCGCAGTCGCCGTCCCGCGTCCTCGACGCTGACACCGGACCAATGCCGCCTTACTTCGATCAGAATGCCATCGCCCTGCGCCTGACCAGAAAGGCTCGTGCCAGCGGCACGAAACGTCACACTTTCATGCTTCAGCCGCGCATACCCGAGTACCTTGCGGACGTCGTCCGCATGACGGGCAATCACAACGACCTTTGGGAAGAGGCGATAGGGACTTGCGTCGGTGGCGAAGCGGACAAGGTCGATCGGTCGTGTGAGCACTTGAGTAGAGCCAAGCAAGGCGACGAGATCCTCGCGCAGTAATTTCGGTGTGCCCATCGCGAGTGAATCCGGAGCGCAGTCGCGCCGTGGCGGGTGGCCAGACGGCGTGATGACCTGGACATCTGGTGAAAGGAATGGCCGCACGGAAAATGCTCCTCGTAGTGGCTAAGAATTCCGGGATTCCGCAATGACGACCTGCCGGCACTCGAGCCGGTCGCCCTCCAATTCAATCCCTTCCGATTAAGCGAGCATTTGAATGGACCTAAAGCGCGTGCATCGGGCACAACACCGTATTTGCCGCGACTACATTCTGCGAGGTTTCTTCAGCCCTGTACATAATGGCAGCAACGCAGTCCGCACGCGCGTTGCACCAACTCTCACGCCGCGAACTTCTCTGGCAGGTACTCGGTTAGTAGGTGCGCATATTGCGCGCCGAGCAGTCCCAAACATCGTCGAGTTGCTTCACTTTCATGCGTGCGGCCGCTGCCAGGGTGTTCGCGACGACCCGCGAGGCGCTCGATGATCTTGGCATCGTCGATTCCGCATGGCCTTCGCAAGATTCGCCTTTGCTTGTTGTGCAGTGCGAAAGGTTTATCTAGGATGCCAGCGGAATCTGAATTGGGCGATCCAGCAAGAGCGCCTCATTCGAAAATACTCGACGCCCCGTTGCGAGCGCTGCTCAGCGGCGCTCTCGAACATGTGTTTGCCGCCATGTTTCGGCAGCAGCAGACCATGCAGTCGGAAAGGGCCAAGGGGATCCGCATCGACGTCGCGGAGCCGGCGATGGAGGCAGACTGCGCAGTAACCCGGACCTGGACCTGCGATGCACCGCAGGTCGCCGGGTTCCGACTCGAAAGCAATATCACCGCGAGCCCAGAGTGAGAGACATGAACAGCAAGCCCATTAAGATCCCTAGCCCGGACCATCCGATTACCATCACACCGGCGCGGGAACGCATCACTGTGACCGTAGCCGGCCGGCGTGTTGCCGACACGCGCGAGGCGCTGACCCTAAAGGAGGCAGCCTATCCGCCGGTGCACTACATCCCTCGCAAGGATGTCAACATGACGCAGCTCCAGCGGACTTCGCACCAGACCTACTGCCCCTACAAGGGCGAGTGCGCCTACTACAGCATCCCGGCCGGTGGAAAGCGCTCGGTCAACGCGGTCTGGACCTACGAAGCGCCTTACGCCGCTGTATCGGAGATCCGGGAATACCTGGCGTTCTACCCAGACCGGGTCGACGCGATCCAGATTGCAGTCGAAGGCTGAGGGATAGCCATGAACGAGTCATCGAGATCAGCACCCGGTGCAGGCATGGGTTTGCCAGGCGCAACGGCGCACACCATAGAGCTTCTGAAGGTATTGCGCCTGGCGACCTGGCGGCAGCTGGAGAAGCGTGGCTCTAGCGAGCGGGTTATATATGGGTCGCCTGCTGCTATTCCAGCTCCGGGGGCCAACCAGAGAGCCGGGGGGCCAGTAGAAGCTTGCAGAGCTCTTCAGCCGGCTGTTACGTCGGCGAAATCTTTACCCACTGCGCCCTGCGCGGCATGCATCCGCTGAAGGACACGCTCGCCGAGCTTGCCGACGGAGAACGCCGCGATCTGGCCGCAGCACGAATCCGCGAATTCTGCGCAAAGCCGCATGGCTATTGGATACGGCAGGTGTTCGGCTAGCCTCGGTACTTACTCTAGATGCTCCGGAGCGACGCAGGCCGAAGTAAATGTAGGCGACGAATTCGAGCCTGGCGATGTCGTCCCAAAGTCGGGCATTTACCGGGTAATGCATGACCGTCAGCACACAGATCGGGCGCAGCGCCTAGGCTCTAATCGTTCAACTTGCGCCACAACGCTGCCCGAGTGCAGATGAGATCGTTTTCGAGGCATTCCTTGGTGAACCGACCCCCATCGTCCTGCCGGTTCCATTTATCGATGCTAAACCAGTGTGCGAATCTATGGGCTAATCCGATGAGCTTCTGGTCGATGTAGTCACCGGGTTGCGTCGTTGATTTGAGTGCCGCAATTGCCCGGCGCGCGCGGTCCAACGCATCGGGATTAACGCCTGCCTCGAGTTCGACTAGAGCGCTTAGCTCCTCGCAGAGCCTGTTGACTTCAGAATCACGCGCAGCCCTGCGCTCGGGCGACGTCCCCAAGCTTGACCCGGCGGCGCGGCAACGTCGTTGTCAGGATTGCGATGTTCTGAAGAAATGAGCAGGAGGCGCTGCGACACAGCAACGTTGCTCATGTGTCCCCAGGATTACTTAACAGTGCGGCGCAGCGCACGAACCAATGTGCGGAACTGCTGCTCGTTGATTTTGATCCCGCTTGAGATCTGTTCTGAGGCGTGGACTTCGCGCGTTCGACACTGTGAAAAATCCACGGCTAAGGCGCGATCTGCCCAGACCGCGAATGGGCGATCGTCATGCACATAAAACTGTGCACCATCGTCAAATCCCCTGGCAAGCGCCGCACGGATGGTCAGGGATCTGAAGCGCTGGGTATCAATCACTCGGACGGGATCCCAGCCGGGGGATTTCGAACTGAGCCTGTGCCTGGGTATAGATGTCTTTAACGGTTTTGTAGCACCCGCAAGCAATTGTCACGAGGCCTCCATGGTCTAGAATGGTGATGGTGCCGCGGCGGTAGCGGATGATCTTGCGATCCCGAAGGTTGCACATTGCCACGCTGACGCCGACCCGCCGCACGCCCAGCATGAGCGCAAGAAATTCCTGCGGAATGCGAAACTCATTAGAGTTGACGTGGTCGCGTGTCATCAATAGCCAGCGGGCTATGCGTTGTATCAACACGTGGAAGCGGTTGCATGCTGCGGTCTGAGCGACCTGGATCATCAGCAAGTGGGTAAAGAGAAACACCTCTTTCTGTAACCGAACGCTGTTTTTGAAGTGACGGCGAAAGTTCAACGTTGTCATCCGCATTGCCGTCCCCGCGCCTTGCACCACGGCCCGAAATGGCGACACGGCAACACCCAGCGCCATTGGAATCCCGATCATGCCTTCAGAGCCAATGAGTCCAACTTCCGCGGCGTGGCCGGTATCCACGGTAGTCAGCATTGAGACGAAGCAGTCATTGGGAAAGTACACGTGGTGAATCTGGGCGTGAGATTCATAGAGAATCTCCCCAAAGCCGAGCTTGACCGGTTCGAGGACACGCAGCAGTTTCTGGTATTCTTCGCGAGATAAAGCGGCAAGAAGGCGATTCGGAATCGAGACTTTTTTCGCGGCCGCCATAAAGACTCACCCACTGCGCCGTCTTTACAACTCCTTCGAGGCTCCATTCTTCGAACATCGAAGGGTCGATGACGGATGGGGGTCTAGTCGAAAACCTGAACGGCTCACCGAGTATAATTATCACAATAAAAACAAGCAATTGTGTTCGGTGCCGAACAGTTTTCTAAAGAGTGTTCCATAGCGAACACGCGCCCTCTGAAACACCAAAAACTTTCGGGCTCATCGCACCCGGCCATCACATACCGAGCGTCGCCGCCGGCATCTTTTGATGGATAAGGGTGACGTGCCGCGATGCTCGCTCTGGCCTATAACCCAGCGCCGACGGTAATGAGGACATTGCGCAAAGCTCTTGCGCTTGCCGGCCGGGGGGTGGCGCAACCCAGTCCGTAGCCTCAGAGCGCTCCTACATCAAATACCGTTGGCCGACACCTCGCTGATCGGAGCGTCGCCCCTATAGTCGAGCCGACAGATTTCGATAGGAAATTAACAGGCTATCGCCAAGGGTTATTCGACGTGAAATTGACCCCCCGCAAACGCGGGATGCACCGTATCCCTAAGATCGAATGTCTTTGATCAATCGGGTTCCAGAAATGTCCGAGAGCTGCCGCTCGCGTCCACTGTATTTCCTCACGCTGCTTCTGTGTGGCTGCTTTTCACAAGTCGTATCGGCGCAAACACCATCTCCATTGCAGGAATGGCAGTACTCCGGCGGCATCATACTGGCAAGGCTTTTTGAGCCTGATCTGCCTCGGTTCAGGACAATATTGGGACTCTCAGCGGAGTTGCAGCCGGCTTACGACGGGTCGCGCGCGTACCATGTACAGGGTGGCCCGGACATCAATGTCTATTACCGCGACATTGCGTTTTTTAACACCGGGGACGGCCTCGGCTATAACGTCTTGCGCGGAGATCACTTTCAGGTTGGCGCCTCGATGACTTACGACCTGGGACGCAAAGTCAGCCAGGACTATCCCAACCTGCATGGCATGGGCGATATCTCGGCGGCTCCCGTCGGCAAGCTGTACGGCACGTGGGTTCTCTCAAGGAAGTTCCCGTTGATTCTTCGTGTCGATGCGCGCCAGTTCATTGGCGGCGCACAGGGCGCGGTGGGGGACATCGCCGTCTATATGCCCCTTCCAGGCAGCTCCAAGAGATTCGTGATGTTCGCCGGACCGTCCGTCACGCTGGCGACCCACCACTACCTGCAGGTTCTTTACGGTGTGACGCCGCAGCAGTCGGCCGCCTCTGGTCATCCGGTCTACAACATTGGGCATGACGGTACCAGCGCCGCCGGTGTCGGCTTCAGCGCTACCAAGTTCATCGGAGAACACTGGTTGTTGAACGTTGACGCGGCGATCAATGAAATCAGAGATAAGCCGTCGCGCAGTCCGATAGTGGAAAAAACCACTCAACACGTCGTTGTGCTGTCCGTCAATCGTTACTGGTGGTGACCGAGACAGAGTGTTCGAATGGCTGGATGAGCAACGGGTTCTGACTGCAAGTCCAGGTTCTCTATTCCTGCTAGGTCGGCCGTTCGCAGCTGTTGCCCGGCAGGTGCTGTTGTAGCCTTGATGCCATCCAGCTATAACCTGCCTGCATGAAGCGCGATCCCGACTTACGCCTGTATGTAGCGGACCGTTGCCGCCATGTGACAGTGTTCGGCAGAGTAGTGCTCCTCTTTTACCTGGTCGTCCTGGTATCGCCGGCGGCGGTTATCGCCGGCGCGCCCTTCGGCAAGGCTTTTGTCATGCTGATATCCGTCGATGGCCTGAAGCCTGAGGCCATTATGGATGCCTCGCGCCACGGACTAAAGGTACCCAACCTGCGTGCGTTTCTCGTGCACGGTGCTTACGCCACCGGGGTGCGCGGTGTTCTGCCCACGCTCACGTATCCCAGCCACATGACGCTGATGACGGGCACATCGCCGGCCCGGCACGGGATCTACGCCAATACGACCTTTGATCCGCTCGATCGAAACGAAGGCGGCTGGTACTGGTACGCCGAGGACGCTCGAGTCGCCACGCTTTGGTCTGCGGCCGGCGCCGCAGGACTCAAGACCGCCAACGTGTATTGGCCGATCAGCGTCGGTGCGCCCATTACCTACAACCTGCCGCAGATCTGGCGAACCGGCACCGAGGACGACCTCAAATTGCAGCGCGCGCTGGGTACGCCCGGTCTGGAACAGGAATTATCGGCAACGCTGGGGCGCTACCCGGGCGGTATGGAGGAGACGGTGGCGGAGGATGAAATACGAGCCCGTTTTGCGATGCGCCTGCTCGAGACCAAGCGCCCGGATTTCATCACCGTGTATTTTACCGGGCTCGACACCGAAGAACACCGATCCGGACCGTTCAGCGCAGCGGCCGACGCGGTGTTGGAGCGTCTGGACAGCCTGGTCGGAGCACTGCGGGCGGCCGCTCAGCGCCGTGCGCCGGGGCAGGCGACGGTTTGCGTGGTGTCGGATCATGGCTTTGCCCCAGTCGAGCACGACGTGAATCTCTACAAGGCCTTTCTCGATGCCGGCCTGTTTACCTTGAATGAGGCGCACAAGATCTCGAGCTGGAGAGCGATCCCGTGGAAGGCGGGCGGCAGCGCCGCGGTGATGCTGGCCAACCCCGATGATGCGACGGTACGTGGCGAGGTTAGCTCGCTGCTGAATAAGCTGGCGAGCGATCCGGAGAACGGCATTGACCGAATTCTCACTCACGATGACATCATTCTCGAGCGCGGCTTTCCCGATGCAGCACTTCTCGTGTCGTTCAAGACCGGTTATGAACTCGGGCTCAGTTACACGGCACCCCTGGTCTCGGGCCCATCCAACCGTGGCATGCATGGATATCCGCCAGATCGTGCCGAGATGCGTTCCTCATTCTTCATAAGCGGTCCTCAGGTTGCGGCCGGACGGTCGCTGGGCGAGATTGACATGCGTCAGATTGCCCCCACGCTGGCGAACATTCTGGGCATCTCGCTGCCGGACGCCGAGCTGGGCCCACTATCGCTCAGGTAACTCTGGCCGTAGGGTGGCTTCATGGGGTTTTCCTTGGAATGCCGGAAGCCGCAACGTAAGCCCAGGCACTCGCGCACACCGACAGGGAAGAATCCCGCACGATGACCAGGGAGAGCGGAAGGAGCACAATCAGGATCTGCATCTGCGCTGCCGGTAACGTGGACAGGGTCGGGGTGGCTACGACTTCGGGCAATAATCTCTGACAAGCCCGGCAGCCCTGTGGCGGCCACTCCTCAATGAGCGCGCTCTCTGGGTTGATTTGCGGAACGATGAATTTGGTGCATGATGAGTTTGGTAATGACCAGGTGGGTTGCCAAATCCCATATAACGAAACCTGAACGATGCCACTCGAAGCGGGAACACTGGTTGGATCGGCCTGATGCGACGTGTATATAAGGAGCAGGCAGGGCAGCTTCGCTTCCGGCGATCGCGGCTTCGCGTGATTCTGGTGGATGACCAGACCATCTTGCGCCGCGGTCTGCGGGCGCTGTTGGATGCCGAACCCGATCTGGAGGTGATCGGTGAAGCGGACAGCGTACTGGAAGCGCTCGCGTTGTCTCGACGCTTGCTGCCCGATGTGGTCATCGCCGATGTCACCTTTCCGAATAGCGACGGGTTTCAGGCCATCAGCCGTCTGCGGCGCGAATGTGCAGGTGTGCGCGTTTTGCTGCTTAGCCCTCATAGCTGCCCGGAATGCACGCGTGCCGCGATGACGTCAGGCGCCCATGCCTACATCGTCAAAGCATCGCCGTTCGATGTCCTGCTTCGCGCGGTTCGCTCCGAGGGACCTGAGTTCGATCGTGCGGCGCTACCGGTGAACGCCTTGCCGAAACAGCGGCGCCCGACCGAGCAGTCCGTCAAGGCGCAGGTTGCCGACATGACCGAGCGCGAACGTCAGGTGTTGATAGGTGTCGCACTGGGGTATTCCAACAAACGAATTGCCGGAGATCTCGGCCGCAGCGTCAAGATCATCGAAAAACTTCGATCCAAGATGATGCACCGGTTGGGTCTGAACAATGCGGCGGCAGCGACCCGCTTTGCACTGGACAACGGTCTGCTGCGTTTCGGTGACGAAGCGCACGAGGCGGGCCCGGAGCATGGGTCGGCCGCGGCCGGCTCTACGCCCGAGTAAACTGCCCGGTCGCGCGACTGCGGGCGGCAATGGCCAAAAGGGCAATGCCGCGCCTCTGGCTATGCTCGCAATGGCGTTCACGCTGACCGTCGCGAACGCGATCGATGCTCACTTGGGACGGCGAAATCGGAATACCACCTGATCCGTCTTGCCGCGGATGTGCGGATCGAATACGGCCAGCTGGTGATCGTCATCGGCATTGCGAAGCACGTCGCTTTGCGCTTCCAGGATGAAGCCGGCCGCCTCGATCTCCTGCTGCATGCGGATCGGGTCGATGCGATGCAGGGTTTCCGTGTCGCGCAGCCCAACGCCTGCGCTCGCGACGTGATCGATGACCAGCAGGACACCTCCCGGCTTCAATGCGTCATAGAAAGCCTTGTTCAGCTTCGCAACATCCGCCGGTCCCATGAAGCTGTCATGCAGGTCATGGTAATTCTGCGCCGTCCACAGCAGGTCGAGCTTTTCTGGTGCGCGAAAATTCGCGACCGAATCGGTCAGCACGCTCAGGTTTGCGTAGCTGGGATCGCGGGCGATCGCCTGGATTCCGGCAATCTCCGAGGGTGCGCAATTGGCGACCTGTTCGGCGGGAATGAACGCATAGACGCGGCCGCTCGGCCCGACCACGTCGCTGAACAGGCGCGTGAAGTAGGCATTGCCAGGCATGAAATCCTCGACCCGGTCGCCGGGCTTCAGGCCCGCGAAGGCCACCACGAGGGCAGGCTTTCGTGCTGCATCGAGCCGGATCTGCTCGGGCGGCCGCCTGGGGTCGGTAACGGCGGCCGAGACAGCCGCCGGAATGGCCGGCGCCGGACCTGTCGCAAGCGCCACCGATGATAACGACTGGGTCAGCAGGCTGGCGACAAGCCAATGCGATCTGAAGAGCATTTCTTTCTCCTGCAATCCCGGGGTGACACGCCTGACGGGCTATCCGTTTCAAAGCCTACAAGTTAAAGTGCACTTCAAGTCAAGCCCTGCACGCTGTCGGTGGATTGCACCGGCCTATCGAGGAGAAGACCATGCCCGGTCTGAGCATTGGCGAGATCGCGCGGCAGGCCGGAGTCGCGACATCGGCGCTGCGCTACTACGAGAAAGCGGGGTTGCTTCCTGCGCCAGCGCGCCTGTCGAAGCAGCGCCGCTACGATCAGCAGATCCTGGGTCGGATTCGGATCATTCTGCTTGCCCGGGACGCCGGCTTTACGGTGAGCGAGACGCGCACGTTCCTGAGCGGCTTTCCGCTCGGTGCCACCCCCGCCGCGCGCTGGCGCGCCATGGCAACAGAGAAACTCGCCGAACTGGACGCGCTGATCGCACGGGTGTCCGATATGAAGTCGATACTCGAGGCGAGCTTTCGCTGCGAGTGCCGCCGATTGGAGGACTGCGAACGCCTTGTGGCTGCCAGGAAGCCTTGTCGAACCTAACGGCCTCGATAGTCGTCACCCACCCAGCTGGGCGCCGCCTGCCGGGGTTCGAAGCGGCGAAGGTTCCGCACCACCGGCATGTACGCTTGGCGCTTCCTGGTATTCGTCATGGCGGCGGACAAAGTCCATCGTGGTCTTCTCGTTACGGCCCAGCGGCGCACGATCGAGGATCATCAGAGTGCCGATCAGTTCCTCCGGTCCGCGCGCGTAGCTCGAATAGGTGTGAAAGATATCGCCATCCTGGTCCCGGAAAAACGCACTGAGGCCCGGCAGCTCGGTTTCCGTGAAGCCTTCAGGAACCGGCGCCGCCGTGAAGTTATAGAGCAGCTGGTCGTGTTCCAGCTCGCGCCTGGTAAAGGACACGCGATAGTCGAAGTTGAAGTCGCTGCCGAAGGCGGACACCCAGGGAAAGCGCCAGCTCATGCGCGCCTTGTAGGCTTCGATCTCGGCCAGTGGCGCTCGCGACACGGCCGTCAACGTCACATCGTGATGATTGAGATGAGGCAGGGCGCCATCGAGATGATCGGCCAGGAACGAGCAGCCAGGACAGCCTGCGGCCCAGCCGGGAGCGAGCATGAAGTGATAGACCATCAGCTGGCTGCGGCCGTCGAACAGGTCGGCAAGCGTTCTCTTTCCTTCGGGTGCCTCGAAGCAGTAGCGCTTATCGACCCTTACCCACGGAAGCGCCTGCCGCTCGGCGTTGAGGCGGTCGCGAAGCTGAGTCGCTTGCTTTTCCATCAGCAGCAGCGCTCGGCGAGCGGCCAACCATTCTTCCCGGGATACCACTGGATGGTTCTGCATGTTCGTTTCTCCGTTGGCGACCACCGCTTGACCAAATAGGTTGATATCAACGAATATACCGTCATGTCAAGGACTGCGAAGATTTCGTACCAGACGACGCTTCTGGTTCGCGATCGCTGTGTGTGTCTGCACGTGCAGCGAGCCGCCCGGGCGCTCGCCAGGCGCTTTGACCAGGCGCTGCGGCCGTTGCAGCTCACCGGCGGGCAATTCTCGCTGCTGATATCGCTCAACCGTCCGGCGGCGCCGGCCATGAGCGCCGTGGCGGGGCTGCTCGCGATGGACCGGACGACCCTGACTGCCGCGCTAAAGCCGCTGGCTCAGCGCGCTCTGGTCAGGGTGACGGCGAACCCGACCGATCGGCGCAGCCGCCTGCTGACGCTGACCGCCAGGGGACGAAGCCTGCTGGCCCGCGCCGTTCCGGTGTGGAAGCGAACGCACGCGCAAGTGGAACGACTCATTCCGGATGGAGATCCCGACAGCCTCAGGAACAGCCTGCGGGCACTGTCCTCATCGTTGCGCAGGTCGCCAATCATTCCACCGCACTGATCGACTGGCCCGGATCTGGTCGGCTGGCGGCGTGCCGCACAATCGAGTTCCAGAACGATTGCCGCCGGCATCAGCGCCCACGAAACCGGTACGCCATAGGATGTCGCGAACGGTCACGTCGTCGTATTTGAAAATCTTCCCTGCGCCGGCAAATACGAACAGCGTTGCCATGATCTTCTACGATGGCCCGATCCGATGACATGAGGTAACCATGGCAATCCATGATGGCGGCTGCCTGTGCGGCAAACTGCGTTTCCGGGTGAGCGCACCGATGCTCGAGAGCGGCTATTGCCACTGCCGTATGTGCCAGAAGAATTCGGGAGCACCGGTGGTCGCCTGGGTGACGTTTCCCGCGGCGAGCTTCTCCTGGATCGCGGGCGAGCCCGGCACCTATGCCTCCTCCGCGCACGGCAGGCGGCAGTTCTGCTCCGGCTGCGGCAGCTACCTGGTGTTCCTCAGCGCCAATTATCCGGCGGAGGTCAGCATCAACACTGCTTCCTTCGATGATCCGGGCGCATTTGCGCCGCGGATGCACATCTTTGCGGAGAGCCGGATTTCGTGGTTCCACATTGCGGACCAGCTGCCCAGCCACACCGGTTTTGGCGGCTTTCATCCGGCGGATGCGCGCGACTAGGGCGACTCTGAAGACACTCATCCCCTGCCTCGTGCTGCTGTCCTGTCCGGTCGCGTTCTGCGGTGAAGCGCAGAAATCCGACGCCATCCAAGCCGTGATGTATGAGTTCACCTACAACGCCCAGACGCTGGCGATTACCCATGCGCAGGTAATTGGCGGCTGTCCGAGCGTGGATCAATGCCGCGAGGCGCTGCCCAAAGTCGCCGCGACAGGATCGCTGCAACTGGATTCCGGCGAGCTGATGCAGCTGCAGTGCTCGGGTATCCGCTCCCCGGATGGCACCGGGAAGCCGGCTGCGGAATCGGTGGTAGCGGCTACGAGCCTGTGACCGGCAGCGCACCCTGCTGGATCATGCTGGCAAATTGAGTTGCCAGATTGGTGCCATCGCTGCCGAGATTGACCGGCCAGCCGCGCGCCGCCGCAATCACTGGTGCGGTCGTCGCAGCCGCCAGGTAAAGCCCACGTTTACTGCCCGTCGTGCCCAGGTATTGTCCGTTATCGCCAATGCGTTTTCACCGCTGCTGGAGTTCAGGTCAACGCAACAGTGGTTCGGCCGATTGGTGATATTGGTGGCATCCAGCCACAGTGCCAGCTCTCCATAGCGCAGCGGCGCGGATCTGGACAGGCGCAAGTCGGCGCTCAAGTAGGCACCCCAGCGAGCCGAGTTTCGCGTGCCCACGGCGAGGTACTCCGGGACTGAAGCCGTCCCGGGGATGATGCTCAATGGGGTCTGTGGCCAGCCGCTGTGCCATCCGAGCAGGACGGAAGCGGATGTGCGCGCAAGGCTCCAGGCCAATCCAAGGCTAGCGGCTTGCTTCTGGTCCCAGCTGCGTGGGATTGGTTGCCCGTTCACGTCGTCGGTTACACTCGAGCGGCTGTAACTGCCCCAGCCGTCAAAATGCCGGCCAAAGGGGCGCTGGGCACTGAATTCAACGCCTTCGGCTTCCGCCGAGGTTGGTGCGATGAGCATCCGGTCAGGTTCGAGCGCCGGCAACAGTGATACGGGTCCGAGGGCATTATCGAAGTACGGGCTGAGGGTGGCCCACTGGTTGTGGTAGGCCTCCACCCGCCATAACAGCGCGTTGGCGCTCTCGTGGGTGACCCCTGCGATCAGATGCGCCGCGCGGGTCGCCGGGTCGGGCGTCGACTGATTCACCTCTGATCGGTACTCGTCCACGCGTTGTGCCTGAGTAAACTGGCCCCACGAACCATACACATGCCAGAACCGTGTGGCGTCGTAGCGCACATTCAGGCGCGGGCTAAGCTGGCTGCGAGTGCCGAAGCCATGATAGTCCTGAGTGTCCCATCGTAAGCCCACCTCGGTCTCGACGGCGTGCCAATGTCGATGTACCGAGGCGAACAGCCCGATCGCAGAGGATTGCGGCCCCTGGCTGGAACTTATCGTAGCGTCGGCGGCCCGGCCAAAACTGGCCGCCACCTGATCGCCGAGAGTCTCCTGTCGGGCAAAATGCAGCTCGGCGCTTTCCAGGGAGAATTCTGCGCCGAAATCGAATTTGAGCCCGGCGCTCGCCGTGTACACCCAGTCGCTTCGCAGATTCAGGCTGTCGATATGGCGGTCTTCATCGAGTAGTCCGACCGCCACGCCGGGCAGCGTAAGATTGCCATAGCGGCTCAGTTCAGAGTTCGCGATGGCGACCGACGAATGCGACTGCACGGCTTCATTCGGGGTCCAATCCCATCCTAGCCAGGTACTCTGATCCCGCGACACAGCGGTCGCATGCTCGTCGCCGGCGCCAGAGCTCAGATGTACTTCGTCGTTGAGAAGCAGTCCACCTAATGTCAATGCCGAATGCAGGCCGATCTGCAGGCGAACGCGCCCGAGGGCATCCGAGAAGGTCGGTTCGCCGTACTCACCCTCAATCGGTTGCAGCACGCTGTGGTCGGTACTATGGCGCACCGTCAGCAGCCAATCGATCGACCGCTCATCAGCGTGACCAACTGTTTCCAGGTTGTAGCTGAGCAGGCTGGCGCCGACGCCGAGTTCCGATCCCGAATTCAGCGTGCGCGGTGCCAGGTCCAGGACACCCCCGGATCGGGTTCCAAATCGCACCGGGAATCCGCCCGCATACATCTCGCCCCGATCGACCGATCCTGGATCGAAGACGCTGAGAAGATTCTGAAAACTCTTGAAATGAAACGGATCGGTAACTGGGATTCCGTCGTACCGGACAAGTACGTCGTCCAGCAGCGCGCCCCGGACATACGGTCGCGCGGACAGATTGGTGGCAAGCCCCGGTGTGCCCCGCAATGCCTGCACAGCATCGGCCTGGGCGCCGGGGACCTGGTCCATTCGACGCCGGTCGAACTCGAGCGGCTCGTCGCTACCACTGATGAACGCATAGCGGCTGGCAAATACGGAGATCTCTTCGAGCCCGGTTTCACTCGGCGTCGGACTCGCACTGGGCGGGGCCGCCGCGGTGCGCGTGACGAGGAAGTGTCCGGGACCGATGCTTCGCAGTTCCAGGTGGTGCGCCGCGAGGGCTTGCACCACGCGCGCCATCGGATCGGCACCTGACAACGTGGCTGGCGCCTCCAGGTTTGGGGGAATCAGATCCGAGCTGTACACAACCTCGACACCGGTGTCCATCAGCGTGCGCAGCAGATCCACAATCGCGATATGCGGCGGCGGTGTCTGGGCCACGGCTGCGGCGAGAAACGCCGTAAGCAATGGGGTACTAAGCCATGCGCTGCGTTGTTTGAGATCGATCAGGAGCACGCGCCGGTGTGACGGGCTTGCAGCCCCGCGAGCTAAGTATAGCGCCCGATCGGTCGCGTTACATCGTTGTCGCCCGCCGCCCGCAGGGCGGCGTCATCGCGCTATGAATGCTTGCGTTTACGCCGCGGCAGACGCTCGCAGCTCAAGTCGATGGCGTATAACGCGATCAAATTGTCGACCGGTTCGTCGATGCGCGCCAGGCACGCCTCCATGCCTGCCGCCATCTGCTGGAAGCCGGCCTGCGGACTAAGTTTCTGCAGTTCGAGCTGCCCTTGCCGCAGCACCGTCGCTACATTCTGTGCTCCGATCGCTGAGAAGACCTGTTCGGCGGCGCGCAAACGCGAACTGGTGTTGCGGCCGAGATGGTGAGCCAGGGTTCGATTCATCACCGCGGCCCAGAATTCGCAGGCAAAGATGAGCGTCCGCTCACTCACCGTGAACTCCTTGCGTCCGGCCGCCGCGTCGGTGAGCAGTGCCAGCAACACCGAGCTGGTTTGTCTGTGATGTCCTGACCATGCGATCATCGTTGCCCCAGTGACAGTTCTCGTTCCGGACCCCGGCGGTGCGGCACTCTTTGGCAAATTAGACGCCAGGCGCTACATAATCAATCGCTGCCTGTCTTCAATTCCCGATATTTCGTGATCCTGCTGCGCAGCTCCACATAGCCGGCGGGCAGTAAAATACTGTATTGCCGATTGATCTTGAGTGTGATTGACGTCTAAGTTTGTGAGCATCAGGTGGATGCGAAGGATGCCTTCGGGTGTACGAGGAGGATCGGGCGTTAGTGGCACGAATGCGCGCAGGCGACCAGCGCGCGTTTGATGAATTCGTGAATTGCAGTGCGCCCAGGCTCACGGCCTTTGTCGCTCGTCGTTCGGCTCTGGACACCGCCAGCTTGGAGGACGTGGTGCAAAGCGCACTGATCAAAGCCGTTCGCAATCTCGCCAGCTACCGCGGCGAGGCGGCGTTATTCACCTGGCTCACGGAGATCTGTCGACACGAACTGATCGATGTGCAGCGCAAGGCCGCGCGGCGACCCGCACAGGTGAGCCTGGAGGAGACCGCGACCGCACGGCTTGCCGTGGCTGAGCTGCGCGTGCCCGAACACGAGGAGCCCGCCGCAACGCTTGAAGCGGCAACGCGCGCAGCGGCCGTCATGCAGGTCCTGGCTTCGCTCCCGGAGCGCTATTTTCGCGCCCTGGAGGCTAAGTACGGCGATGGCCTATCGGTCGATGAGATTGCCAGAGAACTCGGATTGACCATGATTGCGACGCAATCGCTGCTGGCACGAGCGCGCGATGCGTTTCGGGAGCGATGGCTGGAAATCGCTGACCAGACCCACACCGGAGCGTCGCCGTTATGAATGATCGGCGACCGCCGGAGACTGGCAAGGAGGCTGACTTGAGCGTGGAGAAGATCTTAAGTGGTGCCTTGATGAAATCCCCGCCGGAATTTCATTTCCGCGAGCGGCTGCGCAACGCGGTCATGAGGGAGTGGCGCGCCGCACTGTCTGAATCGAGGCCGGCTCGGTCGGCGATGCGACGCTGGTGGATTGGGATTGCTGCGGCCGCAGGCCTCGCCGCGGTGACGCTGGCGGCTCTGCTGAGCATACCGGTGGGCGAATCGGCGCTGTTCGGGTCAATAGCCCGACTCAATGATGGTGGTATCGAACTCCGATCAGGATGGTTCCGATATCACACGCTCCAGGTGGGAGATGTATTGCGGGTCGGGGAGCGCCTGACAGTGCACGGCTCGGCGCTGGTGACCCTTAGCGGAGGCGGTACATTGCGAATTGGCGCGGGCAGCAACTTGTATATCGCCAAAGCGACAGAACTGTCGTTCGAGCGCGGTTTGATCTATCTGGATATGCCGCCGGGCTTAACCCCGTCGAATCCGCTGCGCGTTGCTACCGTTGCCGGCATCGTCGAGCATCTGGGCACTCAATATGAGGTGATGAGTGATGCGCGTGCGGTTCGGATCCGGGTCCGGGAAGGCCGGGTGCGCTTCTCCGGCACATCGGGGGTCGTGGACGCTGCCGCCGGCACCGAACTGCTAACGATGCCTGACGCTCCGATCTCACGACAGGGCATCCCCACCTATGGTCGCGACTGGCTGTGGACGACCGCGCTGGCTCCCGACTACGACATCGAGGGTCGATCATTGATGGGCTTTTTACAGTGGGCCAGTCGCGAGCTTGGTCGCCCATTGGATTTCGCCGATACGCACTCGCGCGATGTCGCAGGGCGCACGATCCTGCACGGCTCGGTGCGCGGTCAGGAACCCCTCGACGCCCTGGGCAATGTCCTGGCGACCACCACGCTGACCTATGAACTGCGCGGCGCCACGATCTGGGTGCACTCGGCTCGCTAGAGCGTGCTCGCTCATATCCTTCGACTGATGGAACGCAGCTAGAGTCCGATCGGCCGGCCGGCGTCTTAGCCCTCGATTCCATGTTCGAGCGCACTGCAGAATTTACCGTGTACACCCGCCAGCGCGGGCGTTTAGGCCCGAAACGGGACGCACAGCACCTCGGCTCGTTCAAATAGGTATATACAGTAGCTGCTTGAGGATTCGCTATCCTATTGATCGAGCCGGGTTTTCTGCGTCTTGCCCGCACCCCACTGGTTCCAGGAGTTTGTGATGGTTCAGCTGCTGCCGGACCGGTGACCGAGGCCTTGAGCTTGCATAAGGTTGCAAACAAGTATCCGGCGTCGATGGAAGGCCTATATCGAGGACTGCTGGAGGCAGTTCCGGATGCGATGGTGGTGGTGGATGAGGGCGGGGACATCGTCCTGATGAATGCTCAGGCCGAGAGGCAATTTGGATACCACCGCAACGAACTCATCGGACAGCAGGTCAGGAAGATCGTCCCGGCCGGGTTCGACGAACGGCTGTTGGCCGATCGCCTGCGAACCACGGCCGATGCGCTGGCGCAGCAGATAGAAACCGGGATCGAGCTCATCGGCCGGCACAAAGGCGGTAGCGAGTTTCCGATCGAGATCATGTTGAGCCAGCTCGAGAGTACCGAAGGCATCACCCTGATGGCGGCGGCAATCCGCAACATCAGTGTGCGTAAACATGCCGAGACTATGCTGCGCGCCAAAGAACATCAGTTCTCGATTATTTTTGACAATACCTATGAGACCATCTTTGTTGTTGGCGTCGAACCGGATGATTGTTTCCGATTCACCTCGGTCAACCGCAGCTTCACCGAGGCGATGGGCGCACAGCAGGAGCAGATTGTCGGCAAACTCGTTCAGGACGTTATTCCAGAACCCGCGTGTGGCCTGTCAATTGGAAAATACAGGGAAGCGATTCGGAACCGGCAGCCGGTTAGCTGGGAAGAACCGTCCGAGAATCCCGCCGGAAGGAAAGTCGGCGCTGTCACCGTCGTGCCGGTGTTCGACCCGAGTGGTAACTGTACGCAATTGATCGGCACGGTACACGACATTACCGAGCGCAAGAAGGCCGAAGAAAGGATCCTGTACCTCAATCGGGTCTATGCGGTCATGAGCGGAATCACTACGCTGATCGTGCACGTGCGTACCCGAGAGGAGCTGTTCAGGGAGGCGTGTCGAATTGCGGTCGAAGCGGGCGGGTTTCGCATGGCCTGGATCGGCATCGCGGACCGGCGTGCGATGAACATCGTCCCGGTCGCCTCTACCGGCGTTGATGCCAAATTGCTGGCCGCGCTGACGACCAGACTGTCATCGAGCGAGGGCTTGGATCCGGCAAACAACTTGGCGGCGCGCGCCATCATCAGTAAAAAGCTCTCGGTGTTCAACAATCTGCAAGGCAACACCAGCGCCGGTTTCGGCAAGCAGCACGCCGAAGCCGGAAACCTTTCAATGGTCGTGCTGCCACTGATTGTCTCGGATGTAGCGCTCGGCATGATCGCGATCGGCGCTGGGGAGATTGAATTCTTCCGCGAGGAAGAGCTCAAGCTGCTGACGGAACTGGCGGTCGATATCTCGTTTGCGATCGACTACATCGACAAGCAGGATCAGCTCCAGTACCTCGCCTATTACGACGTGCTCACCGGACTTGCGAACCGTAGCCTGTTTCTCGACCGGGTAGCGCAGTACATGCGCAGCGCCGCCAGCGAGGGGCGCCAGTTTGGGTTGTTTCTGATCGATCTGGAACGATTCAAGAACATCAACGACAGCCTTGGCTGGCCGGCCGGCGACGCGTTGCTGAAGCAGGTGGCGGAATGGCTGACGCGCAGCGCGGGCGATGCGAATCTGCTGGCGCGTGTGAGCGCCGACCATTTCGCACTGGTGTTGCCGGATGTGAAACAGGACGGCAACTTGGCGGGGCTGCTCGAGAAATTGATGGGAGCCTTTCTGGAGCATCCGTTCCACCTGGACGATGCCGTGCTGCGCATCGCCGCCAAGGTGGGCGTTGCACTGTTTCCGGATGACGGTGATAGCGCCGAGACGTTGTTCCGCAACGCCGAGGCCGCCCTGAAAGAGGCCAAGATGAGTGGCGCCCGCTACCTGTTTCATACCCGGGCGATGACCGAATCGGTGGCCGCCAACCTGACTCTGGAAAATCAGCTGCGCCAGGCGCTCGACCGACAGGAATTCGTGCTGCATTACCAGCCTAAGGTGAGCCTGGCGAGCGGCAAGCTGGTCGGCGTCGAGGCGCTGATCCGCTGGAACGATCCGCGCACCGGCCTGGTGGCGCCCGAAGACTTCGTGCCGATCCTGGAAAGTACCGGAATGATCAATGACGTCGGGCGCTGGGCACTGTGCCAGGCCGTCGAGGTCTACCTGGGCTGGCGCGATGCGGGCCTGACCGCCGTCCCGATCGCGGTCAATGTATCGCCGCTGCAGTTGCACAATATCGATTTCATCAAGGACATCAGGCGCCTCGTCGGTACCGACGCACGGGCGCAAGACGGCCTGGAACTGGAGATCACTGAAAACGTCATCATGGAAAATGTCAGGCACACCATCGATACCCTGACCGCAATTCGCGCCCTGGGCGTGGCCATCGCGATCGACGACTTCGGCACTGGGTTTTCCTCGCTCAGCTGCCTTGCCAAGCTGCCGGTCAATACCCTGAAGATCGACCGTTCGTTCGTGGTCGATATGATGCTCGGACCCGAAGGGCTGGCATTGGTGTCGACCATCATCAACCTGGCGCATTCGCTCAGGCTCAAGGTAGTCGCAGAGGGCGTGGAAACCGAGGAACAGGCGCGTCTGCTGCGGTTACTGAGCTGCGATGAAATGCAGGGCCTTCTGTTCAGCACGCCGTTGCCGCAGGAGATATTCGAAGCCAGGTTCCTGAATACGGCGGTGGCGATCGCGTGAGCGCGCGGCAGGCGGTGACAGCGGCGAGACTGAAAATACTGCAGAAGCTGACCGGACCGTCGATGCTCGCGATCAGCGCGGCGGCGGTCCGTCTCTCAGGATACTCGCGTCTACCTGGCGGAGGTCGGTGCAGCCGGTGAGAGCGAGCGTGACCTCGAGTTCCCTGCGCAGCAGGTTCAACGCCAGCGTTACACCACGGCCGCCCATGGCGCCGAGCGCATACAGAAAACTCTTGCCGATCAGGCAGGCCTGGGCACCGAGTGCGAGCGCACGCAGCATGTCCTGCCCCGACTGCACCCCGCCGTCCAGCCACACCTCGCAACGGCCGGCCACCGCGTTCACGATTTCCGGCAATACCGAAATGGAGGACGGTGCGCCATCGAGTTGACGGCCGCCGTGGTTGGACACCACGATGGCGTCCACGCCCTGCGCCGCCGCGGTTCGCGCATCCTCGGCATCCAGGATGCCCTTGATGATGAGCTTGCCGGGCCACAGGCTTCTGACCCAGGCGATCTGCTGCCAGGTGACCGACGGATCGAATTGCGAGGCGATCCATTCGGACAGGGTCGACAGGGCGTCGGGACGACCCAGGCCGACGAGATTGCCGAAAGTGCGACGCTGGCCGAACAGCACGCGCAGCGCCCAGGCCGGCTTGGTGGCGATATCGAGCGCGTTGCGCAGCGTCAGCCGCGGCGGAATGCTAAGGCCGTTCTTGGCGTCGCGCCGCCGAAGCCCCTGAACCTGCAGGTCCACCGTCAGCACCAGCGCCGAGCAACGCGCGGCAGCCGCCCGCGCAATGAGTTCCTGGTTGAAGCCGCGATCGCGCATCAGGTACACCTGGAACCAGAATGGCTGCGGCACGGCCTGGTGCACATCCTCGATCGAACAGATCGACATCGTGCTAAGGCAGAAAGGGATGCCGAAGGCCTGGGCCGCACGGGCGCCGTGGATTTCGCCATCGCCGTAGAACAGGCCCGTAAGGCCGGTCGGTGCAATCGCCAGCGGCATGGTGACGGGTTGACCGATCATGCTGCTGGCCACCGACAGCGTCGACAGGTCGCGCATGACCCGCTGCCGGAATTCGATCGCGCGCAGGTCGCTACGATTGCGCTCGAGGGTCAGCTCATCGAAGGAGCCGCGGTCGGCATATTCGAATATTGCGCGCGGAATGCGCCGGCGCGCCAGCTCTCGCAGGTCCGCGATGCTGGTGATTACCGGCATGCGGGCCTGGCCTCAGACCAACGGCGCGGTACGCCGTGGTTGCTCGACGGTGGCATTTGTAATTCTCCAGCGGCAGGCGTCCCTAAACTGATATTTTACGCAGTAGCGGGCGGCGGCGGCTATTCGCCAGCGCCGGCTGGGATGGCGGACGAGCAGGAGAAGCGCGAATGCGCATAGCCATTATCGGACAGCAGGACTTTGGCAAGGCGGTTCTGGAGGCCATGCTCGGCCGGGGCGACACGGTTGCCGGGGTATTCTGTGCCCCCGAGCAACCCGGCACCCGACCGGATCCCCTGCGCGCAGCGGCGCAGGACAGGAACGTTGCGCTGCATCAGCTGCCCTCCCTCAAGACCGATGAGGCATGCAAGGCACTGCGCGCGCTGGATGTGGATCTTGGCGTGATGGCCTACGTGCTGCAGTTCGTGCCGCAGGCGTTCGCGACCGTGCCCAGGCACGGAATGATCCAGTATCACCCGTCACTATTGCCACACTATCGGGGCCCGAGCTCGATCAACTGGCCGATCATCCGCGGCGATGTGCTCACCGGACTCACGATCTTCCGGCCCACCGACGGATTGGACGAGGGTCCGGTGATTCTTCAGAAGCAGACCCCGATCGGCCCGGACGATACGCTGGGGAGCGTGTATTTCGACCGCCTGTTTCCGATGGGCGTTGCGGCACTGCAGGAAGCCGCCGACCTGGTGGTGAGCGGCAACGGCAATGAGATCATCCAGGACGAAGCCCAGGCGAGCTACGTCGGCTGGTGCCGGGGCCCGGAGGCGAGGATCAACTGGCACAACCATGTCGATCTGGTCTACAACCTGATCCGCGGCTGCAATCCGGCGCCCGGTGCCTGGACCACGCACGACGGCAAGAAGCTTTACATCTTCGACGCGCGTAAGCATCCGGCGCGCCGCTACTCCCAGGTCAACGGCAAGCCCGGCGCCGTCACGGCGATCGAAGGCCAGAGCGTCCTTGTCGCGACGCAGGGCGGACAGATCGAGCTGGTCAGGGCAAAATACGATACCGGCAAGAAACTGCCGGCATCGCAGGTCTGCACCGAAGCGGGTGTGGAGGTCGGCGCCGTTCTGGGCGCCTGAGGGTTATGGCGTTTATCACCGATCAGGCCGCGCTGCTGGCGATTCAATCCGAATGGTCGGCCGTCGTCAGGGTGCGTGACCGCATGAGAAAGCTGATGTCCGGCCCGGTCGGATCCATTTCGGATGGCGCGCTGCACAGTGTGGTCTATAACCTGCCGTTGCTGCTGGCATTCAATGTACTGGAGAAGGTGTTACAGGCTCTAAAGAAGCAGCGGCAGATCCCAGGTCACGGCGAGCGGCTCGGTGAGCTGATGGATATCTTTCAGGGCGATCCTTCCTGGCTCGAATGGTCGGTGCTGCGCGACGGCGAGCGACTCCGCCATGCGATCGAGCACGACGGCGAGCTATTCTCCGGCGTCGACTGCCTGGCGGATATTGCGGCGGTCGAGGAACAACTGGGCGCCTGGCAGCTTCTTGGCCCATGAAGCAGCCACGCGATTCGTGGCCCTAGCGGCTATCGGGTGCGCGCTCCGGCGCGGCGAGCTCGGGCACGCCGCGCCTGATATCGGCCGAGAACGTGTTGCTGCGATCGGCACTGTGTGCGCGCCCGGTAATGCGCCCGAACGAGCGCAGTTGCCCGAGCGTATATCGCATATCCAGACCCCCGACCTTGTACACGTACCCGGGAAGATACCCGGATAACAGCAGCCGATAGTCGAGCGGCAGGTTACCGTCGATGCGTTTCATCATGTGGTAGATCAGCGTGGTGCAATTCACCGTCACGGTATTGTAGAAGCGCGGTGTGTGCACCAGGCGGTTCGCCTGCCCGACGTAGGCCAGGAACAACGAGCGCATGTCCGCTATGGGCATGCGGATGCGGTACAGATAGTCATCCTCGCCGCGCACGTTGGTACGAACGCGGATCACGTCGCGCTCGTCGGCGGCCAGGATGCTCAATTCGAATTCCTTGAAGAAGCCGCCGATCGACGAATAACTCTGGTCCTTTTCCGGGCGGATCTCGACCGAGAACACGACATGACTGCCGTCGTCGAATCCGAACGAAATCAGCACGTGCGCGATCGCCTGAATGGTCCAGTAGGACAGGATCATGTCGACCGAATCCAGACGATCGAGGTCGTAGCTGCGCGTCTCCCAGCGCTGGGTGTAGTCGGTGGTGCTGCGCCAGTCGAAATTGCGCACATTGCGCAGGATCACCCGGCTACCCTCGACGCTGCCACTGGTCATCTCGGCGACGTCGTCGGTCCAGGCCCGGTTATTCGACGGCATCACGCGTTGCCACCAGAACAGCAGCGCGCCGAATGCCAGCACGAAAACGGCCGCCACGATCAGCATCCGGGTGCGGTACAGGGTGAGCAGCAGCAGGAAGCTGAACAGCGTCCACAGCGCGACCGCCAGGATCTTCATCGGCTTTCCCGCTGGCACCTGGTACCACAGGGCGAAGCCACCCCAGGTGGCGGGCAGCGCGAGCAGCAATGCCAGCAGCCTGGTCAAGGCGATCATGTCATTGCGATCATGCGATTACCGAGGCGCCGCTAGCGGCCCGCGGGCGTGTCCGGGTCGCGCGCCTTCCTGGGCGCTTTTGCATGCAGCGCTTCGTCTTCTATCAGCTCGCGGTGCACATAGAGGAAACGGATCATTTCGTACTCGAACGGCGAGCCGCTGCTGTAATAGCGGAAATCGCTGTTGGCACGCTGGTTGATCGGATCGAGCACTCCCAGCGCCCAGGCCTGATCGCCCCGATACAGGTCGGCCACATTGATCTCGTAGGACACGCCGTAGTCGGTCAGCAGGCCGACGCCATCGCGCAGCGTGGCTGGACCCAGAAGCGGAATGACCAGGTACGGGCCGGGGTGCATGCCCCACCGGGACAAGGTCGCGCTGAAACCGGTCAGGTCGCTCCCGAGCTTGAAGCGCGCGGCTACATCGAACAGGCCGCCGATTCCGAGCGTGCTGTTGATCACGAACCTGCCGACGCTGCGCAGCCCGGACAGCGGCCGCAGCTGCAGCGCGTAGTTGACGATACTTCTGGGTTCGGAAAGATTGAGAAAGAAGTTGTTCACGCCCGCGCGGATGGGCGACGGCAGGCGATTGTAGGCATCGGCGACCGGCAGGAAGATGGCATCGTCGAATCGCGCATTGAATCGATAGAACGAGCGGTTCACGCGCTCCCACGGATCATAGGTGTACATCGAGGGCGCATCGGCCGCGGTCAGCGGGGTGAGCGCGCCGGACGCGTCCTCGGCGGCCTGGTGCTCGCTGGCCTGCTTCGCCGCCGCGGCGAGCTCGGCGGCCTGCCTGATGGCCGCGGCATTGTCCGCGGCAGGTGTCTCGTCCGGCAGGCGTCGGATCGACAGGCTCTGAGAGCTGCAGCCGCACAGTGCGACGACAACGACGCCAGCGAACAACAGTGCCCTCACGGACTGCCGGTCCAGCGGCCGGCCAGCATGTCGAGCATGTCGGCAATCTGGCGATTATCTCCCAGATTGCCCAGGTGGCCACCGTGATCGTAAATCACCAGTCTATTGCCGAGGGTCTGCTCGAGCCACTTGAGTTCCGCTTGGTCGAGTATCAGGTCATCACTATTGGTCTGTGCGTAATAGTCGGGGTTGCTTCGCAACGCATCGCCGATAATCTCGAGGCGATTGTCGGCCAGCAGTGATTCGGGCGTCGAGTTCGGCTTGCGCGCCAGGTAGTACGGCGCGAACACCCGGGCGAAATATTCGGAGAACGGCTTGGTGCGCAGCGCACGCGTGATGGCCTCGAGCGAATCCCCGACGCGCGGCGGGCGTTTAGGATCGACCACGGCACCGGTGCCGGCATACAGGTCGCCGGCGAAAAAGACGTTCATCAGCGCGATACGAAAGTTGAGTGCTATCGCCGCCGAATATTCCGAGTCCGTCTTCAGCACCATCGTGGCGGCGGCCAGCACATCGCTGTCGCCAATGCCGACCTGCTCCGAGGTGCGGTAGACATTGGCCAGTCTTGCATACAGCTTCTGATATAAGCGCTCGATGCCGGCGTCGCTGGAGCCGATGCTGATCGCGAACAGCTTGTCGAGGCGGTCCATCGAACTGAACAGACTGACCGGTGGATTGATCATCACGGCCCGATGGATGCGCAGGCGAGCTTCGGTTGCATCGATCGATTTGACCACCGCGGCGTTGGCGGCGCCGAGGCTGTAGCCCAGGATATCGACCTCGGTAATCTGCACGCGATGCGGCAAGTGCGCGATGATCTGCTGCATCGCCGAGTACAGATCGCGGCTGTCCTGCAACAGGTCGCCGGCGACCCCGCTGCTCGAGGCCGAGACGATAAACCCGGGAAACGTCGGTGACGGCATCGTCAAGACGTGGTAGCCGGCGCCATACAGGGCGCCCCGCAGCAGCGATAGCTTCGAGGTGTTGCCGTCGCTGCCGGTGCCGGAAATAACTATCGCCAGCGGAGCGGGCTCATCCTGCGCCGACAACCAGACACGCAGCCGTCTATCGAACCAGAATACTTCCGGTACCGGCCGTGCCCATGGCAGCGCGATATCGATCTGCTGCAGCGGCACTCGCGCGGGCATCGGCGCGATGTCCTGCGGCGGCGTGCCATACACGGTGGCACGTAGCGCCGCGGAATCGGCCAGTCCCGTGGCGGGATCGGTCGCCGGACTGAGTGTCGTCAGCGGCGCCGGGGGCTGTGCGCCGCTGGCAAGGGCTGCCGACAGCACCCAGCCACACGCGAGCAGGGCCATGGTCCGTGGGGGGGAGGCAATCGTAGCGGCGACGCTTTGCGTCAGCGCCGTCCGATCGAAGATCGGTGCTTCGCGCTTATGGCCTATCAATGGAAATTCTGCTGAATATAGCCAATACCCGGGCCGATCAGGCTGTCGGCGCAGGAGAATAAAATGCCGGAACAAGTGAGCCAATCGCCTGGATTACTCACTGCTGCTGCTCCTGCGCTCGGCGATGTCAGAGTGCATCAGTATGTGTCAGGCGCAACGGCGAGCGCAGCGGTGTTTTGCGCGGACACGTGTCAGCGCGGGCCCACGGGTGACTACACGCAGGTACATCGACCTTGATGGTACCGGCGATTGATCTGTGGACAGAGATTGTAAGAATTGCAAGCCGTGCCGATGTGCGCGCTCGCCGCCGCATGCTAGCCAACGCGCAGGCCTGGCAGTGTTTACCGCCGTGATAATATTCTCCGATCCACGAAGAGGAGCGCCACGATCATGGCATCGAGCGGTCTGATCGCGCGCGTGCTCAAGAAGCACGGACAACAGCTACAAGCCGAGTGGCTCAATGACCTGGCGGCCACGTCCGCGGTTGCCTCGCACGGTCGATTCGACAGCGCCGAGCTGGAGAAACAGGGCGCCCAGTTTGTGCAATTGTTGGGCGCGGCTACCGAGAGTAACTGCGCCGGCAACCCCGGTGTCGCGCAGGACGAGCCGCTGCACGAATTTCTCGAGGCGCTGTCGTGCTCCCGGGGTCAGCAGGGTTTTTCCCCAGCCGAAACCGCCGCCTTGATTTTTTCGTTCAAGCGACCGCTGTTCCAGGCGTTGCGCGCCGAGGCGGGCGTCGATGCGGAAGCGCTCGCGAACGAGATCTGGGCTGCGAGCGAACTGCTCGATGCGATGGGATTACATACCGTCGTCGTGTTCCAGCGTGCGCGCGAGGACGTGATCAGCCGGCAACAGGAGCAGATGCTCGAGCAATCGACGCGATTTCTGGCGATGCTGTCGCACGAGTTACGCAACCCGCTCAATGCGATCCTGGGTTGGGCCAAGGTGCTGGGCCGGGTGGCCGGCACCACGCCGCTGATCGCCCAGGGCATCGACGCCATCGAGCGCAATTCGCTCCTGCAATCGCACCTGATCGCGGACCTGCTGGATTTTGCCGGCATCCAGTTCGGCAAGATGCGCGTCGATCTGGGCGTTATCGATCCGGTGGCGTCAATTCAGGCGGCGCTGGACGTGGCCGCACCGCAGGCGCTGGCCAAGGGCGTGCAGATCCAGTCGCGCATTACCGATCGCGGTGCGCACGTCTTGGGCGATGAATCGCGCCTGCAGCAGGTGATGTGGAACCTGTTGAACAACGCGATCAAGTTCACTCCCAAAGGCGGCCGTATCGACGTGCGCGCGCAGGTCAACCGCGAATTCTTCCAGATCGACGTGGTCGATAGCGGCCAGGGCATCAGCGGCGAATTCCTGCCGCATATCTTCGACCACTTCAGCCAGCAGGATTCCGGCGCCGCCAAGAGCTTCGCCGGCCTCGGAATCGGTCTGACCATCGTGCGTCACCTGGTCGAAGCCCACGGCGGAACGATCGAGGCGCACAGTGCCGGCGAGGGATTGGGTTCCAGTTTTCGCGTTCGGTTGCCGCTGACGCAGGAAAAGGCGTCGCCGAGTCTGGCGGCCGACACCCCGGTGCTGTCCGGTATCCACGTGCTGGTGGTGGAGGACGACTTGGACGCGCGCGCGCTGGTCGCGCGCCTGCTCAACGACGCCGGAGCGCGCGTGAGCGAAGCCGCCGGTGCCGACGAGGCACTGGCGCGGGTCGGTCAGGCGGTGCCGCACGTACTGGTGAGCGATATCGGCATGGCCAAGCGCGACGGCTACCAATTGATGCGGGCGCTGCGCGCCGGAGGTCACTCCGCCGAGCGGCTGCCCGCCATCGCACTGACGGCATTTACGCGCCCCGAGGATCGCGTCGATGCGATCGAGGCAGGGTTCCAGATCCACCTGGCCAAACCGGTCAATGCCGAGGCACTGAGCGCGGCGGTGGCGAGGCTCGGACGACCCCTGGCCCACCCGGGTCAGGCGGCGAAAGGAATCGACTAAATGGTCGGCGCGCTGTCGGCGCCATCGACCTCGCGTTCCGCGGCCGGATCGACAGCGCAGGCTCGCAGCGCCGGAGCGCTCAGACCAGCGTGCGCTAGTACCCTGGGCCGCACATGGGCCGCCGGTGTTCCGCGCCGACGCGAGCTTCGGCTTGTTATTCTACTTGAACAGCAGTACGGCCTTCTGCAGCGTAACCCACACGCCCCAGCCAATCGGAATCCACACCGCGAGCCACGCCGCGACGATCAGCGCGCCCTGGCCATCGGCGACGGCGCTCGAGACCCCGGACGGCGCGGCGGCCACGGCTGGCTTTGAGAGTGCCGTTCGGGCCAGTTCTTCCGCCGACATGTAATGCCGCGGCTTGACCGGCCGGATCGACAGGTTGCACAGCAGGCCGATCGCCAGCAATCCGGCCAGGATGTACATCGTGACGCTATAGACCTGTGCGCGCGGTACGCCGTGATCGAGCTGGTAGTCGCGGATGTAATTCACCAGCACCGGCCCGAATACCCCGGCTGCCGACCAGGCGGTCAGCAAGCGGCCATGGATGGCGCCGACCATGCGGGTACCGAACAGATCCGCCAGGTACGCCGGAACGGTGGCGAAGCCGCCGCCGTACATCGACAGCACCACGCCAAACGAGGCGACGAACAGTGCCAGATAGCCGGCGGCCGCGCTCCAGGGCACCGAGGCGTAGAGTGCGATGCCGAGCAGGAAGAAGATCGCGTAGGTGATCTTGCGGCCGATGTAATCGGACAGCGAAGCCCAGAAAATGCGGCCGGCGATGTTGAACAGCGACAGCAGTCCGGTGAACGCGGCCGCGATCGCCGCGATCTGACCCTTCTGGGCCGGTGTGAGCTGGTCGAAGGTCGCGACCACCCCGATCAATTTACCGCCGAAGACTTCCTGCAGCATCGGTGAGGCCATGCCGATAATGCCGATGCCTGCGGTCACATTCAGGCACAGCACGCCCCAGAGCAGCCAGAACTGCGGGGTGCGCCAGGCGACGCTCAGGCTCACGTGGTGATCGGTGATGAGCGGGTGGCTGGCCGCGGGCTTGGGGGTCCAGCCGGCGGGCTGCCAGCCCTCAGGCGATACGCGGTAGGACAGCGCACCGCCCAGCATGAAGACGAAGTAGATCGCCGCCAGCGTCAGAAAGGTCTGCCACACGCCCACCGAGGTCGACGTCGCATAGAACTTCATCAACCGGTCCGCCAGCGGCGCACCGATCATGGCACCGCCGCCGAAGCCCATGATCGCCATGCCGGTCGCCATGCCGCGGCGGTCGGGAAACCACTTGATCAGAGTCGATACCGGAGAGATGTAACCCAGCCCCAGGCCGATGCCGCCGATAATTCCGGAGCCGAGCCACAGCAACCAGAGCTGATGAACGTAAACGCCAAAGGCGGAGATCGCCAATCCGCCGCACCAGCACAGCGCGGCGACCACGCCGGCCCTGCGCGGACCGACGCGCTCCAGCCAGCCGCCCCAGAGCGCTGCGGATGAGCCGAGGAATACGAAAAATAACGTATACATCCAGGCCAGCGTCGAGATCTTCCAGTCGCACGTGGCGCTGGTTATTCGCGCCAGAAAGCCCATATCGGCCGGGCAGGCGACGGACGCCGTGATGCCGACGGCCTTGGAAAGCGGCAGCCAGAACACCGAAAAGCCGTACGCCATGCCGATGCACAAATGGATTGCCAGCGCCGCCGGTGGCACCAGCCAGCGGCTGAATCCGGGCTTGGCGACGATGCGTTCGCGAGACAAAAAGCCAGGCGCCGATAGGACGTCAGATGCTGACATTCCGCTGTCCCCTCTTGTTCGAATGCAATCAGTGTACGGGAAGGCGCCGGCAACGGGCTAGGGGGCCTCGAAGCACGCCCCGGGCGCTGGCGCTCGCTATTCGTCGCCGGCCCGGGCCAGCCAGCGGCGGCCGTCTGGCCCCGGTGCTGACCGGGTGTGGGGCGTGGGCGGGCGTCATGGGTCAGCGATCCGCATCGACAGCGCCCGACCCGGTGTGCTTCAGTAGCAGCGGTACCGGCGGCAATTACGATAGAAAACAGAAACTCATGGCGGCCTCGACCCTGGTCATTTCGCAGAATGCCGACGTTCGTTTCCTGGGCAAGCTGCTCGGCGACGTGATTCGCGAATACGGTGGCGAGGCACTGTTCCGTCGCATCGAATATATACGCGCCACCTCGGTCGACCGCTATCGCGGCGTAGCCGAGGTGCGCGGCGTCGAGCCGGGCCTGGATGCGCTCAGCCTCGATGAGACCATCGCCTTCGTGCGCAGCTTCATGCTGTTCTCGATGCTGGCAAACCTTGCCGAAGATCTGCACGGCAGTCAGGCCGAGCAGGGCGGGGACCTGGCGGCCGCGCTGCAGCGCCTGGCCGCGATCGGCATCGATGTGCATCAGTCGGTCGCGCTGCTCAATCGTGCGCTGATCGTGCCGGTGCTGACCGCGCATCCGACCGAAGTGATGCGCAAGAGCATGCTCGACCATCGCAACCGCATCGCGCTGATGATGCGGCTGCGCGATGCCGGCCGCACCGAGACCGCGGAGGGCGAACTCATCGAGCATGCAATCGCGCGTCAGATCGCATTGCTGTGGCGGACGCGCGCGCTGCGGCGTGAGCGCCTGTATGTGACCGACGAAGTCGAAGCGGCGCTGGCGTACATGCGCGACATCTTCCTGCCGGTGCTGCCGCCGCTGTACGCGCGCTGGGAGCGGATACTCAAGCATCGCCCCAGGAGTTTCCTGCGACTCGGCAGCTGGATCGGCGGCGATCGCGATGGCAATCCGAATGTCACCGCCGAGTCGCTGCAACTGGCACTGGGGCGCGCCTCGCAGACCGTGCTGGCCGATTACCTGGAGCGCCTGCACGCGATGGGCGCGGAGCTGTCGATTTCCAACGAGCTGGCCTCGGTTACCAAAGCGGTGGACCGGCTGGCCGAGGAAAGCGGCGATAACAATCCCACGCGGCGCGATGAACCTTATCGGCGCGCGATCACCGGCTGCTATGCGCGACTGGCGGCGAGCTACAAGAAGCTGACCGGCCGCACACCGCCTCGACCCGCATCGGTGAGCGCGGAGGCCTATCCGGATGCCGAGAGCCTGCGCTCCGACCTGCTGGCGCTCGAACAGTCGCTGGAGACCAGCAGTCGCGGCTGGCTCGGCCGCGGTGGTGCCCTGGCACGGCTCATTCGCGCGGTGGAGACCTTCGGCTTTCACTTGGCGACGCTCGATCTGCGGCAGAATTCCGACGTACACGCCCGCGTCGTCACGGAACTGCTGCAGGTCGCGGGGGTCGAGGCCGATTACCAGGCGCTGAGCGAATCCGCCCGGGTCGAGCTGCTGCGCCGCGAGCTGGCCGGCGAGCGGCTACTGGCCAGTCCGTTCGCCAGCTACGGCGCCGAGACACTGTCGGAGCTGGCGATCGTTCGTGCCGCCGCCAGGGGGCATGAGCTGTATGGTCCGGCGTGCATCACCACGTATGTGGTGTCCAAGTGCGACAGCGTGTCCGATCTGCTCGAGGTCAACATCCTGCTGAAGGAGGCCGGCCTGTATCGCGGACACGGCGCGCGGCGCGCCTCGATCATGGTGGTGCCGCTGTTCGAAACCATCGGCGATCTGAAGAATTCCTGGCAGATCATGCGCGACTGGCTGTCGCTGCCGGAAGTGGCGGTCATCACCTCATCGCACGGCTATCAGGAAGTAATGGTCGGCTACTCGGATTCCAACAAGGACGGCGGATACCTGACCTCGGTCTGGAGCCTGCACGAAGCCACGCGCACCCTGGCCGAGGTGTTCGAGCAGCATGGCACCAGGATGCAGGTGTTCCACGGCCGCGGCGGTGCCGTGGGACGCGGCGGCGGCTCATCGGTGGCCGCGATCCGGGCGCAGCCGCACGGCACCGTCAACGGGCGCATTCGCATCACCGAGCAGGGCGAAGTCATCGCGGCCAAATACGCCACCACCGAGAGCGCCCGCGCCAATCTCGAGGCCATGACGTCGGCCACCCTGATGGCGTCGCTGGAAGGCGATAGCGTCTCGGCACGCGATCGTCCGCGCTTCGCCGCCGCGATGGACGCGTTGTCGCAGGCGGCTTTCCGCGCCTACCGCTCGCTGGTGTACGAGACCGAAGGTTTCTCCACCGTGTTCAGGCAGATGACTCCGCTGCAGGAGATCGCCGAGCTGAAGATCGGCTCACGGCCCGCGTCGCGTACCAGCTCGGATCGCATCGAGGACCTGCGGGCGATACCGTGGGTGTTCAGTTGGGCGCAGGCGCGCGTCATGCTTCCCGGCTGGTATGGCGTCGGTCATGCGCTGCGCTCCTTCAGCGACACCGTGCTGCTTCGGGAGATGGTCGAGGCCTGGCCGTTCCTGCGCGCCACGCTCGATAACCTGGAGATGGTGCTGTCGAAGTCCGACATGAGCATCGCCGCGCGCTATGCCAGCTTGGTGCAGGATCGTGCGCTGGCGGAAGCCATCTTCGGGCGCATCCGCGATGGATGGTCGGCGACCCACGACGCACTGCTGGCGGTGACCGGCCAGTCGCGCCTGCTGCAGGAGCATCCGGCGCTCGATGCGGCCATTCGCCTGCGACTGCCGTACATCGAGCCGTTGAACTGGCTGCAGGTCGAGCTGCTCAAGCGCCATCGGGCGGGCGAGAAGGATGCGCGCATCCGCGAGGGGCTGCAGCTATCGATCAATGCGATCGCCACCGCGCTGCGAAACAGCGGCTGATAGCGCGCGCCGCTGTCAGCCGGGCGTCAATGCGACGCGAAACCCGGTGGCGATCAGCCCATGAACGCCATTCCAGCAGATCTGCACGCCGATACACAGCAGGATGAATGCTGACAGGCGCACCACCACGCTGGTACCGGTGGGGCCGAGCTTCTGCAGGATGCGATCGGCGTAGCGATAGCACAGATACACGCCCAGCGCGACGATCAGGATGCCGATCGCCTGCGCCAGCGACGTCGCCAGCAGCGAGCGAAAGCCCGGCGCCGGATTGGCGCCAAGCGTCAGCGCAACCGAGATCGAGCCTGGCCCTACGGTCAGCGGCATGGTCATCGGATAGAACGCACGCTGGCTCAGATCGTCCGCGTTGGCCTCGGGCGGCCGTGCCGCGGGCGCTGCGTTGCGCTGCAGCGCCGGCGGTGAATTGGGGCTGTTCAGCAGCGACCAGCCGATCGAACACACCACAATGCCGCCCGCGACCTGCACCGCGGGAATCGACAGGCCGAAGAAGTCGAGCACGTAGGCGCCGATCAGCGCCGAGGCGATCAGCAGCAGAAAGCTGTTGATGGCGACCGCCTTGGCCATGCGTTGGCGCTCATCGTGCGTCAGCGAGGCGGTCATGGCGAGGTAGATCGGCGCGCCGCCGAGCGGATCCACGATCGGCAACAATGCGCCCACCGCCAGCAGCACCACCGAGCCGAAGTGCAGCAATGCATTGAATATAGCGGCCATCTGCATCGACATTCGCTTTCCGTTCGAGCTGTGACAAGCCATCGACCTGGAGGCTAGACTTTAGCTCAATTGCACGCGGGCTGTTCTGGCCGGTGCCGGGGTGGTCTTGTTTTCTGCCGCTCCAATCCCCATCTGTGTGAGTCTGGCAGGAGGGCCCCATGCAGCAAATCAGACGCAGCGCCGAACGCGGTTACGCCGATCACGGCTGGCTCAAGTCGTTCCACACCTTTTCCTTCGCCGACTACTTCGATCCGAAGCACGTGGAGTTCGGTGCGTTGCGCGTGATCAACGAGGACCGCGTGCAACCGGGGGCGGGCTTTGGTACGCACGCTCATCGCGACATGGAGATCCTCACCTACGTGCTGTCGGGCGCGCTGGCGCACAAGGATTCGATGGGCAATGGCTCGACCATCCGCCCGGGCGATGTGCAGCGCATGAGCGCGGGCCGCGGCGTGCAGCACAGCGAGTTCAACGGCTCGAACAGCGAGCCGGTGCACTTTCTGCAGATCTGGATCATGCCGAATGAGCGCGGCATCGAGCCCAGCTACGAAGAGCGCCACTTCAGTGCCCAGGAGCGGCGCGGCCGCCTGCGGCTGATCGCATCGCCGGATCGCGCGCAACGGTCGGTGCTGATCCACCAGGACGCGCGTGTCTATGCCGGCCTGTTCGACGCCGCGGAGACGGCGACGCTCGAGGTCGCGCCGGGCCGACGCCTGTACGTGCATGTCGCGCGCGGACAGATCAGCGCCGATGGAGCAACGCTGGCGGCCGGAGATGCGCTGCAACTCACCGACCGCAGCGCGCTGCTGCTGCGGGATGCTCGCCAGGCCGAAGTGCTGGTATTCGATCTGCCGGGGGTGGCCTCCTAATCGCGCCTGAGCCGCTCGGCCAGGGCCAGCGCCTGCGCAAGCGCGCTGTCGCCGGGAAAATGCTGCTCGAAGCCGACCAGCAGCGCCTGCGCGGTGCTTCGGTCGCCGGCCAGGCGCGCCAGTTCGGCGACCCGCAGCGTCTCGGCGCCCGATCGCGGACGAAACGAGGCGTCGGCGGCGATGCAGCGCTGCACCAGGCGTGTGACGCGCGCGTTGTCGCGGGTCAGTGCGCGTGACAGGTAATCCTGCGCCAGGCGCGCGCTCAGTCGCGGGTTGTCGAGGCGGCTGAGGCGCTCGAACATCCAGTCGTAGAACTCGAACGCGTGGTTCTGCAGCGCCAGTTCACGCTCGATCGTGTGCCACGCGGCCGCCAGGTTGCCACCCCGCGCCTCGCCGTAGATGGTGTCCATGAATCGGGCACGTTCGCGATCGAGCTGCAGTTGCGCGCGCGCTGCGCGCCGCTCGGGCGTATCGACGGCTTCGTGGCCGAGCGCCTCGCGCCGCTCGTACAGGCTGCCGCCGATCAGCGAGAACACCGACAAGCAGGCAAACTGTGCCGCCGGGATCAGCAGCCACCATGGCAGCAGCGCGCGACTGGCGAGCAGCGACAGCGACAGGCCATACAGCAGCAGCACCGCGACGATGCTGGCATACGCCATATGCAGCGAGCGCATGATCTGCCACAGCGCCAGCGGGTTGATGGCCTGCAGGAAGCTGTTGCCGACGCCCAGCGCACCGATCGAGGCCGGTAGCAGGATGCCGGCGAGGATCTCGAGCGCGATGGCCAGGACCGGGCTGAGGAACTGGGCGAGCAGCCGCAGCGTGCCGTATACCGCCAATACGATCGCCAGCTGCAGCAGCGGGCGCTGCTCGTTCACCGGGTTGAGCATCTCGATCGCCAGCACCGGCGGCTCGCGCGCGCCGTTGGCGATCTGCTCCAGCAGCACGTAGGCGTAGTTGAACAGCCAGATCAGCAGCAGCAGCGCCAGCACAATGCCCGGTAGCCCGCCATGCAGCGCCAGCAGGAAGCCGAGCGTCAGCACGGCGACCAGCAACACGACCGTCGGGCGCGCGGGCATGAACAGGTAGCGCACAAAGTTCAGAGTCGACATCGGACCTGCATTATCCGCCGCGGCAGCTTCTGTGCGACCGCAAAGATCGCTATGCTCGCCTGCGCGAGCCATCACAGCAGCAGGACCGACATGGATCTGAAACTCTCCGGCAAGCGGGTACTGGTGACCGGCGGCAACTCCGGCCTGGGCGCTGCGATGGTGCGTGCGTTTGCCGCCGAAAAGGCGCGCGTGGCGATCAACTACGTGGTGCACCCGGAGCTGACCGAGCAACTGGTGGGGCAAATGCGCGCCGGCGGCAGCGACGTGCTCGCACTCGATGCTGACGTCACGCAGGCCGACGCGGTCCGCGCCATGTTCCAGACGCTGGACGGCGCCTGGGGCGGTGTCGATGTGCTGGTCAACAATGCAGGTATCGACGGTCCGCGCGCCATGGCGTGGGAGACCGATGCGCTGGTCTGGAACCGGGTGCTGCAGATCAACCTGACCGGCGCGTTCCTGTGCGCACGCGAAGCCCTCAAGCGCATGGTGGCGCAGCGCTCCGGCGTGATCATCAACACCAGCAGCGTGCACGAGCTGATCGCGTGGAGCGGCTACAGCGCCTACACCGCCAGCAAGGCCGGCCTGTCGATGCTGTCCAAGACGCTGGCACAGGAGGCGGGCGTCTATGGGGTGCGGGTGCTGTGCATCGCGCCGGGCGCGATCCGCACTCCGATCAACGCCGATGTCTGGCGGGACGCGGCCGGGCAGCAGGATTTGATCAGCAAGATTGCGATCGGCCGGGTCGGAGAGCCCGAGGATGTGGCCGGCATGGCGGTGGTGCTAGCTTCCGAGGTCGCCGGCTACGTGACCGGCACCAGCGTGTTCATCGATGGCGGCATGACCGACTATCCTGCGTTCAGTCACGGCGGCTAGCGCGTGAGTGGCGACAGCGTCGACGGCGAACCGGCGGGCAGTGACACCACAGCTGGCGGCGGATCGGAGGACGACAATGTCGGCGATGACGTGCCCACTGGCGCGGGCACGCAAGATGCGGGCGGCGCGGCGTTTGGCGCACCGGGGATCGCCCCGACCTGGTCCTCGAGCGACAAGGATTACGTCAGCACGGCGCTCGGCGGATCGCGCCTGTGGGCCACGGTCGGCCACGGCATCATCAATGAGATCTACTGGCCGTCCACCGGCCAGCCGCAGGTGCGCGACTTCGGCTTCTACCTGATCGGTGACGGCGCGACCGGCGCCGCGCACTGGTTCGATCTCAAGCGCGTGCGCGACTACTCGCTCTGGACGCCCGGCCCCTACCGGCCGGCGCTGACGATTACGCATCATGGCGATGACTACGAGCTCACCCTCGAGGTGCTGCCCGACCCGCAGCGCGACGTGCTGCTGGTGCGCTTCCAAATCAGCGGGCCATATCGGCTGGTGGCGATCGTCGCGCCGCACCTGGGAAGTACCGGCCGCCACAACAGCGCCTGGGTGGACGACGGCTACGGCTACGCGCGGTACGGGGATTTCTGCCTGTGCCTGGCCGCCGACCCGCCGCTGCTCAAGGTCAGCTGCGGCTACGTGGGCGCATCCGACGGCTGGCAGGATCTGGATCGCCACGGCCACCTGACCTATGCCTTCACCAGCGCCGAGAACGGCACCGTCGCGCTCACTGGCGAGGCGCCTGAAGCCGCCGGCGTGCTCGCGCTCGGATTCGCCGGCAGCGCCTCCGGCGCCATCACGCGCGCGCGCACCGCGCTGGCGGCGCCGTTCGATGCGCTGCGCGAGGAGTTCCTGCAGGACTGGAACGACTGGGGTGCGCGGCTGCGACTGCCGCGGCCCGATGACATCCTTGGCGATGCCGGGCTGCAGTCGGCGGCGGTGCTGAAGATTCATGAGGATCGCGCCTATCCGGGCGCGGTGGTGGCTAGCCTGAGCGTGCCCTGGGGCAACAGCACCGACACGCTGGGCGGCTATCACCTGGTGTGGCCGCGCGATGCCACGCTGACGGCGTTTGCACTGCTGGCGGCGCACCAGCTGATCGATGCGCGGCACATCCTGGCGCACCTGACCGCGACCCAGCGCCGCGACGGCCGCTGGCCGCAGAATTATTTCCCGAGCGGCGAGCCATTCTGGATCGGCGTGCAGCTCGATGAGGCGGCGTTTCCGATCCTGCTGGCGGCGAAGCTGCGCGAGATCGGCGAGGCCGAACTGCCCGGCACCAAGCACATGGTGCGCTCGGCGGTCGGATTCATCGCGCGCACCGGGCCCTCGAGTCCGCAGGATCGCTGGGAGGAGTGTCCGGGCGTCAGTCCATTCACGCTCGCAGCCGCGATCAGCGCACTGGTGGCCGCCGCCCCGTGGCTGAGCGACGAGGAGCGCGACTACGCGCTCAGCATTGCCGACGACTGGAACGAGCGGCTCGAATGCTGGTGCTACGTATGCAAGACCGATCTGGCGCGCCAGATCGGCGTCAACGGCTACTACGTGCGCATCGGCAGTGCGAACCGCAGCAGCGCACTGAGCGGCCAGGTGCAGCTGCGCAACCGCGACGGCGAAACGATCCAGGCCTCGGCGCTGGTGAGCCTGGATTTTTCCTACCTGGTGCGCCTCGGCTTGCGCAACGCCCACGATCCGCGCGTCCAGGACACGATCAAGGTGGTCGATCGGGTGCTCAAGGTGGATACGCCGTCGGGTCCGGTCTACCACCGCTACAACGAGGATGGCTACGGGGAACACCCCGACGGCCGGCCGTTCGATGGCAACGGTGTTGGACGCGCCTGGCCGTTGCTGGTCGGCGAGCGCGGGCACCTGGCGATGCAGAGCGGCGAGGATCCGATCGGTTACCTTCGCACCATGTGGAAATGCGCCAGCAGCGGCGGCCTGCTGCCCGAACAGGTATGGGACGCCGCTCCGATTCCCGAACTCGAGCTCGCGCCGGGCCGCCCGTCGGGCAGCGCGATGCCGCTGCTGTGGACCCACGCCGAGTTTCTCAAGCTGCTGATCGCGCGCGAACAGCGCCGTCCGATCGAGCTGCTGGCCGCGGTCGAGCAGCGCTACCTGTCCAGCGCGGCCGATCGGTTTGCTGCGCGCGTGGCCGCGACCTGGCATTGGCGCGACGAGGTGCCGGTGCTGATGCACGAAACCGGCCGTGCGCTGCTGATCGAGGATCGAAGCGCCTTTAGGCTGCATTTTGGTTTCGACGGCTGGCAGCGGGTAGACGAGCGTGTTGCACTTGAGCAGCCGTTCGGTTTATGGGCGGTAAGGCTGTCGGCCGCCGAGCTGTCGGGTCCCTCGGAGCTCAATTTCACCCGCCGCTACCAGGATCGCTGGGAGGGCGTCGATCATCGCGTGGCGCTGGGTCACGCGAACCAGGAACGTGCGCTCATCAGCTTTGGCTAGCGCGTGCCAGCCGACGATCAACCACTGCATGGCCGGCCGGTACCGTACAACCGCCTGCATCCGCAGCTGTATCTGGCGGAAGGCGCCGGCACGGCGCTGCTGGTGCTGTTCGGATTGTCAATGGTGATCGGGTTCTTTGGCGCGGGAAGCGAGCTTGCGAGGCTGCTGCCGTCGGCGGCATGGCGGCGTTTCCTGGCGGGCGCCTGCTTTGGCACGGTCGGTGCGCTGATCACGATTTCCCCGCTCGGCCGTGTCAGCGGCGCACACATCAATCCTGCGGTGAGTTTCGCATTCTGGCTCGAGGGCAAGCTGGCGTGGCGCGATACCATCGGCTACGTGCTGGCGCAGTTGCTCGGAGCGGTGCTCGGAGCGTGCGGGCTGCTGTTGTGGGGAGCGATGGGATGTAGCATTCAATATGGGGCCAGCAGCGTGGGTGCCGGTGTGCCGATCTGGATGGCGCTCGGCGGGGAAGTGCTGGCGACGCTGGCGCTGGTGCTGGCGATCTTCATCACCGCAGCGCACGCGAGTACGCGCCGCTTCACGCCCTGGACCATCCCGCCGCTGTTCGCGTGGCTGGTGTGGTGGGAGGGGCCGTGGTCGGGCGCCAGCACCAATCCGGCGCGCAGCCTCGGCCCGGCGCTAGTGAGCGGGCACTGGCAGCAGTTCTGGATCTATGTGCTCGGGCCGCTGCTGGGGGCGGGGCTGGCGATCGCGCTGCTGCGGCTTCCGATGCTCGGCCGGCATCGGGTTCAGGTCGCACGGCTGTTTCATTTCTCATGACGGCCGCGCGCCAGCGCGGCCTGGTGCTGACGCTGCTGCTGGTGGCGACCGTGTGGGTCGGAACGCTCAGCGCCGATCGCGCGCCGGCGTCGAGGCCGGCCGATGCGGCCCCCAGCGAGTTCTCCGGCGCGCGCGCCAGGGCGCTGCTGCAGCGCCTGGTGGGCGATAACCTGCCGCATCCACTCGGTAGCGCTGCCAACCAACGCATGCGCGAGCGTATCGTCGCGCTGCTGCGGGAACTGGGCCTTACGCCTGAACTGCAAAGCGGCGTCATGGTCTGCAGTGCGTATGGCGCGTGCGGCACGCCGACCAATATTCTCGCGCGCATCGAGGGTACGGATGCCGGCAACGCGCGCGCGGTGCTGCTGGTCGCGCACTATGACTCGGTGGCGGCCGGCCCCGGAGCTTCCGACAATGCCGCGGGCGTTGCGACAGTGCTCGATATCGCGCGCATTCTGCTCCTGCTGCCAAGGCCGCGGCAGTCGATCATCCTGCTGCTCGACGATGGCGAGGAGCCGGGACTGCTCGGCGCTCAGGCCTTCGTACAGCATCATCGCTGGGCGGCCAGCGTGACGGCGGCGGTGAACCTGGATGCGCGCGGCACTGCCGGACCGAGCATGATGTTCGAGACCGGCAACGCCAATCGCTGGCTGATGGGGCTGTATGCTGCTGCGGTGTCGCGCCCGCTGACCAATTCGCTCTACTACGCGGTCTATAAACTCCTGCCGAACGACACTGATTTCAGCGTCTTCAAGGCCGCGGGCCTGCAGGGCTTCAACTTCGCGTTCATCGACGACGTCGCGCACTACCACACGCCGCTGGATGACCTGCGGCACGCCGATGCCGACAGCCTGCAGCATCAGGGCGATAACGCGCTGTCGACGCTGCTGGCGCTGGCGAATGCGGCTGCTGCACCGCCGCCGACCGGCGAAGCGGTGTACTTCGACCTGTTCGCAAGGCTACTGGTTCGCATTCCACTGCCTTGGGTATGGCCGGCGGCGACGATCGTCCTGCTACTGATCCTGATCTGCGGCGTGCGATTGCTACAGCTGCAGCTGTTGCGCTGGCGCGCGCTGCTATGGGGTAGCTTCGGAATTATCGCCGCCCTGGCGATCGGTGCGGCTGCGGCCATCGCGCTGATGGAACTGCTGCGCATGCTTGGCGCGCTCGGCGCGGCCGACGCGCCAGCGCACGCGCGGGCGCTGCAGGCGAGCTTTTCGGGACTGGCATTTCTCATCACGGCACTGGCCGGTGCGTGGCTTGGGCGCCGTGCGGGCTTCTGGGGCCTGTGGTATCCGGGCAGCCTGCTATGCGCACTGGGGGCGGTGGCGCTCGCGCGCTGGCTGCCGGGCGCCAGTTACGTGGCGCTGCTGCCGGCGATCGCGGCGCTGCTGGTGCTAATCCCGGCGCTATTGGGCGGCAGCGCGGCGTGCCAACCGGCTGCATGGCTCAGCAGCGCCGAGCTGGCCGCGCTGGCGGTGTGCGTCGCGACGTTCGTGCTGGTGCTGCCGATCGCCGTGCCGCTGTATGGTGCGCTTGGCGGCGGCAACCTGCCGCTGCTGACGCTGCTCGTTATCTATAGCGCTTTGAGTCTGGCGGCACTGGTAGCCATCGCGCCACCCAGGGTGCAGCGCAGGCTGATTGAGGTCACGGCGCTCTGGGTGTCAATCGGACTGCTCGCCGCCACGCTGCTACCGCGCTATACGGCGGAGTCCCCGCAGCGGCTCAACCTGCGCTACGAATTGAATGCCGACACGCAGCAGGCTCACTGGGTCGCGGTCGCTTCGGAAGGTGGACTGCCCGCGTCGCTGCGGCGTGCGGCCGCATTTGTCGGCGGCGCATCCTCGATGTTGCCGTGGCAGATCGGGCGCGTATGGGCGGCGCCGGCACCGCCACTGTCCTTGCCGGCACCGGTGTGTTCGTTATTGGGGGTGCAGCGCGCCGAGAGCGGACGGCTACGCTACCGGGTGCACATCGGCTCGCCACGCGCAGCTGCGGTGATCGCGCTGGCGTTTCCAGCGCAGGCGCGTGTTGGCTCGCTGCGCCTGGAAGGTACTACCGAGCCCGGATCGCCGGACCAGGGCCTGGCCGCGACGCCATGGCGATTGAGCCGTGGCTGGTCGCAGCTGCGGCTGTTGGGCCTGCCGCCGGAAGGGCAGGACCTGAGCTTCGAGGCTGCCGGGCCGGCATTTGATCTGCAGCTGTTCGATGAGAGCTACGGCCTGCCGGCTCAGGGAATGGCGCTGCAGAGCGCGCGTCCGCGCGTCGCGGTGCCCTCGCAGGACGGTGATGTGACGATCGTGATGCGCGCCTATCGATTGCAGCCTTGAGGCACGGGCGCTGCGCCCGTGCCTCGTCGGTCCCGGCGCTAGCGCTGCTTGTTCATCGTGTCCTTGACGTCTTCCTTCAGATCGCCGTAGCTCTTCTGCACCTCACCGCCGACCTTCTGGATCGTTCCGCGATTCTCAAGATCGGGATTGCCGACGATGCGACCGGCTACTTCCTTTGCCTTTCCCTTCGCTTCCTCGACGCGGCCTTTGACTTGGTCCTTGTTCATGACATCTCCTGTAAGTTTCCCGGGCGCAGGAAGTATGAGCACGCGCGCGCAGCAATCCACGTCCCGCGCCTGAGCTTAGCTCGTCAGATGTTTCTGACTGTTATGGCAAAACTGCGTCGGACAGCGCCGGAATCGACAATTGGCCGGTGCGTATCAGACGACGCCGACACGGGTATGCGGCGCCAGCGGCAGGCAGCGGCCCCTGTCAGTTTGTATAACTTCCCGCGCAAAGTCGTGCTTGCAGATCACCGCTTGGGATTGGAGTGCACGACTGTCATTCAATAATGGTACCCACACGGTACGCGGGAGACGGTCATGCTGTATTACGCTGTAGTGTTTCTGGTCATTGCCCTGATTGCCGGTGCGCTCGGCTTTTTCGGTGTCGCGGGCGCGGCAGTGGGCATCGCGAAGATCCTGTTCTTCGTATTCCTGGTGTTGTTCGTGGTTTCGTTGCTGCTCGGGCGCCGCGCGGGCCCTACGGTATAGCGCGCAATGTCCGAGTGGTCACGGCTTCAAATCGGAAGGAGATAAATTGTATGGATACACCATCACGCCCCGCTCATGTCCGTCGCGCTGTGACGACGATCGGCGCGGCCGCGGGTCTCGGTCTTTGCCTGCTAGCGAAAGCAGCCAGCGGCGACATGGCGCCGACGGCGCACAGTGACAGCGTGGGCGCGGCGATCAGCGACAGCGCGATCACTACCAAGGTGAAGGCGAACTTCCTGGGCGATGATCGCCTCAAGGGATCGCACATCAAGGTGACGACCACCAATGGCGTCGTCACGCTGACGGGATCGGCGACCGGCTCGGACTCCAAGGCTGCGGCCGAGGACATCGCGAAGAACGTGGACGGCGTCAAGAGCGTCGACGATGAGCTCACCGGCCCTTCGAGCAGCGGCTCGATGCACAAGGCCGTCGCCAAGACCGAGCGCGTAGGCTCGGATAGCTGGATCACGACCAAGGTCAAGTCGGAAATCATGGCCGACAGCATCAGCAAAGGTTTCAAGGTCAGCGTCAAGACGGTGAACGGCGTGGTCATGCTCAGCGGCGTGCTGCCGAACGACGATGCGGTTGCGCACGTTAAGGACCTGGCGGAAAAAGTCGAAGGTGTGAAGAGCGTCAAGACCTCGCAGCTCAAGTCCTCGGCGGGCTGAGCTGCCCGAGGGGGGCGGCAGCAGCGCTGAAAGGGGCGCTGCTGCCGCCGGTGGTGCCCAGCCGCAGCATGAAGGCCGCGATGTCCTGCACCACCGGGGCGCGCGCGCGGGCGGGCAGGGACGGCGCCGCCAGCAGGTCCACATGTCCACGGCCCTCATAGATCCTGGTCTCGACGTGTACGCCTTGCGCACGTAGCGCCGCGGCGAGGGCTGGTGTTACCGACCGCGACCAGCCGGTCGGCGCGGCCATGCAGCAATAGTGCGGGCGGAGGGGCCGGCCGACAGCGCGCAGGTCACCGCGGGAGCGAGTGCGAGCGTGAGTGCGGCGAGGAGTCGCCGCCGGAAGCGCATCGTGACAGCGGCCTTCGGCTACGGTGCCGCAACGCGTGCCAGCGGCTCGGGTAACTGCGCGAGGTAATAGGCCAGCACCGCCATCGTGGCGACCTGGGACTTGAGGTTTTGCGGATCGACCTTGTCGAGCGTGTCGGCGGCGGTGTGGTGATAGTCAAAATAGTGCCGCGTGTCGAGCAGCGGCGAGAATCCCGGCACGCCGGCGCCCTGCAGCGGCTCGATGTCGGCGCCGAGCGCGCCGTCGCGGCGCTCGAGCGCGCTGGCGCCGATCGGCCCTAGGGCGGCCAGCACCGGCTGCAGCGTCGCCAGCGATCCGGGTGTGACGCTGGCGGCGACCCCGAGCGAACGTCCCGCGCCCTCATCGCTTTCGATAGCGGCGATCTGCGTACCGATGTGCTGCTTGACCGAATCGAAATACGCCTTGTGGCCGCCGCCACCATTCTCTTCGTTGGTCCAGCCGATGAAGCGGATGGTGCGACGGGCGTGCACGTTGAGCTGCTGCAACACCTGGATCACGCCGGCCGCGGCCATGACGCCGACGCCGTCATCGGTAGCCCCGGTGGCCAGGTCCCAGGAGTCGAGATGACCGGAGATCACCACGTACTCGTCGGGGCGCTCGCTGCCGGGCCAGTCGGCGATCACGTTGGCGCTGTCGACGTCCGGCAATGTCCTGGCGCTCAGCAGCAGCTTCATCGACACCGGACCCTGGGCGGCGAGGCGGGTAATCAGGTCGGCGTCTTCGGCGGCCAGCGCGGCGGCCGGGATCGGCGCCTGCTTATCCTTCCAGACCGTCGCGCCGGTGTGCGGCAACCGATAGTCGGCGCCGCCGACCGAGCGCACCAGCGCGGCGGCGGCACCGAGCGCGGCCGCGGTGGATGGGCCGATGAAGCGGTATTGGCCGGCCTGTAGATAAGCCGTGCTTGCCTCGCCGTTGTCGGCCAGCCGCTGCTCGAAGCGCGCCTCGAACAACACAATGTTGCCGCGCACCTCGGACGATCGCGCCTGCAGTTCGTCGAAATCGTGCACCACGATCACGCGCGCATTTAGCCCGCCAGTGGCAGTGGCCGAGGAGCCGCCGAGCGCCGTCAGGTGCAGGGCCTGCGTCACACCCTGCGGCCGGCCCGGATAATCGGTCAGCTCGGCGTGCTCATCCCCGCGTACCCAGTGCGTTACCCTGGCGGGCTGCAGCTGCACCTCGGCGCCGAGCGCGCGCATCGCGGCTGCGACCTGGGCAATCGCGGCGGCCTGCTGCGGCGATCCCGACAGGCGCGGGCCGATGCGGTCGGTCAGCTCCTCGAGCCGCTGCCAGCTCCAATCGCTGCCCATCGCGGCGTCGCGGATGCGCGCCATCGTCGCCGCGACGGCCGGATCAGGCGCGACCGGGGCTTCGGCAGCCGCGCTGCCGAGTGTGGGCAACATTGTGGCGCTGGCGGCTGCGAGAGCGGCGAGCGCGGCATGGCGGGGATTCATGGCATTCCATCGTAGCCGAACTGGAATGCCGGCATTGTAGAAAATCAGCGTGCTAGCGCGGCTGCATACGTATCGCGCCGTCCAGGCGAATGGTCTCGCCATTGAGCATCGGATTCTCGACGATCTGCGCAACCAGCGACGCGTATTCTTCCGGCCGGCCGAGGCGCGGCGGAAACGGTACCTGGCTGCCGAGCGACTGCTGCATCTCGGGCGACATCGACGCCACCATTGGAGTCAGGAACACGCCGGGTGCGATCGTGACGACGCGGATGCCGGACGAGGCCAGCTCGCGCGCCATCGGCAAGGTCATCGCGACGATTGCGCCCTTCGAGGCCGCGTAGGCTACCTGGCCGATCTGACCGTCGAAGGCGGCGACCGAGGCGGTCATGACGATGACGCCGCGCTCGCCATCGGTGCCCGGTGCGTTGTGCTGCATGGCAACCGCGGCGCTCTTGCACACCAGCGCGGTGCCGACCAGGTTAACTTCGATCAATTTGCGGAACAATTCCGCCGGCATGGCGCCCTGCCTGCCGACAAAGCGGGCCGCGGTACCGATGCCGGCACAATTGATGGCAGCGCTGATGCCTCCCATCCTGGCGCGGGCCTGCTCGACAGCCGCGTCGACGTCAGTCTCGCGTGTGACATCGGTGGCGACAAACGCAGCCCGCGCACCCAGCATGCTCACCGCGGCTGCCCCCTGCGCCAGGTTGATGTCCAGCAGGACCACCTGGCCGCCGCCCGCCACGATGCGCGCCGCCGCCGCCAGGCCAAGGCCGGAGGCCCCGCCACTGACGATCGCACGAGTTTCAGCAAGTTTCATGGTGCGGCTGTGCCGCCGCTGTCAGCATTCATGGCGGGCAAATTGAGACCTGGCGGCTATTGCGGGAAGTGTGCATGGCGAGCGAGTATATTCAAGCACCGCACCATCGCCCAGTTTGAACATTTTGCGAACCGCTCGCGGCGCGTTAACCAAAGGGGAAATCGGAATGAACATCAATCTGAGCATAGGTCCGGTGATATCGCTGATCGCCGGTATACTGATCCTGGTCGTGCCACGGCTGCTGAACTATATCGTCGCGGTCTATCTGATCCTGATCGGACTGGTGGGACTGATGGGCAGCGGATCCTTTCACGTACGTTGACCCGATGGTGTCTCAAGGAGTCGAGTATGAAGGCCACACAGCAGCTGCATGATCTGGGTCAGAGCCTGTGGCTCGATAACATCACGCGCGGACTGCTGACCGGCGGCACGCTGGCGCGCTACATCGGCGAGTATTCGGTGACCGGCCTGACCTCCAACCCCACCATTTTCGACAAGGCCATCAGGGAATCGAGTTTCTATGACGATGCCATCCAGCAGAAGGCCGCCGCGGGCAAGAGCGGCGAGGCCCTGTTCTTCGAGCTGGCGCTGGAGGACCTGACGCAGGCGGCGGATCTGTTTCGACCGGTGCACGATGCCACGGCGGGTATCGACGGCTGGGTATCGCTGGAGGTGTCGCCGCTGCTGGCGGACGATGCGGCCGGGACCATCAGGGCCGCGGCCGAACTGCATCGGCGCGCGCAGCGGCCCAATCTGTTCATCAAGATTCCGGGCACCGCGGCCGGCGTGCGCGCCATCGAGGAGACGATCTTCGCCGGCGTGCCGGTCAACGTCACGCTGCTGTTCTCGTGTGAACAATATCTGGCGGCTGCCGAAGCTTATATGCGCGGCATCGAGCGGCGCATCGCGGCCGGGCTCGGCCCGAAAGTGCAGTCGGTGGCATCGATATTTGTCAGCCGCTGGGATGCGGCGGTGCAGGCCATGGTCGGCGCGCCACTGCGCAATCGACTCGGCATCGCGGTCGCCCGGCGCACCTACCGCGCCTACCGTGCGCTGCTCGATACGGCCCGCTGGCGCAAGCTTGCCGCGGCCGGAGCCGATCCGCAGCGGGTGCTGTGGGCCAGTACCGGCACCAAGGACCCGAAGGCGCCCGACACGCTCTACATCGAAGCCCTTGCAGCCCCGGGCACGGTCAACACGATGCCCGAGGCGACACTGCTCGCCTTTGCCGATCATGGAAAGTTAAGCGGCCAGATGCCGCCCGACGGCGGCGATGCGGATGCGCTGCTGGCCGAGTTTGAGCGCTCGCAGGTGCAGCAGGGGCCGATCGCCGCCCAGCTGCAGCGCGAGGGAGCCCAATCGTTCACCAAGTCATGGAACGACCTGCTCGAATGCATCAATTCGAAGAGCGCGCAGCTTGCACGCCGTGATCCGGCCGCAGCTGCACGACGATGAGGGTTAAATCGACCGCGCGCGCCCGGCGCCGGTCCGCGAGTGCACTGCGCGTGCTCGGTATCGATATCGGTGGCTCGTTCCTGAAGGCGGCCGTGCTCGACGCGCATGGGCGCATGCTGACCGACAAACTGAAGCTCAAGACTCCGGAACCGTGTCCGCCGAAGGCCATGGTGCGTGCGCTGCTGAAGCTGGTCAAGCCGCTGCCTTCCTACAACCACATCGCGATCGGTTTTCCGGGTGTGGTGCGCGACGGCCGGGTGATCACCGCGCCGCACTGGGGCACGAAGCCATGGGCCAACTTCGAGCTGGCGAACACGCTGGCGCGCAGACTGGGCGGCGTGCCGACGCGGCTCATCAACGATGCGGAGATGCAGGGACTGGCGGTGATCCGCGGCAAGGGGCTCGAGCTGGTACTGACGCTCGGCACCGGCGCGGGCACGGGGCTGTTCCGCGACGGCGAAATCATGCCGCACCTGGAGCTGGCGCAACATCCGATCCACAAGAGCGACAGCTACAACGATTACGTCGGCGAGGCGGCGCTGAAGAGGATCGGCAGGAGGCGCTGGAACAGGCGTGTCGAGCGTACCATCGGCATTCTGCAGTCGCTGCTGAACTACGATCACCTGTTCATCGGTGGCGGCAATGCCGCGAGAATCACCAGCCGGCTGCCTGACAATGTGAGCGTGGTCTCCAACGACGCCGGCATCGAAGGCGGCGCCGCGCTCTGGCAGCGTGGGTTTGCGCCACCGCAGTAACGGGCCGGCATCGAAACGATATCGCCACTTGCGGTGCCTGAGAGGGCTCGGCCGTGTTCGGCAGCGCACCGACGCAGCACTGAGATCGGCGCCACACTGACCGGCTTTCAACAAATTCCGGAGTCGGTTGCAGACTCCGAAGGCGTGGGCGCGATGAAGCATTTGACCGGTCCGGCGGCGGCATTGTCGCTGCTGCTAGCAGCGGCTGGCTCACCCGCCGACGAGGGCGCGTGGACGCCCTGGATGGTCGAGCATGCCGGGCGCGAGTCGAGCCGGGAACCAGCCTATGCCGACTTCGGCCGGCCCGCCGATACCGTGCGAGTGTCCGGTTCCAACGATATCTATCGCGCGAAGATTGGCGCTATGGCCGATGTCGCCAGCGGCGCGAGCGCTCGCGATCCGAGCCGTGTGTTCGGTCCGGCGGGCTATTATCTGTACGATCTTGATGCCTGGGCGATGGTGTCGTCCAGTCCGAGCATCGGGCCGTATCGCGGACGACCGTATTCGCTGTTTGGCCCCGGCTTCGACGCTGGCGCGTTGAACCGATGGACGATGCGCTCGGAGTCGCTGCGCGCCGACGCGAGCAGCGATTCCGGTTCGCTCGCCTCCTGGTTGCATCCGGCGTGGCGCTTCTAGATTACGCGGTGGGTTTTCCTAACATTTCTCAGCGAGTTAAACCTAGCCCCGCTAGCCCCGTATATACAGTCCTTGCCGACGATGGACAGGGCGGCGCAACGGCTCGTGACTGCCGGCCGAACGCCTGCCGCCTACGGTGGCGCTGTCGAGGGGTGGATTGACTATCTGCTGGGCTGCAGGACTGGGTTCGCCAGAGTCGCTCGCAGGCCTACAGACAATAGATCCTTATCGCACTTGCCGTTGCGGCAGTTTCGCCTCAACGTAGTGGACATGCGCACCATGCTAAAGCTGATCGTCGTGCTTACCGCCTCGCTGCTGGCCAGCTGCGGCGGCAATAACGACAGCAGCGGCAACAACAGTGGTAGTGGTAGCAGTTCCGGTGGCACCGCGATTCCAGCGCGCGGCACGCTGTTGCAGAACCCGCCGACGCTACTGTCCACGATTTCCGCCGCGGATCTGCTGGTGCAGGTCACCAGCGGTGTCAGTTCTCAGACCTATGGGACCCAGGCGCTAGCCCAGGTGCTGGCGCTCAGCGGTGTCCCCACCTGCGAGGTCCACGTCTTCCACATCGAGTACCACACCGTGGGCGGTGCCAACGAAAGCACGACCGCGTCCGGCGCCCTGATGGTGCCGAGCGGCGCGGCTGCGTCATGCCAGGGCGCACGCCCCATGCTGCTGTACGCGCATGGAACCAGCACCGAGCACAATTTCAATATCGCAGACCTGACCAATCAGCAGAACGCCGAAGGAATACTTCTGGCAGCGTTCTTCGCCGCGCGCGGTTACATTGTGGTCGCGCCCAACTATGCAGGGTATGACACCTCGACGCTGACATACCATCCATTTCTGGTTGCCGATCAGCAGTCGAAGGACCTGATCGATGCATTGACGGCGGCTCGCTCTGCGCTGCCGACCAGCTCGCAGGTTAGCGACAACGGCCAGCTGTTTATCACCGGATACTCGCAGGGCGGCTACGTCGCAATGGCGACGCATCGGGCGATGCAGGCCGCCGGTATGACGGTCACGGCTTCGGCGCCGATGTCCGGTCCGTATGCACTCGCGGCCTTTGTCGATGCAGTATTTGAAGGCGAAGTCAGCGGTGGTGCCCCGGTGGTGGCCACCTTTCTGCTCACCGCATACCAGAATTCATACGGCGACATCTATGCCAATGCGGCCGATGTCTTTGCTCCCCAGTACGCCCCTGGCATAGCGATGCTACTGCCCAGCAGCATGTCGAGAAGCCAGATCTACGCAGCCGGCTTACTGCCTCAAACGGCCCTGTTCGACTCGACCCCGCCCACACCGGCGTACGCTGCTCTTACACCGGCGACCGTCCCGACCGTTTTGGCACCGGTCTTTGCCCAGGGATTTGGCGCCGATGGTCTGATCACCAATGACTACCGCCTGAGCTATCTGCAGGATGCGCAGGCCAATCCGGACGGCGGCTTTCCGACTCTGAGCAACGACCTACCGGCAGCGGCTCCCGGTTTGCCCTGGCGTCGGGCGCTCAAGCAGAACGACCTGCGAAGCTGGATTCCTGTCGCGCCGATCATGCTATGCGGCGGCGATCAGGATCCGGAAGTGTACTACCAGAACACGCAGCTGATGCAGGCCTACTGGGTGGCGTACGCGCCGGCAGCGACTCCTGTCAGCGTACTGGACCTTGATTCGAGCAGCCCAAGTGCCGGCGTCGACGGCACCTTGCAATCTGGTTTCCATCTGGCGAAGCAAGCGATAGCCGCGGCAGCCGTGCTACAGGGTGCGACCGATGGCGGGACGACTGCCGTATTCGAAGCCTACCACGCGACTTTGGTTGCCCCGTTCTGTCTGGCAGCCGTCGTAAATTTCTTCAACCAACACTAGCGCGGGCAGATACAACGCCGACCGGCTGCGCCTCCTGCGGGGTTGGCGTACTCTATCGCATTCAAGTTCCTGGCAGCGACGTCGGGGCGCATCCCACCGGGCCGCGTCAAGTCCCGCGAAATTATTCGGCAAAATCGGCGGCGGCGATGCGCTCCTCGACTGAGTCTGCCTCTACAGCGGGCACGTGCTTGCGGCACAGCCCTTCGAGCCAGCTGCCGCGCTGTGAATTCGGTTTGCGCTCGCAATGCGCAACTAGCAGCGAAGTGAATCGCTGCTTGAATTGCAGGCGCGGGAACGCTGCCAGAACCTCGGCGATTTGCCGGGTCTCAAGTTCTCCCGGATCTACTCCGTAGACGTCTGCTCCGGCGCCCAGGGAGACCAGCATCGCTTCAGGACCCTGCCGCGCCGTAAGCGCCCACTTGCCGTCGTGCATTTCAACGGCGTGCCACACCTGGTCGCTCTCGGCGGCTGATTGGTGACGCGTCAGCATGAACCTTTCTGCCGCGTCAGCGCCGTCGATCTCGAAAGAGCCAAGTGGGGACTCAAACGGCTGCAACAGGCCGAGGTCGTGAAGGGCTGACGCCACGAAGGCAGTATCACGGTTAAAGGAGAGCCGCTGCCGCTGCACGAGCAAAGCACCAAAGATGAACGTGCGCATGCAATGATTGAACAGGAAGTCCGGACAGTTCTGCTGGGCGAATCCAGCAGCGGCCAACGCGAGCTCGGAGCGCGGCGGGGTTATCCCTGCCACCTCAGCGGGCACGGTGGGTTGCCGCGCAGAGTTTGCGGCCGAACCCACGCGTGCCAGCAGCGCAGCGGCGCCGCACATCCTCAGGAGCATTCGTCGGTCCATGTATCCTACTGCCAAGGCAGCCCAATTAATGCCCGATCATCCGCCCGCGTCAGCGCTTTATCCAGCAACGGGTCGATCGCATGGGCTAGTATTAACCTCTCCCAGTCAGTCGCCAATCGCCGCTCTCCATTCGATCGAATCATGCGTGAGGTTACTTGGTACTTTGACTTCGTTTCCCCGTATGCGTACCTGGGGCTCCACACGCTAAAGCGTCTGCCCGCCGACACGTCTCTGCGCTATCAACCGGTCTTGTTCGCAGGACTTTTGAGCCATTGGGGGCAGAGGGGCCCGGCAGAGATTCCTCCCAAACGAGTCTGGACTTACCGCTCATGTATCTGGTGGGCGAATCAGAACAATGTCCCGTTTCGTATGCCGGCTGCTCATCCATTCAATTCACTGCCGTTCCTGCGCCTGTCGATTGCCGTGGGGAATTCTGCTCAGGCGGTTCGCGCAATCTTCACGGCCTTATGGACTACGGGGGCGGATCCTGCCGATTCGGTCATTATCGAATCCCTGGCAGACACCCTGGGGGTGGATAGGAAGCGCCTCAGCGACTCCAGCGTGAAAAACACTCTCCGCGAGTCCACGGAGCAGGCCGCGCGCAGAGGTGTCTTTGGTGTGCCTACCTTCGGCATTGACGAACAAGTGTTCTGGGGTAGTGACGCTGTCGATTTCGCCGCGGCGTATCTGGCGGACGCCAGCATCCTCGCGACGGAGGAGATCAAGCGCGCCGACTCACTACCGATCGGAGCGTCGCGAGCGGGATCGAACTGACACCTCCACGCGCGCGTCGGATATTAGGGGCGCAGACCCGGCGTGTCGAGCGGCGACGTCGTTTAGCATCAGTGAGTCAGGGGTATCGCAGGCATCACCGGTGGATGATAGGTAAGCGTCAACCCCAGCAGCCACAGCAGCAACAACACCAGCGGCAAATGCACGACGAACTGCAGAAAGCTGAATCCGATCAGATCGCGTGCCTTCAGGCCGACGATGCCCAGCAGCGGCAGCATCCAGAATGGATTGATCAGATTCGGCAGGGCTTCAGCGGCATTGTAGACCTGCACCGCCCACCCAAGGTGAGCGTGCAATTGATTTGCCGACTGCATCAGATAGGGCGCTTCGATCAGCCATTTGCCGCCGCCGGAGGGCACGAAGAAGCCGACCACGGCCGAATACACGCCCATCACCACGGGAAAACTACCCGCTGTGGCGATGTGGGTGAAAAACGCCGCCAGCTGCTGCGCCAGGCTATTGCCGTCGGCACCCTTGGCGGATGTGAGGATGGAGGCGATGCCGCCGTAGAGCGGAAACTGGATCAGCACTCCCGTTGCACTGGGCACCGCGCGTGCAACCGCATCGAGGAACCGCCGGGGCCGCCAGTTCAATATCAACCCCAACATCAGGAACAGAAAGTTGTAGGTGTTAAGGTTCGCGATGGCCACCGCCAGTCCCTTGGCGGATATCTCATGCATCAGCCAGCCGGCACCCAGCGCCACCAGCAGCAGATTCAGCAGCGGACTGCGCTCGAGCCAATCGCCCGGCCGCGTCCGCGGCGGCAGGGCGGTCTGCACATCATGGGTATCCACCCCCAGCACATCGGCCGTGCGTGCGGCAGGTCCCGTGGGGGCCGACAGCCAGGCGATGCTGACCGAGACGACGACCAGGATCCCCGCCAGTAGCAGCGATTGCGGAAGGAAGATGGTCTCGGCGAAAGGGATTACGCCCGTGATCGCCAGCAGCGCCGGCGTCATGCTGGCTGGATTCGCCTGCAGTTGCGCGGCGGAGGAGGACAGGCCGAGCGCCCAGACGGCACCCAGTCCCAGGTAGGCCGCCGCGCTGGCGGCACGGTAGTCCATGCGCAACTCCTCGCGTCGCGCCAGCGCGCGCACCAGCAGGCCAGCGAAGATCAGGCTCAATCCCCAGTGCAGCAACGAGACCAGCATGCTGATCAGCGTCACGTAGGCCACCGCACCGCGCCCGCTGCGCGGCAACCTCGCAAGCATCTTGATAATGCGCGCCACTGGAGGCGACGCCGCAACCACGTAGCCGCCGATGATGATGAAGCACATCTGCATGGTGAACGGGATCAGGCTCCAAAAGCCGTCGCCATAGGCGGTGGCCGTCGCCGCTGGTGAGACACCGGTCGCCGTGCCATCAGCCCCACCACGATGACACCGAGAGCGACAAAAACGTAGGGATCCGGAAACCAGCGCTCCGACCAGTCGCAGCAACGCAGTGCAATGCGGGTCAGCCAGGTTTGTTGTTCCATGCGCCCCCTTTATTTTCCCAACAGCATATATCGTTGTGAAGCGCTTCGTCGATCCTGAGGGCGCGCTCAACGCGCCGCCCTCGACCAGAACCAGAGTGCGATAGAATCAGCGGGATGCGCGCTCGCGGGTTGCTCGCTCGTGTCCGAGCGTGCCGCACCCTCAGAGATTCGACCAATCAATGCGTTACAGGTACATTTGCCGCGCTGCCGAAGGGAAACCGTAACTCTCAACACGAAATGTTAGTGCACAAGGCGAGCAGCTGACTTAATTCCTGCCGGAGGAGACCCGCAACATGTCGTTCCTGATCGTGATTGGCGCACTGGTGATTGCCGTGTATTACATCACCGGTATCGTCTGAGCGTTCGCCGTCGCCGAACGAGCCGGAAGGAGCCGTCATGCCCCTGTTCAGTCACCCGGTGGTGGCGTCCTTGCGCGCCTCGGACACCGGCAAGATTGTCTCCGCCCGCCAAGCGGTACGCCTGATTCGTGACGGAGACACCATTGCAACCAGTGGTTTTGTCGGTATCGGTTTCCCGGAGAACATCGCCGTTGCGCTCGAGGAGCTTTTCATGGAAAGCGAGGGTGGCAACCTGCAAGGTTTGGGAGTACCACGCAACTTGACGCTGGTGTATGCCGCCGGGCAGGGCGACGGCAAGGATCGCGGCCTCAATCATCTGGGTCATGATGGATTGGTTGCTCGCGTCATCGGTGGTCACTGGGCCCTTGTGCCGAAGCTCCAGGAGCTTGCCGTCGGTAACCGGATTGAGGCCTACAACCTACCGCAGGGGGTGATCACGCATATGTTTCGCGATATCGCCGCTGGCAAACCGGGAACGCTGACTCGGGTGGGACTCGGGACCTTCGTCGATCCACGTTTTGGCGGCGGCAAGCTCAATGAGCGGACCAAAACGGAGCTCGTCCGCCTGATGGAAATCGACGGCGAGGAATTCCTGTTTTACAAGGCCTTCCCGATCCACGTTGGCATTATTCGCGGAACCACGGCCGACCCCGACGGCAATATCACGATGGAGAGGGAGGCGCTGACGCTGGAATCGCAGGCCATCGCGATGGCCGCGCACAATTCCGGCGGTATCGTCATTGCCCAGGTCGAACGGGTCGCGGAGCGCGGCACTCTGAACTCGCGTCAGGTCAAGATTCCCGGCCTATTGGTGAACTGCGTGGTCGTCGCTGAGAAGCCCGAGTACCACATGCAGACCTTCATAGAACAGTACAGTCCCGCCTTCTCAGGTGAACTTAAAGTGCCGATTTGGTCGCTTGCGCCGATGCCAATGAGCGTGCGAAAGGTCATCGCCCGCCGGGCGGCGCTGGAACTCAAGGCCAATGCGGTGGTGAATCTTGGCATCGGTATGCCGGAAGGCATCGCCTCGGTCGCGGCTGAAGAAAAGGTGATCGACCTGCTGACGATGACGGCAGAGCCGGGTGTGATCGGCGGCATACCGGCCGGTGGCCTCAACTTCGGTGCGGCGGTGAATGCCCAGGCGATCATCGACCAACCAAGCCAATTCGATTTTTACGACGGCGGTGGCCTTGATATTGCCTTTCTCGGGCTTGCGCAGGCCGACCGCGAAGGCAATCTCAATGTATCTAAGTTCGGCCCTCGCCTCGCGGGGGCTGGAGGGTTCATCAATATCAGTCAGAACGCCAAGAAAGTCGTGTTCGTCGGCACTTTCACCTGCGGCAACCTGGAAGTAGAAATACGCAATGGACAGCTGACAATCCTCAACGATGGTCGCGCGATCAAGTTCGTCGACCAGGTCGAACATCGCACCTTCAGTGGGCCCGAAGCGGTTCGCCGCGGCACAATTGTGCTCTATATCACCGAGCGCTGCGTCTTCCGACTCTCTGCCCTTGGACTCGAATTGATCGAAATTGCTCCGGGTATTGACGTCGATCGCGACATTCTTGCACATATGGACTTTCAGCCGCTGATCACTGTTGCACCGGCATTGATGAACGAGCGCATCTTCGCCGACGGCCCAATGAATCTGCGTCCGGAACTGCTGGAGATGCCGTTTGAAGATCGTCTTTCCTACGATCCGGACGGAAACCTCTTCTTTGTCAATTTCGAGGGCCTCGGCGTGCGCAGCCAAGCCGATATCGATCGAATTCGTTCAGCCGTCGAACAAAGACTGAGCGCCGTCGGGCACAAGGTCTACGGCATCGTGAACTACGACCGCTTCACCATTTCGCCAGAGCTTACCGACGATTACATCAGCATGGTCAAGGGCCTGATGGACCGACACTACCTTGACGTAACCCGCTATACCTCCAGCACCTTTCTTCGGCTCAAACTTGGTGAAGCGCTGGCTCGAGGCCATGTCGCACCGCATCTGTATTCGACCGCGGTGGAGGCGCAGGTAAGTCTGGAAACCGGCCGACATTCTGATCAGTAGAGGGTAAGGAGGGACTTCGGTTCGCACTATCGCGCGCCGTAGTTTCCGCGCCTGACGGCATTGCGGCCGAGCGAGGGCCTCGGGGTCGTCTCTTAGCGCGCCGTGATCAACCCATACACCAGTACCCCAATTGCGCAGATCAGCAGAACGGCACCCATTGTCGTCACGGTGTTGCCGATGGATGCGTGGTCCGGCTGTCCGATGATCATGTGGATGAAAAAACCTCCCGATTGAGCCAGGATGCCGACAAACAGCGCTGCGCACGCTGCGTGCTTGACCACAGGGGATAACATTGTCTTGTCCATGAACGTGTAATACAGCAGCGACATCAGTAACAGCACCCCGGCATGAGCGTGCCCGGCACGAAACCAGGTCACTTGGAATGGTGTCAGGGCGTTACCGCGATTGATGAGCTGGAGGAGCGAGTAGCCGCCGTACATCACGGTCGGCAGCGCAATCCAAGCCAAGATGATCCACACGCGCAGCCCGCTCATCTGTGCGTCCTCCCACATCCAGGGCCTGGTGGAAAATTCTCGCCAACATTCAATTGTATTACCACGCTGCTGCCGCTGGCGACTACCGAACCAGGCTCCTCGCGGACCTGGATCCGAACGGCGAGTATCCTGCCGCCGGTCTCTGCGGCCTCGGCCGCGGCGCGTGCAGCGGTGCGCGAGCGTTGAAGATTCAATGGTTTATGGGTGCCGCCGGGGGCGATGGTGGCGGCGGTCGAGCCCATGCGGGTACGAAAGCGGCCGAGCGGCGACGCGGCGAGCTAAAATGCCGCCTCAGTCCTCACGATGGATGAGCGCGATTCATGAGCATGTCGCTGCGCGATCAGCTGCTGCAGGCCGGGCTGGTCAACGAAAAGCAGGCCAGGGAGGCGGAACGCCAACAGCAGCAGCAACTGCAGGGACGGCAGCGATTGCCGAAGCAGCAGCGCTCACAGCCTTCCGAACAGGAGCTCGCGACGCGCAAAGCGCAGCAGGCCAAGGCGGCCCGCGACGCGCAGCTCAATCGCCAGCAGAAGGACAAGGCCGAGCGCAGAGCCCGGCTGGCACAGGTGCGGCAGTTGATCGAGCAGCATCGGCTGCCGAAGCCCGACTGTGAGCAGTTCTACAACTTTGTCGACGGCAACAAGATCCGTCGCATCGCCGCCGATGCTCCGATGCGTGAACGGCTGGCTCGGGGCGAGATCGCCATCGTGCGCTATGACGCCGGCTACGAATGGGTGCCGGCCGCCACCGCCGCGCGTATCCGCGAACGCGACCAGCGTGCGGTGGTTGCCGACGGCAGCGCGACGGATAGCACCCGCGGCGACGATGCCTACCAGGCGTTTGGCGTTCCCGACGATCTGATGTGGTGACAGCGCGCGGCGTTGCCTTGCGACTGCTGGCCGCAGCGTGGCTGCTGTTGGCCGCCGCCGCGGACGCTCGCGCCGACGCCGGCCATCACATCCTGTGGGAGGTCAAGGGCACACACAACACCGTCTACCTGCTCGGCTCGGTGCACATGCTCAAGGCCGCCGCCAGCGCGCTGCCGTCCGAAGCGCTGCGCGCCTACGCCGCATCGAAGGTACTGGTGATGGAACTCGATCTGAACGGTGCCGGTGCCGAGTCGCTGCTCGAGTCCGGCGCCGAACTGGAAACGCTGCCGGAAGGCCAGACGCTGGCGCAGGCCGTGGGGCCGCAGCTGTACGCGCAGCTGCTCGCGCGCGCGCAGCCGCTCGGACTCGAGCCGGAGGTGATCAGCCATTTCCAACCCTGGTTCGCAGCGCTGATGGTGCAGCAGCTCGAGCTGGCGCAGTCTGGCTTCGATGCCGCGGCCGGCGTGGACGAACAATTCGCGCTGATGGCGCAGGCCGATCAGAAGCCGATCATCGGTCTGGAAACCGCGGACGAGCAGCTCGGTTTCTTCGCGCACCTGTCGCTCGAGCAGCAGCGCCAGTTCCTGCGCTCCACGCTGCAGGATTCGGCTGGTGCCGAGAGCGAATCCAACGCGGTGGTGAGCGCCTGGCAGCACGGGGACACGGTCAAACTCGAGCAATTGCTGCGCGAGGGCAGCAAGGAATCCCCGGACCTGTATCGGCTGCTGACCACCGAGCGCAATCGCCGCTGGCTGCCGAAGATCACGCAGCTGTTCAATGGCGATGACAACTACCTGGTCATCGTCGGCGCGCTGCATCTGATCGGCCACGACGGCGTGATCGAACTGTTGCGGCGCCAGGGTTTCTCACCGGTACAGCATTGAACGCGGCTGCTACCCGGGCGTGTTTGCTATCATCCAAGCTGCTCAAAGGACAGCGGCCACTGGTATGCCAAAGCGGCGGCCGCCAACCACCTGCTGTGAACAGATAACGCCATGAATCCTCCCTCGGTGCCGCTGCCACCGGCGGCTAAGCGCTGGCTGACGCCGGTGGAACTGGTTGTGCTGGGGGCGATCTGGGGTGCGTCGTTCCTGTTCATGCGCGTCTCGGCTTCGGATTTCGGCGCTTTCGCACTGGTAGAGATCCGGCTCGCGCTCGGCGCGCTGATCCTGCTGCCATTCACCTGGCAGGCGCGCGCGTCGCTCGCGCTCGCCGGCTGGTGGCGGCTGGCCGGCATCGGTGCGATCAATTCGGCGATGCCGTTTGCGCTGTTCGCATGGGGCGCGCAGCGCGCGCCGGCCGGCATCGGTGCCATTACCAATTCGATGACGGTGCTATTCACCGCACTGGTCGCGTTCCTGCTGTATCGGGAGCGTATCAGCGTGTTGCGCTCGATCGGCCTGTGCGCCGGTTTTGCCGGTGTCGCGGTGCTGGCCAGCGGCAAGGTCGGTGGTGCCAGCGTCTGGCCCGCGGTGCTGGCCGGGACGCTGGCCGCGCTGCTGTACGCCTTCGGCGCGAATCTGATCCGCCGCTCGCTGGTCGGCATTCCGGCCAGCGCGGTGGCCGGCGCAACCCTGCTGTGCGCCAGTGCACTGATGTCGCCGCTGGCAATTGCCACCTGGCCCAGGGCGCCGATCGGCGTGGCGTCCTGGATCAGTGCGGTGCTGCTCGGTGTGGTGTGCACCGGGGCTGCCTTCGTGCTGTATTACCGGCTGATCCTTCGCATCGGCGCGCCGCGCGCGGCGACCGTCACCTATCTGATTCCGCTGTTTGGCGTGATCTGGGCCTGGCTGCTGCTGGGTGAAGCCCTGACCGCGAGCATGGTGGTGGCAGGGACGCTGATACTGGGTGGCGTCGCCTTGAGCCAGCAGCGCACACGCTAGGCGATCGAGCGCGCAGCGCTACCAGAACACCGCGTACAGTGCGATCAGGACCACGATGACCATCGCGGAGGCGACATTGAAGCCAGTGTCGGTCGAGTAATCGATGTTCTTCAGCTCGACCCGCAGCGCGGTAGTGCGCGGCGCCTGCAGCAGCGATAGCGCGACGGCTATGGCGAGGCACAGCAGGAACACCAGGCCCACCCGATCCATGAACGGCAGCGACGGCCACGCGAGCTTGAATACGAACGACAGCAGCGCGGAGGCTACCGCGGCTACCAGCGCGCCGGTGGCGGTGGTGCGGTCCCAGAACATGCCCAGCAGGAAGATCACACAGATGCCCGGTGTGAAGAAGCCGGTGAATTCCTGGATGTACTGGAACGCCTGGTCGAAGCTGCCCAGCAGCGGCCTGGCTGCCAACATCGCAATGATCAGCGCACAGGCGGCAGCGCTGCGACCAATCAGCACCAGGCGTTGCTGCGAGGTCGCTGGCCGCAGCGGCTTGTAGACATCCATCGTGAAGATGGTCGCAATCGAATTGACCTTCGATCCCAGCGAGGCCACGATCGCCGCCAGCAGCGCGGCGAACACCAGGCCGAGGATGCCAGGTGGCAGCATCGCCATCAGGTGCGGATAGGCTTCATCCGCGCGCGCCAGATTGGGCGCCAGCGCCACGGCCGCGATGCCCGGCAGCACGATGATCACCGGCATCAGCAATTTAAGAAATGACGCGAGCACGATGCCCTTCTGCGCCTCGCGGATGCTCTTGGCGCCGAGCGTGCGCTGGATGATGTATTGATTGAAGCCCCAATACGAGACATTCATCACCCACATGCCGCCCAGCAGCACCGACAGGCCCGGCAGGTCCTTGTAGTTCGGGTTGCTCGCCGGCAGGATCATGTGAAAGCGTTCGGGAAAACGCGTCGTCAGGATGTGAAAACCTGCCACGATACCGTCGCCACCGGAAATTCGGTTCAGCGACATCGAGCAGATGATCAGACCACCGAGCACCAGCAGCGACACCTGGACGATGTCGGTCAGCGCCACCGCCTTGAGTCCGCCGTAGAGCGCGTAAGCACCGGCAAATACGCCCAGCATCACCAGCGCCGACTGCAGCGCAATGCCGGTGACAGTATGCACCGCAGTGGCGCCGAGCCACAGGATGGCCGTCAGGTTCACGAACACGTAGACACCGAGCCAGAATATCGCCATCACCGTGCGCACAGTCGGGCTGTAGCGCTTTTCAAGGAACTCGGGCATCGTGTAGATGCCGTTCTTCAGGAAGATCGGTACGAAGTACTTGCCGACGATGATCAGCGTCAGGGCCGCCATCCATTCATACGACGCTATCCCGAGCCCGATCACGTAGCCGGAACCGGACATGCCGATGATCTGCTCGGCCGAGATGTTGGCGGCGATCAGCGAGGTGCCGATCGCCCACCACGGCAACGCGCGGCTGGCCAGAAAGTAGTCCTGCGCGTCCTTGCGATGGTGATTCTTCTCGCGCGACACCCATTGAGCGAGCACGAAGATCGACACCGCGTAGATGGCGACGATGACGGTGTCGATGGTCGATAATGTCACAGCGAGCCCCCCCGGTTCATTATGCTCGTGCGCCAGGCGGCGGCCGTGCGCGTCAGGCGCATGTTAGAGAAGCTGAGCGCGCGCGTCTGCCAGCGCGCGCATCAGGCGCTTTGCGCGAGCATCGATCTGGTCCAGGCTGTACTCGGGACGAAACAGCTCGGAGCCGAAGCCAAAGCCGGCGGCGCCGGCGGCCAGCCACGCCGCGATGTCGGCGGCGCCGATGCCGCCGACCGGCAATACGCGCACCGCTGCCGGCAGCACGCCCCTGAGTGCCTGCAGATGGGCCGGGCCGTAGCTGACCGCCGGAAACAGCTTCAGTTCGCAGGCCCCCGCAGCGATCGCCTGGAAAGCTTCAGTCGCGCTCGCCACGCCCGGCATCACGCGCATCCCGAGTGTCAGCGCGGCGCGTATCACCGACGAATCGCAATTAGGCGCCACCACCAGGCGGCCGCCGGCCTCATGCGCGCGTTTTACCTGCTGCGCATCCAGCACGGTGCCGGCGCCGATCAGGCAATCGGCGAGTTGCAGCGCCGCCAGTTTTGCGATGCTGGTGAATGGATCGGGCGAATTGAGCGGCACCTCGATGATGCGGATGCCGGCGCGGTGCAGGACCGCCGCCACGTCGCTGGCGCGTGCCGAGGTGAGACCGCGCAGGATGGCAACGATCGTCGGTTCGCCGGGCGGGGAGTCAGCCATCATTGGCTACGGCTTGTTGCGACAACAGCCGATGGACCTGCAGCAGGCCGTTCAGTGACGCGAGCGAGCCATCGATGACGTTGGTATCACAGTCCTGCGACACCAGCGCCCGGGCGTACAGGGCGGCGAGGCGGGTGGCCCCGATCAGCTGCACGCTGGTCCTCGCGGCGGAGGTAGCGAACAGGCGCACTGCGCCCTGTACGTCGCTGGCGATCAGCATGCCTGAAAGCAATGGCATCGCTTCGTCGGAGTGCAGGTCGCCGGTGAGGCGGCGGCTGCGACACTCGAATAGCCGATGCAGCACACCGGCGGCCGGAAAGCGCTGAATCTGCATCAGTCCGTGGTCAAAGGCCGGCCCATCAATCGCGGCATGCAGATCCTGCCGCTGGCGTTCATCGTTGACCAGGATGCTGTGCTCGCACAGCACGGCGAACAGTTCGCCGGTCGGCGCGGTCAGAAATTCGCGCACACAGCCGTCCTCCAGCAGCACCCATTTGGTGTGCGTACCGGGCAGGCACAGCAGCTGCCGGCCGGAAGACAGTGCCGGGTTCAGCCGTAGCGCGCCCAGGATCTGTGTTTCCTCGCCGCGCAGCACGTCCGGGGCGTTGAGCCGGTTGCGGCACGACAGCCCGGGAACGATATGCACCAGGCCGTCGCGCAGCCCGACACAGGCCTGCGCGATCTGCTCCGGCCGAGCCGGGCACGGCAGGTAGGGTGCCTGGCGCCAGCCCAGGCTGGAACCGACCATGCCGCACAGGACCACGGGCAGCGAGCCGTACTCGCGCGTCCAGCCGCGCAGCAGCGTATCCAGCGTCTCGGGAAAGTCGCCGGCCACGTCCGCAGCGCCCGGACCGTCCAGAGCGGCCATCACGGTACCGTCTTCCTGGCACAGAAACAGCCGCAGATGGCTCGTGCCCCAGTCGCCCGCCACCAGCGCCGCCTGGCTCATCAGCGCGATGCCCGGTCCACGGTGCGGCCGCTGGCCGCGGTCAGACACTCCAGATCACAGCTCCGATTGGCCCGCATGACGGTCTCGATGGCGTGGGTAGTAGCCGCAAGTGTACTGCGGCGGCCAACTGTTGCGGTGCCTGTCGAGGGCGCGGACTCGCGGGTGCGGGCTAGGACTCCCGCGACCGCGGCCGGTACACCGCTAGCTTGCTCTGTGTGAGGCCCGTGTCGGACTCCGACGGCGCCCGGTCCGGCTGACGCGTGGCGCGGATAAGTTCCTCGAACTGCGACGAAGGCAGGGCACGGCTGAAATGATAGCCCTGATATTGATCGCAACCAAGCCTCTTCAGGAAGTCGAGCTGCTCGGTCGACTCAACACCCTCGGCGACCACTTTCAGTTTCAGGCTGTGGGCGAGGGAGATAATCGCGCGCACGATCGAGGCTTCCTCGGGCCTGGAGGTGACTTGACTGATGAAGCCCCGATCGATCTTCAACTTGTCGATCGGAAAGCGCCGCAAATAACTCATGCTCGAATAGCCGGTGCCGAAGTCGTCCACCGACACCAACACACCCATTTCGCTCAATTTCTCCAGAATTGCGATCGACTCCTCCGGATCGGTCATCACGGCGCTTTCCGTCAGCTCCACTTCGAGGAAACGCGGCTCCAGGTCGGCCCGCTCCAGCGCATTGCGAATCATCGCCACAATATTGCCCTGGCGGAACTGCGAGGCCGACAGATTAACGGCGATCCGCATCGACGGCAGGCCGTTGAGTTGCCAGGCGCGCGCCTGCCGGCAGGCCTCATTCATGACCCAGGTGCCAATGGCTCCAATCAATCCGCACTCTTCCGCGATGTGTATGAACTCGCCGGGCGGGATTTGCCCGCGCACCGGGTGCCGCCAGCGCAGCAGCGCCTCGGCGCCGTGCACCACGCCGGTTTTTGTATTGACCTTGGGCTGATAATGCAGTTCAAACTGGTTTTTCTCGAGGGCAACGTGCAAATCGCTTTCAAGTCTGACCTTCTCCTGGGTAGCCGTGGTCATGTCCGGTGTAAAGCACTGGAAATTGTTTCGGCCGCGCTGTTTTGCGGAATACATTGCCGCGTCTGCATGAGCCAGCAGCAACTCGATATTGGTGCCGTCCTGCGGGTAAAGGGCGATGCCGATGCTCGGTGAGGTATGGACTTCAACGCCCGCAACTCTTACCGCTACACGCATTGCATCGATGATCCGTTGCGCCACGTGTGGCGCCGAATCCTGCTCACCGCCGGGGCTCAGGATCAGAACGAACTCATCTCCGCCTAAGCGCGCCACCGTATCGACGGTGCGCACCACGCTCTTGAGGCGCCTCGCCACTTCTTTCAGAAGCTCGTCGCCGGCTCTATGGCCGAGCGAGTCGTTCACCAGTTTGAACCGATCCAGGTCCAGCAATACGATCGCGAAGGTGTCGCCGTGGCGTTCGGCCTGTACGACGGCCTGGCTGAGACGATCATCCATCAGGACGCGGTTGGGCAGGCCGGTGAGCGCATCGTGGGTCGCAAGATGGCGCAACTGCTTGTTGGCGGCCTCCAGGCCCTGCGTTCGGGCGGTCACCACCTGCTCGAGAGACTCGACGTGCCGGCGTACGATGCGCTCATACTGCCATTTGCGAGTCAGCGCGTTCGCGCACTGCATGATTTCTATGGGCTCGAATGGCTTCTTGACGACCAGCAGCTTGTCGGAGCGATTCAGCCGCGCGACTACCTCGGTCCAATCATAGTCGGAATGTGCGGAACAGATGACGACCTGGACATCGGCGTCGATGGCCCACAGGCGCTCGATCGTCTCAAGTCCGTCCCAGCCGGGTGGCATGCGCATGTCGACGAACGCCACCGCATAGGGCTTGCCTTCCTCCAGGGCCTGCTGAACTCGCGCGACTCCTTCCTGGCCCTGCAATGCAGAATCAACCTCAAACCCCGGATCCACATCGCGCGCAGGGCTCTCGCCCAACAGGGCAAGTTCCGCCGCGGCCAGACTGCTCGAGAAGTCGCGATCGCCGCCTAGAACTTTGCGGAAGTCTCCGTGGATGTCCTGGTTATCGTCGATGACCAGGATTCGCCGATTGACCGGTACTGAGGCTCTATCCATAAGCGGGCTCCCCGTAGACTGGCTCCGGAGACGCCAGGGGTAACTCGAGCGTGAAGGTCGCTCCCTGACCTGGACCATTGCTTGCCACGCGTAACGCGCCGCCCAGTTCGCGCGCCGCCAGGGCGCCGCTGTGTAGGCCGAAACCGTGACCGTTCTTCTTTGTGGTGAAGCCGTGGCTGAAAATGCGAGTCATGTGGTCCGGCAGTATCCCGACGCCATTGTCGCTCACGGCGATCTGCACACTGCCGGCATGCTTGGCGATGCTCACGACAATCTGCCGCTCGGCCTTTCCCGATGCCTCGCAGGCATGCTTGGCGTTGCGCAACAGGTTTATCAGAATCTGCAGGACTTTGTGCTTGTCGACGACGATCGGCGGTGTATCGCCGAAGCGACACTGCAAGCTGAGTCCATCACGAGTGAGCGCGCCGGCAGTCATACGCAATGCATCCTCGACCAGACTGGCAACGGCAACCGATTCCGGCACGCCGACCAGCTTCGAGTAACTCTGTTGCATTGCGACGATGTCCTTGATGTGGTCGATGTTCTTGCGCAACGACTCCAGTTCCTGCAGCGTCGTCTGCTGGTCCAGTGTGAGGTGCGATGACAGTTGTGCAAGATAGTCGGGCAGGTGTTTACCTCGCTGGTCAGTCGAGACGAACGTGCCCAAGTCGGCCTGATGCTGCTGCAACAGCGCCACGACCTTGCCTAGCCCCGCCGCCCGGGATGCCTTTATGCTGTCCGTCACGAGCCGCGCCGAGACGTTCACGCTGTTCAATACGTTGCCGACGTTGTGCAGCACGTTGGTGGCAATTTCCGCCATGCCCGCCTGTCTCGAGGCATCGCGTAGCTGTTGCTGCAGCTTGCGTTCGCGCTCGTCGGCTTCGACGCGTTCGGTGATGTCGAGATCGATTCCGACCAGGCGCGGACTGGCGCCGACCGAGTCCTTTGCGACTGCAGCTAACGAGGCAATGTGGCAGACCGAGCCGTCGGGACGCACGACGCGATACTGGGACCGCAGCTGGCTGTGCTCACGCATTGCGGTTGTGATGGCGGCGTGCGCGGCTGCCCGATCGTCGGGATGTATCAATGCGAGCCACGAGTCGAGCGTGGGCCGAAATGTCTGAGGCGATTGGGCGTATAGCTCATGCATGGTGTCGCTCCACCACACGTCCAGGCCATCCCTCTGAAGCTCGTAGACGCCCGCGCGCGCGGCGCGAGTCGCGATGCCGAAGCGGATCGAAATTGTTTCGACCTCGGCGCGCCGCTGTCGTTCCGCGGAAATATCGGCTTCCAGTTGCGCCTTCAGTCGCCGCCGCGTCGCCATCACGAACAACACCGTCAGGAACGCGGTGATGACCAGTGCGCCGGTAACCGCACGCCGTTGCTCGACCGCAGAGACGATCGCGTCCCTGACGACGAACTCGTCGCGCCGCTCAAATTCGTCGTCGACCGTCTTTGTCAGCGTATCGCCTTGCAGGATGCGCGCACGTAGCGGTAGCAAGGTCTGAATCGTTGTGCCCTTCTGGATGGTATCGGCAAGGCCCTGCACGACCGCGGCTGCGTCGCCGACGATTGCGGTCTCACCGAGAGCGGCGAGCGCGGCGAGGCGCGCGGCGGCCGTGTGCAGCGCTTCGACCGACTGACCGCCCAGGGTTCCGGTATCGACGGCATCCGCGGCGCCGTTGGTGAAGGTCTTGTAGTTGCCGCGAGCCTCTGCCGCCAGAATTCTCAGCGGCCGGGAGTGCTCAAGGGCGGCCGCCCGGCGCGCATCGGCCGCCATCTGCACCAGTAGTACCACCGCGATCGGCAGCACGACGGCGAGAAACTGCAGGGCAATGAGCTTGTCTCGGGCGCGATTCATGGGGTTGCAGGCTCACGACTCGGCGATCGCGGTGACGCGCGCGTCGACATCAGGCTGAGTGTTCATCTGCCGCGCCAGCGTCGGTGCGCGCCGGCAGCGCCAAGGCTCGCTGGCAGGCGTGGCATGCCCGCACCAGGTAGGTTGTCTGCTCGGTCAGGGGGCACGAGAGGCTTCTCTTGTAGACGAGGGGACCCAAGGCAATTTCAGCCAGATTTGAGGCGGGTGTCCCACGACTGGCTCCCAGAAACCGGCGCCAGGGGCTCGACCTGAATCTCAAGTCGGGGGGCGAGCGCTGCGCGGACGTCCGGCTTGGCGCGCAGGAGGTCGGCGGGCACTGTTGCAGGCTGGGCTGAGAAAGCCGGAGCGGGCGGTGGCGTACGGCGGCTCAATCGTTCACATTGCTGCACCGCAGCACAATGCCGATCCCATTCAGCCGCCGCGGCCGGCAGCCGACGATCTGCCCCGGCGACGGATGCGTTACGAGGCCTTGGCCAATCGAGTCCAATCCGATGGCGAGGCTGCGTCGGCAGCGCTGTCGGGGCCCAGGTCCGCGGGCACGCGGCCTGCATCGGTAAATCCGAGCCTGCCGGCCCTGGCAGTATCGGCGGCTTCCGACAGCGCAAAGTGTTGCACCACGGCGTCGAGCCGTGATGCCTGATCCTTGAGCATGTCAGCGGCCGCCGCCGATTCCTCGACCAGGGCGGCATTCTGCTGGGTCATCTGCTCGAGCGATCCGACAGCGCCATTGATCTGGCCGATGCCGCGGGTCTGCTCCGCCGCCGCCTCACTGATCTTGGCAATGATGTCCGACACACGCTGCACGCTCACGACAATATCGGTCATCGTGCTGCCCGCGTCATCGACCAGCTTTGCGCCTGACTCGACCCGATTGACGCTGGCCACGATCATGGTTCGGATCTGCTTGGCGGCGTCGGCACTGCGCTGCGCCAGATTGCGTACTTCGCTGGCAACCACGGCAAAGCCACGACCCTGCTCGCCGGCGCGTGCGGCTTCGACCGCGGCATTCAATGCCAGCAGATTGGTCTGGAAGGCAATGCTATCGATGGTGGCGACGATATCGCCGATGGTCCTCGAATTGGCCCGGATCTCATCCATGGTCGAGACCACCTGGGCGACGACTTTGCCGCCGCGCCGTGCCACATCGGCCGAGGAGATGGCGAACTCGCGCGCCTGCTGGGCAGACTCGGCGGTCTGCATGATCGAATCGCCGAACTCCTTGATCGCCACCGCCGTCTGCTCAAGAGAACTGGCGGTCTCCTCGGTGCGCGAAGACAGGTCGTAATTGCCGCGCGTGATCTCGACGCTGGCGGTGTGCACCGACGCCGACGAGTCACGCACGGTGCGCAGGGTCGCGTTCAGTTCGACGGTCATGTTCGACAGCGCCCGAAGCACGTCGCCCACCTCATCCTGTCGGGTGCTGGTCGGTACCGCGTCGAGTCGTCCTTGGGCCACGCGCTTGGCTATCCGGCCTGCATCGGCCAGGTCGGCGACCAGTTGGCGCTGCAGCAACCAGGACACGCCTACCGCCGCCGCTGCCATCATCACCGCGATCGCGGCGAACAGCAGGTTCTGATGTGTGGTTCGGATCGCTGACGCCTGCGCCTGCGCATCGCTTGCCTGGTCGATGTGCGTGACGGCGTCGCCTGCGTGCTGGGCAAGCTCGGAGAAGGTCGCGTCGGCGGATTGCATCGCGGCAACCCCGGTGTTGGGATCCACCGAGGACAGATCGATCGCCGCGTCGGTCTCCTTCCCGTACTTATCGACGTTTTCGCCGACATGGGCAATGCTGGTCTGAAGTACCGCATCACGCGGATAGCCCGACGCGACGGCAGCGAAGCTGCGCTTGATGCGCTCGAGTTGCTGGCCGACGTCGGCACGAACCATCTTGACCCGCTTGTCGTCCAGCGACGGCATCAGTGTCAGCGTGCGGTAGACGCTGGCGTGAGTCAGGCTCAGCTGGTCCTGCAGGTCTGAAACGGTTTTCAGATCGTGCAGCCGTGCCTGCTCGGCGCTGCGCTCGGCCGCGGCATTGCGCGCCGAGAGCACCGCATCGATCTGACCGGCACCAAGCATCACGAACGCGGTCAACAGCGGGGCCGCGAGTAATTTAATTCCAAGTTTCATGGCACGCTCATCACGACACTCGGCCAGGTGCGCCGGTGTTACTTGTAGATCCCGCCGCACACCACCGTAGCCTCGAGCCGCTCGCAATAGGTGCTCTTCGGCTCGACTTTCTTGGTCACCGGGTCGGTGAACTTGTAGTCCTGCCAAAACGAGTTCTTCGTCTGGCCCAGCTCGACCCGTTCCTTCACAAACGCCTTACCATCGATGTCCTTCAGATCGATGAGGTTCTTGCCGACCATCTTGTCGTTGGCGCCATGGGCGAGAACGACGCCGTCGAGGCCGTAGACCACCAGGTACAGGTCGCGGTCGATGAATCGGCCCTGCTTGTTGGTGATCTCCGCGTAGCCCTTCTCGGTGCCTTCTGCCTTGATAAAGGCCACGCCCTTCTTGACCATTGAGACGGCCTCGTCCGCGGTCGCGTTTCCGGCCTGGGCGCCGGCGGCGGCCAGGACCAGGGCGACGGCCAGTAGCGGCATCACTAATGTTTTCAGCTTCATAACTGCGCTCCTCGTCTTAAAGTACGGTTGCCCGACATGCCCATCACGGTCCGCACCGGCCGCGGGCAGTCGCGGAATGTCTCCATATAACGGCAATGGCGCCGGCAACTTGAGCGCCGCCCAATCCTGACTTGCGGCTGGGATTTGCGGATTGGAAGGTGTTTTGCCGGGCACCGGCACGAGCCGATCACGGTCCGCAGCGAATCATCGGCAAGTCCAAGCTGACATAATCCAGCTTTGGGGCCGACGGCGTGCCTGGCGCAAACCCTCAGTCGAGCGGCCAGGGCATCGCCTTGGGCAATGTGATGGCGGCCGAGGTGTCGGCAGTGCGCCTAGGCACCGGCGTGTCGACGACGCGCCACCATGGCTGTGCGCTTGGGGCGCGGGTGGGCTCGACCGGTTCGCCAAGCCGGGGCATCACAAGCTGCGCTCCCGCCTTCGGCCCCAGCTCCAGCAACACTTCCGCAGGCTGATCCCAGGCATGCATCGCCAGGCTGAACGTGCCCCAATGGATCGGCAGGAAAGGCCCGCCGCCCAGCAGCGCCAGCGCATCGAGTGCGTGAACGGGTCCCAGGTGCATGTCGCCCCAGGAAGGATGGAAGCCGCCGACCTCGAGCATCACGAGGTCGAACGGACCGAGCCGTTCGCGGATGGTGGTGTATTCGGTCGTCAGCCCGGTATCGCCGCTGAAGAACACCGCGTGCCGCGGCGAGCGCATGACGAGCGACGACCACAGCGTCGCATTGCGATTCTTCAGGCCGCGACCGGAGAAGTGCTGCGAAGGCGTGGCGGTCACCGTGAGCCCGGTATTCGGCAACCGGTGCGATTCCCACCAGTCGAGCTCAACGATGCACTCGGGCCGCACGCCCCAGAATTCCAGGTGTGCACCGACGCCGAGGGAGGTCACGAACGGCACATCGCGCCCGGCCAGCGCGCGGATCGTCGGGTAATCGAGATGATCGTAATGGTCGTGGGATACCAGCACCAGGTCCACTGGCGGCAGCGCGCGCAGCGCCACCGGCACGGGCTGGAAGCGCTTGGGTCCGGCGAGCTGAGAAGGCGATGCGCGCTTTCCCCACACCGGATCGGTCAGCACACGCAGGCCGTCGATCTCGATCAGCAGCGTGGAATGACCGAGCCAGGTGACCCGCAGCCCGCTGCCGGGCGAGCGCGACCAGGTATCGAGCGGGTTCATCGATGGCAATGATTGCGGCGGCACGCGCCGCTCGCCGCCGCAGATGAACTCGCTGAGCGTCGGCATCGATGCAGTCGGGTCGCGCAGGCCCGGCAGGATCGGGTGCAGGTTGCGAAACTGCTCGCCCGCCCAGCGCGGGGACGCCCTGATGCGTTCCAGCCGCGCGCCTTGCGCATTTCTGCCCAGCGATTTCATGTGGCGATCTCCATGCAAATGTCTCGTGCCGTGGTCGTGCGAGGCGGCGTGCAACATTCTGCTACAGCAGCGTAGACTAGCGTCGAAATTCGACCAGGGGATCGGACCGCGCGGTGACCGTCCGACCGAACTACCCGCGACCATCCATCCACGCAGTGCTGGGCCGCGCAGTGCTGGCGGCGCTGGTCATCGCCTGGCTGCCGGCGGCCGCAGCACCGCCGGGCGCGCCGCGGGACAGCGCCTATCCGCCGCCACCGCAGCGGCTGTTCAGCGACCTGTTCGTCGCGGTGCAATCCGCGGCGATCTACCCTGATGGCAAGACCTTCCCCGACGCGGTGCCGGATGCGCCGCCGGATGAAATCCTGGCGCAATACCGTGCCGCACGCCCGGCGTCGCCGCAGGCGCTCAAGCGCTTTACCGACGCGCATTTCGCGCTGCCGCTACAGGCCGACACGCCGCCCTCGCCACCCGGGCAGGTCCCGATCGCGGACCACATCGACGGCCTGTGGAATACCTTGACTCGAAGCACCAGCAGCGCGCCCGCCTTTGCCTCGCTGTTGCCGCTTCCTGCGCCGTACGTGGTCCCGGGCGGGCGCTTCCGTGAGATCTACTACTGGGATTCGTATTTCACGATGCTCGGTCTGGATCAGAGCGGTCGCCGCGATCTGGTGCAGGACATGGTGCGCGATTTCGCCTATCTGGTCGACCACTACGGTCACGTCCCGAACGGCACGCGCAGCTATTACCTGAGCCGCTCGCAGCCGCCGTTCTTCTACACGATGGTCGGGCTGCTGTCAGCTGATGATCCAGCCGCTGCGTACGCGCGCTATCTGCCGCAGCTCCGGCGCGAATACGCATTCTGGATGGAAGGCTCGGATGCTGTTCGCCGCGGCCGCGCTCAACGGCGCGTTGTGGCACTGGCGGACGGGTCGATCCTGAATCGCTACTGGGACGATTGCGATACGCCGCGCGATGAGTCGTATCGCGAGGACAGCGAACTTTCGCTCCGCGCGGCCCGCCCGGCGCGCCAGTTGTATCGCGATATACGCGCCGCCGCGGAAAGCGGCTGGGACTTCAGCTCGCGCTGGTTTGCCGATGCCAGCACGCGGGCGACAATCGATACCACCGACATCGTGCCGGTGGATCTGAACAGCCTGCTGTACGGGCTTGAGAATGCGATTCACGACGGCTGCCAGCGCCAGGCCGACGAGGCCTGTGCCAGGTTGTTTGAGAGGCGCGCAGCGGCGCGGCGAGCGGCCATCGATCGGTATCTGTGGGACGCATCCAGCGGCGCGTATCTCGATTACCATTGGCCACAGCACCGGCGACTGCCGCATATTTCCGCAGCCACGCTCTATCCATTGTTCGTCGCACTTGCCTCCCAGGCCCAGGCCGTCGCCGTCGCGGCCAGCGCCGGCACGCAGCTGCTCAAGCCCGGCGGCATCGTCACGACGACACTTACGACCGGTCAGCAGTGGGACGCACCCAACGGCTGGGCGCCGTTGCAATGGATCGCGATCGCGGGCTTGCGGCGCTACCGGCAGGACGCGCTCGCCGAGACGATCGCCTGCCGCTGGATGAGCATCGTCAATGCCGTCTACCGCGACAACGGCAAACTGGTGGAGAAATACAATGTGATCGATATCGGTCGCCGCGGCGGTGGCGGCGAGTATCCGCTGCAGGATGGTTTCGGCTGGACCAACGGTGTGATGCGAAAGCTCATGGCGCTCTATCCGGCCGATGCCGATTACACCGATGCCGGTGCGTGTCCGGCCGGCTGATGCCGGCAATCGGAGCTGTGGTAGCCAATTGCATCCTTCAGCTGTCGGCAAGCTCAAGCATCAAATCCGCCGGATATGAGCTGAGCTCGCTGGCTTTCATTTCCTAAGCCTGATCTCCAACCCGGTGAGGCTCTCGCTAAAGTCGGTATTCGCCGATCCGAAGCCTGCACCCGCCACCAGCTGCAGCAGTTCTTCCCTGGTGTAGGCGCGTTTGATCAGAACGTAGCGGAATATCCACCGCGTCAGAACGGCGTTGATACGGCTGAGACCCATCTGCGCCACTGCCTGACGTATCGACCCAGCGGATACGTCCTTGCGCAGATCGATGATCAAGGCTTGGCCGCCGGGCCTGAGCACCCGGCGTATCTCGCGCAATGCGTGCTGCGGCTGTGCAAAATTCTTGAACGCTGCGCGGCAGAAGATGAAGTCGAAGCTGTCGGTCTCGAACGGCATGGCGGCAGCGTTGCCGAGGCGAAAGTCCACCTCTACCCCCTGTTCGCGCGCCTTGTCGTGCGCGATGCCGACGAAGCTACGGCTGATGTCCAGCCCCGTCACCCGATAGGGGCCGAGTTTTGCCAGTTCGATGGCGAAATAACCCGGTCCCGGCGCCAGATCGAGCACGCTGGCCCGCTGTTCCAGCCGAGGTGCGATACTGCGCGCGAGGACTCTATACTCTTCCAGCGACTTGCCGACGATGCCGGAATACCAGGTGGCAATGAAGCCCTCCATGCCGATGCCTCGATAAGCCTTGACCGCGGCAGTGCTCATGGGCATTTACCTCATTTTATAAGATGCTTATAAAATATGCTAAAACCAAAGACCGCGTCAAGGCCGGCTGAAGCCGCGCTGTTCGAGTCGCTCGGCATCGAAGTGCGCCGCTTCATTGCCGGGGCGATCCTTTTCAACCAGAAGGTCGCGGAGCAGCTGGGAATGAACGCCACCGACATGCAATGCCTGCATATGCTGTTGCTGAACGGCTCGGCGATGCGGCCGAGCGAGCTCGGCCGGTGCTGCGGCTTGAGCAGCGGAGGCGTGACCGTGGTTCTGGACCGGCTGGAGAAAGCCGGCTACATCCGCCGCGAGGACAATCCTGAGGACCGGCGCAGCGTGATCGTGCGCCCCGTGCTGGGGCCGATTCGCAAACTGGAGGCCATCTACCGCTCCAAAGGCGAAGGGCTGGCGCGGGTGATGGCGCACTATCAGGCAGGCGAACTGAAATTGATCCTGGAGTTCTTCAGGAGAGCCAACACGACAGCCGAAGCCTGAACACGACGCCAGGCGTTGGCTGGAGCGTGGCCGGAGCTCGGGTCATAGTGATCGTATACGCTCCGCGCCTTCGCTGACACCTGCCGGTAATTTGCGCGACAGCAGAAACTCGAGGATGAGCCGGCTCGCGTCCGGTCCCGCCGGGTCAGAAAACATGTGACGCGCGTCGCCACCGCTCCATGCATGTCCAAGGCCCTCGATCAGGATTCGACGGAGCAGTACCATCGAGTCAAAGGTCATATCCTGCTGGCGATAACGGCGGCCTCCGCTATCGATCGATCGCTCGTTACGCATTGTCGGCGGATCGCTCTCTGGATGCAGACGCTGAGCCAGCAGGCGCGTCTGCTCGATCATCTGTTCCGCGTTGACGGGATTTACCGTTTGATCATCGGTACCGTGAATGATCAAAGTAGGAACCAGCCGTGAGCCAGCAGGCAGATGGCTGGCGATCTGTTGTGTGATCTGATCCAGCGATGCGCTTGATCCGCGACGCATCACCTGAACCGCCTGCAGCGACGTGGTCGCGGCGTGAAACATCACGCCGGAGTGAATCGCGCAGGCAGCAAATAAATTCCTGCCACGCGTCGCGCACAGGACGGCGGCCATCGCTCCACCGGCAGATAAGCCGGCAACATACACGCGCGCCGCATTGATCGGATAATGATCGATGACGTGCAGCAGTGTCTGTACGATCAGAGCCGCCTCGCCATCGCCGACGAGACACTTGGGTTCAAACCAGTTCCAGCAACGCAAAGAGTTGAATTTCCTGGACTGTTCAGGATAGAGCACCGCACAGTGCCGAGCTCCAGCTTCCGTGTTCATCCGGGTGACTTCGGCGAACTCGACTGCCGTTTGGCGGCAACCGTGAAGCATCAGGAGCAAGGGCAGCCGCTCGGTGTCAAGGATGCCGGCCGGCAGGTACAGCCGGTAGGGCAGGTCGCGCTGCCCTGCGACGAGCGAACTACCGGCGCGCGGTTCATGAAAAACGGCCGCCAGCCATTGACCGCTCGCTCCGGCATCGGCGCTGGCCCGACGCCGTAACAATGCTCGTCGGACCCAGTTGTAGAGCCGTGTCAGCAAGTGGTCCCTGATATTGCGGTAGTGTTCAACTGTCGGGTGAAGCTGGGTGGCGAGAAGCGGCGTATCACGATTATCAACATCACGGGCGCTGCAGGGTTCTGATGCAGCACCTTGGGCGTTGCTCGCATCAGCGGCCGGTCATAGCGCCGGGCTCTCCGGGGTGCCGCCAGCGCCGAGCGGCGCCTGAGCCGTGGGTAGAACTGCGGCTTGCACGGCCTGCGAGACACGCTCATGCAGTGAAGGCTCGAGCGAGTCGGGTAACAGCTGCCCGGGGGGCGCGGCGTTGGCCAGAGCGCATGCGGCGGCGACCAGCATGGCATCAGTGAATCCGAGCGCCCGCGCGCGCAGCGCCGCATCGAACAGTCCCGGGAAACACAGCACATTGTTGATGCTCTTGCCGTCAGCGGCGATGGCCGCGCCCGCCGCCAACGCGACGGTTGGATCGATCTCGGGGTCGGGATTGGACAGTGCAAAGATAATCTGGCCCGGTCGAATCCACTCTGGGGCAATCAAGTCTTTCGCGCCGGTAGTGCAGATGACCGCATCGGCACGAGCAAGAATTCCCTCGAGGCTGTCGCGACTACCGTGCATCTGCGCCAGACGGTCCATGGCTTCCGCGCGCAGGTCCGTGCCTATCAACTGCTTCACGCCGTGCGCCTGCAGTAGGCGCGCGATGCCCAGACCGGCCGCGCCGAGCCCGATGACACCGACTGTCAGAGAATCGAGCCTCGCGCCGGTCTGCCGCGTGGCGTTCATCAGCGCTGCAAGAACCACAACGGCCGTCGCGTGTTGATCGTCGTGCAAAACCGGCATCGACAACCGTGCGCGCAGCTTCTGCTCGATCTCAAAGCATCGCGGTGCACTGATGTCCTCGAGCAGGATCGCCCCAAAAGAGGGGGCGATCGAGCACACGACATCGACGAAGTGATCGACCGTGCCACTCTCGATCAGGATCGGTATGGCGCTGATTCCGACCAGAGCGGCAAACAGGGCCGCCTTCCCCTCCATGACCGGTAGGCCGGCCCGCGGGCCGATATTACCCAGGCCCAGAATGGCTGAGCCGTCCGTCACGATTGCCACGGCGCGGCCGAGGTAGGTGAAGTTGAACACCTCCTCCGGCGCTGCCTGGATCGCCAGACAAACGCGCGCCACACCGGGGGTATAGATGTCGCGAAGAATTTGCTGGGTCGAGATCGCCACACGCGAGTGCATCTCGATCTTGCCACCGCGGTGACGATCAAAGACGCGATCCGACCAGCCGATGAAGCGCGCCGAAGGAAGCGCGTTCAACCGCTCAACCAGCCCGGCATGAGCCTGCGTATCGATCTCAACCGTGATTTCCCACAGCGTGCGGTCCTGGTCGCGCCGCACGCTACTCACGTGCTCGAGCACCAGCCCCCGGTCCGCGAGTACATTGAGCACGCTCGCCAGCGAGCCTGGTGAATGGGGTGTCTCGATCTGCAGAATCTCGGGAATCTTCACCTGCTTATGCGCCTTTGCCTGTCCGCCGCGCCGTGGCGTAGGCTTGACTTTGCTGTCGAAAGTAACGGTAGAGAAGGGGGGGACTATTTTTGCAGCACGTACTCGCCGGGCGCATCGGCGATCGGCGGGTAGCCGGTCGCGGCCGATCCAAGCGGCGGCGGCGCCAGCCGCGCCGGAGCGGAGTGCTGCGCGAGCCAGTGTTGCCATATCGGCCACCAGGAGCCGGCCTTGGGCTTCGTCGTCTCGAACCACACTTGTGGCGTGAGCGTTTCGCTGGCATTCAACCAGGTGCGGACGCGATGGCGCCGCCGCGGGTGCGCGGGTCCGCTGACGATGCCGGCATTGTGGCCGCCCGACGTGAGCACGAAAGTATAGTCAGTCGAGCGAGTCAATCCGCGAGTCTTATAAACCGACTGCCACGGCGCGACGTGATCGGTTTCCGTACCGACGACAAACATCGGTACCTTGATGGCGGCGAGATCGACCGGGCTGCCCTGCACCTGAAACTCGCCGCGCGCAAGCGCGTTGTTGAGGTACAGCTGGCGCAGGTATTCGGCGTGCATGCGGCACGGCATGCGCGTGCCGTCGGCGTTCCAGGCCATCAGGTCATTCGGTGATTCACGTTTGCCGCGCAGGTAAGTGTTGACGGCCGGAGTCCACAGCAGATCACGCGAACGCAACAGCGCGAATGCCGCGCCCATCTGCTCGCTCTTGAGCACGCCGGTGCGGTCCATGACTGCCTCCAGCATATCGAGCTGGCTCGGGCTAATGAAAACCGACAGCTCGCCGGGCTCGCTGAAATCCTGTTGTGCCGCGAGCAGCGTGACACTCGCCAGCCGCTGGTCACCGTCGGCGGCGAAGCGCGCTGCGGCGATCGATAGAAGTGTGCCGCCGATGCAGTAACCCACCGATTGAATTTTCTGGTCCGGTACGATGCGCGAGACGGCGTCGACTGTGGCCTGAATGCCGAGCCGCAAGTAGTCGTCCATACCGAAGCCGCGGTCGCTGGCGTTCGGATTCTTCCACGAGACGATAAACACCGTGTGACCCTGGGCGACCAGGTACTTCACCAGGGAATTGCTGGCTGACAGGTCGAGGATGTAGTACTTCATGATCCAGGCCGGGATGATCAGGATCGGCTCGGCGAACACCGTTTCGGTCGCGGGGGCATACTGGATCAATTCGACCAGCTCGTTGCGCATCACGACTTTACCGGCTGTTGCGGCGACATCGCGACCGACGACGAATTTTTCGGTGCCGGTTGCTCGCTTGCCGCCCAGGGAGCGGTTGATGTCCTCGAGCCAGTTGCTGAAGCCGCGCACCAGATTCTTGCCTGATTCGGCACGGGTGGTCTCGAGCAGCTCCGGGTTGGTGGCAAGATAGTTGGCCGGGGAGATAGCCTCCATGGCAGTGCGGGCCATGAAACCCAATGTGCGTTCATTCTCGGGGACGACGCCCGGTACGTTCGACCAGGCCTTCTGCCACCAGTCGACGTAGTTGCGGTAACTGCGTGCGTAGACGTTAAAGGGCCACTGCGCCCAGGCATCGCCGTGATAGCGATCATCGCCCTCGGCCGGTGAAAGCGGCTGGCCGGCGGCAGCGCGCAGCCCAAAACTCCAGTTGTCGACCGTCTTGTCGATCGCATCCTGCATGATCTGCAGCTGTTTGGGCGGTTCCTTGGCGAGATTCAGATACCAATCCCACCACGCGTTCACATAGACGTCAGGTGCCAACCCACCCGTGACTGACGCCAGCTGCGCACGCAAGGCACGCGCCAGCTCGGCCGCATCCTGAGGTTCTGGGGGCATGGCAACGTCGACGCTTGGCTTGGTCATGTGGTGCACGCTGCTTGTCGTTGGTCTGTTTGGCTGTTGCGATCTACTTACCAGCTGCAAGTATAAAGCCGCCAGCGGGGTGCCTCTCGGCGCCCCCGCCTTCTGCCTTGGATCCATCGCGAATCGGTGACCCGCGACCGGCAGCTAATAAAAGCGGCGCCATATGAGCGGCGCCGGTGTGCGGCGTCAGCCCACTTTCTTCCTGCTCAGTTCTGCGACTTTGGCTGTCGCATCGCTCACCACTTCGGTGAAGCCGGTCTGGGCCTCGGTCGCCATCGTGACAAACTCCTGCGCGCGTGCGCGAAGCTTCTCGCTGAGCGCTGTCGTGAGTTCCACTTGCTTGGACACGAACTCGGCTGGCGTCTGCGCGGTAAGGGCCGCCTTGGCCTGGGCCAGGCTCCACTCCAGGTAATCGCCGGCAACGGCGTACTGGTAGCGGCCTGCGCGATCGATGGCCTTGAGGCCTTCCTGCTGGCCCTTCAGGGCCGGCGCGAACGCGTTACGGTAGGTTTCGAAAATGGCCTTGGGATCAAAAGTTGAGTCGTTCATATTGGCTCCTGGGTGGGGGGTGTTGCTACGAGGCCCAAGTATAGCCCTATTTGTATGCACTGCAAGAAGAATTATAAGAACGTGGTCGAGATTGCAGGCTGTATTCTATATCAATGATTTTATTAAAAAAAATTACTCATAAAGATTATGCATGCCACCGCGTCGCACCAATAAATTTGCAATGCAAGATAAACTCCAAGCGGCATTCGGCGCCCGCAGACGTCCAACAGCGTGATTCGGGCTGGCCTCAAAACCGGGCCATGCGAGGCGCCGGTGATGAGGCAGGGCGGCTAAGCCTTCACAGTCGCAAGCCCCCGTCCACTTCGAGGCAGCGGCCGGTAAAGAAATCGTTCTCGAATATAAACAGCACCGCGTGAGCGATTTCCTCGGGTTGCCCCAGGCGCTTCAACGGCACCGGCGCCGTGAGCTTTTCCAGCACTTCCGGACGCATTGAGGCCAGGATCTCGGTGTGCGTAAAGCCGGGTGCAATCGAACCGACCCGGATGCCGTAGCGCGCAAGTTCCTTCGCCCAGACTACGCTCAACGATTCAACCCCGGCCTTGGCGGCACTGTAGTTGCTTTGCCCGGCATTGCCGACGCGAGAAATGCTGGAAATATTGACGATCACGCCGCCGTTGCCGAGCGCGATCATGTGCGCCGCAGCCTCACGCGCACACAGGAATACACCGCTGAGATTCACGTCGATGACCGCGCGCCATTGATCCATCGTCATGCGCCCGACCACGGCGCCGTCTTTCACTTTCACCAGCAAGGCATCGCGCACGATCCCGGCATTGTTGACCAGTGCGTCCAAGCGGCCGAAGTCGGCCGCGACGCGCGTCATGGCGGCGCAAACCTCGCCTTCGTCGGCGACGTTCACGCGGTAGCAGCGCGCCTGCACCCCCTCGGCCGCGCATAGCCCGGCGGTCTCTTCCAGCTCGGCCGCATTCAGATCGAAAAGAGCAATATCTGCACCGTGACCAGCCAGTTGCAAGGCTATCGCTCGTCCGATGCCGCGCGCCGCGCCAGTCACGACAACTGTTTTCTTACGAACATCCATGCTGCGTCACTTTCCCTTCCTGGCGTCATTCGGTGTCTTGCTGTCGTCCTGGTCCTCTGCCTTGGAGGTATCGGCACCGCGGCCGCTAAAGGCGTTGCGTGACGCTGCCTGCATTTGTTCCCACAGCTCCATGTTCTTGCGTGCCAGTTCGGTCAACGGTGCAAACGGGGTCTGTAATGCCTTGGCCATTTCGGTCTGCATCGTCTCCTGCTGGCGTAGCATCGTGGTAAAGGCTTGTTCGAGATAGCCGCTGAGCAGCGCTTGCATCGGGCGGCCATAGAAGCGGATGATCAGTTCGAGCAATTCCGAGCCTAAGACTGGCGATCCGAACTGCTCCTGCTCGGCGATGATCTGCAATAGCACCGAGCGCGTCAGGTCCTCGCCCGACTTGTCGTCGACCACCTTGATCCGCTCGCCGGCCACAATCAGCTGGCGCAGGTCTTCGAGTGTCACGTGGCGGCTGCCGACGCTATCGTAGAGGCGGCGATTTGAGTATTTTCGTATGAGGCGTTCTTGCTGCATCGTCCTAACCAGATTGCGTCCGCATCCTAGACAAAGCTTTCGCATTGCACAACAAGGAAAGTAGAATGTCCTATGCCTGTGCCCCCTTATATGGCGATTACTGCAAAAAAAACAATGTCTTATGTCTCACTAATCACAGTTTTAGACCGGCACATCGCCAAGTGATTGTATTTTGCAGCGCATACGGGGAGCCGCACCGTGGATCATGATCTGTGGCGACAGTGGCAGGCGTTGCTGGCGCTTTGGGTGCCTGGCCGCCCAGACTCGCAAGCCGGCTTTGGGCGCGATGCTGCGTTCGGATTTACTCCAATCAGGGATGTGGCCGAGCGCTTCACGGCCGCGGCGCGCAGCTTTCTCGACGGCGCGGCCAATGCATCGGCGCCGGCGGCCGGGGAGGCGGCGCTGGCCTTCAGTGACTTTTTGCGTGAGCAGTTCGCCGATTTTCACTTGCCGGGGAGCCCGGGCTTTGGCGCCGGCAACGGCTCACGGTCGGCGTTCACGGGCGACTCGCCAGCATTAGGACCCACCCGCGAACATCAGCAGCGGTGGCAGCGCATGGCCGACGCTTCGCGGCGTATCGCTGATGCGCAGCATCGGCTGCAACGCCTGTGGTCCGACGCGCTGCGCGAAGCTGCCGCAGCCTTTACGGCACGGCTTGTGCCGCCGCAGCCTACCGCAGTCAGCGCCCAGGCACTGCGCCAGCTGTATGACAGCTGGATCGACTGCGCCGAAGACGCCTACGCTCGCATGGCCCACGGCGACGCCTTCTGCAACTCGCTGGCCGACTATGTGAATGCGAGCAGCCAATGGCGCCAGGAACTTCAGGCCAGCATCGAACACTGGGCGAAGCTGCTCGACCTTCCCACGCGCAGCGAAATCAATACGCTGACGCAGCGCCTGAGAGGCGTGGAGGAGCTGCTACGTTCGGCGCGCGAGCAACGCAAGCCGCGCGTAAAGGCGAGCCGGGTTCGCCCCGCGCGCCGCAAGCTGCGCTCGCGCCGCAAGGCAAGACCATGACGGTCGCGAGCGTCGACCAAGCGCCGGCGGCGGGGAGCGATCGCGCTGCCGGTTGCTCGCAGAAGGAGCTGGTGTGGCAGTCGGGAAAGCTCCGGCTGTATCGCTACCGGCCTATTGCGCGGCCGACCCGCGGCGTGCCGCTGCTGGTCGTCTATGCGCTGGTTAACCGACCGTACATGATGGATCTGCAGGAGGATCGATCGCTGATCCGCGGGCTGTTGGCTGAGGGCCTGGACGTTTATCTGATCGACTGGGGCTACCCTGACGGGGCGGACCGGTTCACCACGCTCGCCGACTACATCGACCAGCATCTCGCTGGCTGCGTGCAGCAGGTCCTGAAGACGCGTCGGCTGCGCGCTGTCAATTTGCTCGGGGTCTGTCAGGGCGGGGTGCTCAGCTTGTGCTTTTCCGCGCTCCATCCGCAGCTGGTGCGAAATCTGATCACCATGGTCACGCCAGTGGACTTCCATACCCCCGCGGACCTGCTGTCTAAGTGGGTCAGTAAGATCGATGTTGCGGCCTGGGTGAATGACGGCAACGTCTCGGGCGATGCGCTAAATCAGCTGTTTTTATCGCTGATGCCGTTTCGGCTCACGCAGCAGAAGTATGTGGATCTGCTGGCGGGGAGCCCGGATCGGGCGCGTATCGAGAATTTCATGCGCGTTGAGCAATGGATTTTCGACAGCCCGGACCAAGCGGGCGCTGCGTTCCTGGAGTTTGTCACCTGGTTCTACCAGGAGAACCGCCTGGCGCAAAACCGGCTTGAAATCGCCGGTCGCAAGGTCGATCTGCGCGCCTTACGGCTACCGATGTTGAATCTGATCGGCAAGCGCGACCATCTGGTCCCCCCGGCCGCCTCGGCAGCCCTGCAACGGCTGGTGGGCAGCAGCGACTATACGATGCTCGAGTTTGATCTCGGACACATCGGCATGTACATCAGTGCGCGGGCGCAACGCGAGGTGCCGGCGGCAATAGCCAACTGGCTTGCTGCGCGCTGAAATTCCGGGTGTACAGCAACAGCGTCGCCGCCGGGTCGAGCGCCATGCGGGCCAGACCGATGTCGGCTGTTCGGTAGCGAACCGACGAGCGCTTTGGAATGGTCTATAGATGGAATGTCGATAAAGCGTGACGCGGCTGATCAGGGGTACTTCTAGTGTGCTGCAGAACAACAGGCGTGCAGCCTGGCAGCACCCGCTTAAGGGCATGAGACGGTCGCAGGCGCAACGCCCCGAACCCGAAGGAGAGCAGTTATGAGTGCCAAGAGTTCCGCCCTGCCGCGTGAGAAAACCAGTTCAATCGCTGCAGGTCCCATGAATCAGAGCGCATCGTTCACCGCGCACCTCAAGTCGATTCAGCGCACGATTCCCCTGCATGGCCGCTATGAGAATTTCATCGGTGGTGGCTGGGTCGCGCCGGTCAACGGTGCCTACTTTGACAACATTTCACCCACCACCGGCCAGATCATCTGTCAGATAGCCCGATCCCAGGCCGAGGATGTCGAGCTGGCGATCGACGCCGCGCACGCGGCGGCGGACAAGTGGGGGCGCACGTCCGCGACGGATCGGGCCCGGGTACTCAATCGCATTGCAGATCGCATGGAGGAGTATTTGCCCTTCCTCGCGGCGGTGGAGACCTACGATAATGGCAAGCCGATTCGCGAGACGAATCTCGCCGATATGCCGCTGGCGGTGGATCATTTCCGTTACTTTGCCGGCTGCATACGCGCTCAGGAGGGGTCACTCGGAGAACTCGACGATGACACGGTGGCCTATCATTTTCACGAACCACTGGGGGTTGTCGGGCAGATCATTCCCTGGAATTTTCCGATCCTCATGGCAGTCTGGAAATTGGCACCGGCGCTGGCCGCCGGCAACTGCGTGGTCCTCAAGCCCGCCGAGCAGACACCGCTGTGCATCATGGTGCTGATGGAACTCATCCAGGACTTGCTCCCACCCGGCGTGCTCAATGTTGTTAACGGCTTCGGGATTGAGGCCGGCAAGCCGCTCGCTTCGAGTGCGCGGATCGCCAAGATCGCCTTTACCGGGGAAACCACCACTGGCCGACTGATCATGCAGTATGCGTCGCAAAACATCATTCCCGTGACGCTGGAGCTCGGTGGCAAGTCGCCGAATATCTTTCTCGCGGACGTTCTTCGGGAAGATGACGACTTCGTCGACAAGGCGCTGGAAGGCTTTGCAATGTTCGCCCTGAACCAGGGTGAAGTGTGTACCTGTCCGTCACGGGCACTGGTGCAGCGCTCGATCTACGAGCGCTTCATGGAAAAGGCGATCAAGCGCGTGGAGAGCATCCGCCAGGGTGATCCGTTCGAAATGAGCACCCAGATCGGCGCCCAGGCGTCCAACGATCAGTTTGAAAAGGTACTCTCTTATATTGACATCGGTAAGAAGGAAGGCGCGAAGGTTCTGACCGGCGGTAGCGCGACCAAATTGGCCGGCGAGCTGGCCGGGGGCTATTACATCAAGCCCACGGTGTTGGAAGGCCATAACAAGATGCGCGTCTTCCAGGAGGAAATCTTCGGCCCGGTAGTGTCGGTGACCAGCTTCGATACCCCGGAACAGGCGCTGGAGATCGCGAACGATACGCTGTACGGCCTGGGGGCCGGCGTGTGGACCCGCGATCTGAACTTAGCGTACCGTTTTGGCCGCGGTATCAAAGCCGGGCGCGTATGGACCAACTGCTATCATGCCTATCCGGCGCACGCAGCGTTCGGCGGCTACAAGAAGTCGGGCATCGGCCGTGAGACGCACAAGATGATGTTGGATCATTATCAACAGACCAAGAATATGCTGGTCAGCTACAGCACTAAGGCGCTGGGCTTCTTCTAAGCCGGCCGCACGCGCGGGAGGGCGCGCAGCGCGGACAGGTCAGATCACCAGGACTTGTCCGCTCTGGGCGCCTACCGGGGAATAAGGAACTGCAATTTGACCAAGATTGCCTCACTCAATCCAGCTCGCGTGACCGCAACGGTTGCGGCCGGCGCGCTGATCAGACAGCTTAAGAAGGAGCACGGTCAGATCATGTTCCATTTGTCAGGCGGCTGCTGCGATGGCAGCGCACCGATGTGCTTTCAAGTGGGGGAATTCAAGCTGGGTGACATCGATGAGAAGGTGGGCGAGATTGTTGGCTGCGAGTTTTGGATGGATCGGGAACAACTGCGCCGCTGGGCCCACACGCGCTGGACGGTGGACGTGGTACCTGGGCGGGGAGCCAGCTTTTCACTCGAGGCCCCACTGAACCTGCGCTTTCTGATCCGCTCGTCATTGCGCGAGCTGACCACGGGCATCGACACAGCACACGAGGCGCCGGGCGAGTAAGCCCGCCGCAGACAGGTGTTCCGGTGCGTTACCTACCTTGAGACAGATTAAACCACGCCATGAGCCAAAAAATCTATCCGATTCCCGAGAGCTTTGCCGCCGCGGCACATATCAGGCGCGCCGACTACCAGCGCATGTACGCCGAGTCCGTTGAAGATCCGGATCGCTTTTGGACGCGCATCGCGCAGCGCATCGATTGGATCCAGCAGTTCTCGGCGGTCAAAGACGCCAGCTTTGCCGAAGAGAGTTTTCGCATTCGCTGGTTCTATGACGGAAAGCTCAACGTCGCCAGCAACTGCCTGGATCGTCATCTGGAAACTCGCGGCGATAAAACCGCGATAATCTGGGAGGGAGACGACCCGGAACGTTCCGAATACATCAGCTACCGGCAGCTCTACCAACGTGTCTGTCAGTGCGCGAATGCATTGAAGTCCCTGGGGGTCGAAAAAGGCGATCGCGTCACGATTTACCTGCCCATGATTCCGGAGATCGCCATTGCAATGCTCGCATGCGCACGGATCGGAGCGATTCATTCGGTCGTGTTCGGCGGCTTCTCATCCGAGGCCCTGGGCAGCCGAATTGCGGATTGCGATTCGGCGGTTGTCATCACCGCCGATGAGGGGGTTCGCGGTGGCAAGCGTATTCCGTTGAAGGACAACGTCGACGGGGCGCTGAGCATCAAAGGTACCGAGTGCGTCAAGCACGTACTGGTCGTGCGGCGCACCGGTACGTCTGTCCCCATGTACAGTCCGCGTGATCATTGGTACGACGAGGTCGTGCTGCACCAGGCCATGACGTGTCCAGCGGTGGCGCTGGACGCAGAAGATCCACTCTTCATTCTCTACACCTCCGGATCGACAGGTCAGCCCAAGGGCGTGCTGCATACCAGTGGCGGGTACCTGGTGTACGCCGCGTTCACGCATGAGAGCGTATTTGATCTACGCGAAGCGGATATTTACTGGGCTACAGCAGATATCGGCTGGGTCACAGGACATAGTTATATTGTGTATGGGCCGCTTGCGAATGGTGCTACCACTGTCATGTTCGAGGGCGTCCCGAATTATCCTGATTCAGGCCGATTCTGGCAGATTGTCGATAAGCACAAAGTGACCATCTTGTATTCGTCGCCCACCGCAATTCGTTCGCTCATGCGTGAAGGCGAGGCACCGGTAAAGGCGTGGTCGCGCCGCAGTTTGCGGCTTCTGGGGTCAGTAGGTGAACCGATCAATCCAGAGGCATGGGAATGGTATCACCGCGTCGTTGGCGATGGCCGCTGTCCAATTGTCGACACCTGGTGGCAAACGGAGACCGGTGGGATCCTGATCAGCCCTTTGCCGGGAGCAGTTGACCTGAAACCGGGTTCGGCCACGGTGCCGTTCTTTGGCGTGCGCCCTGCCATCGTCGATAGTGATGGTCGAATCCTGCAGGGCGCCTGCGAGGGCAACCTCGTGTTGCTTGATAGCTGGCCTGGACAAATGCGTACCGTGTATGGCGAGCATCAGCGTTTTATCGACACCTACTTCAAGACCTTCCCCGGAATGTACTTCACCGGCGATGGCGCGCGCCGCGACACGGACGGCTACTACTGGATCACGGGTCGTGTGGACGATGTACTCAATGTGGCTGGTCACCGCCTGGGCACCGCAGAAATCGAAAGTGCCCTGGTAGCTCATCCTCAGGTGGCGGAGGCAGCCGTGGTGGGATTTCCACACAACATCAAAGGACAGGGCATTTACGTCTACGTCACCTTGATTGCCGGAGCCGAGCCCAGCGAGCCGTTACGCGTTGAGTTGCGTGATTGGGTGCGCAAGGAAATCAGCCCGATCGCGACGCCCGATATCATCCAGTGGGCGCCAGGCCTGCCGAAGACGCGCTCCGGCAAGATCATGCGGCGAATTCTTCGTAAGATCGCCGCCAACGAATACGATCAGCTCGGGGATATTTCAACGCTGGCCGATCCCAGCGTGGTCGAGCAGCTGGTCAAGGAGCGGGCGCACAAGTAGGGAGCAATGCTAGCCCCGCTGCTACTGCATGTGCTGGCCGCCATTGATCGCTATGTTCGCGCCGGTCACGAACGCGGCCTCTTCGCTCGCCAGGTAAGCCACGAGTCCGGCCACTTCTTCAGGTTTGCCGAGCCGACCAATTGGTATCTGCGGGATAATCTTGGCGTCGAGCACTTCTTTCGGGATCGCCGTGACCATTTTCGTGCCGATGTAGCCGGGTGAAATGGTGTTGACAGTCACGCCCTTGCGGGCCACTTCCAACGCCAGGGCTTTGGTGAAGCCGTGCATGCCTGCTTTGGCGGCTGAGTAATTGGTTTGCCCGAAGGCGCCTTTCTGGCCGTTGACCGATGAGATGTTGATGATCCGGCCCCAGCTGCGATCCACCATGCCATCGCAGACCTGCTTTGCCATGTTGAAGCACGAATCGAGGTTCGTGTGCATCACCGAGTCCCAGTTGATCTTGTCCATCTTTTTGAAAGTCATATCGCGGGTGATGCCAGCGTTATTCACCAGTACGTCCACCGGCCCGAGCTCCGCCACCAACTTGCGCACGCAGGCCTGACAGGATTCCCAGTCGGTCACATCGCAGGCGTAGGCGTGAAATTCAAATCCCTGCGCCTTCATCGTCTGCAGCCACTGCTGCGCCCTGGTGTTGCCCGGCGAATAGGTCGTGACGACGGTGTAGCCAAGCGCTGCCAGTTTGAAACATATCGCTTCACCGAGCCCACCCATGCCACCCGTGACAAGTGCAATTCTTTTTTTAGATACCATACAGCGCTCACTTCCCGAATATGGTTTGGTTCAGCTTGTTTAACACCCCGGTATCCTAACGTTCGATGGCAAGGGCCACGCCCATGCCACCACCAATGCACAGGCTGGCGAGACCTTTCTTCGCGTCGCGACGAATCATTTCGTACAGCAACGTGACCAGGATACGGCAGCCAGAGGCGCCGATGGGATGACCAATGGCAATAGCGCCCCCATTGACGTTGATCTTTGAGGTATCCCACCCCATTTGCCGATTAACCCCGATCGCCTGCGCGGCGAACGCCTCATTGATTTCCATCAGGTCAAGTTCCTGATGCGTCCAGCCCGCCTTCTTAAGACACAGCTGGCTGGCTGGTACTGGCCCCATGCCCATGATCTTCGGATCGACGCCTGCAGATGAATAGGCCTTGATCCGGGCTAGCGGCTTCAGTCCCAGTTCATCGGCTTTGCGCGCCGACATCATCATGACCGCGGCGGCGCCATCATTGAGACCCGAGGCATTTCCGGCGGTAACCGTGCCCTCCTTACTGAAAGCAGGCTTGAGTTCCCCTAGCGCCTGCGCCGTGGTACCTGGACGAATATACTCGTCCGTGTCAAAGAGTGTGGTGCCCTTCTTGCTGGTAATTTCTACAGGCACAATCTCTGCCTTGAATCTGCCGGCCTTTTGCGCGGCTTCAGCCTTCTGTTGCGATGCGGCCGCAAATTCATCCTGCTCACGTCGGGAGATGCTGTATTTCGTCGCCACATTTTCGGCCGTCGTACCCATATGATAGTTGTTGTAGGCGTCCCAGAGTCCATCGATGATCATGCTATCGACGAGTTTGGCATCGCCCATGCGAAAGCCATCCCGGGACCCTGGCAATACATGCGGCGACGCACTCATGTTCTCCTGACCGCCGGCGATGACGATCTCAGCATCACCACACTTTATGGCCTGCGCCGCAAGATGCGTCGCCTTCAGACCACTGCCACATACCTTGCCGATCGTCATCGCCGGCACCATGTCGGGGATGCCAGCGCGGATCAGTGCCTGTCGGGCGCCGTTCTGGCCGATACCCGCTGTGAGCACCTGACCCATGATGACTTCAGAAATCTGCTCAGGCTTGACGCCGCTGCGAGCGAGCAGCGCCTTGATGACCTGCGCACCCAGATCGGAGGCGGGGATTTTCGCGATTGAGCCGTTGAATTTGCCCACCGCCGTTCGGAGTGCGGCCGTAATTACCACATCGTTCATAAGGTCTTCCTCCGTCCGGATAATTGAATTTGGGCCGCCGCCGCCCAAGCACTTTTACCTTTGCTGTGCATCGGCATTATAGGCCGACCCTCACAGGATGCTGGGGTCCTCGGTGCCCGACATCGCGCTTCTGCCAGTCGATGCCACGATCGTCAGCGTGCCGATCTGGCCCGGGATCATGGTCCAGCGCGGGTCTGGCTTTGGGTTGCAGCAGGAGCACGTCCGTGCACGAACGCGGATCAGATATGGTTTCGTGACAGCCTATGTTTGATAACGCACAGACATAAGTGCCGACGTGCGGCATCCTGATGTGCTAGACGCACAATGAACTTCAGCCTGCAGGCCTCTCACTGCAACTTAGCGCGGCATGTGGTCCCGGTATTCATTTGCCAAGAGGGTCATGATCATGAATGGAAATTTTACACGGCGCACTCTCGTGAAGGGCTGCCTCGTTGCAGGTGCGCTCGTTCCGGTTGCGGGACTCTTCAATAGCGTTGCTTATGGCGATTCCCCGGCACTGGATCCGAGCGAGCCGACCGCCAAGGCGCTCAATTACGCTACAAAATCTGCCAAGGCCGATGCCACTTGCGCGAACTGTTCGCAGTATCAAGGTAAGGCAGGAGACGCCACGGGTCCCTGCGCAATTTTCCCAGGCAAGAGCGTAGCGTCCGCCGGCTGGTGCAGTGGCTGGGTGAAGAAGGGAGCCACTTGAAGTAACACGTCTCGTCGGCAGCATTCTCAGCTCGCCACCGGAAGTGCTTTTCGGAAATGGTCGTGTAGGTGGCGCGCGTACAAGCGTGGGCGGCCACCGGCTCATTGAAGGCGTTCGCGTTTCGCCTCCGCGACCAGTGCCCAACGATTGGTGCCGTCTTTTCCGCCACGGCCACGCCGCGAGCCGGTACCTGGCTAAGGCACGACGTCGAACTTCAGATCGTCGAAGTTGTAGCGCGGTACCTGGATATAGCCGCCGTCCTGCTGCTTTTCCGGGACCTTGTGCACTTTGACATCATCCACGGTCATCTTGCCGCCGTGTTCATTGACCCAGAAGTCGATGTCATAGTACTGGTCGGTGGTACCGGCCTTGCGAAAGTCGGTGCACATGAAATAGCGGCCGTCCTGTTGCAGGCGCCGTACCGGCTGGTGCGTACCGATGAAATCCAGATCCACCTTCTCGCCGGTCTTGGAGTCCGTCAGTTCGACCGTGCCGTGGTGATCGCTACGGCGTTTGACGATGTCTTCTTCCACGGCTGACATGACTTCCCAGCCGCGCGTCTGTTCGGTCTTGCCGGGATGCTCCGACGCCGGGATCCACCACCAGGGAATCGGCTGCCGTGTCTGCAACATCCAGCCGGTGCCGTCGCGCTTGGGCGCCTTGTAGATGCGCGTGTCGACTATCTCAAGCTTCTTGTCGGCCGTCGGCTTGATCCAGAAATCAATCAGGTACTTCTTGGCCGCATCATCCTGGGCCGTAAATGCAACGTCGGGAAAGAAACCATAGCCGGCCAGCGTGCGGACAAAATCCACGTGATCGAATGTGAGCTTGAGGTGCTGACCGCTGACCGGATCGAAGAACGGGTAGGCACCGCCATTCTTCGAGGCGGAATCGGTGATGACGCCGGTGACGTAGGTCTGCACGTCGCCGCTCTCAAAGTGCTGCATGCGCTCGGTGTTGATATCCACCTGGCTGGCTGCGAGGAAGTTTCGGGCCCGTTCGATATTGCCCTGCGGGTTCTCCAGGAACTCTTTCCTGGCCTTCTCGCTGCCAAAGCAGTAGACCTTGCCGTCCGGCGCGGTCCACTTGATCGAACAATCGGTCGCCACGGACGACCCCTCCGCCAGTGCCATGGTGCACTGGCCGCCGAACTCGGGCTGGGCGGAGGAGGCGGGCAGGGGCGATTTTGCAGCCGGTGGCGACGCGGCGGCGAGGCTGACGGCAGCCGGTGAGAGCAGCGCCGTGGCCACGACCAATAAACAGACAACGGATTTCATACGCACCGGGCACCCTCCATCGCCGCAACACCCCCAGGGCCGCGGGTTGCGACCCCTGCACGTTGGCGGAGCAGCGCTTATACCCCCTGCCCGCGGCCCCGACAAGCTGGCCGCGGCGACACGCCCGGCGTCACGGCAGCGCATTGATCGGCGGGGCTTTTTTTCCGCCTGCGACGCTGCGCGACCGGATGATTGTCAGGGCTCGATCGGGCGGCCGCAGCGCGCCAGAACGGCGCGCAAGTCTCGCAACGCCGGGAACACCTCGTTGTTCCAGTCGGCTTGCTGCGTGTCGTAAGCCTGCTGTTCGCGCTCGACGATTTCCTTGTCTTCGCGAAAGATATTTTCGGTAAACCAGACCACAAAGGGCCACACCGCGTGAATCAGGCCCGGCACCGGCGGCTTCTTCACCGACAGGTAGCCGTAGGTGCGGTTGGTGCGCTGGGCAGCATCCAGCGGCGTATATCCCAGCCACACATCCAGTACCGGATCGTTTGTGTCCTTGATGTCGCGCCCGATCCAGACCCGCAAACTCTGACTCGGGTAGTCGGTGCGGATGCGCATGTGATCGGAGAAGTCTCTCTTTCCCTCGCCGCGCTTGCGCACCAGATCGACGATGACCTGCTCGCCCAAGGATGGTTTGCCGGCGGTACGGCTGAAACTGTATTCGACCTGCGCCCAGTCCTCGCCGTGCTTTCGTCCGATGCATTTGGCGCGGATTGAACCCATCTGCCTTCGATGCATAAACTGGTGGTTCATGTCGAACAGGTTCTCGTGCATGAAGGTGTAGTGGCAGGCCACCTCGCGATTCAGCCGTCGGGTCTTATAGTCCTTACGAGCGGAGGAGCCGAGGCTGACCGGCAAGCGGCTTTCCGCCAGTTCGGGATCGCCTGGGAAGACGAAAATAAGGCCCTGCACCTCGCGCGCGGGGTAACTCCTGACACCGTTGGGCAAGCGCTCCTTGCCGAGATAGGGGACATCGACGCACCTGCCGCTGCAGTCATATGTCCAGCCATGGTAGTGGCACTTGAGCTCATCGCCGCTCACCACGCCCAGGTGCAACGGCACTTGTCGATGAGCGCAGCGGTCCTCCAGGGCAAAGACTCGTCCGCTGCTACCGCGATACAGCACGATCGGTTGCCCAGCGAAGCGGCGCCCGAGTGTGCGCCCGGCCTTCAGTTCATGGGACCAGGCAAGCGGATACCAGTAATCCGGGTGCGCGCCGATGCGGCGCAGATCGAATGCGTTCGGCGAATTCGCCAGGCGCATGTTGATCAGGGTCGAACTATCCTCCGACATCACGCGCTCCGATGGGTATTCCAACGCGCCAGAGTAATGAAGCGACGTTCTCGGTACTTGGGCAGTTAGAAACGAGAGTCGCGGTCAGCCTCTAGTTCGCCTTACGCCAAAGCACTCTTGTCGAGATTCGTTTTTACTTCAGTGGATCGGGTGGGAACGCCCTTTTAGTCATCACGGTTACGGATTCACGAACTCTTGCTCGTCGATTTCCAAGGCCGATAGCCACACACGGCCGCAAGGTGCTGTAGGTGGTCGCCTACGAGCCGTTAGCCATAATTGGGCTCTTTATGTGGTGTTTTGGCTACACTCTCGGGCAAACACTAGAACCCGAAATGTGACCTGCGTCGCCATCTGCCTCTCGGTTATGTCATATAAAGGCTAATAATCAATCGCTTACGACGGAGCCATCAAACATATATTCAATTGACATAAGGGTCTGTGCAATTTACCTTAATGGGTAAGAACTACAGACCGCGACAGGGAAGAGCTTGGATAACAGGGACGCTCAGGGAGCCGCATTAATTGATGCGATCGAAGCCTTGCTTCGGCCGCTCATGCCGCTTTTTCGTAACTACGGCGTCACGCACCACGATCTATCGCAAACACTCGCACGTCTGTTTGTCTACGACACAGCTGAAATTCTGACGGAAGAAGGGCGCCCCGCTGCCTCGGCCCGGTTGGCGCTCATGACGGGACTTACACGTGGAGAAGTCGAGAAACACCTAACCGAGCGGAACGCGTCGACCAAGCGCCGCGCAATGAAAACGTCCGCGTTGATGACTCCGGCAGCAGTCTTGACGGCATGGAACACTGACACTCGATTCTCGACGCCGTACGGCGTTGCAGTCGATTTGTCACTAAGAGCGGACGGGCGACATCGTACTTTTACCGACCTCGTAATGGCCTCGTCTCCGGATTCGGACCCGGACGCTGTACTCGATCAATTACTCGCTGCCGGCTGTGTGGAAGTCCATGAGCAAGTATTTGTCCGCTGTACGAACCGTGCCTATATCCCGGCCGGCGTCAGCGTGGAGCGCATTTCCCGAATCGGCACGGTGCTTGGGGCCTTGGCGGCGACGTTGACGCATAACCTTCTTGAGGAATCGTCCGTCGGCTACCTCGAACGTTCAGTCCAGACAGATTTTCCAGTTTCCGATGATGGTCGGCGAGTGATTCGAGAATGGCTTGCGGTTGATGGCTCTCGGTTTCTCGAAACCTTGGATGCATGGATGACAGCAAGCAGGCCAGAGCTAGAAGCACCAAGCGGTCATCGTGTCGGTGTAGATATTTTTATGTATGACGCCGCAACCGATCCTCCGGTGACAGCCGGAGTTAAAGCGGCGGCGAATCAGTAAGGGGAACAAAATGACTAAGACCTCCACAACAATTAGATATTGTTTGTCGACTCTGCTAGCAGTGGGTTTTGTATCCGCGGTACAGGCAGAATCGGCGGATGGGGTCGCCGACGTAGTCGCTGTCGGACCTCTCGAACTTATCGAGGCGAACAGCGTGACAGTGCTCGCCCGCTCTTATCATGTCGATGACTCAGCGGGTCTCACGACAGGCGACAAAGTCGCTGTCCACGGAAATCTTCAGCCGGATGGGTCAGTTTCGAACGCCTGGGTTGAAACAGTCGGTACCTACGTCGCGGGTTCCGATAGCGTATTCGAGACCGGTGTCGTGACAAGCGTGAATGAGACGTTTGGCCGCCTCTCGATAGGTGACAGTAAGATTGATTACACCGCAGCGTTGTCTGAGGCGGGTTCCTCAGTTCCGGATAAGGGTGAGATCATCTCTGTGACAGGCATTCAGCCAGAGGTCGGGGGGGTAGTTATCGGCACTACCACTAGAGGCGGAACGACGGAAGTCGTCATGGCGATTGCGGGCGGTGGAACACGCGGCTTGGCAGGAATTACGGGCAGCAACCGGAGTGCCGGAATCACGGGTAGCAACCCGTCGAGTGCTGGTATCACGGGCAGCAACCGGAGTGCCGGAATCACGGGTAGCAACCCGTCGAGTGCTGGTATCACGGGCAGCAACCGGAGTGCCGGAATCACGGGTAGCAACAGTGCTACGGAGTGAATTACCGGCAGCAATCACGCGAGCGCTAGGATCCCTCGTCGTAATCGATTTACTCTGGGTATAGGCAAACAACGCTCGTTCGGCCGCGCAGGTATTGATTGATTGAGAGCACGGGAATCAACGCTCAGATTGAGCGGTCGAAAATATCCGAATCAAGATTTGAGCTAGATTACGAAGGGCCGGGATCCGGCCCTTTCATTTTATTAGTCCGCATTAGTGCTGTGTTGACGCCGTCGTCGACTCAAAATTCCTTGGCAACAATACATTGCGGTGAGATTGCAATGGGAGTGGCCGTTTTCGGCCGCATTGCCGCATTCGGGGCCAATTAAAGATATCTGGACGGTGCACCCGGGTCGCCGGCACTATTGGCGCTTTAATCCACGGGCGCGGTGGCATGAGATTGCAGGTAATGGTACCGAAGCTCCAGACAGCGATGATCGCAGCCGATCCCGCCGCCGTCGGCGCGAGGGCGGACGACGCATTATTCGTTGGGCATCGGCGCTGAGGTGCACAACTGCCAGTGGCGATCGAGCGCTATCAATTGCGCAATGATCAATGAGCCCCGCGTTATGAGCGCGCTGACGCGCGCGCCAACAATCAGAGAAAACGCACGGGGTAGGCTGCGGTGGCGATAAGGCTCTTCTGGTCCTGGCAATCAGAGTCGCCGGTTAGAATCGGGAGAATCTTCGTCCGCGACGCGCTGCAGGAGGCGATCGAGCAGCTCAAGCTCGGCGCTGATATCGATGAACCGGAGCGCGATACGACGAAGATCGATCACGATCCGGGACGCGTCTCAGGCGGCGGCGGCCTGGTGCGGGAAATCCTGAACGGGATCGATGCGGCTGCGGTTTTCGTCGCCGACGTGACCGCGGTTGGGAAGATCGGCACCGGCGTGGATATCCAGCCCGAGAGCGCGGGCAACAGACTGGTCAATTCCAACGTCGCGCTCGAGCTGGGCTACGCATCCCGTGCCCTGGGCGATCAGAGACTGGTTCTGGTGTTCAATTCCCACTATGGCTGGCAGGAGGATCTGCCGTTCGATGTGCGTAATCTGGCCGATGCCATTCCGTTCGTGCTGACACCCAACGCCGGCCGTCCCGAGATCGAGCTGGAAAGAAAGAAACTGACCGCCCGGCTGGTAAGCGCGATAGAACGCTGCATGCAGGAGCCCGAGCCGAGCGCGGAGCAGTCTTCCGCCACGCCGTCGACTTTCAGCAAGGCAGCGTATTTCCAGGCCGGTGAGGTGCTCGCCCAGACCAGCGAATCAAACGGTCGTAGCGCCTCGTATTCCTATTCGAGCGACACCTTCTGTTACCTGCGGATGATGCCGATGCCGAAGCTTGAGCGCCCTTTGGTCCTGGCCACGCTGTCGGATGTGGTTCACCGCGCGCCGCTGCTGAGTCGGCAACCGGGCGGCGCGCTGAGCGGCACCAATGCCTATGGCGCCATCGGCTTTGAGGTCGGGTCCCAGCCCGGGCGCGGTCGTGGGAAGCTGGTGGCATCGACGCAGCTGTTTGCCAGCGGTGAGATCTGGAGCCTGAGCGCGGCGCTGATTGCGCACGAACGCGGCGAGCGTCCGGCATGGATCAAGCTGCCGTTCCTGGCATCGGTGGTATTCGAGCGGGTGTACTACGACAACCTGCGTGCGCTGGTCGCCTTCGCGCAGGAATACCTGTCTTTGAGTCCCCCGTGGCAGGTCGAGTGCGGCCTGGCGGGCATCAAGGGGTTGCACGTCGGGTTGTCGCCGGACGATATCCGAGGCCCGGTGCGAAAGGCTGATGTCACCCTGCGGCGCACGCTCAAGGGCGAGGACGAGGCCGCGATGGACAAACTGCTGCTGGAGTTTTTCGTCCTGGTGCACGAGGCGATGGGGTCGGTGCGGCCCACGGCGCTGCATGGATTTCCGCCAGGCCGGCCGCGCTAGCGGGCGCGCACAGGGCGGCTGCGCAGCCGCACGACTGGCCAGATCGATGCGGATTTACTCGATTTTAATCACGTGTGTGTCCGTGTGTGTCTACCTCACCGCGGGTTAGACGCGTGAGCGGCAAGGCTCCCGGTTCGACGTCGGATGGCGATCGGCCAATGCGGCAAGCCCGGCATCCCCTGCGGGCCGGACAGCGTGCTGCCCGTCAGGCGCGGGCGAGCTCCTTGCGCAGCTCGTTGATCTCGGCGTCGATCTCTTTCAATCGCTTCATGGCGGTCGCATCGCCGAGTGTAGCCTCGCGTACCGCACGGCCTTGCGTGGCCTCGAGCGCCTGAATCCGGGCGTAGATCACGGCGCTGCGGCCTTCAGTGCCGCTCGCCGCCTTGACCTGCCAGCGCCGGCCGATGTCGTCCCATTCGTGATCGGCCGACGGTGCCGGCGGCCGGTAGGCGACGACCGCCCCGGTCGCCAGGTCCATGCGCTGGCGGCGATGATCGAATGCACCTTCCATGGCCAGCGTTCCGGCCGGCAGCCGGACGGCCAGCAGTCCGTCATCGTCACAGTGCAGGCGCTTACCGGTAAACAGGCCGGTGGCCGCTTCATACAGGCTGTAGGTCTTGATCATCGCTGACTCAGTTCGGCAGGCACATGGCATTGGGAATAGTTAACCGAAATCCGGCTTATGTATGCGACCGGGTTCACGCCATCGGGTTGATGCGCGCGCCACAGGTGCGGGCAGTGATACGGGTCACCCCCGCTGACAGGGGAACACGGGCGGCAACGGCTGGCCGCCTCCGGGCATGGCCGCGATGCCGGCTGGCCTTGTGGTCAAGGTCGCGGATAGGTGACCCGAAGGTGCCATCAAAAGCCGGGGGGCGTCTGCCCGGATACGTTCAACGCGCGCTCGAGTGCCAGTCCTACACGCGCAATCGTGCCTTCATCGAACAGCCGTCCGATCAGCGTTACCCCGTGCGGCACACGCCGCGGTGGATCGAACCGCGGCAGCGGATGGTCCGGGTCGGGTGCCCAGTCGCTGCGCGCCTCGGTGACTTCCACGAAGCCGGCGCGAAGTGTCAGCGATGGCAGTCCGGTAAAGTTGCCGATCGTGAGCATCTCATCGCGTAGCGACGGCACCAGCAGCAGGTCGACCTGCGACAGCAGTTTCTGCATCTCTTGTGCGACCGCCCGTCGCAGCCGATCGGCCTGAACAAAATCCACCGCCGAGATGAAGCGCGACTGTCGAAAGGTATTCGGCCACGCATCGGGGGTCTGTACCCGCAACTGATCGACCTGCCGGCTGAGCGTCAACTCCTCGAAGGCGGCTGCGGATTCGGCAAAAATAATGGCGTTCAAGGAGTCGTACGGCCAGTCGGGGATCGCGACCTTGACGGACTTCATCCCCAGGCGCTCGATCTGCTCCAGGGCAGCGCGATCGACTGGGGTGGCCGCGCTCGCGTTCATCCACTCCGGAAAGTAGCCGACCCGAAGACCCAGAACGCTGACGCCGGCGTCGAAATCGAGATGGCTCGGCACGCTCGCCAGATCGCCCGGGTCAGGGCCGGAGATGGCACGCAGCACCAGCATCGTATCCTCGACGCTGCGCGCCATCGGTCCGAGCTTGTCGAGCGACCAGGCCAGCGTCATCGCTCCGGTGCGCGCTACCCGACCGTAGGTCGGGCGCAGGCCGGTCACCCCGCAGCGCATGCTCGGGCCGACGATACTGCCTTCGGTCTCGCTGCCGATGGCGAAGCCGACCAGCCCGGCCGCAGTGGCCGCGCCCGGTCCCGCGCTCGAGCCCGAGGCTCCCTCTTCCAGCAGCCAGGGGTTCATGGTCTGGCCGCCGAACCAGATGTCATTCAACGCCAGTGCGCCGAGACTGAGCTTGGCGATGAGAACCGCGCCGGCCTCGTGCAGGCGGTGCACCACCGCGGCATCCGTGCCTGGCACCCGGTCCTTATACGGCTCCGCGCCGTAGGTGGTGCGAATCCCTGCGGTGTCGAGAAGATCCTTGCCGCCCCACGGAATGCCGTGCAGTGCCCCGCGGTATTTCCCCGCGGCAATTTCCCGATCCGCGCGGGTCGCCTGCTGCAGGGCGAGCTCAGAGGTGAGCGTGACGACGCAGCGTAGCTTTGCGTCGAACTTTGTGATCCGGTCCAGATAAATATGCGTCAGCCGTTCGGAAGTGAGCTGGCGCGACTCGATCCATCGAGACAGCTTCCACACCGGCGCGAAGGCTATGTCGGCATCGGAGGCTGGCAGCGCGCCGACGTCCTGGGCACTGCGCACGAAGCGATCCACGGAAGGAACCGCCCGATTTCCGGGAAGCAGCGGATTGCACTGGGAGTAGGGGGACAGCGTCGCGCCCAGGGAAACTCTTCGAGGCCCGGTGCGCCGCTCATACAGCGCGGCCATGCTGTCGCGCCAGTTACGCGCTGCCTGAGCCCGCTCGGCGTCGGTGAGATCGATCTGCAGCAGTTTCTGCGCCTCGAGAAAGGTCGCGGCGCTGACCTCGGGACCCACCGACGCGGCGGTGCCAAACGCAGGCGGCGAGCCCGGCGGCAAGTCCTGCGGCTTCGCCGACGGCGCGTCCTGCGCAGTGGCCGGCGAATTGGCCGCAGTGGCCGTAGCAAGCAGCGCGGCCGAGGAGGCCGCCAGGAACTCTCGACGCGACCTTGACATGATGTGCTCCAATCCTGGTGCTGCGCGGCCGAGCGCGCTGGCAGGTTCGACAGTGCCGGCGAAGCCTGTTGGAACCGACCCCGCCGGGTCAGCATAGCAAGCCGGCGAATCAGCGCGAATCGACTTGGGATCCGCCCGCTTTCCGAAGTCGTGCTCGGCGACAGCCGGGATAACAGCGCCTGGCTCGCGCCGGCGATGCAGTCAGCCCGCTGTACGGCCGCGAACGCAGCTTTGATTTTATGTGCGGGCGCGGAAAACTCTTTGCCCCTTCAGTGGAACTCACCACTGAACAGCCAATTTGGGAAGGGCCCATGAACCTACGACGTTCGAGCCGGGCTGCCATCGCGCCCGCGGTACTGATCGCTATCGTTTCTGGTTGCGGCGGCGGCTACAGCTCCGGCTCCGGTTCCGGCTCCGGCATGTATAATCCGCCCGCGCCAACCGCGTCATTCTCGACACCCGCGCTGGCGACGAGCATCCATCTGGGGCAGAGTGTCCTGCTCACCTGGTCGTCGGCCAATGCCGCAGCCTGTACCGCGAGTACTTCGGCTACCGGCGGTGCGTTCACCGGGACGGTGCCCATCAGTGGCAATAAGAGCGTTGCCCCTACCGCCACCGGGACCGTCACCTACACTTTGCAGTGCAGCGGTTCCGGCGGCATGGGCATGGCCAGTTCGCAGATGGTCACGGTCGGCCCCTCGATTCTCAGCACGCTGTCCACCATCACCACGATCGGCTCGACTCTGGATCCGGTCGAAAAGGGCGGAAACCCCTACGGCCTGGCGATCGCGCCGGCGAGCGCCGGGTTGATTACCAAGGGGGATCTGGTGGTATGCAATTTCAATGACGGGGCGACCAACACCCAGGGTATGGGCACCACGATCGTGGGTCTGCATCCAACCGCCGGCGCCATGCCCTACAGCATTGCCAGATCCGCGCAACTGCTGGGATGCGAGTCGCTCGCGATGCTGCCGGACGACAGCATTTCGGCGGCCGCCTGGGGAGCGAACCTGAATCCGCTGGTCGTACCCAATGGCACCGTCAACAATCCGTTTGCGGCGGACACGTTCGATGGTCCCTGGGGCGAGGCCTACGTGGCCGCGGCCGGCGCCGCGCCCGCCGCGCTGTACGTGTCGAACGCGCACAGCGGCGCGATCGATCGAATCACGCTGAACGGCGATGCGCCGACGGCGTTTACCGAGATCGCTAAGGGCTTCTGCGTCAGCGGCGTGCCGGGTGCCTTGTTTGCACCGGCGGGCCTGACCTACGACGCGTCGATCGACACGCTGTACATCGTGGATACCAGTTCCTACAGCGTCGTCGCCTTCGCCGGCGTGTCGGCCATCGGCGCCGACGGTGTCGTGGTGAACGGCAACTGTGGCGCCACGACGCCGACGCCGGCACTGAGCTTCACCGGAGCGTCGGCGTCTTCGGCCCGCGTGATCGCCACCGGCGGTAAACTCAATGCGCCGATCAGTGCCGCGCTGCTGTCGGATGGCGACCTGGTGGTCGGTAACGGTGACATCAACGGCCCGGCAACGCCGAACCTGCTGTTCGAGATCTCCCCGGCGCTGGGATTTGTCGGCACGCCGCTGCAGCTCGATACCAGCGGTACGCCAGGCGCACTGTTCGGCATCGCGGCCACGGTCGACACCCAGGGCAATGAGATCATCTACTTCAACGACGACAACACCAACACGGTAAACATGCTGAGCCACTGATGGCCGCTAAGGTTGTACCCCCACGGCGAGCGGCGGCGCGATCGCGCGGGCGATGCGCCGTCAGTCGCCGGGGTGATAGGTCTTCTCGGTGTGGCCCTGCAGCTGTGCGGGATAGAAATAAATCTCGCGCAGATCCCCGCCGGCGTAGCGTGTCGCCTCGTCGTTGAAGTGTGGCGAGCTCGGATCGCCACTCTCCCCGCCGGCGGTCACGGCGCGCGCACGCACTTTGTCGCCAAACTCCACCACCGCGACGAAGCTGTTGCCATCGGTCCCGTAGTGGCGCTTGGTGCCCTCGTAGCGGCGTGCGCCGAAGGCGGCGAGCGAGCCCCAGTCGGACGATGTGAACGGCACCGGCGTACTGGGTTTGGCATCATCGAACTTCTCGACGATGTCGCCGGTGATGCGCTGGAAGCGGTTGATCTCCCCCCAGGGCGTCTTCCAGGAGCCGAAATCGTGCTCCAGGCGATCGGAGGCTGCCACCAGCGCCTGCAGCTTCTGCTCGGCGGAAGTATGCTCAGCCATGTACTCATGATTCTCGATGCCTGCGGCCCTGGCTGCCGGTTCGACCTGCTTCCACAGCAGCTCGCCCCAGAACACCGCGAGTGAGGTGGGCGCGGAATCGAGCGACCAGCGATCGTCCCAGCCGCGCAGCAGCTCGATCTGCCCGGCTAGCGTGGCCTTGAGCGGGTCCGAGTCCGGCGCCTGATCGTAGGCGGCAACCAGGCTCGGAATCAGCCGCTCGAAGGCCGGCAGGAACGGATCGTAGGCCGCGGCGATCAGCGACTGCAGCGTGAAATCCTTGCGGTCCTTCAGCACCAGGTTTGCGTGCACGCCGCGCGGGTTCTCTCCCGCCCTGTCCATGTAGCGCGGGTAGTCTTTCGCCCTGGGGCTGTAGGGGCCGGCCGCGGAATAGGGCCAGTTGTTGGTGTTCGCGATCCAGCCGTTGGCGGGATTGAGCAGATGCGGGGACTCGTCCAGCGGGTGCAGACCCTTCCAGTCAGTGGCCGGATCGGCACCGTCCACCGGCTTGGTGTAGTCGAAGCGATCGTCGCGGCGCGGCATGAACTGCGGATGCAGGTAGGCGATCTCGCCGTCGGAGTCGGCAAAGATGGTGTTGTTCGATGAGTTGGCCTTGAGCTGGGCGACCTTGAGATAGGATTTGTAGTCGTGCGCCTTGGTGCGCAGGAACGACTGGCTGAGCGCCTCCACCGGCTTGTACATCAGTGCGATGCTGATCCATTTGCCGT